>Ga0134121_10004788_pt1 | contig 11041 bp, 17 predicted proteins | sample KB301_FD_96463 | JGI IMG/M metagenome (GOLD analysis project Ga0134121, IMG submission 96463) | Terrestrial soil microbial communities without Nitrogen fertilizer from Kellogg Biological Station, Michigan, USA - KB3-0-1 | ecosystem: Environmental > Terrestrial > Soil > Unclassified ...
ATTCCACTTCAAACAAAAGAATCAATTTTTGGTATTGGTACATGGGTCGAACCTGGCCTGACTGGATCGGGGCGGTCCAAAAACACCTGACAGTTAGATGGCTCGGAAAGTACCCGAAAAAGGCAAAAAAAGAATCGTCGAAATGCGACGACTGCGGCGCTGACTACGTTTTTTTGAAGTGTGGAACTCTCGCCGCCGCTCGGGAAATGGTTGAAGCTGGCCCGGACGCCGTTCGTCGAGAACTCGAGCGGCGGGAGTGCGGGCCGCCGGAATTCCCGTACGTCATCTTCACAAACCGGCAGCGAGAGCTGGTTTATGCCAACTGAAGACCCCCTCTGCCCCGTTTGTTCTCGCGTGATGGTTTTGCACGGTTCCCTCGAGGGACCGGTGGATTTTTATTGCCCCGACTGCGACGAAAGGGTAAAAAATGGGAATGGCAACGGACAACAGGCCGGAGGCGTTGAAACTGATCCGGCAGGCGTACCACCTCTTGAAAACGTCATCGGTTCAGCCCAGGGCGTGGTGCCTCGCGATGCTGGAGACGTCCGGAAAAGTTCTGGCGGCTGACCTCCCGAAACCGACGCCTTCACCGGAGCCACTCTCGTTGGGAGGGCCGTATGCGCCTGGTGCAGAAAAGACCTCGGCCCCGTTCCCGGCCTCTGCGCTGGCGAAGTGAGTCACGGAATTTGTCCCGATTGTAAGATCAAAGTGACGGACGATTGGCCATGAGAAAAAAAGGCGCTCCCCACAATCCACCGCCGTCGGATCCGAAAAATCCACTGCCTCCGACCCATGCAGAGTACCGCGAATTGCTGGCCGAATGCCGGGCCGAACTCGCGGCCCTCAAGGCGGCCAAGAGCGTCGATCCGAAGGAGATCGACGACCTCAAGGCGCAGATTGCCGCTCTCAAGAACATGCTGAAACCAGAAGTGCCTCCGGCGCCGCCCGCTCCGGCAATTTCGCCGCCGCCGGCCACGGTTCCGTGGCTTTTTTGAAAGGTGCAAGATGAGTTTACTCGCGGAACTCGACGAACGTCTGACGGCGGTCGAGATCAAGGTCGGCATCCGGAAGCCGGAGCCGCCGGAGCCCGTAGCCGTCGCGGCCCCGGGGGCGCCCGCCGTTTCCGTTTCCGACTTCGCCGCCCTGGCGAACGCCGTGAACCAGATGTCGGTCGTCGTCCAGCAGCTGGCGGCCGCCAAACCGGCGGTTCCGGGAGCGTAAATGGCTCCCCCGCAGTTCGGAAAACCGAACCCGCAAAATCTGCCGCCCGGCGGGAGGATTCAACTCCCGCCGGGGCCCGGCCAATCCAAGGAGCTCAAGTGCTCCTGCGGTTGCGTCCTGTTCCAGAAGCGGATTTTTGAGCGACTTTTGATTGACCGGTTCGCCCCAAAAAACGGAATGTACTGGGGTGAAGCGGTCATCCATTGGAACTGCAAGGACTGCGGCAAGCTGTTCGACCCGTCCGCCGCCGCGGCAAAGGAGCCTGATTAGAATGGGAATCCAGGGACGGAGGATCGACGACGCGACCCGCGAGGCGATCCGTCAGGCGCTTCTGAACGGCGAACGTGTCTCGGCGGTCTGCAAGAAATATCACATCAACCGGTCGACCGCGCTCAACTTCAAGAACGCCGCGCCATCAACGCCCGCTCCTGGTGCAACGCCGCCCCCCGCTGCGCCGCCTCCAACGGCCCCGCCGTCCTCTGCCGCGACTCCCCCGGGTGCCGGCACGTCGCTCCCGCCGGGAGCCGCCGATCCGGAAGCTCTCGCCAGGGCGCGGGCGGCCTCCGCACCCCCGCCGCCTCCTCCTGGCGCGGTTCCCCCCGGCCAGGGCGCCGTGCCCCCGACCGGCTCGGTCCCGCCGCCTTCCGTCGATCCACTCGCGGATGAAAAATTCGTCCTTTCGACCATCGGAGGCATGAAGGAACAGGCGGTCGAATCGTGCATCGGCGTCGGTTATTTCCCCGACCTCCCGAAAGTCCGCGCCGCCGCGAAGATCGGACCCGTGGCAGAAAATGCGCTCCGGGCGAACGCGGCTCCCGTGGCGGCCGCGCTCCGGAAGGTCATGGGCTTCGGGTGGATCTCCGTCGTCATCGCGCTCGGCGCCGACGCGATGTTCACCTACTTCGCGATCCGCGCCGCCGCGATCGAGGAGTACCAGCGCCGCCGCGGAAAGGGTGGCGCTCCCCCGGAAGAAGACGAAGAGCCGGCCCAGCCTCCGGTCGGTGAACAGCCGCCGCCGCAGACCCCTCCGGGGTGGAAGCCGCAGAGCAAGGAAAAAATCGTCGATGCCGAATTCACGCCTTTCGATTCGACGCGTCCTCCGAAGTCGATTCCGGATCCGCGCAAGACGGTGGGGTAGGATGCTGCGAAATGCGTTCCGGTTTTTGATCTCGTTTTTCAGGTGCCGCTCGGGCCACGCCTGGCACCACACGACTCCCCTCGCCCAATGGGATCTGCAAGGCAACCCGGTGATCCCGCCGCAGTGCAGCGTTTCCTGCTGGCGGTGCGGGTTGCGCGAACATGGCGGGTGGAACGATTGAATCAGTATTCTGACGCCGGGCTGGCCGGAGTCTACCTCTACGCCGGAATCCCGAAGTCCGGAAAATCAACGCTCTGCCTGTCCCACACCGCCGCCGACATCCTCGCCACGGGCCGCCCCGCGTTCGTCCTGGACCCGGAGACGGTCGACACCTACCGCGGGCTGCATCACGCCGCGAAGCCGGGCGACGTGAAAGAGTGGCTCTTCGGCCAGGGCGTCTCCATCGCCTACACCCATCCCAAAGAACAGGAGATTTTCATCGGCGGGAAAAGGGTCACGGTCGGCGGCCCGAACGAAATCGAGACACCCGTCAATGAAGTTGTGGCCGGCGGCAACGTCACGCTCCTGGCAGACGAAGTGCATTACTACTCGAGCCCGCACTACGTTTCGAAGGCGATCGAACACGCCGCCAGGGCGCATCGCCATCACAAGATGCGCCTCCGGTTGAACACCCAGCGCCTCGCCGATCTCAACGAGGACCTGAAGGGCTGCGCCACCGTGGTTTATATCTTCCGGCTCATGGCGGGCCCCGATTCGGAGACGGCGTGGAAACGCTGGAGGATTCCCGAAGAGCGGAGCACGACCCTCGCCCAATACGAATTCATCGAAATCCGCGTCGGCTTCTGATTTTTGCCCGCGTAATCCCCTGAAACCCGGCATCAGTAATTAGCCCACTCTTTTTTTACGAATTTGTTTGACACCCACAAGCCAAGGTGTATATTTCGTATCCATGCGGTCCTGAACACAACCTGTAGGGGGTCTGATGCAGAACATTCTGAAATGGGGCGTCGCGATCGGCCTCGCCGGAATCGCGGTGTGGGCCATCTCCCAGGGCAAGCTGACGTCCAGCGAGGGGAAGTTCCTCGGCATCATCCCCGAAAAAGACGGGTTGAGCGGTGACGACTTCGCCAAGGGCGGCGTCATCCTCGGCGTGGCGGCGGTCGGCGGGATGCTCGTCGCCAAGTTCGGCGGCCCGGCGCCCATCGTCAAGGCGGCCTGAACCCGATTTCAAAAACACCCTTCAGGGGGATTCGATGCTCCAGTACCAGCAGAATTACGGGTCGAAGTCGGGCGTGGCCTCCACGGCGGGAATCGCCTCGTTCGGCTCCGACTTCATCCCGGGCACGACCGTCCGCGCCTATTCCGTCGAGCTCTCCGGGACGGCGTACGACTACGACAGCCTCGACCGGCTGCGCCTGAAGGCGGCGGGCCAGACGATCTGGGACTGCGACGAGAATCATCACCGCGCCCTTGTCCAGGCGTTCTCCCCCTCGAACTTCGACTACGCCAACGGCGACACGTTCTTCGAGATCCCCCTGTACTTCATGGACAAGTACAAGAACGACCCGGCCCGGTGGGACATGGGATTCCCGAACGGCGCGACGCCGACGCTGGAAATCTCGCAGGACGGAACCCCGTCGGGAACGCCCATCACCAAGGTCGGGTACCTCTTCAACGACGACCTGACGATGCTCCCGCACTGGTACCCGATGTTCCTCGCGTCGGACACCAACGGCGGCGCGAACGCGAACCGCTCCTGGACGCCCATCACCCAGAAGGGCTACATGGCGGCCTTCACGTTCGTCCTCTCGCCCCTGACGTCGTTCGAACTCGTCATCGGCGGCAAGACGATCCTCAACCTCGACGCGGCGATGATCGAGGCGATGAGCTTCGCCCAGGGCAACGTCGACGCCTACACGACGGTCTTCTGCTTCCGTCTCGAGGAGCCCGTCCTCGTCCTCCCGAACTCGGGCTTCTACCAGACGCTCGGCGCGGGCGGCCTCACGACCCAGCAGGTCGGCGTCTACACGTACGTTCCCCAGGGGGCGTGAACCCGGAGGGGCGGCGTGAAGAAGCTCATTCTGCTCGGCGCGGTCGGGTTCGCGGTGTGGTGGCTCTTTTTCAGGGCCAGAGATGGCGGCGGTAGGGACGTCATAACTCCGTCCCGGTCGAACGACTGGCAGGTGTAAAAATGGCGAAGCCGAAGTGGCTGAAGCGTGTCCAGAAGTCCCTCGGCGGCGCCGCCAAGTCCGTCGGTCAGGCCGCGATCAAGACCGTGAAATACGTGGCCCCCGTTGCCGGAGGCTTCCTCGGCGGCCCGCTCGGCGCCGCGGCAGGAACCGGCCTGGGCGCCGTGGCCTCCCTCCATCGCGCCAAGAACAAGAGCGCCGCCCTCAAGCGGTCGATCGTCTACGGCGCGGCGACCGGGACGGTCGGCGTCCTCGCCGGAAACTTCGCCGCGACGGGCAATCTCCTGACCCGCACCCCCGCGACCGCCGCGATCAATCCCGCGAACGCGGGCCAACTCGGCTACGACGCGAACGGCGTTCCCTTGAGCGGCCCCGCCGGACCCGGCGACGGGATTCTCGACACGGCGTACCAGGGCCTGAAGGCGGGCGGCGCGGCATGGCGCCGTGCGGGCCGTCCCGGCGATCCGACCAAGGACATGGGCGGCGACCATCCGGGCGGGAACTTCCCCGACCTCTCCATCCCCGACAACCGCGAACGCGGCGGCGGGGGCGGCTGGCAGGGACCGCAGCAGCCCGGCGGCGATGAACCGCCGCTCGGGATCCCGCTCCTCGGATGGTTGGCGATCGGCGGCGGCTTGCTCCTGTTGGCGTCTTCAAAGAGCGCGTAAATGAAACACCTGAAACACCAGAAGCGGCAGAGCGGAAACGGCGACGGGCGCGGGACCAAGCACGTCGGCGGTTCCATCCCGACCGCCCCCTCGGGTCCGGTCATCCTCCCGGGCCTCTCGCCCGCCGACTTTTCGTTCAACGCCCAGGCGAAGAAGCCGGGCGCCCCGGCGGCCCAGCTGGGGACGCCCCACTCGAATCTGCATCAGGCCGCCTCTCAGGCGTTCGGCGGGATCTCGTCCCTCGACGGCGGCGCGAACGCCCCGGGCGGCTCGGCTCCTTCGCTCGGCGTCTTCATGCCCGCGATGCCGAATTCCCCGAATCGAACGGGCGACACGAACGGCGGCGCCGTCTCGAATCCGATCCGGTCGAAGTCTCTGTAACACGAAGGACTCAACCCAATGAGCCTCATCGCCTGTTGCGACGCCGCGGCGCTGCCGCAAGCCCGCAACGATGCCGTCAAGCGGATCCAGGAGCCCAACCTCCCGACGACCGTTCCGAAAAAGGAATGGACGCAGTTCACGACGGAACATCCCGGCTGCCTCTTCAAGATCACGACGACGATCGACGCGCCGGTCTACCTCGCGCCCTGCCGGAAGCTCCCGGGCTCGAGTCCGGATCTCACCCAGGCGATCCCGTTCGTGGATGGAAAACACTGCATCGCCCCCTACCCGGGCGACTGGTACGTCTGGTACGATTCCTCGACGCCGGGCGCCTCCTGCAAGATTCAGGTTTCGGATTACGGCGATCCCGGAAGCGCCGCCGCCGCCGCGGGCGGGATGGGACTCGAGGGCTACTCGGTCCCGACTCAGGCGACCGTCGCCGTGACCAACGTGGCCGGCGGCGTCACGGTCCTCGCCGCGAATCCGCTCCGGAAATATGCGATGATCGTGAACCTCTCGAGCGACACGATCTGGATCGCGTACGGCAAGGCGGCGACCCTCGGGACGGCGGGAGAGCTCCCCATCATCGGCGCGGGATCGAATCTTGAGCTGTCCGATCGTGCGTTGTGGCGCGGTCTCATCAAGGGGATTTCGAGCGGTGGATCGTCGGACGTTTCCGTATTGGAAGGGGTTTAGGCCGTGACGCATCTATCGAATCTGGGCAGTGGCGGGATTCCCGGCGGCGCCGCCGCCGCCGTCGCGCAGCTCTTCGGGGCGCGGCTTGCCCTCGTCACGTCGACCAGCATCAACCTGGCCGCTCTCACGAGCTCCTACGTCGCCATCGGCCAGGGAACCGAATACATCGACGTGACGACGATCGCGACGCTCACGACGTTGAAAACCCTGATCGGCGCGACCGGCCTAAACACGGCTGCCGCTCCCGCGGTCCCCGTGGTGGGCACCCCCGTCCGGTACTACGCCTACGTCTCCGATTCTCAGGCCAGCTACGCGCCGCTCGAGCTCCGGCTCTCGGCGACGGCGCCGACCCGCGACGCGAACGGAACCTACTACCTGACGGGCGCGAACGGCCTCCACTGGAGGTTCTGCGGCTACGTCGGGATCTGGAACGACGGCGGCGGCGGCGGCGGCCTCGCGGAATTCCGCGACTCCGTGACGACGCGGGGAATCGCCAACTACTACAATCGCCTCAACCTCCATTGCCTGTTGAACCCGGGCTATACCGACGACAACGCGGACACGACGTTGAACATCACGGCGACGGCCTACGGCGTCTCCGGCGCCCTCGTCAACGGCGGCACGGGTGACACGTTCGAATTCGTCGGCAACGGCGAAGACGCGCCCTGGTTCCACATGGCGGGCCGGTGCGACAACGTCAACGGTGGATCCGTCGGCATCGGGTACGACTCGTTCCAGCCTCAGGTGACGGGCTACATCCCGGGCGTCGCGTCCAATTTCGGTCTGCCCTTCACGCCGATCGCGGCTGCCACCGCCGATGTCCACAAGATCTACATGATGGCGGTGAAGGACACGACGACGATGCTCTGGTACGCCGACTCCCGCCGCTACGGCGCCACGAAGGACAATCCGACCGGCGTCTTGAAAGGCATCGTGCAGGGATGATGGAGAAGTTCTTCGAGAAACTCACCGACGCCCTGATCGGCCAGTCGCCCATGGTGGCGGCGCTCCTGCTGTTCGGGGTCTATGCCGTCCGCTACCTCGGGAGCGTCGTCGGCGTCCTCGCCACCGAAATAAGAATTCTGCACCGCAAGCTGTCGGTGGTCTTCGCCCTCAAGGACCGGGCAGAAGACCTGGAGGAGCACCCTTGAACGTGGACCGGTTTTTCCGTCGCCTCGCGATCGGTTTCATGGCCGCCCTGGCCGTCCTGTTCGTCGGGTGCGTCGTTTCGTGCCTCCACGGGTGCAGGGACGGTCCCGCCGTGGAAATCTGCTACGACTCCCCGAAATACGGGAAGGTCTGCGCCGTCCTCGTCAACGGGAAATGGATCGTCAAGGCAGAGCTCGGACCCGCCGCGAAATCGGAAGTCGAATCGGAATTGAATTCTCCCGCCCCGACGCAGTAGAGTAGGCGCATGGCCGATTCAAAAAACGTGGCGATCGTGGCCGGCGTGGCCGTCGTCGGCGTCGCCGCCTACCTGATCGTGAAGGCGCTCCTGGACAAGGCTTCCGAAGCCGCCGCCGCCGTCTCCGATACCGTGAAGGGCGCCGCCGAAGCCGTCGCTCCAGGGGACGTGACGAAACTCCCCGGGCCGAAACTTGTCGAGAGCGGACCCTCCCCCGAAAATGGCGTCCAGCCGCGCCCCGGAGACGCCTACCTCGGGTCGAGATTCATCCAGCCCGTGAACAACGGATCGGTGGGCCGTCCCCTCTTCCGCAGCTACTACAACGCCCAGATCCTGATCCGGTGCGTCGGTGGCGGCCGATTGACCGTGAGGATCGACATCACGGAAACGGCCCAGGTGTCGGGCGAGGTGACGAACAAGCAGTTCAACGAATTCCTCGACTGCAAGCCCGGCGACAATATTTTCAACATCACGCTCCCCACGGGCGGCCAATTCGGCGCCGTCACTGCCCGGGCGGTTTTCGCCGTCAGCGGCTACAGGGAAGACGAAATCGTCTACACGATCGAGTAGCCGCTTGACATATCACTTTTGAATGTTATACTTCGCCTGTCGCAGAGGTGAACTACGCAAAACCACACAGCGGGGGAGAGGCAAGGCGACCTCGCCAGTCTCATAAGCTGGAGCTTGTCGGTTCGAATCCGACCCTTCGCTACCAAATCCTCCGGTGCTGCCGTTCGTGAGAGATCCCCACTTCAACGGGCCTCTGCGACACTCGGGCGGCGGCCCGGTTTACCTGTCTTTTCCAACCTCTTAACTGCACCCCGCGGCCTGTCGCCGCGGGGAATACCGTGGGCTCTGGCGCGCTCTACCGAAAGAACCATGGTCAGCGCTATCCCACGACCCAAAAAATCCAGTAGGTGAAATATGGACCCTTGGGGCTGGTTCGGAATCGGGTTTCTCGTCGGATGGTTCATGGGCTACACCGCGGGCCGGTTGGACGGCAAGTTTTTCTGGAAGGGAAAACGGTGATCTCCACGTGCACCGCCGAAGTCGAAACGGTCCACGATTCGTGCGCCGATGAAATCAAGTCCCTCCGGCTCGAGTCGATGGCGCCCGGCTGGTTCGCGGGCCCGCCACCCAGCCGGCCCGTCCCCTGGATGGTCGACCTTTTTTCAGGCCGCGGCGGCGCGTCGCGGGCCCAGGAGCTGCGCGGATGGCGCGTCACCCGCGTTGAACTATCCGACGTCCACCGCCCCGACGTCAGGGCCGACGTGCGCCGTCTCCAGTTCAAGCCGGATCTCCGGCCCGATCTGCTCTGGGCGTCCCCACCCTGTCAGGAATTCAGCCGCTGGCGGTTACCGTACTTCCGTCGTCCGGATCGTGTACACCTCCGGACACGGCCCTCGCTGGATCTCGTCCGGGCGGCCCTCGCCGCCGTCCGTCTCTTTCGCCCTCGGTACTGGATTCTAGAAAATGTAATCGGCGCCGAAACGTTCCTCGGCTTGCCCCGCCAGCGGGTGGCGGCCGCTTCCTTGTGGGGGAACTTCCCGTTGATTTTGTGCCATACGTGCCGGCACAAGACGTGGGTCAAGAACACCCGGCGCAATCCCGCCCTCGCGGACTCCAGGGCGGCCATGCGATCGGAGATCCCTTTTCGGCTCTCACTGGCGACCGCCAGAGCGGTTGAAATCGCTTTATGCTCGTGATCTTTTTACTCCTCGGGATCCTGCTCGGCCTTGGAGCGGCGGCTTCGCTTGTCTGGGCCATCGCCACCGGGAAATTGCACCGCGGATCCTTGTTCCTCGGTTGCATCAAAGAAGTTGATGGTTTTGGAATCGACGACGTCATCAAGGGCGGTCTGATCGTTTTGGCCTATGTCGCAGTCACGACGGCTTTCAGATTTTTAACCACTTGAGAAAGGGCAACCCAATGCCTTTGAAACACTGGTCCGCGAAGTTGATCTCGGTCGGCTCCTGCGCTGAAGCGGTTGAATGGGCGAAAGAACAGCCGACGGCAACGGCGGCGTGGGCGACGTGCAAGCGTGGCGATTGGATGCTCTGGATCGCCGCGAAACTCTCCGGAGAACGCGGGTCCAAGGCTCACCGCGAAGTTGTCCTGGCTGCCTGCGCCTGCGCTCGGTTGTCCCTGAAGTTCATCAAAAAGTCCGAACCGCGTCCCCTCGCCGCAATCGAAATGGCAGAGCGGTGGGCCAAGGGGGATGAGTCGATCTCGATCGCTGACTTGCGGAAAGCCGCCGCCGCCGCCGACGCCGCCGCCGACGCCGCCGCCGACGCCGCCGCCGCCGCCGACGCCGCCGCCGCCGCCGCCGCCGCCGACGCCGCCGCCGCCGCCGACGCCGCCGCCGCCGCCGCCGCCGACGCCGCCGCCGCCGCCGCCGCCGACGCCGCCGCCGCCGCCTACGACGCCGCCTACGCCGACGACGCCGCCGACGCCGCCAGGAGGAAGACGCAAAGCCAGTGCGCCGACATCGTTAGAAAGTTTGTCACGCGACCGCTATTCGGTAGAACACGCATCTAGACTGCGCCAGTTGGCGTAGGATCGACGCGGATGGGGAGAAGTGGGAATTGGGACCAAGACGACACATCGCATGGCTTAGAATCGCCTCCGGCGCAGCCGATCGGGTTATCTTGACATCCCGAAGGGATGGTCAAACCTCGGTGGTTCTCAGAGGGGGGAAACGTGATTGAGATTTTAGACCATCGAAATTCGTTAAATTTCGAGGTACAAACTTGGCCGATTCCAAGACCGTCAGAACAGTGTCAAAAGACTTGGCGAGTAATGGCTTGCGAGTGCCTTGTAAAGCCTTACGAATTAGGGTGTTGTAAGCTGTCTTGCCGTACCTGTTCGAAGGATCTCAGGACCCGGCGGGCCGCGGCGATTCGGGATAGATTCGACCGGGTCCGGTGGGACGGCGTCCAGGACGGTGCGACCGAAAGCCGACCGGTTCTTTACTCGATTTTCACGGTCCCTCTCTCGCTCAGGTCGGCGGCCTCCAACCTCGAAACGTGGAACAAGTGGCGCTCCGACATGTGGAAGTGGCTGAAGACCAACGCGGGCGGCTTGTTCGCGGTCGAACGAACCGACCCCGCGGGCGACCGTCGGCCCGATCGGTGGCACCCTCATTTGAATATCCTTTGGATGCAGCGCCCCGGCTTCCGTCCCTACCTCGACGTCAGGAGGATCCGGCGGGCGTGGTGCGAGATCATCGGGGCGAAGTCCGTTGTTACCTGGCACCATTATTCCACTTCAAACAAAAGAATCAATTTTTGGTATTGGTACATGGGTCGAACCTGGCCTGACTGGATCGGGGCGGTCCAAAAACACCTGACAGTTAGATGGCTCGGAAAGTACCCGAAAAAGG
>Ga0134121_10004790_pt1 | contig 11036 bp, 9 predicted proteins | sample KB301_FD_96463 | JGI IMG/M metagenome (GOLD analysis project Ga0134121, IMG submission 96463) | Terrestrial soil microbial communities without Nitrogen fertilizer from Kellogg Biological Station, Michigan, USA - KB3-0-1 | ecosystem: Environmental > Terrestrial > Soil > Unclassified ...
AGCGCGCGAGGTCCGCATTGCCAAACGTGCCCTCCGCGCGATGTTGATATCGCCATCCGTTCTTCTTCTGTTGGTTGCTGAATTCCTTGGAAGCGGTATGCTGTTCGCCGTCGTCATAGGCGATAGTGGGATCAAAGGCTGTCGTATCCAGATCCATCGTGCCAAAACGATTCAACACAAAGACAACCTTGTCTCCGGGCCAGACCTTGGACTGTGCGTCAATGAGAAGCGCAACATCTGCATTGGGGGCGTAGCCCCACTTCATGGTCCGCCAAGTCTTCACTGGCCAAATTTGCTGGTTGTTCACCAGAACCCTGGCAATTACTCCGTCTCCGGCAAAGTTGCCGGCGGCGGTGCCGTTCAGAGGATCGTAGGAATCGAAGCTTCGCGCCTGGCCGGGAACCAACTTCTCGGTTCTCAGCACCCACGAGCCGGGACGGTTATCGCCTCCCGCCATCCAGTTGAAGTCCACGGAGTCGGTCGCGCCGAGCTTTGCGGTTAGATTTAGAAATCGGGGATCAGTGATGGTCAGCGCCGCGCTGCCAACGTTTTTGAAATTCGCCCACTCCCGGATGATGGATGATCCCGGGTAGACGACATAAGTTTTGGTCGCCTGCAAGCTGCCTTTGCGCAGCGTCACATCGAGCTGGATCTCGCCTTGTGCCAGGAGATGGTCACGCGCTTCGACCAGCTTCCATCCGCCTCCCGTGCCGGAGATTTCCTGCCCGTCAACCACCAGCCGCAACTCTTCCGACATGGCCCCGGGCGGCACCATGTTCCGACCGCTGATTTTGTTTTTGAGGCTGGTAGTGTAGAAGCGGCCCTTCGAAAGGGCAATTTTTCTTTCGATTTTGGCGGTACCCAAGGTCCACATATTACCGGTTCTGGAGATGTAGCCGTCTCCACTCCTGGTCGCGAAGGCGGCGACTGATAGAAGAATCACGAGCAGGGGAAGCAGCAGATGACGCCGCATATTCGATGCCTCAGGCTTTCTGGATTTTGTCGCTCCCGGAACACGACTACGCCCGGACCGAACCACCGAGCCGCCACATCAAATTTCGATCGGCTGCTACTTGGCCGAGCCGCCCAGGTACTTGTCGAACCAGTCGGCAAATGCGTCGATGTCTTCTTTGGATTTCCAGAAATCAGGCCAACCGTGGCCTTTGCCTTTGCGCACAATGATCTTGACCATGGGCGCTCCGACCTCCTTGGCCTTCGCGGCGAAGCTTTCCGATTGCTGAAGCGGCACGACTACGTCGGCGTCACCGTGAACAATCAGGACGGGGGGAAGGCTGGAGGTGACGTAGTAGATGGGAGAGATCATCTTGCCGACGATTTGCCGTCCCAGATCGGTATCGGACAGCGACCCGAAGGCGGCAAACAGCGGAGAGAGCGGGCCGCGGCCGACACCATCCACGCCCGGAGCTCCCCAGTTCAGGAAGTCAGTCGGCGGGAAGAAAACTGCTGCTGCCCGGACCGCGCAGCTCTCATGATCGACGGGATCGGTAGCCGAGGCCGGGCCGGGACCACCTTGCGTGGCGATCATCAGGGCGAGATGTCCACCCGAACTGGAACCCAGCACGCCGAGGCGGTTGGGATCGACGCCGAATTCCGCCGCGTTGTGGCGAATGAAGCGCACCGAGCGTTGCACATCGAGGATGATGTCCGGAACGTTGAAGCGCGGCATCGAGCCATGCACCACGGCAAACACTGTGTATCCGCGACGCAGGTAGGTCTCGTAGTTTTCGACAGCGACGTGGACCATCGTGGGATCGTCGTAGCTCGAGGCCCAACCCCCGCTGACCAGGAAGATGATGCCGGCGCCATTTTTTTGCGATGGGGTAAACACATCAAGCGTCAGCGCCATACCTGCCTTGCGCCCGTAAATCACGTCGGCGGTGTGCCTCACGACGTTATTTCCCGCCGCTTGCCCGAGAGCCGGGAGAGTCACGAGAAGTCCCATCGCCAACAGGGCAAGATTCTTGGTCCCATGTTGGAGGAGATTGAAAGCGACCGACGACGCGGAAGTCATGATCGTGGACTTAAACAATGGCAACCCCCCGGTAGCTTTCTCTAACAGGCCCGGTTGAATTTCAAGCGTGTTCAATAGGTTGAAAGCTTTCTTCGTCCACTCTGCCAACAAAGTCAACCGGCTGCGCTTCCCGATCAGTTAACCTAGCGGCCTGTTTCCAAACTCGCCGTTCGCTGCTAATCACCAGGAGGATTTCGTGCGGATGTTGCGCTGCGTGACAGTGATCCTGGCCGCCACGGTTTGCAGTGTGTCGAGTTCGGCCCAGTCGCCGGAAGCGCTGCGGGCGGCCGTGCTGATCAATCATGCCTACGACGTAAATTCCAACATCACATACAAAGTCGCGAACAACTTCGATCTGAAACTTGACGTGTACCACTCGCGCGAGGCGAAAGCTCCCACGCCGGTGGTGATGATGATTCACGGGGGCGGCTGGCTGGTCAGCAACAAGGACGATTATGTTCTGACCGCGGTGCCATATCTGGTCATGGGCTTCGCAGTCGTAAACGTGGAATACCGGCTAGGCAAGATTTCACTCGCCCCTGCGGCGGTGGAAGATTGTCAATGCGCCCTGCGATGGATTGCCCGGCATGCTAAGGATTACAACTTCGATCTCGAAAAAGTAATTCTGACCGGGCCGTCGGCTGGGGGCCACCTGGCGCTCACTACCGGCATGATTCCCGGCTCTGCTGGATTCGCTAATGAGTGCGCCTACCAGGCCGATCCCAAAAATCCTGATCCGAAAGTTGCGGCGATCATAAACTTGTTCGGCATTACCGATGTGACCGATCTGCTGCAAGGGCCGAACCTGCGAAGCTATGCCGTGTCTTGGATGGGCAGCGCACCGGGACGCGAAGAGCTGGCCCGGCGTATTTCGCCGCTCACCTACGTGCGCCCGGGACTGCCTCCCGTACTGACCATCCACGGGGACGCGGATAAAGTTGTGCCTTACTCGCACGCGGTACGTTTGCACGAAGCGCTGACCAAGGTGGGAGTACGTAACCAGTTGCTGACAATTCCCGGTGCTGGACATGGATGGCTGACTGTTGAGCAGGACTTGCTCGCCTTCGAGACCACTCGTGCGTTTCTCGAAAGCCTAGGAATTCGGGCGGTCAGCCCGTGATCAGAAGAGCGCAACAACTGGACACCGATCCCGCCCCCTATTACAAGTGGGTCGTGGTGGGCGTGATGTGGCTGATCGCGTGCCTCAACTACACCGACCGAATGACCATCTTCTCGGTGTTCCCCGTCCTGCAGAAGCAGATGGGCCTCTCTAACATAGGGCTGGCGCTGATCGGTTCATCTTTCTTGTGGGTCTATGCCGTCTTCTCCCCCGTAGGCGGGTATCTTGGCGATCGCTTTCCGCGGCGCCGGGTCATTATCGGGAGCCTCGTGCTTTTCAGCCTGGTGACGTTTGCCACCGGGCTGGCGCGAAGCGGCAACGAGTTGGTGGCACTGCGATGTCTCTTGGGCGTCTCGGAAGCGGTGTTCCTGCCGCCCGCACTGGCGTACATCGCCAGCTACCACTTCGACAGCACCCGGTCGCTGGCCAATAGCATCGCTTTGAGCGGCCTAACCGCGGGCGCTGGCCTGGGTAGCTGGTATGGCGGCTTCATGACGGAACACTATTCGTGGCGCATCGGATTCTTTTTGCTCGGCGGAGTCGGAATGCTGGTCGCCGTACTCTCGGCGCTGGTCCTCCGCCCCGACGCACCCGTAACCACTGCGCGCACTACGGAGGTGGCCAGCGAGCCGCCGGGACAGAAAATTCTTGCCATCATAAAAACGCCGACTGCGGTTTCACTGATCTTTCTTGCTTTCGCGTTGTCGCTTACTAGCTGGCCCACACACTCCTGGCTACCCACGTATATTTTTGAGAACTTCAAGTTGAGCCTTACCCGGGCGGGTTCAATCGTTACACTTTTCGCGGCGCTTCCGGCGCTGCTAGGCGGAATCGCGGGTGGAGTCCTGGCTGACCGGTGGTCCAGGCATGACGTCCGCGGACGGATGGCAGTTCAGGTGATCGGTTTCAGCATCATGGCTCCGACCATGCTCGCGATCGGATTCATGCCCTCGGCGACGACCGTGGCTGGCGTCCTGCTGATCTATTCGGTTGCACGAGGAATGCTGGAAGGAAATTCGATGCCACTGTTTTGCTCTGTCCTGCCACCGAATCGCTGGTCGATGGCCTACGGACTGTACAACACCGCCGGAACGCTCGCGGGCAGCCTGGGAATTTTTCTCGTCGGCCTGCAAAAGGCTACCTGGGGAATCGGGTACACGCTGTCGGCGATGTCGGCCCTGTTGTTTGTCGCACTCGGCGTCACGTCGATGACGACGTTCCGCTACCTGGCGAGAGATATTCAGCGGCAGCGCGAAGTCGACAATGCGACTCCACAAGCCCTGCCATCCTGAGCGAAGTCGAGCGCAGGGGAATTGACTGCGATCGGGGAATCCAGTGCGCAGTCTTCAAGTTCTCCGTTCTCAGTTTTGCTTCTCCGACCGAGCCTGACAGCGCGCTGTTCAGTCTATTGAACGCGGTTGACACTCCTGTGAAACCCTTCTAAAACCAGTTGGAGCCATGACGCCACCCACCCCTGCTGCTCTGCTGGGTATCGGCCAAAAAATACACCGCTCCTCGGCAGCGGACCGGGAGCTCAACCGACGTGGCTTTCTAGTGGGCTTGGCTGGAATGTGTGGCGCCCTGGCAGTTTCCGGAAGCACAGCCTGCACTCGCCCTTCGTTTCATCGTCGCGTGGGTGTCTCCATCCCGTACGAAGCGGAAATTCTCAACGAGTTCTACAGCGACATGAAAAGAGAGGCCGATCATCTTGACAAGGAACTTCGTCTCGTCCTGGTCGACGCCGAGGGAGACTTTTTCAAGCAGACCATTGCCATCGAGTTGTTTATCGCACAGGGATTTGGCGGCGTCTTCATGTTTGTGCTGCCCGATGGCATGGATCATATCGTCGCTCACGCGCGGGAGAAGGGTGTCTGCATTTTCAATCACAGCGCGACGCCGATTACCGGGTGCACGCAGAATATCGTGCTCGACCAGCACATCGCCGGGTACAACGTGGGGAAGTATGCTGCACAGTGGATCAACGAAAAACTTGGCGGCAAGGCCGAAGTAGGGATATTGGCCAATCTGACGGACTCGCAGTTGATCGTCCGCACCCAGGGATTAAAGGATGGTCTTCGCCAAAACTGTCCCGGCGCGGTTCTGGTAGGAGAGGTGGAGGCTAACACGGTTGATACCGGCGCCGCGGCGGGTGCGAATTTGCTGCAGGCTCATCCCAACATCGCTGTGATACTCGCGTTCAGCGATGATCCCGGCGTCGGGGCTTACACGGCCGCCCTGGAAGCCGGCCGAAAGGACCGCAATCGCTTCTTTGTGGGCAGCGCGGACGGTACCCGGCTGGGAATGGAGAAAGTCGCGGAAGGCGGCATCTATCAGTGCTGCGCCTTCTTTTTCTTTTCTTTCAGCGCAACCCAGGCGATTCGCGATCTGGATCGCTGCCTTCGCGGAGAAAAGGTTGCCCCCACAAGGATCATGGGCAGCAAACTAGTCACGAAAGAAAATGTCGAAGAGTTCGACCGCATCTCGCATAATCCGCGAGCGCCGGAGTGGGCTCACTTTTATTCCGATCCCGAGGTTATGCGATATAGCGACGTGCCCCTGACCACACCTGAGTAGGCAACCCTCAACGTGAGCGATCCAACCCGAACCCGTAGCGATGCGCAGCCTGTAGTTCGGGCCGCCGGTGTCACCAAGTATTTCGGCGGAGTAAGGGCGCTGGAAAATGTTTCGCTGGACCTCATACCGGGCGAGATCGTCGCTCTCGTAGGCGACAATGGCGCGGGCAAGAGCACACTGGTAAAGATCCTCAGCGGGATCTATCAGCCCGATGAGGGCAACATCTGGCTCGGCGAGACGGAGGTCCGGCAACTCGACCCCGGGCGCGCCCGAGAATTCGGCATCGAGACCGTTTACCAGCAACTTTTTCTTTGCGACAACCTGGGAGCCGCCGCCAACGTGATGCTGGGACGGGAACCGGTACGCGCGCGCTTCGGACCTCTCCGCTTCATCGACAACAAGCGCTCTGTGAACGAAGCGCGCAAGCACATCGCGGAACTGGGCATTGAGCTGGACAATATGATCGCACCGGTACGACGTCTGTCCGGCGGACAACGCCAGGCAATTGCCATCGCCCGCTCCACCGTAAACGCGCATCGTCTTATTCAGTTCGATGAGCCGACCGCGGCGCTCGGCGTTCGCCAGACACGCGCCACGCTGGACCTGATTCAACGCGTTGCCGCCCGCGGGGTCGCAGTCATCATGATCAGCCACAATCTCGATGATGTGTTCGCGGTTGCTCATCGCATTGTGGCCCTGCGACTCGGCCGCATCAGCCTCAACACTCCGGTCGACCAGACGACGCGCGAGCAAGTTGTTGCGTGCATGACGGGAGTGTCGTTCGGGAAGGAAGCCTCTTGAGCCTGCGTTCGGTCAGTACCTTGTCCAAATGGATGCCGGGCGGCGGACGCAACGTCGGCCTGCTGGTGACGCTGGTTTTGGGCCTGCTGCTGATCTCGCTGTTCAGTCCTCAATATCTGAGTCTCGACAATGGGCTGGTCGTGGCCCTGCAGATTTCGTTCGTCGGAATTGCCAGCCTGGGGACGGCATCGCTGATCATCGGCGGAAATGTAGATCTATCCATCGGTTCGCAATATGCCCTGTGCGCGGTCTCAGCGGCAATGCTGGCCAAGGAGTTGCCCGTCCCGCTGGCGTGGATTGCTGGAATTCTGCTGGGCGCGACGTTGGGATTGATCAATGGGCTGATGGTCTGGCGCATCAATATCTCTCCCATCATCATCACGCTGGGAACGCTCACAATTTACCGGGGCATTGCGCTGCGAATCACCAACGGATTCGGAGTGCGGGGAGTACCAAAATCGTTTTCATGGTTTGGGCAGGCGAAGTTTCTGGACATTCCTTTGCCCATCTGGATCCTGGTCGCGTTTGCACTGGTCGCGCATTTGATCCTGCACTACACGACGCAGGGGCGGCATCTGTTTGCCTTCGGCGGGAACAAGCAAGCGGCGGAAGCTGCAGGAATCAATGGCAGACGACTGGTTCTGGCCAGCTTTGCTTTAAATGGCGCGCTGGTGGGAACATCCGCGGTGTTGGCGGCTAGCCGCTTTGGGACCGCGGCTCCCACGTTCGGAAATGGCTTTGAACTCGACGTCATTGCCGCAGTGATCCTGGGCGGAGTCGCTTTCACTGGAGGAGAGGGATCAATCACCGGCGTAGTGCTTGCCGTGATTCTTCTGGGTGTGATCAACAGCGGGCTGATTTCGACAGGTATCGATCCCCACTACGCGCAGGTGGTGAAGGGTGCTGCGCTGGTGATCGCGGTCACCCTCGATCAACTCACACAAGAGCAGCAGGAACGTCACCGCAAGAAGCTGGCCTTCCAGGAACGTTTTCCCACCGCGTAGGACGAACTACTGGCTACGCCGGAACGTGCCCCCGAATCGTCGCCGCGAAACCTCGAGCCAGGCAAATCATCTCGCGAGCCAGCAGCGACACACGAGGGCTCGGAATCTGGCCGGTTGATCCGCGGACTGAAACCGAAGCGACAACTGCGCCAATCGGATCAATCACGGGAACAGCGATGGCCCTGATGCCGGGAACTTGTTCTTCGTCATTCACAGCGAAGCCGTTCGCTCTTACCAGCGCCAGATGCGCCTTAAGAGCGGTGAGCGAAGAAATTGTCTTCGGCGTGAAGCGGGCCATTTCCCTGCCTCCGAACAATTTGTCCAGTTCTTTATCGGAGAGCGTGGAGATGAGGGCTTTTCCCTGCGCCGTACAGTGCAGGTCGATATGGCGTCCGATCCAGGCGCCGCCGCCGGCATCCCCGAAAGACTCGACCTTGGCAATGATCACGGCTTCGGCCCCACGCTGCACCGTGGCCGTCGCGGTGAGATTGAAGCGCGCAGCAATCTGTCGCAGATACGGCGTAACGTGCGTTCTCAAATTCAATTCCGCTGGACTGGCGCTGGCAACATCCGCAAGACGCAAGCCGAGCAGATAATGCCGTCCATCCGTGCCGCGCTGCACATAGCCGCGAGTGACCAAAGTGTGAATAAGATAGTGGGTCGTACTTTTGGGAATACTCAGCTTTCGACTTAACTCGGAAAGCGTCAAGCCTTGCTGTGAGTTGGCCAGGAGTTCAAACAGACTCATGGCGCGGTCCACGGCCGGCAGCCGGAAATCCTGACTTTCAAGCAGCGTCTCAGCCGCTGGAATGCATACATCCTGTTTGCTCATTGCAGTACCCCCTCGGGCCCCACGCCCTGCTTGGCTCAAGTGCTCGTGGGACACCTCAAACTAGGAGCTGTGGAGCGTCCACACCTGTGCCAAGGTAATACTGACGATCACAATTTCTCACAAGGCGGACGGTTGGTCAATGATCAGAATTGCACCTAAGCAGTCTCTGTTCAATAGGCTGAAATGAGTTGACACCCTGATAATAAGCCTCTAAAAGGTTTGCTTGGCGCTAGAGCCCCTGAGCCGCGTTCGACCGCAAGCTACCACACCACCGGCGTGCCAAGATGGGAGATCGCAGTGAAGCCTCCAAATGGACTTGCGACGTCGCTTTATCGCGGCATGGTGGAGATTCGCGAATTCGAGCTCAAGGCTAAGGAAATCTTCCGATCTGGCAAGATGCCAGGCTTCATTCATGTCTATGTAGGAGAAGAAGCGATCGCAGTAGGCGTGTGCGCAAATTTGCGCACTGACGACTACGTTGCCAGCACGCATCGCGGGCATGGCCACGCACTGGCGAAAGGAATCTCTGCCCGGTCAGCCATGGCGGAACTCATGGGCGCGGTGGATGGATGTTCCGGAGGCCGGGGTGGAACCATGCATCTCTATGAACCCTCGGTGGGCTTTCTGGGATCGAATGGCGTGGTTCCGCCGGGTATCTTGATCGGCGCGGGCGCCGCACTGAGCGCCAAGGTGCGCGGTAGCGACCAGGTGGCCGTGGCCTTCTTCGGCGACGGTGCAGTCAACAACGGTGCCTTCCACGAAGGCCTCAACTTAGCCGCAACCTGGAACCTGCCGGTGCTCTTTGTCTGCGAGAACAACCTCTACGCTACCGAAATGCCTTTCGAGCAGGCCACCAAGAACACAAGCGTCGCGAGCCGTGCCGCGGCTTACAAGATTCCTGGCGTGACCGTGGATGGCAATGACGTTCTAGAGGTGTATGCCAAAGCCGGCGAAGCAGTAGAACGCGCGCGGCGAGGCGAAGGTCCGACGTTGCTTGAGTGTCTGACCTATCGCTGGTTTGGGCACCACGAAGGGGATCCGGGCACGTCGTATCGCACCAAGGAAGAAGTTGCGGCCTGGAAAAAGAAAGATCCCATCCAAAGGTTGCGTGAAAAAGCTGTCGCTGAATCCTGGGCAACGGCGGGGGAATTTAACGACATTGACAATGAAGTAAGCCGAGTGATTCAGGACGCGGCCACGTTCGCGGTAGGCAATCCCCAGCCCGCCGTAAGCACCGCTCTGGACCACGTTTTTTCTAACTAGAGACCGGACAGGGAAAAATGGGTGGAGTAAAGACTGCGTCCCAAGCTGAAGCCGGGCAATCAGCCGACCAACAGCGGTTGATCACGTACGCGGAAGCGGGAGTGGAAGCCGTTCGCGAAGAAATGCGGCGGGACCCTAGCATTTTCTACATGGGACAGGGCATCGGCCCGCGCGGGGGAAACTTCCAGCAGAGCCGCGGCTTGTGGGCTGAATTCGGCGGAGAGCGGGTCCGTGATACGCCGATCGCCGAGCGTGGCCAAACCGGTCTGGGCATTGGAGCTGCGCTCGCCGGCAGCCATCCCATTGTCGACATCGTCTTCCTCGATTTCGTCCTCGAAGCCATTTGCGAAATCATCCAGCAGGCTTCGACCATCCACTACATCTCGGACGGAAAATTCAAAGTTCCGGTGGTGGTGCGCGCCGCAGGAGGCGGCATACGGAGCACCGGCCCGCATCACTCCCACACTTTCTATTCTTTCTTCATGCACATCCCTGGGTTGAAGGTCGCGCTTCCGTCCACGCCCTACGACGTCAAAGGTCTGATGAAGACCACTCTGCGCGACGATAATCCCGTCATCTTCATCGAGCACAAAGCTCTCTACAACATCAAAGGCCATGTGCCCGAAGAAGAGTACTTGATTCCCTTTGGGCAAGCGGCGGTGCGAAAGCCGGGAGATCAAATCACCCTGGTCGCGATGGGTCAGATGGTGCACCGGGCCATGCAAGCCTCAGTGCGTCTGGAACAGGAAGGCATCTCGGTTGAGATCATCGACCCGCGCACGCTGGCTCCGTTCGACAAGGACACCATTCTGACTTCCGTTGCGAAGACAGGCCGCCTGGTGATCGTAGACGAAGCCTACGCGGCCTGCGGCGTCTCCGCCGAGATCGCCGCGACTGTCGCGAGTGAAGCCTTATACGAACTCGACGCCCCGATACTCAGAATCTGCACTCTGCCGGCGCCGCATGCCTTTAGCCCGTCCCTGGACAACTACTTGGTTCCCTCGGTTGACCGAATCGTGAGCGAAGTGGCGGCCCTCGTCGGGAAAAAACTCTAGATCCCCGATTCCCCCTGGGCACGATCGGGAACGGATTTTCAGGAGAACAGTCGTATGAGTTTTGCGATCGTGATGCCTCAGCTCGGACTGACGATGGAGGAAGGCACCGTCAGCGGATGGCTAAAGAAGCCGGGCGACGTGGTAAAGAAGAATGAACCGCTCTTCAGCGTCTCGACTGACAAGGTGGAGATGGATGTAGAGTCCGCAGTTGAGGGTACTCTGGGCAAGATCCTCGTTCCCGTGGGCGAAACGGTGAAGGTGGGAACCGTACTGGCATATGTTAATGGCGGTGACGGAGAAGACATCACCGCCATCGGCAGTGAGCAGCCGTCGTCCGAGGACCTCGAGGAAAGCT
>Ga0134121_10004791_pt1 | contig 11036 bp, 9 predicted proteins | sample KB301_FD_96463 | JGI IMG/M metagenome (GOLD analysis project Ga0134121, IMG submission 96463) | Terrestrial soil microbial communities without Nitrogen fertilizer from Kellogg Biological Station, Michigan, USA - KB3-0-1 | ecosystem: Environmental > Terrestrial > Soil > Unclassified ...
ACTCCGACGCGTAATCGACCTGCCGCTAGTAGTTTGCCGTCGCGCGAAAAGGCTACATGACGTGCCTCCCGCCAAAGGTAACTGTCCAAAGGCGCCAGTTCTTTGCCCTTGGCAGTTTCCCAAATCTGCAATTGGCGCTCCCCGCCGAATGACACGCAATGCTTCCCGCTTGGGGCAAATAAAAGCCCGGGTGATTCATGGTTCGAAAAGCATCGCAACCGGAGCCGCGTCGTGCCCAGGCGGGCAATGGCCCCGTCGGGCAGGCGATCTCCAAGCGAATCGCTGAGAAACTGATCTGCTGCTTGAACCTGCACCGGAGCAACAAGCAAGAAAACTAAAGCCCATCCTCGGCTGGCGTTCATGAGTCGGCCTCCATGGCGGACGTTAAAGTGGAAGGAATACAGTAACGGGAACTGGCAGGCAGGTCCAGACGAGTGGGGAAGACCACGCCAAAATTATTTGATTGCATTCAAAAATACAACGGTGATACTGCGTTGGTTGACGGAGTCCGCGAGAACCAAAGATGAAAACGGTTGGATGGATTTATCTGGTGGCGTATGCGCTAGACGCGGTCCTGTCCCTTATTAGCTCGTATGTGCCAGGCTTCCTGTTGGCGAGCAACGTGGTCAGCACCGTCGTTGTGCTTTTTACGCTCGTCGCCTTCGTCCTTGCCTGCGTGGGCCAACTCAAACCGCGGAAAGTGTTCATCATCCTTGCCTGCTTCTACTGTCTGGTGCTGGGGTTCGGGCTCATCATCGGTGTGCTGCTTGTTGTTCAGCTTGGGCCTCAAAAGCTGCAAGGCGCCGACATTAACCCCCAGTTTTTTAGGCAGACATTCGCCTGGTTCGAGCCGGTGCATTTGGCCTTGCAGGCTGTGTGGCTCTGTTTGGCAGCTTATGGCTTGGTGGCTTATGCCAGACGCAAAGCCGAGGTCGACCAAAGTGCGGCGGTGGATGTGCAATAGCGATAGAATATGGGGTCAGGTTTACCTTGGTCGGCATGGTTCGCCGTGTTTGTTGCGCCCGGTCGTACTTGGGCATTGCCATTAGCAAGCCCTCCATTTATCATGCGACACGCCCACCCGCATGGAGCAGCAAAATGTCGCAAGGCCTGAAACCCGCGGACCCGAGCGCAATTCATATGGCGGCGGAATGTTCGACCCTCCGGCCGCAAAACTGGCGGCGCCGGGCAGCAGGTTTGCGCCGGCCCGTCATTTTCCTTTTCTCGTTTTTCATGTTGCTGCTTGTCACTTATACCGTCACACCGATACGGCCCGATGCCAGTTTTGAGCTCGGCTCGGAACAAATCTGTCATTTTGGGTTTTCTCCTGATAGTTCGATGATCTCCATCGCATGCAGCGAGGACCGCGAGACCCAAACAATTCACATTCTTGAAGTGGAAAGCTGTGCTGTGCGTTGTGCCGTCAAGGCCGCCTGGCCGGGTTGGAGACATCAACTTTTTTCTCCGGACAGCCGTTTTTTCGCCGCCTATACAGAAGCCGGAGACGCGCAGATTTGGGCCAGCCAAACGGGCGCGGAAATTGGCATGGTTCCCCTTCAAAATAAGAATGAGCGCACAAGTTCTGTCGACTTCATGTTTTCACCCGACAGCCGCTTCCTGGTTTTTGGCGACAAAACCAAACTCTGGGACGGCAATTACTACACCACCTTTTGGAACATCGAACGCGGATGCAATCAGGGCACCATCAAAGCAGACTATGGTACGCTCGCCTTTGCGCCCGATGGACAAACCGCGGCGACAAGGAAGTGGCTAGAGGGCAAGACCGAGGTGGTTGTTTGGGGAATTAGCCTTCACCATACGCCAATGCCCATCATGGAGATTTCTATTCCGCCTCAATTCGCGCAAGTTCGGTTCGCGCCAGATTTGGCCACATTTGTGGCAAACAGCCACCGGGGAAAAGAGCGCGGTGAGGTCGCAGTTTGGGACATGAAAACAGGCACCAAGCGCTATTCAATTCAGGGAGATGAAGGCAAGAGTTGGTTTCCGCTCAAATATGACGGGCGTTTTGTCGTTATCGATTTTGTAGATGCTGACGCACCGCCGCGTGGGAATTTTACCATTGGTCCGCCCGGTCCCGCCAAAGTTTTGGATTTTGCCGGCGTGCCGAAAGGCCTGGGCGTTTTCACTGCGCCTCCGCTGGTCTCGCCCGATGGGCAATGGTTTGCAGTGCCGTTGTCGTCCGGGGTTGAGTTGGTCCAAACGTCCAATTTGGAAACCCGACATGTTCTCCAGCGAAAAGACGATCAAAAGTGGCGTCTTTCTAATTCTCAGTGTGAATTCTCGGGTGACGGAAAAAAGATTGCAGTTCAATTAAGTGATGTGGCACAGGAAGCCCCGTTTTTCAGCCAATGGCTCCCGACTAGATTTAGGCCCGCAATCGGGCCGCCTGCCAGCGGAGTACGGCTTTGGGAAGTGGAAACGGGCCGTGAATTGATGGTTTTTGAAAACTGCGACGAAGTTCATTTTTCGCCAGACGGGAAGTATGTCGCGACATTGCATAACCGAAGCACGATCCATTTTTGGAGATTGCCGCTGCAAAAGCCGTTGTGGGCGATCATTGGCTTGTCGGCCGCGATATGGGTTACGTGCTTTTTGTTAGGTTGGTTAATCAATAAAGTGCGCCGGCGCAGGGTGGCTTTTCGCAACTGAGGTGGGGAAAAAAGGGGCTCACCACGAATTCGCCATTATACGCTGCATTTGTTGGCGTGGAACGCCGGAGTTTACGAAACGCGAACTTGCGAGTGCCACGTGTAGCGATGATCCCCTTGATCTTCTTGATCCTCTTGGAGGGGCTCAAACCCCTCCCGGTCTCTCTTCACGAAAAACAAAAAAACGGCCAGCCTGCCCGGGGGGAGTCCAGGCAGGCGGCCGTCAGCAGGGTCGGGGACCCATCAAATCTACATGTTCTCGCGTTTCTCTTCGACCAGCGTGCGAATCCGCTCGGCCAACAGAGCCACGTCGAACGGCTTCTTGAAGGCTTCGTTGAAGCCGTAGCTCGTCAGTTGCTCCGGTGCGGCTTCATCTTCGCTGGCCAGGGCGACGATCTGCGTGGCTTCATAAGCCGGATTGCGACGCAGGTTGGTCGCAATCTGCAGGGCTTCGCTGCGGCCCATCGCCAGGTCGATGACGATGGTGTCCGGGTGGAAGCTCTCGGCCTGAATGCCGGCTTCGAAGCCGCTGGTGGCGAGTTCATATTTGAAATCATCGTCTTCCGGGAGCAGCTCTTTGACGCGGTCGATGAAGAGCTTTTCGGCGCCGATGATGAGGATTTTGTGGAGCCCCTCTTCTTCGAGCTCGCCCAGAGGCATGCCGTGTTCCTTGAGGAAACGGATGAGCTGCTCGCGGGGGATGCGGCGGTCCTGGCTGCCGGGGATGCGGTAGCCGCGGAGCCGGCCGGAATCGAACCATTTACTCACCGTGCGCGGGGCGACTTTGCAGATCTTGGCGACCTGGCCGGTGGTAAACACTTTTTTCATGGCAGGCACTCCAGTTTCGGTTTGAGCCGTGTTATCAGTCCCGGTCAGCACGCGGGAGGTGCCTTCAGGAACTTACCCGCCCGCCTTTTGAGGTCACGTCCGGTACCGGGCGGTCGCGGGATTGACCGCCGGGGCATCCTGCCAAAAAGGCGGGGCCGGGCATCGAGACCAGGGCGGGAGAACCAAGCACAACCAGGTTTTCGGCATCGGCGACGCGGCGCGTTGGCTACGCGGGGCGCGTCGTTTATTGCTATCGCACCTCGGTTACATGCTAAATCGGCACGGACAGTCCCCAAGATGAGAAAAAGCCCACAACTTGGGGAAGTTCTGCGAATCCCCCTTCTTCCGCTCAATCCTCCCCTTGGCTAGATTGCCAGGGTGGAAGCGAGGGGGGACAGGGAAAAATGCGTCGTCCTGACGGGAGGGAAGAGGCGGTGGTAACGAGGAGAAGTATCGTGCGAGTGGTGCCGCCTCTCGTCTGTTCCGTCAGCATTGTACCTGGCAAGGCAAGGGCTGAGCGATCATCAGACCATTGTTTCATATGAGTGAGAAAAGGCAGTAGCGAAATAGCTTGCTGACCCTTGGAGACGGCGTTATATCACATCTAAGCTCCGCCACGATTTCCCACCTGAGAATCCAAATCGCCATGATCCGCTTTCGATGTCCAAAGTGTGAAAAGCGACTGGCCGTCAATGACGAGCGCGCCGGCTTGAGCGGTGCATGCCCCGAGTGCAAAGCCAGGTTCCGCATTCCCATGGCACCGCCAAGCGAAGCGATCATCACCGCGCCGCCGCCTAAAATTGCCCCCAAGCAACCTGTGGAAGAAGGTCTGGAACTCGTTGACGAAGGCGTGGAGGTTGTGCCCGAAAGACCGCGGCTGCTCAGGCGCGAGGATCCAGATCGATTCGAGGAGGAGAGCTTTGAGCAGCCGATCAAAAGGCGGCGCAAGAAGCGGAGGCGCAAGAGTTTTAGCATGCTGGGCGGCATGGACGTCTTTTTGGTAGCGCTGCTCGGACTGATTGGCTTTGGGCTGCTGCTTGTCACAATGACGGTCGTCATCCCGCCTCTGGCCGTTTTGCCGATTGGCCTTGGCTACCTTGTGGCCATCGGCGGATACATCTGGTTTCTGGTCCTGGTTTTCAAGATCAATCCCGTTTCAGGCGTGTTGTGCCTGCTGTGCGGGATCTACAGCGTGTATATCGTGGCTACAAACTTCGACGATGTGAAATGGCCGTTTTTCTTTTATTTGACTGGAATTGCGCTCATCGTGCTCGGCTCTTTGGCGGGCGGGCCGGTATATACCGATGCATTGCTCGATCAACACCCCAGGCGTTGAAGCCAACGCTCGCGCTCCGCTGTGCGTCGCGGCTAAACGAAGGCATTGCGGGGCGCTCCAATATCAACGACGTGCACCTGTCCCAAATACTCTTTCGCCATCGGATTGGCGAAGCCCACTTTTTCCGCGACAAACGTGACTGTGTGTGTCGCCCGAATCGTCGTGCCGAGCGACTGGCCTGAGTCGCAATCCAGGCCGGAGGGAATATCCACTGCGAGCACAGGCTTGGCGCTGGCATTGATGGAACGGATGACAGACTCGATGGGACCGCGAACTACGCCGCTCAATCCGGTACCGAGCAGGGCGTCGACGATCCAATCAGTAGATGCAAGCAAGGCCTGCAACTTAAGAGAATCTGGCTGGATAAGTAAGGGCATTCCGCAGCGTTCAATGATGCGATAATTGATGGCCGCGTCGCCCGTCAGATCTTCCGGCTTGGCGAACAGTAGCACCTGAACCGGTATGCCACGATTGTCCAGATGCCGCGCAATGACGAAACCATCGCCGCCGTTATTGCCTTTGCCGCAGCAGATGACCACAGGGCCTTTGACACCTAGCGAAAGTAGTATCTCGGCAGCGCCGCGGCCGGCGTTTTCCATGAGGACGACGCCAGGGACGCCGAATTCCTCGATGGCACGGCGATCAATCTCGCGGACTTGGGCGCGGGTTAGCATGGGAGGCTCGCGAAACCACAGATGATCAACGGCTGATCCGCAAGTTGCCGGTCTTGATCACCGATTCGACTTCCTCGCGCGTGACCCAGGCGAAATCGCCGGGAATCGAGTGCTTGATGGCGCTAATGGCGATGCCGAAGTCCAAGCCTTTTTGCAAATCGCCATCGAGCAAACCGTGAATCAAGCCCGCCGCGAAAGCATCACCGGCGCCAAGACGATCCACAATCTCCACTTCGAATGTCCGCGTCCGGTGAATGGTCTGGCCCTGACATGCAATAGCGGTCCAGGTGTTTTTCCACACCAGCGGATTCTCGCGCACTGTAATTGCAGCAACTTGCAGCGGAAACTCTTTCAACAAACGCAGCGCCACACTTTCAAATGTCGATTCTTTAATGCCAAAGACGCGTTCCACATCCTCTTCCGTGGTAATGAGGACATTGCAATACTGCATGAACTCGCGCATCCAGCGGCCGGCGTCGGCCTGGCTCCAGAGCTTGACACGGTAATTGAGGTCAATGCTAGTTTGCACATCCGCGGCGCGGGCGGCTTTCAGCGCCTCACGTGTCGTTTCGGCAGCGCTGGGACTCAGGGCTGGCGTGATGCCGGTGACATGGAACCACTTCGCGCCCGCAAAGACTTTGCCCCATTCGATCATGCCTGGCCGAACGCCGGCGATGGCGGCATTCTTGCGGTCGTACAAAACGCTGCTGGCTCGCGGTGCAGCGCCGAACTCCACAAAGTAAATGCCGACGCGGTCGTCATCAGTCCACAGCACATGGTCCGTGGCAACGCCCGCTTCACGGGCGCGATTGGCAATGAGCCGGCCCAATGGATTGTTCGTCAGTCGTGAAATCCACGCGGAGGTCCTGCCGAGACGGGCCAAACCCACGGCCGTATTCAACTCCGCTCCTCCCACCTGCACATCCAGGCTGCCCGCCTGCTCCAACCGCTTGAAACTCGGCGGACTAAGCCGAACCATCGCTTCGCCGAAGGTGATGATGACGTAAGCCATGAAACTCCTTTGCAGTTTTCAGTGCGATTGTTTCACAATTGAGAAAAATATCGCGTACAAGAGGGTCAAGGGGCGCAAGGGGCGCAATAGGCGCAGCTTTTCACGGGCCTACTCATAGAACAATTCTGTCTCACGTTCCTGCATCATCAATCTGCGCCCGCTGAAACAGATCCGCCACAGTTCCGTAAATGTCGCCGTTATCGCTGACCACCAGCGCCTCGTTGCGCAGCGGTACAGGCAATCGGGCCAAACCTCGCAGGAACTGGTCCAGCTTTTCGCCGCGCACCGCCAGTGTTTCGGGTCGACAATACACCACGACCAGCTGTTCACCCGCAAGTGACGCCACGCGCCCGCGCAGAAACCCATCGTAATCTGGCTCGTCGTCAAGAATCGTCTCATATCCCCGCGGCACGTTGTCGCGGTGAGATCGTTTGGCATCGTGAAGGCGTCCGTCTGGATAGATCCAAAACACATAGTCGGGATCGCGGTGCGTGAATTCCTTGATCTGGTTGCGTCGTCCCGATACCTTTGCGGCCAGGAATGGGAACCGGGCCGAAGCCGCCTCTCGCGAAACCGAGCCAATTGTAATCATCGATTGCACTCTTGCGATGGGCCGCCAGGTTGAGGCTTCCGGCCTGAAAGGCCGTTTCCTAAAGCCCAGGCCGAAGGCCTGGGAAACGACTCTTCCAGTTCTCCACGGCCCTGAAAGGGCCGTTCACCGAAACGGTTTTCAATTTGAACGAGCCTTTCAGGCTCGCCAAGCGGATGCACCAACCTTCCCAGGCCTTCGGCCTGGGCTTTTAGAACGATCCTTTCAGGATCGAGTGTGCCGGATTACCAATTTACACCCCATCAAACGCAATCACCACACAAGTCACATTATCCCGCGAGCCGCGCGACAGCGCCAGCTTCACCAAAACATCCGCCCACTCCTGCGGATCTTTGAAACGCCGTGCCCCTTCGCGCATGTCCTCATCGCTGATGTGATTGGTCAAACCGTCGCTGCCTAGCAACAGCCGATCCCCGGGCTGCGGCGAAAAAGGAATGACCTCGGCCCCTTCCACCATATTGGTGCAGCCCAGGAACTTGTGCAGTACATGTTGGTAGGGACTATGGCGAGCCTCTTCCGGCGTCAGCGCGCCGCTAAGGACGAGTGCCTGTGCAACGGAATGATCCACAGTAAGCTGCTCGACCACGTCGCCGCGAATCACATAAGCCCGGCTGTCGCCCACACCAGCGACATAGCACTTTTGATCGTGGTGCAGCGCCAAAACCGTGGTTGTTCCCATGCGTCGCCCGGCCGGCTGACTGCGGCCGGCGTCAATGATTGCGAGATTGGCCTCCGCCAGTGCATCGCGCACAGCCATGTCGGCGCAGACGCACTTGGCTAACAGGTCGCCGACAATCTTGGGGATGATCTCCGCCGCCATGCCCGAGGCCATTTCGCCGCGTTCCTGGCCGCCCATGCCGTCGGCCACCAAAAATAGATTGTGGTCCAGATCCACGACGTAGCAATCTTCGTTATTGGGGCGGACGCCTTGCTCCGTGCGGCTCCCGACGCGAAGGACGATGTCGGCCATGAGGAAGGCTCCCGCTGCTGTCAGGTCAGTTCTCAGTTGCCAGTTGTTCAGTTATCTGATTGTCCAGCCGATCAGCAGAACCAATCACGCATAGTTTTCAGTATATCATCCTTGTCGCCCGAACTTGAAACCAGCGGTCAAACAACTGACAACTATCAACTGACAACTGTCTACTGTCAACTGAGAACTCTCCGATGGCCTATGATCCCTATGACCCCTGCCCGTGCGGCAGCGGCAAGAAATTCAAATGGTGCTGCCAGCCGATTTACGCCCAGATCGACAAGGCCTTTCAGCAGGAGGCCGAGGGCCAGCACGAGGTCGCCCTGCGCATCCTGGACGATGTCTGCAAGGAGCACGCCAGCAATCCCGAGGTCTGGGGCCGCAAAGCGCAGCTTCTTTACCAAAACGACAAGGTCGAGGATGCCGAAGCCGCGCTGCAGAAGGCGTTTGACATCAATCCGAATTATCCGTTTGGCCATTATCTGCGCGGCCGGTTTCGACATTTGGAGGGAGAAATCCCCGGCGCCTTGCTGCTCTTCCGCAAGGCGGCGGAGCTGTACGATCCGGTTGCCCGCGACGTGCTTGCCCATATCTACGCACTCATCACTGAATGCGAGTTGAAGCTCAATCGCCCCGTGGCCGCACGCGCCGCGTTGGAAATGGCCTCCAAGCTCGATCCGGCCAACGCCGACTACAAAAACGGCATCAACGAAGTTTTCGGCAACGAATCCAAGATGCCCGCGCTGTCCCGTAAACAATTCACCTTTCATAAATTGGCAGCTGACGCGCCGCCGGAACGGCGCAACGCCTGGCAAAGCGCCTTGCAAGTCGCAGCAACTGGCAAGCTGTCAGACGCAGCCAAGGCATTCGAGGGCCTAACTGCGACTGATGAAAATGACGCAGCGGCGTGGTTCAATCTAGGCTTGGCCAAGGCCTGGCTCGGCGACAACGCCGCGGCCGTGGCCGCCCTGGACCGCAGCGTGCAGCTGGACAAAGACGAAGAGCAAGCAGCCCAATCCTGGGCGTTGGCCGAAGTTTTGCTGTGCGGCCACGGCATGGAGGAGCAAGCCAATTACGTCGAGCATTCGGCAACGTTCCCCATGCAAAACCCCGAACAGGTTGTGAAACTCCTTGGCGAATTGCAGCGCCAGCGCCGGCTCATCGCCGTGCAAGCCAACCAGGAAGAGGGCATCCTGACTGGCTTGATCGTGGAGAAAGTCCAGGCCCTTACGCCAGAACATGCGGCCAGCCAGATGGCCAGGGTGGGGGCCTATTTGTTGGTGGTGGGCCAAATGGTGCGGCTGTGGAATGCCAATAAGGAGACATTCGACGCGGTGAGTTTTGAAATTCGACAGATGCCCAACACCGGCCTTGGCAATCCCTATGTCCGCACCGGTCCGCCGCATTTCACCGATGTGCTGGCCGAGGCCATCGCATTCCCCATCCACAACATGGAAGCCGCCGACGGCAAGCAGCGTATGGCCGATTTCTTCGCACGCTACATGGAGGAGAAGTGGATTCACAAACCGCTCAAAACACTCGGCCAGGTGCCGCCCGTGGATGCGACGGGCCACGCGCTGCTACGCAAGAAACTGCGCGGCCTCATTTATTTCCTGGCCGATTGTGCGCAGCTGACACGCTCGGAATACGACTTCGACCGCCTTCGCCGCAAACTCGGTTTGGTGGGAGGCGGGACAACAGCGGCACCCGCAACCATGGGTATCGACATCAGTGCGATGGGTGCGCCAGAAATGGCTGCCATCGACGTTGCCTCCCTGAATGAAAGTCAATTAGACGACGCCTTTCAAAGCGCTTTGAAACTTGGTGCCCAGGAAATCGCTGCCAAATTTGCCAGGGCACTGACCGCGCGCCCGCCGCGCGCCGATAAACCCGACACCTATCTCGTCTTCAATCATCTGGTGCAACAAGCCCTGGCCGAGGGCAACAACGACGCGGCCCTGGACTACGTCAACGAAGGTGAAAAGTCGGACTGTGAACACAACGAAGGCCGCCGCCGCAATGATTACGAACTCCGCCGCGGCCAGGTCCACATGAAACGCGGCGAAATCGACGAAGCGGCAAAGGTTTTTGCCAGCCTGATTGAACGCGCCCCAGCGGAGCTGCGCTATCGCGGCACCGCGGCGGAAGCGATGCTGTCTGCCAAGCAAGCGGGCAAAGCTTTGCAATTCGCGGAAGGCGGATTGAAGAAATCTCGCGAACAGAACAATCGCGATTCGGAACAATATTTCCTGGAGTTGACCGCTGCGGCCAAGAAACAAGGCGCCTAAGCCGCTTGCCGCTTAGCATTCAACTATCGCTAACCTCAACCACAAAAACCTGGTTGTGCGTCTGCGTATCAATCGACACAGACCTGACGAACGCGATCTTCTTGCCATCGGGCGAGAAAACGCACGCTTCAGGCCGGGGCGCCGTGGCATCGTCTGAGCGCGGCGTCAAACGCGTCGTAATGCCGCTGGTTGCATCCGTGACGCACACACTGTTGTCCATAACATGAGCGATCCAGCGGCCATCGGGACTCCAAGAAAATGCCGATGCAACGCTGCACGTATTATGACAGATTTGCACCGGCTCGCCACCGTTCGGCGAAATGGTCCATAACTGCACCAAGCCCGCATCGTCGCGCATCAAGAAGGCAATTCGTGAACCATCGGGCGAGCCGCGCAGCCAGTGACGCGGCCCTTGCAAACCGGGATACTTACGATCTGTTGTAAATGTCAATCGCCGCTGCACCGTGCCGCGCGGCGGCCGTGGCCGCGTGGTTTTAGTTCCTTCCAACGGACCATCAGTGGGGACCGTCACGTCCTCGGGAAGATCGACAATAAACATCTCCGCATGCGTCGTACCACGGCCGTCAACGATGTGGCCCTGGAATGCCAGCGCCCGCTGTTGCCGCGTGCCATCGGAGCGCAGGTAGCC
>Ga0134121_10004792_pt1 | contig 11035 bp, 10 predicted proteins | sample KB301_FD_96463 | JGI IMG/M metagenome (GOLD analysis project Ga0134121, IMG submission 96463) | Terrestrial soil microbial communities without Nitrogen fertilizer from Kellogg Biological Station, Michigan, USA - KB3-0-1 | ecosystem: Environmental > Terrestrial > Soil > Unclassified ...
ATCGCCCAGAGCGCGCCGCGCTTCATGGAGCGGCTCGGCCGCACCTACCCGACATCCCTCCTAGAGGCCTCCGGTGAGTCGGTCGGCCTGCCGCGGGGCGTGATCGGCAACTCGGAGGTCGGCCACCTGTGCCTCGGCGCCGGGCGGGTGGTCCCGCAGGACCTGTCGCGCATCAACCGCGCCATCCGCAGCGGGGAGTTCGATCGGAACGAGGTCCTGGCGGCGGCCTTCGAGATGGCCCGCCGTCCCGGGGCGGCCCTCCACGTGATGGGCCTCCTGAGCGACGGCGGCGTGCACAGCCACATCGATCACCTGGAGGCCGTCGTGCGGTCCGCGGCCGCCTCCGGCGTGCGCCTTCTGTTCCTGCACGCGTTCATGGACTGGCGCGACACGCCGCCCAGGAGCGGCCTGGAGTACGCGCGCCGCGCCGGCGCCCTGCTCGCGAGCGCGGGCCTGGGACGGATCGCCACCGTCTCCGGCCGCTTCTACGCCATGGACCGGGACACCCGCTGGGACCGTACCGGGATGGCCTGGCGAACCCTCGTCCGGCGCGAGGGGCCCGCCCACCCGACGGCCGAGGCGGCGGTCGAGGCCGGCTATGCCGGAGGTGTCACCGATGAGTTCCTGGTCCCCTCGATCGTCGAGCCCGGCCCGTCAGGCGCCGTCCCCCGGGCCCCGGCCGCCGGGGCGGATCGGGATGCGCGCGTCCGCGACGGCGACGCCGTCGTCTTCTTCAACTTCCGGGCGGACCGTGCCCGGCAGATCACGCGCGCCTTCACCGAGGACGATTTTCGGGAGTTCTCCCGGGAGCCGCGTCCCGCGCTTTCGACCTTTGTCTGCTTCACGACCTACGACCGGACCTGGAGGCTGCCGGTGGTCTTCCCGCCGCAGCAGATCCGGGGCACCTTCGGCGAGGCGGTCAGTGTCGCCGGCCTGCCGCAGCTGCGCATCGCCGAGACGGAGAAGTACGCCCACGTGACCTACTTCTTCAATGGCGGCGAGGAGCGCGCATTTCCGGGCGAGGAGCGCTGCCTCGTCCCCTCGCAGCGCGGTGTCGCGACCTACGACCAGAAGCCCGAGATGAGCGCCCGGGAGCTGACGGCGGAGGTCCTGAAGCGGATGAGGGCCAGGCCGGCCCAGGCGATCGTCCTCAACTACGCCAACGCCGACATGGTGGGGCACACCGGGTGTCTCGAGCCGACCGTCGCCGCCTGCCGGGTCGTGGACGGGTCGGTCGAGGCGGTGGTCCAGGAGACCCTGCGCCTCGGGGGGTTCGCCGTCGTGACCGCCGACCACGGCAACGCCGAGCAGATGTTCGACCCGAAGACCGGGTCCCCCCTGACCGCCCACACGATGAACCCGGTCCCGGCCCATATCGTCGCCGCAGGGCTGGAAGGGAAGCGGGGGCGACCGTCGGGCCTGTTGTCGGACGTGGCGCCGACGATGCTGTCGCTCATGGGTCTGAAGGCACCCGACGAGATGGAGGGCCGGTCCCTTCTCGAGGAGCCCCTGGCTCCCTGACGGGTCCGGTTGCACGGATCGCTGCGCGCGGTCGGGCGCCTCACCGGGGCGCTCCTCGCGTCGCTGTTCCCCGCGGATTGCCTGCTGTGCGGGCGCATCCTTCCCTGGCGCCAGGAGGGAGGCGTCTGCCTCCCCTGCTGGCAGGACCTGCCGTGGGCCCCGGGGTTCCGGCCCGCGAGCGGCCCACTGGACGCCCTGCTCTGGGCGGCCGACTACGAAGGCCCGGCCGGGCGCCTGGTGCGCGCCCTGAAGTTCGAGGACATGGATCGCCTGGCCGTTCCCCTGGGCCGGGAGACCGCCGCCCGCATCGCCCCCCTCCTGGCGCTTCTCCGCGTCGACCTGGTCGTGCCGGTGCCGTTGCACTGGTGGCGGCACAGCCGTCGCGGCTACAACCAGGCCGCGCTCGTGGCGCGCGCCCTCGCGCGCCGGGCGGGCCTCCCTCTCTCCACCGGCGCCCTGGCGCGACGCCGGGCCGGGCGCCGACAGCTCGGCCTGTCGCGGCAGGAGCGGCTGGCGTCCCTGGCCGGCTGCTACGCCGCCCGGGTCTCCCGCGTGCGCGGCCGGACGATCCTGCTGGTGGACGACGTGGTCACGACCGGCGCCACGCTCGAGGCGTGCGCGCGGGAGCTCCGGCGCGCCGGCGCCGCCGGTGTCGTCGGCTGCGCCTTCGCGCGCACCGCGAGGATCACCTGACACGGCGCGTCACCGCGGATCGACGATTCCCTCAAAGTCCTTGCCTGGCGCGGTGTCTGGTCGTATATGGATGCGCACTCGGGAGAGTGCGATCATGTTCTGCTCGGGATGCGGCGATGCGATGTCCTCGATCAAGTACCTCACGATCCCGATCGACTCCTGCGGCGGCTGTGGCGGCTCCTGGCTCGAGGAGGGGCGCCTGAAGTGGATCATCGAGATCGGCCCGAAGTCGCTGCCGACCGATCGCGTCAAGGAATTGATGGCCTTCAGCCGGGTCGCCCCGTCCTACCGGCTGGGAGACGACGAGACGCGCCGCATCGTCAAGTGCCCCTACTGCATCGGCATCATGCGCCCCGTCAATTATTCGGCGAATTCCGGCGTCGCGATCTACAAGTGCATCAACGACCACGGCGTCTGGGTCCCGAAGGACGGCATCGATCGCCTCGTCCTGTTCATCGACACCTGGGACCGGATGCTGAAGGAGAACGGCCCGTACTACGCCCACCTGGCCCAGCTCGAGCGCAAGCGTTTCCTCCGCAAGCTGACCCTCTGAGGTCTCGCCCGTCCCGAGGGACCGGCCCTCAGGCGCCGGCCCGCCGCGGATCGCTTGGGGCCCGTGGAGTTTGACAGTCCCCCGTTCCTGTCGTAGCATCTTCATGGCCGCGCGGCCCTGTCGCCGCGCGTCGTGCTTTATGGGGCCGCTCCGGGAGGCCCCACCGATTCGCCCCCCCGGCCATCGAACCGGTTGATGCAAGAAGAGGTGCGCGACATGACAGCCTGTCCTCTCGAGGTGCGCAAGGGTCCGTCCGCAGGGCGGGTCCGCGTTTCGGGTCTCCTGTCCCTGGCGATCGCGGGATCGCTCCTGGGCCTTTCCACGCCGGCCAGGAGCCAGGACGGGCAGAAGCTCTACGTCCACCTGGAGACGCCGGGCCGCTTCCAGTACTCCGGGGATCCGGTGCAGATCTCGATCCTCTTCAAGAACGAGGGGAAGGCCCAGTGGGTGAACCCGGGCATCGACATCGAGGCGGGCCTGCAGATGTTCGACAGCGACGGGGCCAAGCTGGAGAAGGCCAAGATGCCGCCGGCCAGCAAGGACGGACAGCCGAAGCTCCTCGAACCGAACGCCTTCTTCGGCAAGATCATCAACCTCAGCCAGTACTTTCCGAAGACGACGGCGATCGGCACCTACCGGATCACCTGGTCGGCGCCGGACATCCCCGAGCAGAGCCTGGCGACGCGCATCATCAAGAAGTACGACCCGACGCGCGACTACCAGGCGGTCATCGACACCGACTTCGGCAAGGTGGTCATCGAGTTCTACCGGGACCTGGCCCCCTTCCACACCAAGAACTTCATCGATCTCGTGAACCTGGATTTCTACCAGGGGCTCCTGGTCCATCGCATCGTGAAGGGGGAGATGATCTTCGCCGGCTCCCCCACGGGTGACGAGCGGGGCTCCCCGGGCTACAACATGCCGCAGGAGCCGAACGGCCTGAAGGTCCTGCCCGGCGTGGTCGCCCAGGTGCGCAATTCCCAGACGGGCGCCGACGAGTCCGGCAGCATCATCATGATCGCCGCCACGGCCCAGCCCGACCTCGACGGCCGGGTGACCGTGTTCGGCCGCGTCGTCGAGGGGCTGGACACCGTGAAGGCGATCAGCAACGTCCCCACCACCGGCGGCCAGGCCCGCGCCGCCAGCCGTCCGATCAAGGACGTGACGATCAAGAAGATCGAGATCCGGGAAAAGAAGCCCGCAAAGAGCTCCTGAGGCAGAGGTGAAGCGATGCGCGGATGGCGTGCCGCGCTCCTCGCGGCGGCGATTCTGGCCGCCGGCGGCGGCCTCGCCGCGACCCACCGGGCCGCGGCGGGCGCGGAGGAGCGTCGCTCCGCGGCGCCGGCGTCCAGGAAGCCTCCCGACTACGACGCGCCGGTCGAGCGCTGGCGCGAAGGCCCGGTCCGCTATCTTCTCGGCAAGGACGAGGACGACACCTTCCGGGCCCTGACGACCGACGAGGCGCGCGCCGGGTTCATCCAGACCTTCTGGGCCCGCCGCGATCCGATCGCCTCCACCCCCGAGAACGAATACCGGACCCTGTTCTACGCCCGGGTGGCCGACGCGAACCGCGTGTTCATGGACTCCACGAAGCCGGGCTGGAAGACCGACCGCGGCAAGATCTACATCCTGCTCGGCCCGCCGGACGATTTCGAGCAGCCGCAATCCAGAAACGTGTTCGCGCCCGACGCGATCACCTGGACCTACCGCAACCGCCGCCTCGTCGGCATCGACGCCCTGCCGATCATCCGTTTCGTGAAGGACGCGACGGGCGAGTACCGCCTCGCCGACAACCTGGTCCTGAGCAGCATCGAGAACCCCATCTCCATCGCGTTCCAGACGCAGGCGATGCAGATGAAGAGCCTGCCGGAGCCGACGAAGGTCCTCGACACCATCGTCAGCACCCGCACGCTGTTCGACGCGAGCCCGTTCCGCACGCACAGCGATTTCCTCCGCGCCACGGACGGCGGCACGTTCGCCGTCCTGACGCTGGGCGTGAAGCCCGACCTGCTTCTCCAGGCCGCGCAGGAGAAGGCGGCCGGCGGGCCGGCCGGGGCGGCCCCGGGGAGCGTCCCAGGCCCGCAGCCTGCCGCGGCCGGCGCTCGTTTCGAGGTCGTGGCCCGCCTGGTCGGCGGCCGGCCCGACCTGCCAACCTACGATTTCGCCGGGTCGTCCGAGCTGCGCGCAGGCCCGGAGGATTCGGCGGGCGACGCCTCCGGCTACCTGCTCTTTCAGGGAGGGCAGGTCGTGAGGCCCGGCCCCTATGCCGCCTACTACGGCGTCGTCGATCGCCCGACCGGCGAGGTGTTCAGCTTCAAGGAGCAGGTCGAGGTGCCCGATCTCCACGAGGAGCGCTTCAGGCTGAGCGCCCTCACGCTGGCGAGCCGCCTGGAGAGGGTCGAGCGGGCGGCCGGAGGCTATTCGACCCCCTTCGTCCTGGGTGGCCTCAAGGCGATCCCCCGGCCCGACGACATGTTCCACAACGGCGAGGACTTTGCCTGCTACTACCAGATCTACGGATCGGAGACCGACCCGATCGACGGCCGCCCCGACCTCGATCTCGAGTACCAGTTCTACGCCGCGCGGGACTCGGGGCCGGGCGGACTGGTCTTCGCCCCCCTGGGCAAGCCGATCCGGCTGACCCGGCAGAGAAGCCAGGTGCAGGGGTACGCCATTCCGATCAAGGATTGGCAGCGCGGCACCTACAGGCTGCGGGTCCAGGTGACCGACAACGTGGGCGATCGGCAGACCACCGGGGAAGTTTCATTCCGCGTTCTGTGAGCAGGTCCAGGGTCCCGCGCGGGACGCACCGGTTTCCCTCCGGGCTCAGGGTCGTCGCCCTGGGCGGCGGGACCGGGCTGCCCGTGGTCCTGCGGGCACTGAAGCGGGAGATCGTCGCCTGCGGCGGGACGCTCACCGGCATCGTCACCGTGACCGACGACGGCGGCAGCAGCGGACGCCTGCGGCGCGACTACAACGTCCTCCCGGTCGGAGACATTCGCAACTGCCTGGTGGCCCTGTCGGAGAACGAGCCCCTGATGTCCGCCCTGTTCCAGTACCGCTACCGGGGGCGCGGCGGCCTGGCCGGACACAGCGTGGGCAACCTGATCCTGACGGCCCTGGCCGACTGCCGGCGCTCCTACCTGAAGGCGATCGAGACCTCGGGAGAGGTCCTGGCGATCCGCGGACGGATCCTCCCGTCCACGCTGGAGAACGTGGTCCTGCGGGCCCGCCTGGCCGACGGACGCATGGTGAGCGGGGAATCGCGCATCTCGGCGAGCCGATCGCCCATCGTCCGGATCGCGACCTCGCCCCCGGCGCCGAAGCCGGCCCCCGGCGTGCTGGCCGCGCTCAGGGAGGCCGACCTCATCGTCCTCGGCCCGGGGAGCCTGTTCACCAGCCTCTTGCCCAACCTTCTGGTCCGGGGGGTCGCCCGCGCCATCTCCCGATCGCGCGCCCTGCGCGTCCTGGTCGGCAATATCATGACCCAGCCCGGCGAGACCTCGGGGTTCACGGCGGAGGACCACCTCGAGACGATTCGCCGCGTCGCCGGGCCGGGGCTGATCGACGTCTATCTCGCCAGCGGAGGACCGATCCGCCCGGCCCTGCGCCGGCGTTACGCCCGGGAGCGGGCCCAGCCCGTTTCCTGGTCCCCGGCCGCGGTGAGGCGCCTTGGCGTGACGCCGGCCCTGCGCGACCTGGTGCAGGAGGACCGGCACGTGCCCAAGGTGCGCCACCACGAGGGGAAGCTGGCCCGCGCCCTCCTGTCGCTCCTGCGCCGGCGCGCCTAGGAGCCTGCCATGCGACTGAACCTCAGCGACGAGCCACTCACGGCGGAGCTGATCGCCGAATCCCTGGGCCGCTCGGAGACCGCCCTCGTCGGCGTCAACGGCACGAGCATGCACCCCACCCTGCAGATGGGCTGGCGGGTCTACGTGCGCCCCGTGACGGGGGCCGACCTGAAGGTCGGCGAGATCGCGGTGTTCCGCGGCGAGCGCTACCTGACGATCCACCGCCTGGTCTGGAGGGAGACCGGCCCCGGCGGGACGCGCCTGGTCTTCAGGGGCGACTACAACCGGGTGCGGGAGCGGGTCCCGGAGTCCGCGGTGATCGCGAAGGTCGTGGCCGTCGAGATCCCGGGACGGAGGAAGGGAATGGAGCGCGTGGTCTCGATCGAGACGGACTTCCTGGCGCGCTTCTACCGGATCTCCTACGCGACCTTCCGCCTGCTCCGCCCGATCCTGCCGGCGCCTGCCGCCCCGGGAGCGCCGATCGGCCCTTTCGGCCGTGCCGCCCGGGCCGTTTTCGCAGGCATGGAGCGGGTTATCGGCCTGCTCCTTCGCGGGCCCCGCTGAGTCGCGATCGTCAACCCCCTGACGAGCCCCGTACGGACAATCGCACGCGATCCACGCGCCGAACACGAAAAAGGCGCTCCGCTTCCTTGACTCTCGATCATCGAAATTTATATTAACCCGTTGTATTGAGCATGATTTCCAGCACGACCCGCGCGGAGGAGCCGGAGGCATGAAGAACATCCTGGTTGCCGAGGACGACAGGACCCTGCGCGACGGGCTCGTCCAGTCGATGAGCAAGAGCGGATACAAGGTCCACATCGCCCAGTCCGGCAAGGACGCCCTCGAGAGAATCGAAAAGCAGGTGTTCGACCTGGTGATCTCCGGCCACCGGATCGGCGGGGCCGACGGGCTCGAGATCCTGCGCAAGGCGCGCTCGACGAACGCGGGGACGCTGGTCATCGTCACCGGCGAGAACGGATCGGGCGCCGTGGAGGCGATGAAGTCCGGCGCCTTCGATTACCTTCAAAAGCCGCTCTCGCTCGAGGCGATCGAGATGAAGGTGCAACGGGCGATGGAGCACCAGAGGCTGGTGGTCCGTCTCAGCTCGATGACCGAGCCGCACACCGATCCGACCGACCGCTACGGCCTCGTCGGGCAGTCGGGCGCGATGCGCGAGATCTTCAAGATGATCGACAAGGTGGCGGCCTCGAACGCCACCGTGCTCATCCAGGGCGAGACCGGCACCGGCAAGGAGCGCGTCGCCGAGGCGATCCACCGGAACTCTCCCCGCCACGACGCCGCCTTCGTGCGCATGAACTGCGCCTCGCTGCCCGACAACCTGCTGGAGAGCGAGCTGTTCGGCCACGAGAAGGGGGCGTTCACCGGCGCCGACCAGATGCGCATCGGGCGCTTCGAGATGGCCAACGACGGCACCCTGTTCCTCGACGAGGTCGGGAACATGAGCGCCAACACGCAGGCCAAGGTGCTGCGCGCCATCCAGAACCAGGAGTTCGAGCGCCTCGGCGGCAACCGGACGATCAAGGTCGACGTGCGCATCGTCGCGGCGACCAACATCAACCTCGAGGCCGCCATCAAGGAAGGGCGCTTCCGCGAGGACCTGTTCTACCGCCTGAACGTGGTGAACATCATGGTGCCCGCGCTGCGCGAGCGCGTCGAGGACATCGTCCCGCTGGCCGAGCACTTCATCAAGCGCTTCGCGCGCGAGCTCCGCCGCAAGGTCACCGGCTTCTCGGCCGACGCGGTCAAGGCGCTCCAGGAGTATCGCTGGCCGGGCAACGTGCGCGAGCTCGAGAACAGCATCGAGCGCGCGGTCCTGATGTGCGAGGGGGACGTCGTCCGCCCCGCCGACCTGACGCTCCTCGACCGCGAGCACTCCATCGGCATGACCCCCGCCCTGGCCGCCGACCTTCTGAACCTCGAGGCTCTGGAGAAGACCGCCCTGCTCGAGGCCCTCAAGCGCAGCAACTGGATCCAGAAGGAAGCCGCCAAGCTCCTGGGGGTCAGCAGCCGGGTGATGAACTACAAGGTCCACAAGCACGGCATCACCCACGACCGCTGGAGCAAGAACCGCAACTAGCCCGTTCCTCCGGCCAGGCTCCCGAAGTCCCGATCTCCGGGTCCCGCCCTGGGATACCATCTCCGCCCATGGCGATCTACCTCACCGAAGAGGACGTCTCGCGCCTCCTGACCATGGAGGCGTGCATCGAGGCGGTCGAGCAGGCGTTCCGCCAGTGGGCCCTCGGGCAGGCGGACTGCCGGCCCCGCGCCCGGGCGGCGATCCCCGGCGCGATGCTGCACTCCCTGTCCGCCGGCTCGGCGGCCTGGGAGCGGCTCGCCGCCAAGGTCTACGCCACCTCGCGCGCGGGGGCGCGCTTCGCGGTCCTGCTGTTCGACGGGCGGAGCTCGGAGCTCCTGGCGGTCATCGAGGCCCACCGCCTCGGGCAGACGCGCACCGGGGCGGCCACGGGCGTGGCGACGCGGCGCCTGGCGTGCGGGGACGCCCGGACGCTGGCGATCGTCGGGACCGGCTGGCAGGCGCGCAGCCAGGTGCAGGCCGTCGCCGCGGTCAGGCGGCTCCAGTCCATCCGGGCCTTCGGCCGCGACCGGGACCGCCTGCTCGAGTTCTGCCGCGAAAGCACGGCCGCCACGGGCGTGGCGGCGACCCCGTGCTCCTCGGTCGAGGAGGCGCTCGACGGGGCCGAGATCGTCGTCACGGCGACCTCCTCCGGCACCCCGGTCGTCCGGGGGGCCTGGCTGAAGCCGGGGATGCATGTCAACGCGGTCGGCAGCAACCGCCCCGAAAGACGCGAGCTGGACGACGACGCGGTGAGGCGCTTCGACCTCGTCGTCGTCGATTCGATCGAGCAGGCGCGGCTGGAGGCCGGTGAGCTTCAGGCGCCCGGGACCGGCCCCGGCGGGACCGTCGCCCTGGCCCGGGCCGTGGAGCTGAAGGATGTCCTCGGCGGGGCGCACCCCGGACGGCGGGACGATCGGGAGGTGACTCTCTTCAAGTCCCTGGGAATCGGCCTCGAGGACCTGGCGGCGGCTTCGGTGGTCTACGATCGGGCGGTCGAGTCGGGGGCCGGGCGGCCTCTGGGGGACCGGTGACCGGCGTCGGCGCGCGCATCGAGGCGATTCTCCGCGCCCGCTTTCGTCCCGACCGGCTCGAGATCCGGGACGACAGCGCGGCGCACGCCGGCCACGCCGGGGCCGCCTCGGGCGGCGGCCACTACGACATCCTGATCGTCGCGGCCGAGTTCGAAGGAAAGCCCCTGCTCGACCGCCACCGCCTGGTCCACGAGGCGCTCCGCGACCTGATCGGCCGCGAGATCCACGCGATCGCGCTCAGGACCCGGGCCCCTTCCGAGTGATGCCCCGGGCGACACGCTCCCAGGCCCACCGCGCAAGCTAGGCCCCCAGCGCCAGGAGATGCGCCTCGACCGAGGCGGCCAGCGCCTGCAGGTCGTACCCCCCTTCCAGGAGAGAGATGATCCGCCCGTCGCAATGCCTCCCGGCGGCCTCCCGCAGGATCGACGTCAGCGCCGCGTACCCCTTCTCCGTCAGGCTCATCCCCGCGAGCGGGTCGTCGCGGTGCGCGTCGAATCCGGCCGAGATCAGGATCGCCTCCGGCTGGACGCGGTCGATCTCCGGGCACAGGACGCTCTGGAACACCTCGATGTACTCGGCGTCTCCGGATCCGGCCGGCATCGGGTAGTTCAGGGTGAATCCGGCGCCGCGCCCGCTGCCGGTCTCGCGCGCCGAGCCGGTCCCGGGGTAGAACGGAAACTGGTGCGTGCTGAAATAGAACACCGTCGGGTCCGACTCGAACATGTGCTGCGTGCCGTTGCCGTGGTGCACGTCCCAGTCGACGATCAGGATGCGCCCGAGGCCGTGCGCCCGCTGCAGGTGCCGCGCCGCGACGGCGATGTTGTTGAACAGGCAGAACCCCATGGCGCGCCCCGCCTCGGCATGGTGGCCGGGCGGGCGGGTGCAGACGAAGGCCGAGCGCGCCTTCCCCGCGAGCACCGCGTCGCACCCCAGAAGGGCGCCGCCCGCCGAGAGCAGGGCGGCCCGCCAGGACCCGGGCGAGACCCCGGTGTCGGGATCGAGCCGCACCGGGGCCCGCTCGCACGCCCGGCGGATCGCCTCGATGTACGCCCGGTCGTGGACCAGGGCCAGGCTGTCGAGGGGGGCCTCGTCGGGTTGGAGGAGGAGCAGCCGGTCGAGCAGCCCCCGCTCCGCCAGGCGCTTCTGGATGGCCAGGAGGCGGTCCGGCCGCTCGGGGTGACCGGCACCGTTGTCGTGCTTCAGGCAGTCGTCGTGAAACACGAACGCGACCGGCGCCTTCTGCTCCATGCGGTATTCCTAGCGTTCGAACAGGTCCTGCGCCTTGACGATCGCCACGCGCTCGGGGCGGATCGGCAGGGGGAACGCCTCGATCTGCTTGTCCTCG
>Ga0134121_10004793_pt1 | contig 11034 bp, 8 predicted proteins | sample KB301_FD_96463 | JGI IMG/M metagenome (GOLD analysis project Ga0134121, IMG submission 96463) | Terrestrial soil microbial communities without Nitrogen fertilizer from Kellogg Biological Station, Michigan, USA - KB3-0-1 | ecosystem: Environmental > Terrestrial > Soil > Unclassified ...
CGGGCGCGGGGCATCGCGGCGGCGTGGAGCTCTCGGTGCGCGCGGATGGAACGACGCTCGTGATCGATCTGGTGAACCCCGGCGCCTACCGCGGGCCGCGCGACGGGGGCAGCGGGCTTCCCATGGTCGAAAAGCGCCTCCTCCTCGTGTATGGCGACCGCGCGTCGTTTGCGATCGGCGCGGATAGCAACGACCCCCAGCGCACGCGCGCGACCGTGCGCGTTCCGCGAACGCTTGACGGGAGGACGTCATGACCCTGGCGCTGCGAGTCCTGGTATGCGACGACGAGCTGATCGCGCGAAAGCGCGCTGCGCGCCTGCTGTCGGAGCAAGCCGATGTCGAGGTCGTCGCCGAGTGTGCGAGCGGCGAGGAGGTGCTGGCGAAGCTCGCGGTGGAGGACGTCGACCTCGTCGTCCTCGACATCAACATGCCGGGGATGAGCGGGATCGAGACGGTGATGAAGATGCCCGAGGACCGGCCCTACCTCATCTTCCTCACCGCGCATCCGGAGCACGCGGTCTCCGCGTTCGATCTGGGCGCGACGGACTACTTGATGAAGCCCGTCGACGAGGCGCGGCTCAAGAAGGCGCTCGATCGCGCGCGCCGGCAGCTCGATGCACCGCCGCGGGGCGCCCCCGAACCCACCGCGCCGCTGGCGCGTCTGGCGATCACGACCAAGACAGGCGTGGTGCTGCTCGGCCCCGAGGAGGTAACGCACGCTGTCTTCGACGGACAGCTCGTCACCGTGCACACCCGAGATCGCGCGATCCTGACCGACGCAACCTTGCAAGAGCTGGAAGACCGGCTGTCCGCGTCGCACTTCGAGCGCGTGCATCGGCGCGCGATCGTGAACCTCCTGCATGTGGAGCGCCTCGAGCCGGTGCTGAGCGGTGGCTACATCGCGCGCGTGGCGGGCGGCAAGAGCGTCGAAGTCTCGCGCCAGGCGGCGCGCAAGCTACGCCGCCGGCTAGGCATCGCCTGAACCCTTGCGGAGTTCGTGGCAACGGAACGGCGATGATCGCTCGGATACACTGTCGGGGAGGCGAATCGAAGATGTATCGCAGATCCGTGTACGTGTTCGCGTTGATCATGGCGGTGGCCTGTGCGCACCCGGCCGCGCCGATCACCAGTGCGGCGCCGGCCCGCGACGGCGACGCGGCCACCGCGCACGGCGCCTCGGAGAGCAAGCCTCGCGCACCCGATGCGGCCGTATCGTCTACGGTTCCTCATCCAGACGAAGCTCAAAGCGCAAGCGGTGATGATCGCGCGCCCGTAGCGGAGGCAGAAGGCTGTAAGGTGTTCGATCCAAAGGACCCGGCGTGCAAGGGTGCATGTCCGGAGGAGGGCTCACCCTTCTACTGGACGGTCATTTGCGACCAGAAGTGCCCGACACCGCCCGATCCAAACATCGCGGCGTGCCGGCGCACGATGCCGTGCCCGAACCCACCCGACCGTCGCGTCCGGGCGTGCATGCCGCACCGCCCCACGGTGGACGATGGGGTGGTGGTCGCCCGCGTGCTGAAGGCCGATGCGACTCCCGATGCTCGGATCGTCACGCTCGGTGCGGGCTCAGCCATGGGGATCGGGAAAACCTGGACGGGTAGCATCCTGGTCGGCGACACCGACACGCCGCTGGCAGGAGGGGACGTCGAGCTCATCCGCGTCGACAAAAACCTTTGCATTGGCAAGGTGCACCTGACCGTCGATCAGCTTGTCCGCAACAATCGCGTCCGGTTGAGACCTCCAGATTGACCGGCCTCACCACTGGATCTGGCTCGCGCATCCTTGGGGTCGCGTCATGCGTGCCGCGGGAGCCGTGTTGCCGGGAATAGGCACGCTGCGACGCGACCGGTCGTGACCGGCAGGTGAGCGGTCGTAGGAGGGCCGTGGATGGCACAACAAACGGGCTCGCCCAGGCGTCTTATCATCATGCAACCTGACGGATTGCCTGCACCATTCGCCACTTCTCCTGACCCGCCAGTTCCTGCGACCCAGGGTGCACCGCTCGCCACCTCCCCGGAGACGCCGGGCGTGCCCGGTGCCGCGCCGCAGGGAGTGCCTCCTCCGGCCATGCTCCTCCAGCGCACGCGCACCCCGCCGGCGCGTCTGCTGGAACTCGTGGCGATGGTCGCGATCATCGCGCTCGCCGATATGGCCCTGTATCAGGACGCGGGAGGCGCAGGCCTCGCGGTGTTGTTCGCGGGAATCCCGACGATCTTGTTCCTGAGCGCGCCCGTGCGCGGCCTGTCTCGGCGCTTCGCGGTGATCGCGGCGATCCTCGCGCTGGTGGCCGGCCGCTGCCTCTGGCAGTCGAGCGCCGGTGCGACGGCCCTGGGTATGGCGATGCTCCTGCCGTTCGCGATCGCGCTGCGAACCTCGCGCTCGTTCCTCCCCGAGCTCGCCGCATCGGCGTGGGGTTCGGCGTGGGGCGCGGCCCGGCAGCTCAGGAGTTTCGTCGCCCCGCTGGCTCGGCTCGCGAGGCCGGTGCGGCTGGCCCGTGCGGGCTCGGCCGCGTTCTACATTCCCGCCGCGCTCGTCGTGGTGTTCGGCGCGATCTTCGCCGCAGCGAACCCGGTCATTCAGGGGTGGCTGGGGAGCGTGGCGGACCTCATGGACGGGCTCGCCTGGGGGCCGTCGCCGCTGCGCTTCGTGTTCTGGGGCGTTTGTGCGATCGCCGCCGCGGGGCTCTTGCGTCCGGTGATCCGCACGATCGCGTCCCTCGACGCGTACCTCGGTGTCGCGCATGTCTCGGAGCCCACGGACGAGACGCTCGCAGCGTCGCGCATCGCGCTCGCGCGCAACGGCATGATCGCGCTCAACGTGCTGTTCCTCGGGTACAACGCGCTCGACGCCGTGTACCTGTGGGGCGGACACGCGCCGAGCGGCGTGACCCACACCGAGTACGCGCACGCCGGAACCGCCTGGCTCACCATCGCGTTCCTGCTCAGCACGATCGTCCTCGGCGCGCTGTTTCGCGGGCCCATCGAGCACGACGCGCGCGGCAAGCTGGCGCGCGGGCTCGCCTACGCGTGGGCGGGGCAGAACTTCATCCTCGCCGCGGGAACCTTTCGCCGCATCACGATGTACATCGCGTACAGCGGGCTCACCGAGCTGCGCATCGTGGGGATCTTCGGGACGTCGCTCACGACGCTGGGCCTCGCGATCGTCGTGTGCAAGATCTGGCGCCGCCGGACGATGCTCTGGGTCATGCGCCGCCAGCTCGACGCGCTGGCCATCGCGGTCGCGGTGTTCGTCGTGACGCCCACCGATGATATCGCGATGCGATACAACGTGGCGCGCATCGCGGACGACCAGTACCGCCCGCTGCTGCATCTCTACGAGCAGCCGATCCGCGCCGAGGCGATTCCGGCGCTGTTGCCGCTGCTCGACCATCCCGACCGCGTGGTGCGCGAAGGGGTCGCGGTCATCCTCGTGGACGAGCGCGCGAGGCTCCGTGCCGACGACGCAGGCGCGACGCGCTGGATGGACTTCGAGATCGCGCGGGACCGTGCGCTCGGCGCGCTCGACGGCGTCGCGGCGCATCTTGCAGAGGTCATGCCCGTCGATCGCGCCACCGCGCGCGCGCGGCTCCGCGGCGTCGCGTACGGCATCAACGACGAGGTCGAGCGCGAAGGTGACGAGGTGCCGTTCGATTGGCGCACGCGCAGCTATTCGCCTCGCGAGTAGCGGCAAGGCCGTGGGCCGATGGCGGGGCCGTGGGCCAGGCGTCACGCGGGCTGCTCGGCGAGCTCGCGCAGGAGGTGGCACACGATGTCGATCACGGCACCTGCCGGTGGCGCAGGCCCTTGCAGCTGCGGCCGGGCGTGTGGCTGGTGCGCGACCTCGATCCCGAGGGCAGGGTGCACGACGTAGCGGCCGTGATCGCGCAGCACGGCGAGGTTGGCCTGCACCGCGGGCGACTCGTACATCGCGTCGTTCATCGATGGAACGATGACGACCGGCGCGCGCGTTGCCGCCACGATCGCGGCGACGAGATCCGAACAATCGCCGGTCGCGATCCGCGACAGCGTCGTCGCGCTCGCCGGGTACACCACGACGAGCTCGGCCCACTCGGCGAGGTTCACGTGCGGCACCGGCGTACGCGCGTCACGCTGCCACAGCCCGCTCCACACCGCGTGATGGGTCAGCGCATCGAGCGCCGCGCGCGACACCAGCCTGGCGGCGTTGCGGGTCAGCGCGACCCGGACATCACAGCCGGCGCCGTGCAGGCCGCGGATCACCGCCGGTGCGTCGATCGCGGCGATCGCCCCCGAAACGCCGAGGACGACGCGGCGCAGGCCGGTCACTGGCACCGGCAGAGGCGGCTCCTTCGCGGTCACCAGCACGCCATCGCCGACGAGCAAGGCGACGAGCTCGTCGATTGGCCCTACCGGCAGCTGCGCGGAAGCCTCGGTCACGGCCCGTGCTGCGAGCTCGGCCAGGAGCTGCGTTCGCGTGACCGGCCGGGTGTGGATCTCGAGCACCGTGCGCAGGAGTGCCGCGGAATCACCGTCGAACCGCCGCGCGGCATGTGTCCCCATCACCGTGGTCGACGTGCCGTGGTCGACGATCCGGACCACCGGAGCCCGCACGCGCCGTGTTTCGTCGCTCACGTCAAGAGCATACGCCCGCAGAGGCGAGCGCCACGGCACGCATCGCACGAAGTGAGCTCGTCGACGCGCAAGGAAACGCGCTACCCAGCGAATCCGAGCGCGAGCTGATCCCCCGGCACGGGCACAGCGACGGAGCCACCATCTTTGCCTGTGCACAGGCGCTGGAACTCGGCCGCGCGGCCGAGTAGCTGTGCGAGCTTCCAGAGGTCCAACCTGCGCAGCAGGTCGGTCGTCACAGGTCGCTTCGCATCCCAGAACACGAACGCCGAATAGAATTCCTTCGCAGGCTCCGAAGACAGTAACGCGTGCAGCAGCCGTGCCTCTGTCTCGGACCTGCAAGCGACGAAGTAACACGTGTCATCGACGACAACGGGAGTCCCTTCGTACGGGCCGACCACCTGAAAATCGAGCTTCTTGTACAGGCCCGAGATCGCGACCTTCCAGGGCGCGAACGTGTAGTCACCGACGCCAAAGATCGAGAAGGGCGGCTTCCCCTTGTAGATGGAACTGGCCCGCTTGTCGAACCTTGCTCGGTGGCGGTTCAGATACTGCCACGTCAGGGGAGCCATTTCGGCGATGCGTCCGGTGTCCTCCCCGACGAACGTTTGCGTCACCACCATGTATCGCTTGGGGTGAATCAATCCGCCCCTGGCAACGTCCGAGCTCTTCAGCATCGGGTACAAGAATGTTGATTCGAGATTGACCCGCTCACCATCGCCGTTCTCGAACGAGTCGCCGAACCGACGCAGTTCCATGATGCCAGCGCAATCGTGTTTGATCCCAGATCTCCACTTGTACTGGCACTCGCCGAGGAGTTTTCGCCGACGATCGTACAATGTCACGTCTGCGATGATGGCGCCATCACGATATCCAAGCGTACCGCTGCTCCGCTTCGCTTCGACGCTCTCGAAGGTCCGGCATGCACGATCGCCGACGGTGGAGCCTAGCTCGCAGACAAACAAACATGCATCTACGGAGGCACCAAAGTACTTGGCTGTGTCGATCCGGTAGGTAGCCGCGCGCGCCATCCTGAAGCCCGCGTTCCAGCCGAAGGCCAGGACCTTTCGTGCAACCGCGGTCTTGCAAAGTATCGCCAGAGCCGCACGACGCCCGTCGAGCCAGGACAGCAATTTGATGAGCATCCACTCCGAGATGTCGAAGTTGCTCTTCCCGGTGACAGCGTCGAGCCCGGCGCGACCGTGAAAGTTCGCTTTCTCGGGGATGTTGCGACTGTTCAGGTAGCCAAGGTCGGCGTTCGTGACCCACGGCGGGTTGCCGATGAAGAGGATCGGTTCGGCGAGCGACGCGATGCGCGCGGGCCATGCGGCCTCGAAGAAATTTTCCTGCGCTACCGTGACCTGTTGCTTGTCGCGTCGTGCCCGCAGGACTTTCCGGGCAGCGCGAACATAAGCATCACTGACGTCGAAGCCGGCCGCCGTAATGACGTCCGGGAAAGCATCGAGCGCGGCGAACAGCAGGCTGCCCGTGCCACACGTTGGTTCCACGATGGATCGAGGGCGGATCCCGAGAGCCGAGATTCGCCGGCAGACGTCGGCTGCCAGCGCCGGCGGCGTCTGGAAGTCGCCAAACTCGACCTTTGCTTTGGTATCGCTGCGGCGGCCCATTGATCTTCGCTTCAGCTCCGCTCCGGCCCCGCTCCGGGCCAGGCGTCGCCGTAAGCGCGTGCGAGATCTTCTCGGAGTTGCGCGTCGCCGGCAAGCGGGTGCGAGGTCTTGCGAGGTGCCGATGGGCAGGGATCGCCTGACAAGGCGAGTCAGGGCGGCTGGCGTATCGGTGGATGCGCTGATTCGAAGTAGAGTAGAGCGCCTTGCACGCTCCACCGATCCGTCTGCCGTCCGGGGTCCGTGATCTGTTGCCGCGAGCCGCGGGGCGGCGGCGACAGCTGGCGGAACGCGTGATGGCGGTGTTCGAGGCGTGGGGCTACGCGCGGATCATCACGCCGGTGTTCGAGTGCGCCGACGTGCTGGAGCGCGGCCTGGGTCACGACGCGCGCGCCTCGGCGATCCGGTTCGTCGAGCCGGGGACCGGCGAGATCGTGGCGCTCCGGCCCGACATCACGCCGCAGGTGGCTCGCCTGGTGGCGACCCGGATGGCCGAGGTCGAGGGGCCGATCCGGCTGTGCTACGAGGGCGCGGTGACGCGGCTGGCTGGCGAGCTCGGCCAGCGCGAGCTCCTGCAGGCCGGGATCGAGCTGATCGATGCGCCCGAGCCCGACGGTGACGCCGAGGTGCTCGCGGTCGCCGCGGCGGCGCTCGCGGCGGCACAGCTGCCCCAGACCCGGCTCGATGTCGGGCACGTCGCCCCGGCCCGCCACGTGCTGGGCTCGGCCCCCGATGGCGAGGCGCGTGCGAGGCTCGCCGCGGCGCTCGCGCGCAAGGATCGAGCAGGGGTGCGTGCAGCGGCGCGGGTGCTGCCGGCCGAGATCGCCCCGCTGGCCGAGGCGCTCGCGGTGCTGTGGGGCCCGGCGGACGCGACCCTCGAGCGCGCGGCGCAGCTGGCGTGGCCCGAGGAGGTGCGCGCGGCGCTTGCGCGGCTCGGCGCGGTGCTCGCGGCGTTCGCCGAGCTCGCAGATCCGCCCGTGCCGGCGCTGACGATCGACCTCGGCGACCTCCGCGGCTTCGACTACTACACCGGCGTCAGGTTTGCCGGGTACGCCGGGGGCGCGCCGGATGCGGTGCTGCGCGGCGGGCGCTACGACGAGCTGATCGGGCGCTACGGCCGGGCCGCGCGCGCGACCGGCTTTGCGATCGATCTCGAGGCGGTGGCCGAGGCTCAGCGGGTGGTCGGGGTGGCGGCGCCCCCGGCGGCGCTGGGGGTCGCGGTGCATGGGAGCGGCTCGGCTCGGCTCGCGCGATTGCTGCGCGCGCGCGGGCTTCGTGCGGTCACCGCCAGCGCGCCACCGACGCCGAGCTGGTTGCGGGGGGCGGGGCTCGATGCCGCGGTCGTGATCGATGCCGGTGGGCGTCGCGAGATCGTGGTCGCCGACGACTCGCGTCGCGATCTGGAAGCTCGGGTTTCATCACTCTTGGAGGACTGATGTCCGTCGTGATCGTCGTCGGGGCCCAGTGGGGCGATGAAGGCAAGGGCAAGGTCGTCGATCTGTTCACCGAGCGAGCCGACGTCGTCGTTCGCTACGGCGGCGGGGCGAATGCCGGCCACACCCTCGTGATCGCCGGCCAGAAGCTCGTCACTCACCTCGTGCCGTCGGGGGTGTGTCACCCCGGCAAGAGCTGCGTGCTCGGCGATGGCATGGTGATCGATCCGCACACCTTGCTCGAGGAGATCGCGCTATGTCAGGCACGCGGTCTGCTCTTGCAAGGCGAGCTGCTCATCGGGCTCGGCGCCCACGTGATCCTCCCGTACCACAAGCTCATCGATGGGCTGCGCGAGGACCGCGGCGCCAAGACCGGCAAGGCGATCGGCACGACGCGGCGTGGCATCGGCCCGGCGTACGAGGCGAAGGCCGCGCGCAAGGGCGTGCGGGTGCGCGATCTGTTCCGGCCGGCGCGGCTCCGCGAACTGGTCGCGGCCAACATCGACGAGCTCGTCCCGCTGATCTCGCACCTGGGCGGGACGCCACCGACCACGGCCGAGGTCGAGGCCTGGACCTCCGGCGCGCTCGCGGCCGGTGAAAAGCTCGCGCCATACACCGGCGACGCCAGCCGCCACGTGGCGGGGGCGATCGCGAGCGGCCAGCACGTGCTGTTCGAGGGCGCGCAGGGCTGCCTGCTCGATCTCGATCATGGCACGTACCCGTACGTCACCTCGTCGTCGACGATCGCGGCCGGTGCCTGCCAGAGCGCCGGGATCGGGCCGACGGCGATCGACGCGGTCGTCGGCATCACCAAGGCCTACGCGACGCGCGTCGGCGCCGGGCCGTTTCCGACCGAGCTTTTTGGTGAACCCGGCGATCGGCTGCGCAACGCCGGCGGCGAGTTCGGCGCGACGACGGGCCGCCCGCGGCGCTGCGGCTGGCTCGACCTCCCGGCGCTGCGGATGGGCGCGCGGCTGTCGGGCATGACCTCGCTCGCGCTGACCAAGCTCGACGTGCTCGCCGGGCTCCCGGAGGTCTCGGTGTGCGTGGCCTACAAGGTCGACGGCAAGGAGATCGGCGAGCCGCCGATCGACCTCGACGACATCGCGCGCGCGGAGCCCGTCTATGCGAGTTTCCCCGGGTGGGACACGTTGCCGTCGGATGCACGCGATATCACAGACCTTCCGGCATCTGCGCGCACCTACGTCGAGACGATCGAGCGCATGGCGGGTGTGCCGTTTTGCCTCGTTTCGGTCGGGCCTGACCGTGCCCAGACGATCCGGCTGCATGACCCGTTCGCATAGGCGCCCGATCTGCTCCAAGACCTACCTTGGACACCCCCAAGACCCGGTGCAATTCGCGTTGCTCCCGCCCCTGTGTGTTACGATTTTTCTCCAAGGTATTTCAGACTTGGGGGTCCGACGCCCAAGAACCTTCGTTTAGGAAGCGCCCATGAAGATCGTTTGCGACGCTTGCCAGGCCAAATACTCGATTTCCGACGATAAGGTCCAAGGCAAGGTCTTCAAGATTCGCTGCAAGAAATGCAGCAACATCATCGTCGTTCGTGGCAATGCGGGTGCCGCCGAGCCGGCGCCCGCGCCGCAGCAAGAAAAAGACACCCGCGTCTACGACTACGGCTACGAGGGTGGTGATCACGCTCCGGCCGGTGACGAGTCCGTCTGGCACGTGGTGATCAACCAGGATCAAGTCGGCCCGATGACGGCCGTCGAGGTCCAGCAACGCTTTGCGGGCGGCGAGATCGACGCCGAGACCTACATCTGGCGCGAGGGCTTTTCCGACTGGCTGCCGCTGTCGCAGGTCGACACGTTCGCCTCGCTCACCGCGTCCGGTGGCGGGGCTGCGGTCGCGCCGCGGGGTGGCGGAGCCAACGCCGTGGCTTCGATGTTCGGGCCTGGTGGTGGCGAGGAAGGCAGCACGGGGCGCAGCGATCCGGGCGATCTGTTTGCCGCGGCATCGGCGAGCGCCGCACGTAACGATGATGATGGCGGGGATCTGTTCGGCAGCAAGCCCGCCGCCGCGCAGGCGAACCAGGGCAATGCGAAGCTGCGCGGCGAGCGCAACGAGAACTCGGTGCTGTTCTCGCTCAACAACCTCGCGCAGCTCGCGAGCGACAAGCCCGCGCCAGCCCCGACACATTCGTCATCGTCATCGTCATCGCCATCGTCGCTCGGCGCGGCCACCGGCGCTGCCGGCGGCGAAGGTTCGGGGTTGATCGATATCCGCTCGATGGCGAGCGCGCATCTCGGTGGACCGGGCGGTGGTCCGGCGAAGCCTGTATCGGCCGGGGTCGGCTCGATGGACGACCTGCCGGTGTTCGGCGGTGGTGGGTTCTCCGAGCCGGCGGTGATCGTGCCGATCTCGGCGCGCTCGAACAACAACAAGCTGATGTACGCGCTGATCGGATCGGTCGGGTTGCTCGCCGTCGCGGCGGTGATCGTCGTGGTCGTGATGCTGAAGGGCGGCGACAAGACGGTGGTGGCATCCGCCGGGGACAAGACCGCGACCGCGTCCGACAAGGACAACGATACCAAGGCTGCGGACACCAAGGCCGCTGATACCAAGGCTGCGGACACGAAGGCGCCGGACACGAAGGCCGCGGACACGAAGGCGCCGGACACGAAGGCGCCAGACACGAAGGCGCCAGACACGAAGGCGCCGGACACGAAGGCTCCGGACACCAAGGTCGCTGCCAACGACACGCCGACGGAGCCCAAGCACCCGGCGCCGGTCGTCCACAAGCAGCCTGCATCGAACCCGCCGCCAACCCAGCCCAAGGGGGGAACCAAGCCGCCGGTCGAAAAGGCGACCGCTCCGGCCGCCAAAGATCCGCCGCCCGCCAAGGATAGCGGGGGAGGCTGTGATGAAGTCTCGTGCGTCCTCAATAACTACGAGGGTGCGTGCTGCGCGAAGTTCAAGAAGGGTGGTGGCAAGGCGCCGAGCGGCGGTACGGGTGGCACCGGGGCAGCGCCCAAGGGAGGGGGCGATGTGCCCGAGAGTCTCGATCGCGCGATGATCTCCGACGGCGTCGCCAAGGTGAAGGCGCGCGTGATGTCGTGCGGCGAGAAGTCGCCCGCCAAGGGACAGGTCAAGGTCTCGGTCAAGGTCAGCCCCGACGGCAGCGTCACGAACGTGACGGTGAAGAACACGCCCGACGCCGGCCTCGGCAACTGCGTCGCGAGCATGATGCAGAAGGCCACGTTCGCGAAGACCCAGACCGGCGGCTCGTTCTCGTATCCGTACACGTTCTGAGCAGGCGCTCGGGCGTGAGCGTCACAGCAGTGGCGTGCAATCGTCGAGCGGCGGTGCGGCCGCGCCGACGGCGGTGGCCAGCGACGGTGCATGGGC
>Ga0134121_10004794_pt1 | contig 11031 bp, 10 predicted proteins | sample KB301_FD_96463 | JGI IMG/M metagenome (GOLD analysis project Ga0134121, IMG submission 96463) | Terrestrial soil microbial communities without Nitrogen fertilizer from Kellogg Biological Station, Michigan, USA - KB3-0-1 | ecosystem: Environmental > Terrestrial > Soil > Unclassified ...
GCGAATGGCTGCAAACCTACGGCGCCGGCTCGACCGTCAAACTCGGTTTGCTCCGCCAGGGCAATCCCGTGGAAATGTCGGCCAAGCTGATTGAAACCAGCAAGCCGTTGTCCGGCCAGGGCGGCAAGGGCGGCGGTAAAGCCGGCGGCGGCAAAGGCGGCGGCGCCCCGTTAACCCTCTGGAAAAAATCGGTCTTCCGCGTCGCCGTCATCGGTATCGAATACACCGATGTCAAGCACAACGCCAAGGTGTCCAATCAGGATTGGGCCGACTCCATCTTTAGCAAGGGCACTTACTTCAAAAAGAAAAACCCCACCGGTCAAGACGTGCACGGCAGTCTCAACGACTACTTCCTGGAGCAATCCGGCGGCGCTCTTCGCATCGAGGGCAAGGTCTTCGATTGGGTCAACGTCGGCAAGAAACGCGGCGACTACATCCAGGGCAACGGCACCGGCGGCGGCAACAAGACTTTGGTCTTGAGCGACGCTTTGAGCAAGCTCACTTCACGCGACGGCAAAGACGCCCTCAAAGAAATCGACGGTTACATCTTCATTTACGCCGGCGACCGCTACAAAACCAACGCCGGCGCTATTTATTATCCCCACGCGGGCACCGTGCAGCAAACGCCGTATGTGCTCACGTCGGAAGGTACATCCACCATGGCGTCCGTCAACAGCTTCGCCAAGATCGCCTGCCAGGCCCTGGGTCTGCCCGACCTTGCCGCTCGCCCGGACCAATCCGCCTCCCGCAGCCTCGGCAGCTGGTGCATTCTGTCCAACCCCATCTCCAATGGCCGGCCGCAAGGCATGAACCCCTGGGCCAAGGAAAAACTCGGTTGGACCAAGCCGATCGTCATCGACCCCAGCCAACCGCAGAAGTTGATTCTGTCGCCCATCGAGGATTCGCCCAAGGAATGCATCAAGGTGCTCGTTCGCCCCAATGGCAGCGAATATTACCTACTGGAGAATCGCCGCAAGAAAGGCTTTGACAGCGATTTGCCCGGCGAGGGCCTGCTGATCTGGCGTGTGGTCAACGACCGGCCGTTGCTGTGCGAATCGCACGGCATCGACAGCCCCAAGGCGCCCGATCTGAACACCAAAGCAGTGCCGTTCCCCAGCGAAAACAATTCCGCATTCACACCGGACACTGTCCCGTCGAGTCGTTCGCCGCACGGCGGCGGCTTGCCGGTTCACATCACCCAAATCCAGCGGTTACCGGATGGGCGGATTATCTTTTCCATTGGGTACGAATATCGTTAATTCCCCCACAACAACGCGCAAAACGAGCCGCCGGGCTTGCCCCGGCGGAGCGCGGCGGGGATAAACCCCGCCGCTCGTCTTAACCGCCGTGATGTCTCCATGTCACGCGACAAACCGCCAATTCTGCACCTCTGCGAAATGACCGCCGGTCAGGCTGGCGATTTCTTCGTATTACTCGCCGAGCGCACCAAAGGCCAAACGCGCGATGGCAAGCCCTATTATCAATGCAAATTCCGCGATGCCAAACGCACCGTGACGATGATGGTCTGGCTCGATGGCGGCCGCTACGAGGAGTGCGACACCAAATGGCGTGCTGGTGAGTTTTACAAGATTCGCGGCACCTATCATGAATCCGAGCGCTACGGTCCCCAGCTCGAAGTCCATCAAATGCGGCTGGTGCAGGAATCAGATCGTGAAGAAGGTTTCAATCCCACCGATCTCGTGGACCGCTCCCGCTTTGACAGTGATGCGATGCTCAGCGATCTGCGGATCGTCGCATCCAAGCACATCGCGGACGAGCCGCTGCGGCGGTTGGTGTTGACTATTCTGGACCGGCACGGCGAAGCGCTCAAGCGCTTGCCGGCGACGCGCGATAAGTTCTATCCGTTCGCCGGCGGCTTGCTGGAACACATCATGTCCGTGACCAGCATTTGCATCAATCTCGTCGAGTTTTACGCCTCCCGCTACACGGAATTGCAACCACCGCTCAATCGCGATTTGGTAGTGGCCGGAGCGATCTTGCACGACATCGGCCGCGTCTTGGAATTGGGCGACGAGCCGATCAACCCACAGCCGACGGTGCCGGGCCGCTTGATCGGCCACCTGATTTTGGGCCGCGATGTGGTGCGTGACATGGCCAAGGAACTGGGCGACATTCATCCAGAGATGGTGCAATTGCTGGAACACGTGATCCTGACGCACCTGGGACTGCCGGAATGGGGTTCGCCGCGGCTGCCATTGGTGCCGGAAGTGTTGATCGTCCATCATGCTGACGATTTGGATGCGAAGATGGAGATGTATGCGCGATGTCTATCGCGGGACAAGGAGACAGGGCCTTTCACGGCACGCGACCCTGCGCTAGGTAAACAATTATTGAAAGGTCGTTCCGTTTAGCCGCGACGCGCCCCGGAGCGCGGTAAGCGCTACTTTACAATCACGTGCGGCCGGATGCTTTCCAGCGTCTTCACCCCAATCCCCGGAACCCTTCGCAAATCATCCACTGACGTAAACAACCGCTTCTCGCGCTCGTCAATGATCGCTTGCGATTTTTTCGGCCCGATCCCCGGCAGCTTTTGCAACTCCGCCAGCGTGGCCCGATTGACGTCGATCGGTTCCACAAGACTCGCCAATTTGCTGCCGGCTTTTGGCTCTTTGGTCGCTTTTGCAGAACTGTCTACAAGAACGGGCTTTTCCGTCGTCTTGACTGTCACAAATGGCCGCAGCCGTTCCAGCGTCGTTTTGCCAATACCCTTGACCTTCAACAGGTCGTCAACGCTATGGAAGCCACCATTCGCCAGCCGGTATTCCTCGATGCGGTCTGCGAGGTTTGTCCCAATGCCGGGCAGCTGCATTAACTCGGCTCGTCGGGCTTCGTTGAGATCGACACGGTAGGTGATAGGCCGAGCTTCTTGCAATTGACTCGGGTCAGCGCCGCTGCGAAGGTAGCTCAGTGCGTGCACGCAGAGCAGAGCCGTCAGCGCCCCCAGCACAAAAATTCCAGCGAATTGAGCAGAACGTGGCCAGGCCGCGACAACCGCGGGTTGCGCAGCGGGAGGGGCAGGCTGCGCCGCCGGTTGGCTCGGTGGTGGGTTCTTGGAAAACGGCAGAATCAGCGCATGGGAAGCAGGTGCCGCGTCCATGGTGTCGATCCTTGCTGAAGCACAATGTTGTGCTGCACATTTTACTGTGCGTTTCGCAAGGTGAGAACAACATATCGGCAATATTTTTCGAGAAAGGGAATGCGCTCAAGCAGCATGGCATCGCACCAGTCGAGCGGTTTTTGAAGGCGGCGAGATTGAAGCAAACGCCTTGCCATCGACAGCAGTTGGAAACCGCGGATTTGAACGCAGGGAAAAATCGCTTGCAGTTGTTGCAGTTGCAGACGAGTCAACGGCATTTCATCGGGCGTACGGTGTTTGCCCGGATAAGGCAGCCGGCGGCGAGCGACGTTGAGCAGAGGGTTACCGCCCCACGGTTCGCAAAAGACGGCCAGGCCGCCGGGTTTTAGCACACGCCGCAATGTCGCCCCGGCGCGTGCCAGGTCAAGATGATGCAAAATGGCGCAGCCCCAGACGCGGTCGAAAGAAGCATCCGCGAACGGCAATTGTTCGCCATTGGCCTGGACGAAGTCGACGTGAACATTGTTGGCTTGCGCCCGTGCTTTGGCTTCTTCCACGTAGCCACCCGACAAATCGAAAGCCGTCACACGCGCGCCCGCTCGGGCTAAAACAACGGCTGCCATGCCGTGGCCGCAGCCGTAGTCCAGGACGCTCAGGCCAGACACATCGCCCAGCTGGGCGAAAGCGGGTCTGATCCACGTTTCGTGATCGAGATAATCGGAGTCGGAAAACTGAAGTGGCACACCGGCGTCGGCACGTTTCTGTGCCTGCCGGTCATGAAAAGCCAGTTCGCTAACAATGCGGTCCATCGCATCTTCCTCACGTCCTCCTCTCCCTGCGTAGGGGGAGGGCTGGGTGGGGGAAGGTTGTACAATGACTCCAACCATACCCCAAACAAGGAATCCACGCCATGCCCTCCTGGAAAATCGCCACCGTGCAGATGGACTGCAAGCTCAAGGACCGAGCCGCCAACCTTGAAGCCATTCGCAAGCATCTTCACGAAGCCGCCGCCAAAGGCGCCCAACTGGCGGTCTTTCCCGAGTGCGCCGTTGCCGGCTATTGCTACGAATCCAAGGCCGAGGCCATGCCATTTGCCGAAACGCTCCCCGGTCCGACCACGGAGGCCTTGAGCATCGATTGCCGCCAACTCGGCATCTGGGCCGTTGTCGGACTACTCGAACGCGACGGCGATGACTTGTTCAATTCTTGCGTCCTGGTTGGCCCTGACGGCTTCAAAGCCAGCTACCGCAAAACCCATCTGCCTTGTCTCGGCGTTGACCGTTTCACAACTCCCGGCACTCGCCCGTTCGCGGTTCAGGATCTCGGCGGCCTGCGCATCGGCATGAATATCTGTTATGACGGCAGCTTCCCTGAAACCGCCCGTATCTTCACGTTGCTGGGCGCTGACCTGGTCGTGCTGCCCACCAACTGGCCCGAAGGCTCGATCAGCACCATCACCTGCCTGATGCCGGCGCGAGCCCTGGAAAACCACATCTTTTACGCCGCTTGCAACCGCGTCGGCGAGGAAAAGGGCTTCCGTTTCCTGGGCCGGAGCCGCATCTTCAATGTCAACGGCGAACTGCTGGCCGCGAGCGAGGACGACCGGGCTACAATAGTGTATGCCGACATCGATCCGGCGAAGGCACGGGACAAGAAGGTGGTCAGGGTGCCCAAAGTTTTTGAATTGCACCGGACGAATGACAGACGGCCGGAGTTGTATGGGCCGTTGACGGCAACTGAACGCGACTAAATATAGGAGCAAAATCATGGTTGTCCATGGCCGTATTAGAGGTGGCGTGGTTGTACTCGATGGCGCTCCGAGCCTTCCCGAAGGGTCGAAAGTCACGGTCCTAGTCGGCCCCGCGGAAGTGAGCCCAGTCCTCGGAATTGCCCAGGAAAGCCACAGCATTTTGGATATTCCACCAGTCAGCCTTGGGGCTGTGCTGCGCCCCATGACAACCGACGATGACCTGCTTGGTGAAATGCTGGAAGGCCGAATATGATCCACGGAATCGATACCAGCCTCATGGTCGCGGCCGAGGTTTCTGAACATTCGCAACATGCCGATGCCCGATTGATCATTTCGCGATTGCTTGGAGCGGGGGACCAAATTGCCATCGCGCCGCAGGTGCTCGCGGAATTCATCCATGTTGTGACTGATTCTAGACGATTTGCTCAGCCTCTGGACATGACGACCGCAAAGCTAGTGGCCGAACAATGGTGGAACGCAAAGGACACTGTGCAAGTCTTTCCCGATGACATCGCAACTCGACTTTTTTTGATCTGGCTTGCTCAATTTTCACTTGGCCGCAAACGTTTGCTCGACACAATGTTGGCGGCCACCTATGAACGACAAGGCATTCGCTCGATATTGACGTTGAATGCAGCCGATTTTGGAGTTTTCGGGGTATTTTCCTGTATTTCTCCTGGTATCTACGCGGGACCATGAAAACGGGGGCGATTGCCGGTGATGACAAAATATCCGCGATTACAAAGTGGCCGCGACCAAGCGCCGGAAGGCGCACTGGAAGGGATAAGCGTTCATCCCAGGCCGGCCGAGGCTTGATCGCGGATTGGTTTTTGGTGCGGGAAGGTTGGCAGCCCCGGCCACGCTGCCGCGGGCTGCTGTCAACGGGACGGGTGGCTGGGCTTCTTCCCCGGCCCGACGTCACGAGAAAACACCACGCCGTGAACGGTGCGCTCATCGTAACGGCCGTTGCGGACCGGAGGAGTGCGCATGAGTTCGATGGTGAATACAATTTTTTCGCGGACCTTTGCGCGACTCTCATTGGGTAAACGAGATTCAAGCAATGCCAGTGCTTCGGTACCGCCAAGTTCGTCACAAGCAGCCGCGGCGCGGCAGGCGACTTTCGCACTGCGGTCAACGAGGCCCAGTGCCAGAAGTTCTAGCCCCAGTGAGGCGGGCGGATTGTAGCGCATCAGACACATCACGTTAAACCGAGGACCCAATTTTGGATGAGTCGCCAGCATTTTGAGCATCGCTGCTGGCAAGGCGGAAAAGTGCGCGGTCTCAATCAGCCGTTTGCCGCCGCAACAGAATACGAACTCGAGCGGACATGCTGTCGCTTTTGCAAACGCTTCCACATGTTCCGGACGAATCTCGCCAATCTCACGGATTTCAATAACCGCATCGACGACGTCATAGCAGAGCTGACGATAGTCGTCCCGCTTAGTGAAACCGTTGACGTACAAGACCTCGGTTTCGCGGCCAAACGACCAGATGTGATCCTTGAGAGTCGGGTCCGGCATAAGACACAAAACACGTAATTAAGCACAACCAATCCTGCCTAATCTGTCGAAACGCTTGTCCAAAGGCGTCTCCATCGCCTCCAAGTTATCGCCATGATCTTAAGCCCCAGTTGGTTCCGGTCAAGGAAATAGTGCCAAGAACATCGGGAGCCTTGATGTTCATTTGCAACGAACAATTAAACGGCTATCGGCCATCGGCCAAACTGCAATGTCCGAAATCCTGTAAAATCCTCACCATCTTACCCGACCCTAACACTTCCCATCCCGTTCCCCCCCCGCCTTGCCACAAAATCACATTTTCTAATTGTCACGCCCCGCGCGCGCCCTTATGATCCCATGCAATGTCGTTCGTCGTCATTTCCCGGATTCACTGAGGAAACCGCCATGCTTCGCACTGTGTTCTGCCGCTGGGCAGCGCCGCTGGTCCTGTTGGCCAGCATGGCAGTCTTTTTGCCTTGAGGGACAGGAGCCGAACATGACTGTCGAACGGATTGAATTCGCACCGGTATTTGGTGCGGATGCTGGTTATCCGCCCCCCTATCCCGCCAGTCGGGTGATGCCCGATTGGTACAAGGCGATGCCCATCGAAAACCAGCCGCCGGGAATGCAGACGCCGGTTTTCGGATCTCGGACGGTCAAGAACTGCATCCCGTTTTTGGACGCGATGACCTGCGGCTACATCATTCCTTTGGCAGTCGATCTCAGGGTGACCATTGGCCCGAACGGCGAGTTTCACGGCGACGCTTATCCCTCCAATATGGTGCAGTTCCACACCCCCCGGCAAGTGCCGGGCGCGCCCTTTGAAAACAATTATCTGCTGAAGTTCGTCAACCCCTGGCTGATCCAAACGCCGCCGGGCTATTCCACGCTTTTTATGTCTCCCTTGAACCGCTTTCAGCCAGGCCTCATACCTCTTGCCGGTTTGGTGGAAACGGACCTCTTTTATCGAGCGGTCAATTTCCCCACGATCTTGTCGGTCCCGCCGGGAACGAGCTATTCTTGGGCGCGGGGTACGCCGCTCGTACAGGCCCTGCCCGTAAAGCGCGCCGAGTTTCAATCGGAGTTCGTGCCGCTCAACGTCGAAAAACACAACGAGATGTGCGAAAAAACTCAGGGCCTTCCGGAAAACTATAACTTCTACAGAGATAACATCTGGGAAAAGAAGGGTTATCGGTAGGGGACGGCGGGGAGGCAATACGAAAAAAAAAGTGGCCGGAAGCTATTCCACGGCAGGTGGAAACTTTCGCGCTAATGAAAAAACCAACGCCGCGGACGCAGCTGGAAGCGCCCCCAAATCCTCACCATCTTACCCCGCCACCAAGTCACAATCACCGTGTGTAGGGTCGGGCGACCGTCAGCCCTGGCACAATGCGGTAATGTTTGACGTTGAATGTCAAAAGAGTCGCGGCGTGACCGACGGCGCAAGCGGCGATTAGCGAATCCAATAATCCCAAATTGTGCGACAGGTGAAAGGTAGCGAAGTCGGACAGCGCGCGAGCGCAATCCGTTTCCGAGGGCCAGACAACCTGAAGCGGCGCAACCAGCTTTAAGGCCTGGCGAAGTTCTTTACCATTGCGAGCATCCTGCACGAGTTCCATCACCACAAATCCAGGAACTGCCGGCAAATTCGCCAGGGTCGCAAACCAAGCCATTGCCGGTGGGTGGCCGCGTTGAATATCGATGAGAACGTCAGTGTCCACGAGGTCCATGGGCTACGGTCGCTCTCTATGTTGAGCCTGTTGGCGAAGGTTGCGGGCGTGTTCTGAAGCGTCCGTGATGTCCGGCCTGGTGCCAATTAGCCCCGCGCGTTGCCAGTAGGCAACGAGTTCCGCTCCACTATGCGGCTTGGGATCGGTGCTTCGGCCTGACGCGAGCAAACGCAGGGCGTATTCGGAGACGGGCAGCCGAAGTTGCGCGGCCTCAGCCGCCAGTTCGGTTGCCAGCTCAGGCGGCAACTCAAGAATAAGGCTCATGAGTAAATCTCCTTTGGCTGCATTTTAGCAAAAAGGACGCCCAAGTTGCATGTGAAAGCAGGGCAAAGCCGCATTCAGCATGCCAACCCCCACTTCATCTTGCCGGCATTACCCGACCCGCACACTCCACAACTCCCCCACCCGACGCTTCCCACAAAATCACATTTTCTAATTGTCACGCCCTTCGCGCCCCCTTATGATCCCATGCAATGTCGTTCGTCGTCATTTCCCGGATTCACTGAGGAAACCGCCATGCTTCGCACTGTGTTCTGCCACTGGGCAGCGCCGCTGGTCCTGTTGGCCAGCGTCGTTTCCGCCGCCGATGCGGTCGAGATCAAGCTCGCCCGCCATCCCGATTATCACAATGGTAAAGTCGTTTTCAGCTACCTCGGCGACATCTGGACCGCCAAGGAAGACGGCTCGAATCCGCAGCGGCTCACGGTCCACCGCGGCCGTGATGAACATCCGCGTTTCTCGCCGGACGGCAAATGGATCGCGTTTTCCTCCAACCGCTTTGGCAATCACGACGTGTTCATCATGCCCTCCGAAGGCGGCCAGGCCAAGCAGCTCACCTTCCACAGCGGCGGCGACACCGTCGTCGGCTGGACGCGCGATTCCAAGAAAGTCATCTTCCAGGCCTCGCGCGGCATGATGTTCCCCGGCATTCCGAACCTTTACGAAGTGCCGATCTCCGGCAATGTCGAGCAGCCTATCCTCACCGACTGGGGTTACTGGGGCAGCTATTCGCCCGACAGCAAGATGTTTGCCTTCAATCGGCACCCGGCGGTCTGGTGGCGCAAGCACTATCGCGGCAGCTACTCGGCCGACCTGTGGGTGATGGACACCACGACGATGAAGTTCAAGCAGCTCGTCGATGAAAAAACGCCCGACGAGGAGAAGGCCAATAATTTCTGGCCGATGTACGGCAATGGCGGCGACATTTATTTCGTCAGCGACCGGGCCACCAAGGCCAAGAGCGGCACGCCCGAGGTTTACAAATCGGTCAACAACATCTGGAAAGTCAACGACTCCACCGGCCAGTTGACGCAAGTCACCAAGCACACCAGCGGCGCCATGTTCTGGCCCTCAATGTCCGGTGACGGCAAGGTCATCGTTTACGAAGAAAACTTCGGCCTCTGGAAGCTCGACGTGGCCACCGGCAAAACGAGCGAGATCAAGATTAACATCACGACGGACGACGCCGAGAACAACCTGGAAACGCTGACGTTCAACGGCGAATGCGATAGCTACTATGTGTCGCCGTCCGGCAAGCGGGCCGTCATCAGCGTCCACGGCGAGCTGTTTACGATTGCCACCGAGAGCGGCGAAACCCGCCGCTTGACGCAAACACCCCATCGCGAAATGCAGCCGGTCTGGTCTACCGACGGCAAGTGGATCGCCTTCATCGGCGAAGAAAACGGCATGGAGCAGATTTTCGTTTGCAACGAACGCGGCGAGCAAATGAAACGCCTCTCCAAGGGTGATTCGCTGAAGGGCGCCATGCGTTGGTCTCCTGATGGCTCGGCCTTGCTTTACACGGACAGCGACAACAAGTTGTACATGGTCAAGATGGCCGATACCAATACGACCATCCAGCTCGTGAACGCCGAAGTTTCTGGAGCCATGCCCGTTGTCAATCCGCAATGGTCGCCCGACGGCAAGTGGATCAGCTTCACTCGTGCCGACCGCCACACGCAATTGCCGCACATTTTCGTCATGCCCGCCGACGGCGGCGAAGCCAAGCGCATCACCGGCGCGGATAGCTACAGCGACACCGCCGCCATGTGGACTGGCGACGGCAAGTACATCGTCTTCCTGGGCGGCTCCGATGTCGGCAACGCCATCAGCTCCATCGGACCGAACAAGTCCAAGGCCCAGCTTTATGTGCTGCCCTTGATGCCCGAAGACAAAGACAGCGACAAGGGCATCCACAGCGAAGAAGACGCTATGAAGCAAACCAAGGGCGGCGGCCAAAAGCCAGCCGGCAGCGTCGAAGTCAAAATCGACTTCAAGAAGATCGATCGCCGTGCTCGTCAGTTGACGCAGGTCGCCGACAACATCGGCGGCATCGCGGTTACGCCGGACGGCAAGACCGTCGTCTTCACCACCAGCGGCACCGAAGGCGGCCGCACTGTCAATTCGCTGTGGTCGATCAATGTCGCCGGCGGCAATGCCACGCGCGTGCTGCAAGGCGGCGTCGCGGACGCGGATGCAAATCCCAAGGGCGGCGGTTTCGGCGGCGGCGGTTATAGCTCGCTGCAATTCGCCAAGGAAGGACGCTCACTGTTCTTCAAGCAAGGCAAGGGGCTTTACGTCACGACCATCGGCGGCGGCGCGGCACCTGCGCCAGCCGCTGACGCCGCACCGGCCAAGGGCATGGGTGGCAAAGGCGGCAAGGGTGGCGGCGCGGCCCCGGTCGAGATCAACACCGCGGCCACCGGCAGCGCTCGCAAGATCAACTTCACGGTCAAAGTCGAAGTCGATCGCCGCGCTGAAAACCTGCAGGTTTTCCTGGAAGCCTGGCGCACCATGCGGCACCGCTTTTACGACGCCAAGATGCACAGCGCCGACTGGGACGCTGTCCGCAAAATGTACGAGCCTCTGCTGCAACACGTCGGTGACACCGAAGAATTGCACAACGTCATCAGCATGATGCTTGGCGAACTCAACGCGTCGCACACCGGCATCTCC
>Ga0134121_10004795_pt1 | contig 11029 bp, 15 predicted proteins | sample KB301_FD_96463 | JGI IMG/M metagenome (GOLD analysis project Ga0134121, IMG submission 96463) | Terrestrial soil microbial communities without Nitrogen fertilizer from Kellogg Biological Station, Michigan, USA - KB3-0-1 | ecosystem: Environmental > Terrestrial > Soil > Unclassified ...
CATAGCGTGGGGCCGCAGCTTGCGCGCCCTGCGATCTCGCAACTACCGGTTGTTCTTCGCGGGCCAGGGTGTCTCTCTGATCGGCACCTGGATGACCCGCCTGGCCACCAGCTGGATCGTCTACCAACTCACTGATTCCACCTTCCTTCTGGGTCTTACCAGCTTCGTGGGCCAGATCCCGGCGTTCTTCGTCGCGCCGATTGCCGGCGTCTGGCTCGACCGCTGGAATCGCCACCGTGTGCTGGTAAATACGCAGGTTCTGGCAATGATCCAGTCGCTGGCCCTGGCCACGCTGGCGTTCACCGGCTACATCAATCTGTGGTGGGTGATCGGACTCGCGCTGTTCCAGGGATTGATCAACGCCTTCGATATGCCTGCACGGCAGGCGTTCGTGATCGAAATGATCGAGGAGCGCGCCGACCTGGGAAATGCGATCGCGCTCAATTCCTCGATGGTGAACGGAGCCAAGCTGGTGGGGCCGGCCATCGCGGGGATGATCATCGCCACCGCTGGGGCCGGGGTATGTTTTTTGATCGACGGGATCAGCTACATCGCCGTGATTTATTCGCTCCTGGCGATGAGGGTCGCGCCGGTACAGCCGCGGGTTGCACAGAAAGGCGCCCTGCAGGAGCTGGCCGAAGGATGGAAATATGTAGCGGAATCGCCGGCCATCCGCTCGATCCTTCTCTTGCTCGCGTTGGTGAGCGTCATCGGGATGCCCTACACCGTGCTGATGCCGGTGGTGGCGGCCGAGATCCTGCACGGCGGAGCGCACACGCTGGGATTCCTGATGGCCATGTCGGGGGTGGGCGCATTGGCCAGCGCCATCGGCCTGGCGTTGCGCCGGAGCGTGATCGGCCTGGGGAAGAGAATCGCGATCAGCGCGGCGATCTTTGGAGGCGGGCTGGTGGTGCTCGGCGTGTCGAAGTCGCTCGCGATTTCACTGATCCTGATGACCATCACCGGATTCGGAATGATGCAGCAGATGGCGGCCAGCAACACCATCCTGCAAACCATCGCGGCCGACGACAAGCGCGGGCGCGTGATGTCTTTTTACACGCTGGCGATCCTGGGGATGAATCCCATCGGGAGTCTTCTCGCCGGATCGGTGGCGGCGAAGCTCGGCGTGCCGGCGACTATGATTGGAGCGGGCGCGATCTGTCTGGCGGGGGCGTCGTGGTTCTATTGGAAGCTTCCCGAAATTCGGCGCGTGATCCGGCCCATCTACCGCGAGCTCGGCATCCTGCCGAGTGCGGCTGAAGTGTTGCAAACTCCGCCGGAGGGCTAGGCCGTTCCTTCGAGCGGGGCCCGCCATCGAAACAGGAAGAAGTGCCGGCCGCACAGCGAGCAGCGATACGGAGAGAGAAGCCACGACAGGGCTCTCTCGATCGCGTTTCGAACGCCTACGCCTCGAAACTCGACCGACCGGCAATTGGGACAACGTGCGGATGCCATAATTTCTACTTCACTCGATTCTTCACTCTGAGCCCGTTTTCGCCGCTGAGCCCGTTCCTGTAGCCGCTCTATTCCGGAACGAGGGCGCGGAGCCTTGCGTGCTGGGTCCCTTGCCGGGTCCCTGGGTCGCGCGGCTCGCATCCCGGGCGGCTTTGATCTGCTCTGGAGTTCTCAGGTCGGGCTCGGAAAGCTTCACGTTCCCTTTCGCGCGCGAAACCTGACGTTTATGTCGTTTCAGTAATCTTTTGTCCATCGATCCTTTGCATTCCGCCGGCCTGGCCGGCTGCGGCAGCAGCCGCGGTGGATGGCTGCGTAAACGCCCCCTGACCCGCGTGATGACCCCGCCAGGCAGTTCCGACGTTGACACTGGCCGGCCTGCGTGACGGTTTTCTCTTCTGGGCGGCGGCATCCTTAGCGGCAGCGCAACCCTTCGCGTGCAGGCACATGTCATCTTCGGTGAAGGTCAAGGTATGACGGGTTTGTTCGTCATTTTCGCTCCGCAACAGAAGATTCCGGCACAACAACGGCAGCTCCTGTACTTGGATTCCGTATCTTCGGACCAGCGCGAGATCGGCTTTCACCACATATTTGGTGCGCACGCGGTCCAGTCCCATGCGCTCAAACGCGAACACGCGGAACGCCATATCTTGACTGAATCCGGTCAGAATGAACTGCATGATTGAGCTCCTTGCTACGTTTTCCTTACGCTGATTGGGGTTTGCGTGGGTCATCATGCTTACCGTGGGGCCTGCCGGTTGCAGGCGGGTTCGTATTCGAGCACCAGCCGATCCTGCCGGGCCGACCGGCGCGCCTGGTCGCACACCTCGAAGACGAAGCCCGTCGGCTCCCGTTTCATGAGCGAGGTCTGCAGGTCCTGCAGGTGAGTCAACAGCGAGCCTTGGATGTTATCGGTTTCGCCGATGTAGATCCACTCGCGGGCGTTCGAGATGCCGTAGACTCCCGACACGATGGGCGCGTACGTCTGGATTGCGACGGGCGTGAAGCTCCGCGGAATAAACTGGTTAAACGGCATGCGTCCCACTTCTCCCGGACGGCGGGACTCGCTTGACCCGGTCCGCCGTCAAACGCATCCGTTCGACCAGTTTCTTGCCGAGAGTCAGCTCCGCGGGATTCGATCTGTGGCCGGGCATCCTCGGGTCGATGAATTCCCGGCGAAATAGCTGGTCCGAGGCCAGACTACTGAGCAGGTCAATCTCTTGCGTGGTGAATTTCACAACAATCAGAGTCATTCGGTCCTGCGCTGTCTCACGGACGGAAGTTCGGCTTATTCACCGACCGGGCTTTTTCAAGAACCAGGTTCGCGTCTTCGTCCCGCTTTTTTTGCTTGTCCATCTCCCGCTGAGGCGCTTCTTGTGCATCCAGCCGGGCGGACTCGACGATGGCCGCCTGAGCCAGGACATCCAGTGGTTTGGAGTACAGGACCAAGGCAAAGCTGGACCGATCGCCGGTTCGAACCAGGTCATAGGAGTACTCGCCGTTTTCCCAGCGCGCCACCACCGGTGCGACTTCGGCGTAATTGGAGTGGTATGCGATCTCGGCCTTGGGCATGGTGGCCGGGCCGTAGGTAGCGGAGATGGCCTGGATCATGTCTTCCGCCGTCATCCCTTCGACTTTGTAGCGATCGTAAGTGACGATGATACGGAACAGCTCTCCATTAAAGAAGGATAGCAGTCCATCTTTCACCGGATCTGGTTTCGGATTCACCTGGATGGGCGCACGAAGCTCCCAGTTCATTTCCTGAATTACGGCTGGCCGCTGGTGAAGGAGTCTCGCTTCGCTCGGTTTTGTTCCCGCCTGTTTGGCTGCGGCCGCGAGGCTCATGCCGAGCTTCAAGCCGCGATAGCTCGACAGATCTGCGGCATGGAGCAGGCCCATGGCCCCGCACAGGATTCCGATGGCGGTCGAACGAAGGATGGTCATTTGGCGGTCACTTTCTCAGTCCCGGACTCGGTCTCATCATTAACTATAATAAGTTAAGTATCATTGATTGTCAAGTTGACGAATGGCATAATGGATCTGTATGTTTACCTATGTAAGTGAACTAACGAGGACACCAAAGGAGCTTCGATGGACGTTTCTCTGTTGATCCGGCATCGCTTAAACGAACTGGAACTGGATCAAAAAGATCTGGCTTCGGCTGCTCAGGTCACCGAATCCTACATTTCCCAGCTGCTGACGCGAAAGAAAGCCCCTCCCGCGCCGGGACGCACCGACCTCTATGAGCGGATGGGCGAATTCTTGAAGCTGCCCGCAGGGGAGCTCTCGAAACTAGCCCAAGCTCAGCGGCAGGAGGACCTGAAGAAGCGGGTAACCGAGCCGCCCAGACCTCTGTTCAAAGAGTGCCGGGAGTTGGTGCTCCGCAAGTGCGAACCGGACCGGCAAAGAGAAGTCCGCAGGATTTTCGAGAAAGAGCCCTTTGGCGAATTCGAACGGCTGATCACGCAGACGCTTCTGGACGTGGCCCAAGGGGTCGCCAAGGAGGAATTGAGAAGCGAGGAATGGCTCCGTTTGATGGCGCAACTGAGCGGCCGCAGCTACGAGCAAATGCGGGTCGCGATCCTGGAGTTCCTGGACACCGACGTCTTCAACGTTTCTCTCGAGAATTGCGTTTCCTTCCTCGATCCCATGATTGAATCCTGGGACATAGACATGAAGTCTTTCGGTATGGAAGTGGTGCTAAACCGCCGCCTGGCGCCCGCCAGCCTGAAGCGATTTGAGTTTGCGGAGCAGATCGCGCAGCCTGCGGAGGCCATAGAGCCTGGCTTTGAGCAGTTCCTGAGGGATAAATCGTTGAGCGGTGACGCTACCGAAGAAGAAATCGAATTCCTGAAGACGCTGAAGTTCAAGGGGAAGCGGCCCGCCCCGCTGTACTATTACCGGGAACTGCAGAACCTGCGCGACCCGCTGCATTTTCCCGCCACGGGTGCCGCGCACTGAATCAGGTTTGTGGATACTTATCGAGACGAACTGCTGCTTTGGGCTGCTGCCTTGGTCTTATGAGTGTGGGCCGGATAGTGATCGAAAAGCCACTTCTCGATCTTTTCCTTCTGAGTGGCCAGCACAACGCGTTGCCATTTCACCACGCCGGTACGCTCGCTGTATTCGGCCATGACGTAGGAACCCTCGTTGAGCACCTCGATGAGGCCGTCGGTCTTGGCCCGTTTGAAGTGGTAGGAAGAAAGCGTAGGATGGCGGTCTTGCATGTACTACTAGCATAGCAGATGCCCCAAATCTCCCCAGTTCGCCCGGAAAGGCCAAAAAACTGCTATAGTAGGGATGTACCGGAAGTCAAATCGCGCCCGCCTGTTAACATACGTCCCTGCCTGGCTCGCTGATTCCCGTTTCTCAGCCTAAAGAATGAACACTTTCCCCGATCTCCTCCTCTCGCCTGTCTTGCAAAACAACCTGGCCCGGAATGGATTCGTCCAGCCTACGCCGGTGCAAGCCATGGCTATCCCTAAACAGCTCGCGGGCCACGATCTGGTGATCACAGCGCAAACCGGCACGGGCAAGACCCTGGCCTTTCTCCTGCCGCTGCTAGAAAAGCTGGCGCAGCCGGGCAACCCGCCTGGTGTGAGCGCGCTGATCCTGAGTCCCACCCGGGAGCTGGCGATACAGATCAGCCAGGCCTTCGTCCAGCTTGCTGCCGGAACCGGTTTCCGCGCCGCCGTAGTGGTCGGCGGCCTGAATGAGCAAACGCAATTGAACGCGATTCGCAGGGGCGCGCAGGTGCTTATCGCCACCCCCGGCCGGCTCTCCGATTTTCTGGAGCGCAAACTCGTAAACCTGGGCTCGGCCCACACCTTGATCCTGGACGAAGCCGACCGGATGCTGGACATGGGCTTCCTGCCGACCATCAAGAGAATTTTGTCGGTGTTGCCCGTGGCGCGCCAGAACATCTTCTGTTCGGCGACCATCGAGTCCTCGGTTGCGCCTTTGATTAACGCTCACCTGAAGAATCCGGTCCGGATCGCGATCGGCTCCACCACCAAACCGGCCGCGGAAATAGACTTGCACGTTTATGAAGTCGAGCAGGACTGCAAGCTGGGTCTGCTCGAAAAGATGCTCCAGGAAGAGCGGGGTTCCTTCCTGGTGTTCGCCCGCACCAAGCACGGGGCGGACCGCTTGGCTAAAAAACTAGCGCGTAGCGGATCCAAAGCCGCCGCGATTCATGGCGACCGCACGCAGTCCCAGCGCAACCTGGCTCTGCGCGGATTCCAGGAAGGCAGCTATCGCGTCCTGGTGGCCACCGACGTCGCCGCGCGCGGCGTTCACGTGGAAGGAATCGCCCACGTAGTGAATTACGACCTGCCACAAGTGCCCGAGGACTTCATCCATCGCGTGGGCAGAACAGGCCGCGCGGGGCTTCGTGGCACCGCGTCCACGTTCAGCACGCGGAGCGAGCGCGGCGAGATCCGCAAGATCGAGCAACTGCTGCAACTCCAATTGACACGCCGGCCGGTCCCTTCAGGATTGGAACAGGAAGCGCGAGGTCCCCAGGGAGCCGCCGTGCGATTCGGCAAGCGCGAGTCGCGGGTTCACGCTGGTCACGCAGTCGGTCACGCCGTTGGTCACAAGGCGGTTCGAAGCTTTGCTCCGCGGCCTAAGTTTTCTCGCAGAAAACGCGGCTGATACGCATAAGTGGGAGAATTGAAATATGGACAACGCGACGTTTGAAACTCAGGATCTTCGAATCCGTATCGAAGATAACGTAGCTCGCATCGACCAGCGCAGTCTGGAGGGCGAAACCTGGAGGGAGATCGATCACAGCGATTTGCCCGTCACGGCACAGTGGCGGAACAGTCCTATTCGGACTTCTCCACTGCGGGTAGCTCTCTCCGCTTTTGAGCGCGAGAATCCCGGCAATACGACTTTGCGGACCGCGCTGGGGGCGTAGGCACAGCCTCCAGCTCCAGCGCTTCTCCGCATTAACCTATATTTGTTACCAGCGTTTGTCCCGCCGTTGGCCGCCGCCACCCGATCCACGATCGGTTTTCGGATGGGCTTCGTTGACGTTCAGCGCTCGGCCGTCGAGTTCCCTGCCATTTAGTTCCGCGATGGCGCGATCCGCGTCCGCGTTAACGCTCATCTCGACGAATCCGAACCCTCTCGCCTGGCCCGTATCCCGATCCGTCACGATGCTGACGCGGTCGACGGTTCCGTATGCCTCAAACAGAGATCGGACCGCACCTTCGGTAGCCCCGAAGTTGAGGTTTCCTACAAAAATATTCTTCATTTGTTCCTTTAATCTACTTGGTATTGGTGAATCGGGGCAGGATCGGACGAGGGCGGCGGACCGGACTGATGCGAAGATGCCTGAGCTACTTACGCTTTACTCTAGCACGGGAATAGGCGAACAGCGCTACTTAATAATGCTCGTTTCAGCCAGGTTCGGCGGGATCCAGCCCATATCGTCGGTCATTCGGTCCCGGGAATCGCGATAGATGACCTCCGCCGCGGCAGCCCGTTCCTCCGCTTCCTTAACGCCGCCGCCGTCTGGCGCCGAGCCAGTGATGGCCTGCAATCGACTTACCTGTAACGCCCACTCCTCGAACGCTCCCTTGTAATCCTTTCGAAGCCGCTCGGAGTGCGTGTTTTCCTGGGTTGAACTCACGTTTATTTAGACGCATCCCGACCCTGTAAAGGTCCGCGTAATGCGACATTTCTTTTCATTACTCCGGGGCGGATTGTGGGTAAGTGCAGCACCTGTCATACTTGAAGTGCCTCGATCCGAGAGCCTCGTCGTATGATCGCGCTGGACGTTCCTCTTTCTTCCTGGTAGAAGAGGCGCTCTCGTGCAGGACCATTCCTACAAATTAAGATCGCGAATATCCGGCTTCGTCTCGTTGCCGAGCGGCGGAACCATGGGAGTCACCATTCCTCCCGGCTCCATCGTGAGTATTTTGGGCGCACCTCCGGAAGGCAGCGATCTCACAGACGTCCGGTATGGAGACCGCTCCTGCACGGTCCCGCTGCGGGAGTTGCAGAGGTGCGGCACGCTTTGCGGCGGCCAGGTTGAAAGCGCTCGTGCGTCTGGATAATATGGGGCATTCGCAAGCGGACTGTTCAGGAGGAAAGCAATGAGGAGAGCATGGATTATCGCCCTGACGCTGGCCGGGATCTTGGCGCAAGCAGTCTCCGCCCAGGTTGTCAGCAACTCCGCGAAGGCCATGGGAATCGGGGGTCTTAATTCGATTCACTATTACGGCGTCGCCCAGAATGGCAATCTCGGGCAGAACAACAATTCCAACCAGCCCTGGCCGATGGCGGGCGCGAACGACTACGTGCGCTCGATCGATTTCACGCAGCCCGCATCGCGCGCTACTTGGATGAACTACGCCGTTCCCGTGACCGGAGGTGTCGCCACGCTGACACCGGGCCAGCAAAATATCACGCCTCAGAACACGGCTTGGGCGCAGCAACTCGAGATCTGGATCACCCCCTGGGGATTTCTTAAGGGCGCCGAGGCAAACAAGGCCACCGTGCGTCCCTCGAAGCGATATCAGGTGGTCAGCTTCGACGCACCGCTAAAGTCGCCCAGCGGAAAGCCTTATCGCGTGGTGGGCTACATCAACGACCAGAACCTGGTCGAGAAGGTCCAGACCTGGCTCGAAAACCCGATCTTTGGCGACATGCTGATTGAAACGGAATATACGCATTATCGGGAGGGCGCGAACGGCTTGAAGTTCCCGGCGCAGATTGTTCAGAAGCGCGGCGGCTGGCCGACCTTCACCGCGTATATCCTGGGCGCGGACGCGAATCCGCCGAATATCCAGCAGTTACTGACGCCTCCGGCTGCGGCTGGACGCGGTGGCGCACCCGGCGGCGGAGCTCCGGCGACGGCCGCGGGTCCCACATCGGAGAAGCTGGCCGACGGTGTCTATCGCATTAACGGCGCATACAACTCCCTGGCCATCGAGTTCGCCGACCATATCCTGCTGTTCGAGCCCGGACCGCAAAATGAAGCGCGCGCGCAGGCGGTTATCGCCGAGGCGAAGAAAGTCATCCCCAATAAGCCGATCCGCTACGGCGTCATCTCGCACCACCACTTCGATCACACCAGCGGGCTGCCGGCCGTGGTCGCCGAAGGAATCACGATCGTGACGCCGGAGGTGAACAAGGCGTTCCTGACGACCGCGCTGTCCGCGCCCAGGACGCTTGCCCCGGACTCCCAGTCGAAATCCGGCAAGAAGCCCGTGATCGAGGGCTTCAAGGGCGACAAGCGCGTTTTCCAGGACGCCACGCGCACCTTCGAGGTGCATGTGATCAAGGGGCTCCCGCACGCCGACGGGCTCGTCATCGGGTACCTGCCGAAGGAGAAGATCCTGGTGTACGCCGACATGTTCAACCTGCCGCCGCCGAACGATCCGGTGCCCAATCCGCCGGTAGTCGGAACGATGGTGTTCCTGGATAATATCGATCGGCTGAAGCTCACTCCCGACCGGGTCATGTCGATTCACAGCCTGAACCCGGACCGGCTCACCACGGTAGCCGAGATGAAGGCGTCGCTCGGACGGAAATAACGAAGCTCAGACTGGCTTCTTGCGGAGAGTTTCCAGGAACGGCTCGCCCAGAGTCGCGAGTTTTCGTTCCAGGCGCTCCGTGCAATCGCAGTTCTCGCAAGCCCACGGCTCCGCGCCGTTGTGATCCCGGCATTGCCGGCGGTCGTGCGCGTCCTGAACGCGTGTTAACTCGAAATAGCGCTCCCAGTAAGGGCGTTCTTCCTGAAGCGGAGTCGGACAGTAGCAGACCTCGACCCAGCGTGCGGTTTCATCCGGGCACAGCCGGGCTTCCAGCATATTCCGCAGATACTCGCCCTCGGCGACGGATCCCCGGCCCAAAGTTCGGGCTTCGATAGCTTTCAGAAGGGATTCTTCGCAACCGCGCTTGACTCGGGCGCGTACCAGATATCGCATGGCATCAGGCGCTTCGCTTGCGGCGCTTGGCCAGCACGAGCAAAGCTACTCCTGCAATTATCGCGATCCCACCGTAGACCGCCCATTGAATCTGCCCGGTCATGAAGCTACCCGGCAAGACGTTGATGCCCTGCAGGAGCCAAATGACGCCAAACAGCATCAGGAGCAGGCCGAAAATGTTCAGGGTGATCTTCAAAATATCTCTAAACAGCCCAGCAGCTCAACAGAAGCAATCGCGCTGTGGTGTGTCTTTCCACGCCTCTATTCTAATGCGAAGGTCATTTCGAGGCTGGGGTCAGGCGGTTCAGCTCGCGAAGATACAGAGGATTATTAGGGAATCGATGGTGCAGTTCGGATAGCAGATCCTTCGCGAGAACCCGGTTGTTATCGCGCAGCGCGGCCACGGCGAGAAGCAGCTTGGCGAACGGCTCCAGAAAGTGACCGTGCTGGGCCGTCATCCGAAGCTCCGCAAGGCCTTTCTCGCGATCTACTTGCGATCCTGTCAGCCAGAGCAGGACCCGCACCGGGGCGGGTTTGAGGCTCAATAAGTAGTTCTCGACGCCCGGGCCGAGATAAGCGTCATAAGCCATGGGATCGACCGCCGCCAGCCGGTCGGCGAAGGGGCGACCCTGCTTGGTGTACTTGAGCGCGGCGAGATCCTGCTTCTCGATCAGAGCAGCGAGATCGGCGCGCAATCCGAAAGTTAAGGATTTGGCGAAAAGAGCGTTGGCGTCGGTGGCGCTGGACTGGAGCGACAAATCGGCGAGATGACCCGCACGTTCGATTTCGCGATCGAACCGCGTTTTTATCTGCGGGTCCGCGACCAGCTTCGCACGAGTTTGGTAGCGCGTGTCATCAACGAACAGCTCGGATTCGAGGGCTCCCAATCGAGCCAGCTCGGAAAAAAGATACGCGGTGGCATCCGACGCCGGTCCCAGCGCATCGGCGGGGTGGGTCTGCTTCCATGCTCCGAAAACCTGGTGCGCTTCGTCGAACTTGAGGTCGTACATTTTGAGCCAGCCGCCGTAGAGGTCCCCGGATGAGACGCTTAGGTCGGCGGCGAGCGCCGGGGAAATCAGAAATGCAAGGAGGGCGAAGCGCATGGAGTCACGCCGGCCGGGGGAATATTTGGAAATCGATCTCCACTTCGTTCTTCACCTTGATCACTCCACCGCCCACGCTGATCGGTTTAATTCCAAAATCGGTTTGCTTGAGGACGGTGTGCGCGGTGTAGGCGTCGCCGGTTCGTTTCACCGTGAGGCTGACCAGTTTGGTGACGCCATGCAGAGACAAGTTGCCCTCCACCTTCCATTGTCCATCGGCGAGCTTTTCGATGCGCGAGGACCGGAAGGCGATCTCGGGAAATTTCTTGGTTTCGAGGGTCATCTCCTCCATATCTTTTTGGATCTCGGCCTGGGTTTTCGCGTCGACCTTCGGGTCCGGCTTGACGGTCATCTTAGCGGTTTCGACCGTGAATTCCACGCGCGGGGCGGGGGATTCCCGCATGACGCCGGAGGAAAGGGGCGCGCTGATGGTGTGGTCGTGGCCGGCGGCCGACAGAAGCCCGGCTTTGCCGACGTGAATGGTGATGGTGCTGCGCTGAACATCGATGGCGGCGTCCTGGGCTGCGGCAGCCG
>Ga0134121_10004796_pt1 | contig 11028 bp, 10 predicted proteins | sample KB301_FD_96463 | JGI IMG/M metagenome (GOLD analysis project Ga0134121, IMG submission 96463) | Terrestrial soil microbial communities without Nitrogen fertilizer from Kellogg Biological Station, Michigan, USA - KB3-0-1 | ecosystem: Environmental > Terrestrial > Soil > Unclassified ...
ACGCGCCAGGCGGCGGAGAAAGCCCGCGAGCAACTAAAGGCGCTGGGTATGAGCGGTAACATCGCCACGAAATGACCCTGTTTGATTTCGTCGTGATCGCCATCGTCGGATTGTCGGTTTTGCTGAGCGTGATACGCGGCCTGGTGCGCGAAGTGCTGGCGCTTGCTGCCTGGGTGGTAGCGTTTCTTTCGGCGAACCTGCTGGCGGGCGCGGTCGCGCCGTGGATGCCGGAGGCGCTGCCGACGGAGGAACTCCGGCTGCTGGCCGGGTTCCTGTGCGTTTTTGTGGGAGTGCTGATTGTGATGAGCGTGCTTGCCATACTGGTATCCAAGCTGGTAAAAAGCGCCGGTCTTGGGCTGGAAGACCGGTTGCTCGGGGCCGCCTTCGGCCTCGCCAGGGGGTTGCTGGTGGTAATGATCCTGGTGCTGCTGGCGGGGCTCACCTCGTTGCCCCGGCAGGCAGTGTGGCGAAACGCTGTATTGAGCCACCCGCTGGAGGCGTTTGCGGGCATGATACGAGCCTGGCTGCCGGCGGAACTGTCGCAACGTATCAAGTACGATTAACGGGCTCACTGGGGACGCGCAATGTGCGGGTTAGTCGGGGTCGTTGCCAAGAACGCGGTCAACCAGCTGCTCTATGACGGGCTGATGGTGCTGCAGCACCGCGGGCAGGACGCGGCGGGCATCGTTACGGCCGAGGGCGCCAATTTCCGCAGCCACAAGGGCCCTGGCATGGTTCGCGATGTGTTCCGGACCCGCAATATGCGAGTTCTGACCGGCAATGCCGGCATCGGGCACACGCGTTATCCCACGGCCGGCTCGGCGTGGTCGGTGGCCGAGGCGCAGCCGTTCTATGTGAATTCCCCGTTCGGCATCGTGCTCGGCCACAACGGTAATCTCACCAATACCGCGCAACTGAAGAACGAGCTGTTCCGCCAGGACCTGCGGCACGTCAACACCAATTCCGACTCCGAAGTGCTGTTGAACGTACTGGCGCACGAACTGCAGGAAAATGCCACCAACTACAAGCTCGATCCAGCCACGATATTCGCCGCGGTTTCGGGTGTCTACCGTCGCTGCCGGGGCGCCTACTCGGTGGTGGCGATGATCGCCGGCTACGGCCTGCTCGCTTTCCGCGATCCTCATGGCATCCGCCCGCTCGTGTTCGGGCGCGCCGAGACCGAGGAAGGCTACGAGTATATGGTGGCCTCCGAGAGCGTGGCGCTGGATTCCCTGGGCTTCCAGGTGGTGCGCGACGTGGCGCCGGGGGAGGCGATCTTCATCGACCAGGACGGTACTTTCTACAGCTCGCAGTGCGTGCCGGGTGCGACGCTGAATCCGTGCATCTTCGAATTCGTGTACCTGGCGCGGCCGGATTCGGTGATCGACGGCATCTCGGTCTACGAGACGCGGTTGCGGATGGGCGTCTCCCTCGCGGAGAAGATCAAGCGCCAGTACCAGCACCTTGAAATCGACGTGGTGATCCCGATCCCGGATTCGAGCCGGCCGGCGGCGATGGAGCTGTCGAAGCAACTGAATCTTCCGTACCGCGAGGGCTTCATCAAGAACCGCTATATCGGCCGCACCTTCATCATGCCGGGGCAGGGGATACGCCGGAAGTCCGTGCGCCAGAAATTGAACTCGATCGCGATGGAGTTCCAGGGCAAGAACGTGCTGCTGGTGGATGACTCCATCGTGCGCGGCAATACCAGCCGCGAGATCGTGCAGATGGCGCGGGAATCCGGCGCGCGCAAGGTGTTCTTCGCTTCCGCCGCGCCGCCGGTGCGCTATCCCAATGTCTACGGCATCGACATGCCGACGCGCGAGGAGCTGATCGCCTGCGGCAGGACCGAGGCCGAGATCGCGCGCGAGATCGGCTGCGACGAACTGATTTACCAGGACCTCGAGGCGTTGCGGGAGGCCGTGCGCAGCGTCAATCCCAAGGTAGTCAATTACGAGGATTCGTGCTTCTCGGGTGTCTACATCACCGGCGACATTACCCAGGAATATCTCGACGGCGTGGAGGCTCAGCGCCGCGACGGCGCCAAAATGGCGGACCGGGATGCGGAGAGCGCGCAGCTCGACCTGGGCCTCGAGCTCGTCGAATGACCTGCGGGTCGCGAGTCGCGAGCGGCGCGCGGTTCTTGACATCCGCCTGACGGCGGGGTAACTTCCCCTCCGCGCCGATTTGAAGTCAGCTTGCGGGCGCGTTAAAAATCCAGCTAAAGCGACGGGAAAAGAACCCGGTCCGCGCTAGCTGGCCGGGTTTTTTATTTGACGGAGCACGATCATGAAGAACGGCTTTACCACGACCATCCTTCATTCCGACCTGGAGTCGCCGATCGAGCATTTTTCCGTGCACAAGCCCATGCACGTGGCGGCGGCCTTCGGCTATGCCGACGCGGGCGATCTGGTGAAGGTATTCAAGGGCGAGGCCGCCGGCTATGTCTATGGCCGCCAGGGCAACCCTACCACGGCTGCGCTGGAAGCAAAGGTCAGCAAGATGGAAGACGGGATTGCCACCGCGTGCTTCAGCACGGGCATGGCCGCCATTGCCGCCACGTTCCTGGCGTTGCTGCGCGCCGGCGATCACGTTGTATCTACGTCGTTCCTGTTCGGCAATACCAACAGCCTGTTCGGCACGTTGAACACGCTGGGATGCGAGATCACTTTCGTCGATGCGACCGACGTGGCGAACGTCGCGCGCGCGATCCGGCCCAACACGCGCATGGTATTCGTCGAGACCATCGCCAATCCCTGTACCCAGGTCGCCGACCTGGCGCGCATTGGCGCCATTTGCGCCGAGAAGGGAATCCTCTATTACGTGGACAACACGATGACCTCGCCGTACCTGTACCGGCCAAAGGCGCACAAGGCCGGGCTGGTGATCAATTCGCTTACCAAGTACATCGCCGGCCACGGCAATGCACTGGGCGGCGCGGTGACCGACACCGGCCTGTTCGACTGGACACGGTTTCCGAACATCTACGACAACTACAAGAACCAGAAGCCCGCGCTGTGGGGAATCCAGCAGATACGGAAGAAGGGGCTGCGCGACGCCGGCGGCACGCTCGCGGCGGAACCCGCTCACCGCATTGCGACCGGCGCGGAAACGCTGGCGCTGCGGATGGAGCGCGCGTCGCATAACGCCTTGCAGCTTGCCCGCTTTCTTTCCGGACACTCGCGGGTGAAGAAGGTGTTCTATCCCGGACTCGAGAGCCATCCTCAGCACCGCCTCGCGAGCAAGCTGTTCAAGACTTATGGCGCGCTGATGAGCTTCGAGTTGGCGGACGGCATCGACTGCATCGATTTTCTCAACCGCCTCAGGCTGGTCATCAAGTCCAGTCATCTGGGCGACAACCGCACGCTCGCCATCCCGATCGCGCACACGATCTACTGGGAAATGGGGCCGGAGCGCCGCGCCGAGATGGGTATTGCCGAGTCGCTCATCCGGCTGTCCATTGGCATCGAGGACCTCGACGACCTCATCGGCGACTTCAAGCAGGCGCTGTCGCAGGGTTAGGCCGGCCGCTTGTCTTGCGCGATGGGCTGCGCCGCCGCGCGGCCGGAGAGCCGGGACCGGACCCGGTCCCGGCGGAATACCGTAGTTATCGAAAATATTTAATTTAATCAAATAGTTGATACTTACGGCGCCTAGTCATGCCGGAAGCGCGCTCCGCGCTCGCCCGGCTCGTGATTGCGCGTCACGCGCGACGCCGGAGCCGGCGCGTTTGTCACAGGGAGCGGGCGGGCAACGTGCGTACTCGTGAAGTCGCGCGGCGCGGCGCGCGCTTCCGCGCGAGGCGCCGGCGTTGCGACCGCCGGGCGCACAGCCGGCGTTGCGATGGCCGATCGCATGTCGACACGGCGCGCCTCTGGTTGCGGAATATTCCGGCGTTCTTCCCGCTGGTGCGGGCGGACATCCACTCGACGCTCGTTGTTGTCGCGGCGCTCGACACGCACCGCGGCGCGCCGGTCCGGTTCGCTTCGCACTTCGGCGATCCTGGGCGCTTCGAACCGCTGGCGCGTCTCGGGACTGCGAACGGGCGCGGCGAGACGGGCCGGGTTGTGCTCCCAGGTGGACCGAGCCTCCGGCCGGTGAATGACCGTCCCGCGATTCACGACGCCTTGATTGCGAACGATGGTCACCTGGCGCCGCTGCCAGTCAGGCCGGGCGAAGAAGAAGCTGTTCGACACCACAACCCTGCTGCCCCACGAGAACCCCGGCCGGTGTGCGGGGACGGTGTAGTACGCCCGCGGCGGCGCCCAGAAGAGGGGAGGGAAAGCCGGCCACCACCACTGGCCGTAGATCACGACCGGGTTGTAGTACGGCACGTAGACGATTTCGGGCGCGGGCGGCTCGAGGAAAATGACATCGCCCTGGTGCGCGACCCGCATCTGCTCGGTCGAGCGAAGATTGCCCGCCGCTTCCGCGCGCCGGCGCAGCCCCTGCACCGCGTCCATGACTTCAGCCTGCTGAACGAGGAAAGCCTCGCCCAGGCGCTCCGTCCATCCGATGTTCTCGTCCATCATGGCGAGGACCTGCGGGAACGCCGCCAGCGACTTTACGCTGGGATCCCACTCCATCTGCTCGACCGCCCGCACTGCCTCCTCGCCCTGCAGTTCCGGATGGGCCCGCGACCAGCGGGAAGCCTGCACGACTTCGAGCGGGTAGGTTGAAGCCATCAGGACCTGGGACAGCAGCGGGTCCGGGTAGAGCGCCACCGGCGCCAGCATCTGGTCGAGTTCTTCCTGCCGGAACGGGGCGCGGTCTTGTGCGAACGCAACCGACGCCGCCAGCACCAGGGCGAGCCCCTGGACGATCCACGACTTGAGGAATGTCTTCATAGCCGTCTCCTCGGTTGATTCCTGTACCGATTAGAACGGCTTTCGGCCCGGTCGGCCTGCAACAAAGTGTAAGTTTTTGTAAGGCCTTCTAAAGCGTTTCGGCCGTGCAGCCGGAAGCGTCGCAGCGCAGGTAACCGGCGCGGCCGTACCAGTCGGTCAGCACCCAGCGTTCGCAGGATTTACCGTCCACGACGTGCACGTGCCGCGCGGGGCGGTGGGTGTGGCCGTGTATGAGGCGCGGGTAGCCGTGCTCCCGCAGCGCCTTGTCCACGGCGGCGGGCGTGACATCCATGATTTCCGCGCTCTTGCCCCGCTTGCTCTTCTCGCTATCGGCGCGGAAGCCGATGATCTGTTGCCTGCGCTCGGCGAGCGGCTGGGAGAGGAACTTGCGCTGGTTTTCCGGATCGTGCGCGTAGGCGCGGAATTTCTGGTACTCGATATCATCGGTGCACAGCGTGTCGCCGTGCATGACCAGCGTCTTCGTGCCGTAGAGGTCGAGCAGTTGGGGGTCGGCGATCAGCTTTGCGCCGCAGCGCTCGGCGAAACGCGCGCCCACCAGCAGGTCGCGGTTGCCATGCATGAAATGAAGCGCGACGCCCTTTGCGCTCAACGCGCGCAGGGCACCGACAACCGACGCGTTGAACGGATCGGCGAGATCGTCGTCGCCCACCCAGTACTCGAAAAGGTCGCCGAGGACATAGAGCGCCTCGGCCCGCCCTGCGGCGCCGGCGGCGAATTCGTGGAACAGCTCGGCTGCGCGCGGGCGGTCGGGGGTGAGGTGGAGGTCCGAGACAAAGATGCTGTGCATCTTTGTCTAAGGCAGAAGGCGGAAGGAGGAAGGAGGAAGGATGATTCCCAACTTCGTTGGTTTTTCCTTCCGCCTTCCGCCTTCCGCCTTCATCCTTGCCTCAGATGACTTCCGCTTTCTCGATGATAACGTCCTGGACCGGCACGTCCTGGTGCATGCCCTTGCTGCCGGTCTTGACGCCCTTGATCTTGTCCACGACCTCGGTGCCCGCGGTGACTTTCCCGAACACGCAGTAACCCCAGCCCTGCGGATTGGGCGCGGTATGGTCGAGGAACGTATTGTCGGCGACGTTGATGAAGAACTGCGCGCTGGCGGAGTGGGGGTCCGAGGTGCGCGCCATGGCGAGAGTGTAGGTTGCGTTCTTCAGCTTGTTGTCGGCCTCGTTCTTCACCGGCGCGCGCGTGGGCTTCTGCTTCATGCCCGGCTCGAAGCCGCCGCCCTGGATCATGAAACCGTTGATAACTCGGTGGAATACCGTGTTGCTGTAATGGCCGTCCTTGACGTATTGCAGGAAGTTGGCCGCCGTCAGCGGGGCGCGTTTCTCGTCGAGCTCGATCGTGATGACGCCGTGATTGGTGTGCAGTTTGACCATTTTATTGAGTGATAAGTGATGGGTGATGGGTGATGAGTGATGGGTGCTATGGCTTGTCCGCCGGCTTAACGGCGGATTCGACGACGCGGATGCTTTTGATGATGACGGGCTTGACCGGGACGTTCTGGTGCGGCGCCGGCCCGGGGCCGGTCGGCACCTTGACGATGCGCTCGACCACGTCCATGCCCTTCACTACTTTTCCGAACACCGCGTAGCCGTAACCTTCGAACGTCGGGAAGCGGAAATTGAGCATGCGGTTGTCCGCCACATTAATGAAAAACTGGGCGGTCGCGGAATGCGGCTCTTCCGTGCGCGCCATGGCGATCGTTCCCACAGTATTCGGGACCCCGTTGGAGGCCTCGTTGCGTACCGGTTTGCCCGTGGGCTTTTCCTTGAAATCCGGCGTGAAGCCGCCGCCCTGGATCATGAACCCCGGCATCACGCGGTGGAACAGGGTTCCGTCGTAGTGCCGGGCTTTCACGTACTGGAGAAAGTTCTCCACCGTGAGCGGCGCCCGGGCCGGGTCGAGTTCGACGACGATGGTTCCAAGGCTGGTCTTGATCTCCACCTGCGGGTCCGCCGCCGCGGCGGCGAATGAGGCGAGGAGGATCAGCGCGGCAACGAAGCTTTTCAGCATGGCATTGGTGTCCTGCGGGTTGTCAGAATCCGGTCACCGATCGCCGGTCACCGGTCAAGGATCTCAGGCCGCGCCTTCGTACAGGATGCGCCAGACCGCGCCCTCACGGATCCAGTACTGGCGCTTGCTCATCTGGTTGGAGAGGTTGCTGCTCGCATAATCCTGTTCGAAACTCACTACCGCGAGGTCTTCCCGGCCCGGATAGAGGAAAAAACTGACCTTGTCGAGCTTCAGCTTGATCCAGGTCTTGCCGGCGTTGACGCCGCGCTTTTGTTCCGACCATTGCGCGAGGTCCGCCTTGCCGGTAGAGAAGCCCGCGGCGTAGTGGGCAAGGTACTTTTCGGTGTCGAGGCTTTCCCAGTCGCGGCGCCAGCCCTCGACGCTCTGCGCGAGCTGACCGCGCAGGTCCTTCGCCGCGCCCGTGCCGGCCCACTCGATTCCCTGCGCGATGATGACGGGGGTGACGCCGACCTTCGCATATTTCGCGATGACCTCGAAGTCCTCGTTGGTGAGCGCGACGCAGCCATCGCTCGCGCGCGGGGGCCGGCTATAGGTGTCGAACGGCACGCCGTGCAGCCAGATGCCGGAGCCGTCGCGCCCCTGGCGGCGGTCCCACTCGTTCGGATAGCTCAATGGAAGGGCGCCGTTGCCGTAGAGATCGCTCGCTTTTCCGTAGGTTGCGGCGAGCTTCTCGCGCGGAATGTGGCCGGTCACGTGATAGACGCCAAGGGGTGTTTTCTTGTCGCCTTCCTTGTACTTGTCCGTCCCGTTCTTGCCGATGGTGACGTAGTAATCCGCGACGTAGCGCGCCTCGCCGCCGCGGTTCTCGAACACGTAGAGCGTGGATTTCGCGGTGTCGATCACCAGCGCGTATTGCTGCTCCGGCTGCATCTGCACCAGGTAGCGCGGCACCATGTCGACCGGGCGCGGGTACTGGATGCGCGCGAGTCGCGCGCGCGCTTCCTCGCGCAGCTCCTCGAGACGGTCCCGCGGTGCCCCCGGCGCGTTGCCCACCGTGGTGAGGGGGCGCGCTCGTGCCAGCAGCAAGTCGCCCTTGATGAGGTGCGCCAGCCTGAAGTTGGGGTAGGCGCTGATGATCTTGTCGACTTCGGCAACGGCGACATCGAGGCGCTTGTTGCCGACTTCATGCAGCGTGCGGAAAAGTTGCGCCTCAGGACCGGCATGATTGCCGTTGAATTCCGGCGCGGCCACGGCCGATGTAGAGGACACCGCCTGTCCGGTGCGGCTGCTGGCAACAAGGACTCCTCCGGCGACGCCCGCCACCAGCAGTGTCGCAGCCGCGTAGCGGAGGGTTCGCGCCTTCAACCGCCGACCTTTTCCTGTTGAATCAACCACTTGTCTCCAGATTTAACCATAACCAGCGTCTTGGTGCTGGCAACCTTGAGCGCGCCTGATTGGTAGTGCTGCCGGAATTTGACCGTGACCCGGCCATTGTCGCTGTACACCACCTTCGGCGACTCGACGCTCACCTGGATCTTGCGCGGCTTGGCGACGCGCACCTTGCGTTTCGATTCCCAGGCGTCGCGCGATTCGCCTTTTGGCGTCTGGAAGTCCGCCGCGTAGTGCGCGAGATAGCCGGCGACGTCATTGTCCGACCAGGCTCTCGCCCATCCGTTCAACGCCTTTACCACTTCGTCCGGGTTGCGCGCCTGCTTGGCGGGCTCCTTGGGCGGGGCCGGCTTGGCCACCGGAGCCGGTTCCTTGACGGGTGCCTTCGCCACCGGCTCCGGTTGCTTTTCCACTGGCTTGGCCGCCGGCGTAGCAACCGCGACCTTTGTCGAATCCGGCTTGACGGCGGCGGTCTTCGCCGGGCGCGGGCTGCCCGGCGAAAACAGATCCTTGATCAGGTTCAGCTTGGTCTGTGCAGTGGTGTTGCCTTTATCGAGCTGCAGCGCCTTGTCGTAGGCCTGGCTCGCCATCTTGGCGTAGATGTCGCCCAGGTTTTCGTGGGCCGTGGCATAGCTTGGATGGGTGCGAATCGCCATTTCGAGCGAGGAGCGCGCCTTGTCGTACTGGCCCTGTGACGCATAGAGCACGGCCAGGTTATTGTACGGCTCCGGGAGTTCCGGAAATTCCTGGGTGAGCTCGGTGAAGACCTTGATCGCGTCGTTGGGCTTGTTCTGCTCGGCGAGAATCAATCCCTTGAGGAAGCGGCCGCGCGCGTCTTTCGGCTTGCCCTTGAGGTAGGAGTCGACGCGCTCGAGCGCGCGATCGAACTGTCCCTGCTTGAACAGTTGATTTGCATCCTGCAATTCATCGCTCTGGGCGGCGGCGGGCGGCGCGACGAACAGGGTCGCTGCCAGCGCCGCGGCGAGAGAGATGAGGCGCAGGGAGGAGGAGGTCATTGTGCTATACTTTCCCGAAAGTATCAGTAGCTTAGCAGCGAAATCCTCGAAATTCTACCAAGAACACCGGGTATTTCATACTCCACTTTCCAGCATCTGCGCTGGCACAATCCGGCCTCGCCCGATCGGCAATCATTAGACCCCGTTGCGGGCCCGAAATGCCGGCCTGAATGCCCGACGAGTTGACCCGTGCTGAAAATCTACAATTCGTTGACCCGCGACAAACAGGACTTTGTTCCCATTGAGTCCGGGAAGGTCCGGATGTACGTCTGCGGCATGACGGTCTACGACTACTGCCATCTCGGGCACGCGCGTGTCATGCTGGCCTTCGACGTGGTGCGGCGCTGGCTGCGGGCATCGGGGTTCGCGGTCACCTACGTGCGCAACATCACCGATATCGACGACAAGATCATCAAGCGCGCGCAGGAAAACAAGGAACCGGTCGAAGCGCTTACCGCGCGCTTCATCCGCGCCATGGACGAGGACAATGCCGCGCTCGGGGTGGAAAAACCCGACCACGAGCCGCGCGCGACCGAGCACGTGCCCGGGATGCTCGAGATGATCCGGCGGCTGGAGATCCGGGAACTGGCCTACCCGGCGCCCAATGGTGACGTCAATTATTCGGTCCGCCGGTTTCCCGGCTACGGCAAGCTCTCCGGCAAGTCGCTCGACGACCTGCGCGCGGGCGAGCGCGTCGACGTCGTCCCGGGCAAGCAGGATCCGCTCGATTTCGTGCTGTGGAAAAAGGCGAAGGCGGGGGAGCCAGCGTGGGATTCGCCGTGGGGCAAGGGACGTCCCGGCTGGCACATCGAGTGCTCGGTGATGTCCTCCGAGCTGCTCGGCGCGCATTTCGACATCCACGGCGGCGGTCAGGATCTCCAGTTTCCGCACCACGAGAACGAGATCGCGCAATCGGAGGGCGCGAACCAGTCAAAATTCGTCAATTACTGGATGCACAACGGTTTCGTGCGGGTAGACAACGAGAAGATGTCGAAGTCGCTCGGCAATTTCTTCACCGTGCGCGAGATCCTGAAAAAATACGATTCCGAGGTCGTGCGCTTCTTCATCATCCGGGCGCACTATCGCAGCCCGATCAGCTATTCCGACGCTCATCTCGACGATGCCCGGCACGCGCTGGCGCGACTCTATACCGCGCTGAAGGACGTCGAGGCGAAGGCGGGCGCGGTCGACTGGACCGGCACGCACGCCGCCCGCTTCCGCGACGCGATGAACGACGACTTCAACACGCCGGAAGCCGTTGCGGTGTTGTTCGATCTCGCCAACGAACTGAACAAGAGCCGCTCGGCGAAGGACGCGAACTTGCTGAAATCGCTGGCGGCGATCCTCGGCCTGCTCGACCGCCGGCCGAGCGAATTCCTGCAGGCTGCGCCGGCGGGAGACGGGCTGACTCCGGAGAAAATTGAAGCGCTGATCGCCGCCCGCGTGGCCGCGCGAAAAGCGAAGAACTTCGCCGAAGCCGACCGCATTCGCGACGAGCTGCTGGCGGCGGGCGTCGCGCTCGAGGATTCCCCCAAGGGAACGATCTGGCGGAGAAGTTAGCCGCAGATAAACGCAGATAAACGCCGATTATTTTTTCAGATTTCCCTCCGCGTCCCCTGCGTCCTCCGCTGTGAGAGGTTTGGATGCTTTTAGCCCTGCAAAGCGCCTTCGGTTTCATCTGCATATTCCTGATCGCATGGGCCGTGTCGGAGAACCGGCGCGCGGTGCCGTGGCGCATCGTGATCTCCGGCGCGCTGCTGCAGATCGTGCTCGCGGCG
>Ga0134121_10004797_pt1 | contig 11025 bp, 11 predicted proteins | sample KB301_FD_96463 | JGI IMG/M metagenome (GOLD analysis project Ga0134121, IMG submission 96463) | Terrestrial soil microbial communities without Nitrogen fertilizer from Kellogg Biological Station, Michigan, USA - KB3-0-1 | ecosystem: Environmental > Terrestrial > Soil > Unclassified ...
CTCGTACGGACTCCACGACATGCTCGGCAACGTCTACGAGTGGTGCCAGGCCGCGGCCAATGACTGGCAGCCATACCCGTATCAGTCCGAGCCAGTCGTGGACCCTGTGCCGCCTGATCAAGGCTCGAACCGGGTCTTCCGGGGTGGCTCGTGGTTCAGCTACGCGAGGGGCGTGCGCGCGGCGAGCCGCTTCGCGTACCCGCGCGGCCTCGCCAACGTCCACCTCGGGTTCCGGCTAGCAGGAGGTCAGGTGTCTGCGCCCAGCCCGCCTGCAGGGGAGCCGCGGAGCGGCGACCAATGACGTGGAGCGGGACGCGACACGTCCCGGGCGTCGGAGCAGGATGCGACGACGCCACGCCGAAAAAGCGATCGACCGAGGGCGCCAAAGCCCCGGAAGCCTGCCAAGAAGAAGGACGGATGAGGTTCCACTTCGCGACGGTCCCGGTCCACGGCAGCGTGGAAGTCGAGCGCGAGCTGAACGTGTTGCTTGGCTCGCACCGGGTGCCCCCGTGTCAGCGGTCTCAGCTCTCGTGAACGTTGACGGATGACCCGATACGATCCACGGCTTGCACCAGATCCGACCGCCCGCTCATTTCGGCTCACCCCAGTGGCGACGGAAGATGTCCACAAGCAGCGCATCATCGGCGCTCACTGGTAGCCAGCCAGGAGGAATTCTACCGGATCGTCCTTCATCGATCATGGCATCAAGAACGCGGTTGGCAGCTGACCGGTCTTCCTTCCCGAGATTGCAGGCCCACGCGGAAGTGGCTCCCGTCATCCGTGACATTGCCGGTCTGGCTTCTTCGCTGCTCCATTCGCTACGCCAACCTTCCGGGAGATCTCGATGCAACTCGCCTACGAGCGTGCGTCGAGCAAACCGCTCGACGGCTTCAGGTCCACCGCGGTTCGCTTCCTCGCGCCAGATCCGGACAAGTTGCTCGGCCGCAACGTCGGCATGGTCGATCCCTGCTTCATGATCGGTGCTCAATTCTTCCGCCAAAGCTTCGAGGCAAGTAGTCGGGTTGGCTTCCGTAAACGCCGTCATGCTCACGAAACCGCGAACACGAAGCCGCTCGGCAATGCGTGTTTGCCAGTTGCCCGACCACGCTTGCCCCAAGGCTGGAACCTTCGTCACGGCGCTCACGCTGGCAGATAGCTCCCCTCGACGGTAACGTCCTTCTGAGGATCGCTTAGAAAGCCACCGGTCAAGGTTGCGAACGCGCCGGCCACGATCCTCGCCACGGAGATTTCTTGGTCGTCCTTGCAGAGGAACGTAATGCGTATATCGGATGCCAGAAGGATAGCGAGATGCTGGTCATCCTCCTCCCCTGCTTCCTTGAGCGCCTTCTTGTGGCCCTCGATCCGTGCCGCGGTGATCGGAAAACGCATCACCTCAAAACCGGAGCGCCCGACCGGGGTATACCCTCGCGCCACACGTATATCGAACGAGGACGGCAGAACGAGCCACGGCGCGCGAGAAGACAGCTCTGCGGCAAACTGGGCAGGCTCAGGGAATCGATCGCTTCGCATATAGACGACGAAGTCATAGGACATGGGCTACTCCGTTTGAAAGAAGATGACCGCATACGATCTACGGCTTGCGCCAAAAGCGCGATCACGCGACCGCCCTCTATCTATTTCGGCTCACCCCAGTGGCGACGGAAGATGTCGACCAGCAATGGGTCATCGGCGCTCGCTGGTAGCCAACCTGAAGGGATTCGGCCGTCTTGCCCTTCCTTGAGCATGGCAGAAAAAACTCGGTTGGATGCCCGCCTATGCTCCTTGCTGAGATTGCACGCCCAATGGCTAGTAGCTGCCGTCATCCGAGACATCGCTGGTCTCGCCTCCTCACTCTTCCATTCAGCGCGCCAACCTTCTGGGAGATCCTGATGAAGCTCGCCTACAAGTAGGCGGCGACAGAAGCGCTCAATGGCTTCGGGTCCGCTGCATTGCGCTTCCTCGCGCCAGAGCCGAACCAACTGTTCGGCGGCAACGTCGGCGTGGTCGATTCCAGCTTCGTGGTCAGTGCTGAGTTCGTTCGCCATCTCAATGATCGACGCGGTGGGGTTGCTCTCGCTCAAAGCAGTAACATTTGAGAAGCCCCGAGCCCGAAGCCGATCAAGGATGCGAGCCTGCCAGTTATCTGCCCATGCTTGCCCCAGCGCGGGCACCTTGGTGATGCGCTTGTCTGTCATCGTCGGCTTTCCCTTATTTCGGCTCACCCCAGTGGCGACGGAAGATGTCCACAAGCAGCACGTCATCGGCGCTCGCAGGTAGCCAGCCTATAGGAATTCGGCCAGCTCTTCCCTCATCGACCATGGCGTCAAAAACGCGGTCGGCGGCTGGCCTGTACTTCTTGCCGTGGTTGCAGATCCATCTAGTGGTGGCTGCGATCGCACGGGAAACGACTGCCTCGGTAGCGGGATCAGTTCCGCTCCAGTCGGCGCGCCACCCTTCTGGCAAGTCTCGATGCAATTCACCTACGAGCATTCGTCGTGAGAAACGCTCTACCGCTTCAGGGCCACTGCGATTCGCTTCCTCGTGCCAGATCCGAACGAGTTGATCGCTGGAGAGATCTGCGCGATCGATCCCCGCTTCATGATCAGTGCTCAGTTCTTCAGCCATAGCGATAAGGGATGCATTCGGATTGGCTTCCGCGAACGCCGTCATGGTCTCGAAGCCGCGTGAGCGCAGACGTGCGGCAAGTCGGGCCTGCCAGTTCCCCGACCAGGCTTGCCCTTGTGCTGGAACCTTTGTGACGCTCTTGGTTATCATCGTCGTCATCGTCGTTTGCCGCGTTCAAGGGCGTGGAACGCGGGCTCGTCACTTCGGCCAGTAGTGCTCAAAGAGATCGACGACGACCGGATCATCTGCGCCCGTTGGGCGCCATCCCGGCGGCAGGTCCGTTGACCGCAGCAGGGCCGTAGCGAACGCAACAACGTGCTCGGTGGTCAACTCGGGAAGGGTATGAGGGACCCACCCGGACAAGGCATCCATCGCCTGCGATTCCTGTTCTCGCGTTCGACTCCCGGCCGGGCCTGGCCACCCGTCGGTCATTGTGGCAAGAGTACGAGCGAGGAGATCGCGTGCGCGTCGTGCTACGGCACCAGCAGTGCGCGCCTCGTCGATGAGCGCGGTCTCTAACTGTACGGCGGCGACATCGCCGCCACCGAGATCATCGGCTAGCTGAAGGAGTGATCGCAGCGGATGCGCGTCCACGTACTCACTAACCGACGAATGGCCACGCGATCGAACGAGATCGCGAAGGCGGGCTTTCCAGTCGCCACGCCATGCGTAGCCATGACCGGGTGGGAATTTGCCGATGTCACTCATGGTGCATCGTAATGAATGAACGGACGGTCAGCGATGCCGAAGTTCGCACGTTCCTTCTCCATGATCGAAAGGATCTCGTCGCGCGTAAGATTGTACTCGGGTGAATCGCCAAAGGCTGTCTTCTTGATGGCCTCCCGATCACGCAGCCGCTTCATCAGCTTTGTATTCCACTCACGCTCGGGCCAGTGCCTACGCGCGAGCGATTGGTTGCCGCCGTGGACCATCTCGTGATCCAGCTTGTCTAGCTCGACCGTGAAGTCATCGATCTCACGCGCGGAGAATCCACGCGCCTGGAAGAACTCGATCTCTTCTTGCGGTAACGTATGATGCCTGGGGTTGCGTGTGATGTCGAGCCGAGATTCGTCGAGGGTACTCATGCCGTGCTCGGCCGCCATCTCGGGGGCCATGTTGTTCTCGGGAACATGACGCACTCGACGGTCGCTCAGCGTCCCTCCGTGCTCGGGCTCTGCGAGGCCGATGTCGCCGACAAGGTCATCTGCAGGACTCGAATTCACTTCCGCGTTCCAGTCTGCGACGTCATCCTGGTAGCTTGCTTCCTCGCCGTAGCCGTCGAAGATGCTCCCAGAGTCTGGCTCGACGTTCTCGATCTCGACCAGGTCGCCGCCGTCATCACCTCCCGCCATCTGCATCGGTGCGTTGAGGTCCTTCAACGGCCGAACGGTGATCCACACCCTCGCCCCACGCAGTGCAGCAGTAATGCGAAGAGGAATTGCGCCGCTTGTACCGGCAAACGCCAGCCTGAATCCAGGCGGTGCTCCGCCTCCGAACGACTCGAGGAATTCACGCACGGTCGTCTGCACCCTCACGCCGGCGCCTCGGCCAGCGCTTCGCGCCGCCTCGAGGATGCGAGTCAGTTGGGGGCGCGCTACCGCCGCCGCCTGGGCAAGCGAGCGAGCTCCGGGAGCAAGGAACTTCGACGCGGCAAGGCCAACGCCTGCCGTCACGCCGCCGAGTGCCGTGCCTTCCGCGAAGCTCCGCCCGTAGGACGACAGCGGGTCAAAGCCAGCTTTGCCGTCGAGCACTTGATCGTATACGTCGCCGATGAAGTGCCCGGCGATGTTGCCCACCCCGCCAGCCGCAGCGCCGCTCGCGATTGCCGTAGCGCCTCTCCCAACCAGCCCTGAGGTAAGCCCCATCCCTTCGGAGGCCCCGGCCATGAGCTCGCCCGCAGCGCCGCCGGTCGCCGCCGTTGCGGCTGCCACGAACGCTGCCCGGCCGACCGCCTTGGTTACGCTTCCCCAGTAAGCGTCATCGGTGATGAGCCCTGCTTCGCGCGCGTCGTACGCCGCGTCGATCCGTGACTTCGCCCCGAACGTGCTGAGGTCGAGGAACTTGTTGAGCGCGTCCGTGTACCAGTGGTCTTGCTCCTCGAGCAGCTTCCCCAGCGACTTGCCGCCTCCCTTGCCAACCCAGTAGGGCTCCAGGAGCTTCGACGCCGCCCGATCTTGGATCGACTCCCAGAGCTGCTTGACGAGCCCCCACGGCAGATGCTCGCACAGCGCGCCGAGCCGCCCCATGCGATAGAGCTGCTTGACGAGCTCACCGCGTGCGCGTGGCTCCGCCCGGGCGAGCATGTCGAAGACGCGCGACGCCTCCTCGCCGGTGACCTTCCAGTCGGTCGTGCCGTAGCTGAGCGCGCGGTGGGCCTCCTCCGCGTCCCACGCTTCGCCGACGTCGGCGGTGGTTCCCGTCTCCTTCGACTGGACGAACACCTTGCGCGCGAGTTCAGCGGCCGTGTGGCCGTACGCGCTCTGGATGCCTTGCATCGCCTGCCACAGGCCACGCCGCGTGAGCACGCGCACCAGAAACAGGAAGTTGATCGGCCGGCCCTTCCAGCGCTCGAGATGATCGATCGCATCGCGACGTGCACCTTCGGTCGCCTGCTCGCTGGTGCCGCGTGCCTCGTTCACCGGCCGGATCAGCGCTTCGATCGCGTCGGCTTCTTCCAGCAGCTGCACGACCAGGCCAGCCTCGTAGGTGAGCTGCACGAGAACCTCGCGCACGTGCGGCGGCGGCTCCGGCGCGCGTCCGGCCACGAGTTCCTCGCCGAACCACTGCGGGCTCACCTGCACGGCCAGCCTGGGCACGGTCGCGAGAACCGCCGCATCCAGCGCGGCCTTGGTCGCGGCCAGCGTGGTGAGCTCGGCCGCATCCGGCGTGAAAGCGTCGGTCTCGGCCGTCGACGCCCTCACAGCGTGCGGGCCGGTGTCGACCTGCGGCACGAGCCGCACCACATGGGCCTGCGCATCAACGATCCGCGCCACGCCGCCGACGATCTGCAAGGCCAGCGCCTTGACCGCAGACGTGTCCATCGCCGCGACGGCACGCCGGTACGCGGGCAGCAGCGCCGTCTCGATCGCACCGAGATGTGTCACGCCAAGCTGAGATAGGTCGATCGCGCGCTCGAGCGCGCTGCGGCGCTCACCCTGCGCTACCGCCGCGGTCGCGTGCGCCGGTTCCGGTGGCCCTGCGTGCGCCAATCCCGGCGCCGGTCCCGTCGCATGGGCCGCTGAGCTCGGTGCCGATCCCGTCGCATGGGCCGCTGAGCTCGGCGCCGGTTTCATCGCATGGGCCGCCGAGCTCGGCGCCAGTCCCATCGTGTGCGACGAGTTCGCCTTGAACCGCTGCTCCGCTTCAAGCAGCCGATGCACGCCCTCCCGGGTCCCCCATCGCGCGTTGATCTCCAGGATCACCGCGTTGCGCAAGTGCGGCTGGCGCAAAAGCGCTGCAGCGACGGTATCAGGTGTCACTCCCACGGTGACCGCCAGGTGCTGGAGAAACCCGCGAGCGACCTCTGCGTCAGCCGCTGGCGCGGTCGACTGTCCCTCGTGATCATCATGCGATGCGGACGGACTCGGATTGTAGGTTCTCTCTGACATTCTTCGGGCGTTCCCTGCAGCCTATCCGTGCACTGCCCCACGTTGACCGAATACTGCCCACAGCTCACCGGCGCTGTTCAGCCTCGACTCGCTGGAACCACTCTACACTGCACCCAGCCGAGGTACAGCCTTTTAGAATAGCATCTTTGGGCAACAGAAGCATCGTTGCCAATAGAAGCCTGATGCTGCATTTAGCAATGGTAGCTTCGACTCGTATTCCAGGTCCATGCTCACCACGGCCCCTCAGTATGGCTGGTCAGCCGGGCAGCGTGACTCCGGATTCGTGTGGGACGCGGAGAAGAACGGGGCAACGGTGCCGTGAGGTGGCCGCTCTACGAGCGTCGACGTACATGGGCGCGGCCGGGCCGCCGAGGCGTCACCGGCCGCGCGGTCACACGGGCGTATTCCGCGGCGGCATCGAGCAGCCACGTGCGGAACACGACCAGCGCGGGATGTCGCTGCGAGCGTGCCGGATAGACGAGGTAGTGCGAGAAGTCGGCGCGCATCCGCTGCTTCGACAGCGCGACCAGCCGATCGTGGTCGATCATCGGCTGCGCCATCGTCATGCGGCCGAGCGCGACGCCCATGCCTTCGATCGCAGCGCGTTGCAGGGTCTCGGTGTCGTTAAAGCTCGCCACGTAGCGACGCGGCGGCGCGCCGCCGAACCGTGCGAACCAGTCGCGCCAGCGATCACTCGGATCGCGCAGCAGCGGCAGCTTCGTGAGGTCGCCCGGATCGCAATCGGGGAAGCGCGCCAGGAGCGCCGGGCTGGCGACCGGGAGCAGCCATTCATCGAACAGCGAGTCGGCGTGTAGCCCGGGCCAGCCACCCGGCCCGAAGCGCATCGCGGCGTCGATCGCTTCACGGTCGAAGTCGACCAGTTCGACGCTCGATTGGATGCTGAGGTCGATCTCGGGGTAGGCCGCCACGAAGCCGGCGAGCCGCGGCAGCAACCAACTCGACGCCACCGACGGCATCACGCTGAGCGTGAGTGACTGCCCGGTGCGCTCGCGATCCGGGCGCAGCGCGAGTTCGAGCATGTCGTAGTGAGGTGCCACCGCAGCGAACAACCGCTCGCCGGCGTCGGTCAGCGCCAGCCCGCGCGGACGCCGAGTGAACAGCTTCTTGCGGAGCTGGGTCTCGAGCCCACGCATCTGGTGGCTCAGCGCGCTCACCGTCAGGTGCAGCGACGCCGCGGCGCGCGACATGTTGCCGATCCGCGCCGTCGCGATGAAGCCGGGAAGCACATGCAGCGGGACCTTGCTCATCTTGAGCGGATTTCAAGTGAACGTTGAGAAAACAGCGTTTTTCTCCCTGATGCCGAGGCCGTAGATTGCATCTAGCTCAACTATACGCCCGAGGAGACGATCGATGTCGATCTGGACCGATCTGCTGATCATGCATGGCTACATCGCCACGGCGAACGCGCTGGCACTCATGACGAGCCGGCGGGCGCCGTCCACGGCCCCTGCTCCGTCCGCCGGACCGGACAGGCCAGCGCGTACTTCTGCCCCGGTCGTTGAGGGCTGCCGCAGCGTGTATGGTCATCCGCTGCGGATCGTGGGCCAGATCCCATAGGGCCGAGACTCGCAGCCGTTCTCCTGGCGAGCACCACCTGGGCCGAGCGTTTGTTGTCGGCCGCGACGCTCACCGAGCGCTTCGCCGACTGAACGCCGCGGCTGGCCTCTCGGCCTGCTCACCTCGGGTCGTCGAGCACCTCTCCGATCGATGACGCGACGATGGCCTTTTCGTGCCAGCGCTTCAGCTGCTCCAGATCCTTCTGGGCCAGGATGCGCTCGCGCGCGGCGTCCGGCACCACGATGCCGCGAACGCGGAGCACAGTGAGCACGTCATCAGCGCGTGCCTCGGCTTTTCCCTCGGCGCGTGCCTCAGCTTTCCTTCTTCCCAGCTCTTCAGCATGGCCATGATGAACTCCTGCTCGTCGGGGTCCTGGCTCGAGTCCTGCCCGAGCATGTGCTGTAACTCTAGCAGGACCGGCTCGGCCACGGCACGCTCGTACGCGTCCGGAGCAAGCGCGGCCACTTCTTTGACTGCGGGCGCGAGGAGCGGGCCCGCCGCCATCAACCGAACCAGCAGGGTCGTGATGTCGCGCGGCAGCTCGCTGGCCACGACGATCCCCACGCGCAGAACGTCATCGCCAAACAAGTAGACCCCGACCGGCCAATCGGATGCGGGCTCGAGCTTGAGCTTGGTCAAGAGGGTCGTCGGTGCCCCGGCCGCGATGATCCAGAGGAACGGGTCGACGGGTTCTTCGGGCGACGGCGACTCGTTCCGCTTCTTGTGGTCCGATCGCGCCTTGCGCGCCCGTTGTTGCCAGGACGCGAGGTGCTTGGACAGACAAGCGCGAAACTCCTCGCCACTGGGCGCCTGGCTGTAGACCTCGATGAGGCAGGCGACAGACGCGAGCCTCCCGAGGAGACCAAGCCGGTCGCGCTCCGCTTGCCGCGCTGGGTCCGGCTCGTGACGGAGGTCGGCATACTGGGTCTCCGGGTTGATCACGTCGTTCACGGCGGTGGGGCCGGACGGGCCCAGCGCCCCTCGTCCGATCTGCTTGCTAAGGTGATCGAAGTGATTGCGCATGTTCCACAGAGAGCGTCATGAGGATACGGACTGCCTTAGAAAAGCAACAAGCCATTTACCAGCACCGACCAAAATCTGCTGTGAACAAAGCATCGACTACGCAGAAGCAGTCGATGCTCGAGCAAAATGTAAGGTGCCACTCAGAAACAAAGCTTCATCCATCAAAGACACTCGATGCTCGAAACCTCATTGAACAGCCCATCATGGCCACCAGCAGCTCCTTGCAGTGGCTTAATCGGTTGTGCAGTGGTCCCGAGTGGCGACAACGCGCAGCGCAGCGCCGCGGGGCAGGGTCCCGAGCGGAGATAGCTTCCACCGGTGGTTCTTCGAGGGTAAGCCGGGTTGAGTATTAGGTATGGAGGTACGTTCTAACGGCGGTGGTTCGCTTTCCCTCGAAGCGAGGGGCCCTGACCCGTGGCGCCAGCGCGCGTGTCCGCGGTCTCCCGAAACTGCATGCGCGGGGTATTCGCGGCAGCGGGGCTCCAGCCCCGCCTCGCCAGCGCGCGTGTCCGCGGTCTCCCGAGGCTGCATGTCCCGGCGCGCTAGGCGGCGAGCTGGACGATGCCGTCGACGACTCGCTCGAGGATGATGCGCTCGGCGAGATCGCGGCCGAGCGCCTTGATCTGCGGGCCAGTGAATGCGCCGATCGAGGCGCCGATCGAGGCGCTGGTTGGCGTGGAGGTGAGGGTGATATCGCCCTTGAGGGCGCGGTCGGCGTTGGCGAGCCGCTGGGTGGCGGTGGCGAGCGCGCTTGGTGAGTAGCTGCGGGCCTGGGCGATCAGCTTGTCGACGACGAACGGCGGGACGCCGAGCATCTGGCCCCAGCTCGGGCGCGGCACGTTGGTCTCGCGCAGGGTGTAGACCAGGGACAGCTGGCGCACATGGCGCGCGAGCATGACGACGACGCCGACGGCGCTCTCGCGCTGATCGCAGAGCGAGGCCACGGCGGCGAGGGCGCGTGCTCGATCGGCCGCACCGATGGCGTCGGTGAGCTCGAACACGGTACGCTCGCGGGTGTCGGCGACCAGCTCGTCGACGTCGTCGGAGGTGACCGGGCGCGGGCCGGCGTAGAGGCCGAGCTGCTCGACGGTGAGCGCGAGGCGCGACAGGTCGTTGCCGACGGTGTCGACCAGGCGGGTGATCGCGGCCGAGTCGAGCTGGACACCCTTGTGCTTGGCCTCGGCACGCACCCACGGGGCGAGCTGGCGCGGGGCTTCGAGGACGTGGAGGAAGCCCTTGCGCGACAGCTGCGCGTAGAGCTTGATGCGCTTGTCGAACTTGGTGACCACGCAGACGACGACGGTCGACGGGTTGGGCTTGGCAAGGTAAGCGAGCAACGGCTCGGCGTCGTCGGCGGGCATCGCGGACAGGTCGCGGACGTAGATCATCCGGCGCTGGGCCATCATCGGCAGGGTCTGCGCCAGGGCGACGATCCGCGCGCCGGTGGGCTTACCCTCGACGATGTCGTAGTTGAAGCCGCGCGCCGCGGGCGGCACCACGGCGTCGCGCAGCGCGGTGACGACGCGCTCGATGAGGATCGGGTGCTCGGAGTGGAGCACGTAGATCGGGTCAAAGCGCCCGGCCGCGACCTCGGCAAGCAGATCATCCACGCCGGCAAGCTACCATGCTGGTCCGACGAACGATCCCAGGAGCTGGGCATGGCGAGCGGGGCATTAGTGATAGGCTGCGCTGCGTGAAGCTGTCACGGCGATCGTTCCTCGCAGGTGGTTCGGCCGGTGCGCTTGCGCTGTTTGCCGGGCCTCGTCTCGTTGCCGCGCGCGGCCTGCTCACCGAGCCCAAGCTCGATGATCTGGTCAAGCGTGCGCTCGCGGCCGCGACCAAGGCGGGCGCGAGCTACGCGGACGTTCGAGTGGTCCGGATACGACGCGAGAACGTCTCCACCCGCGAGGATCGCGTCGAGCGCGTGGCGTCGAGCGAGGATTATGGCGTTGGCGTCCGCGTGATCGCCGGCGGCGCCTGGGGATTCGCCGCGACGCCGAGCGTGACGGCGGCCGACGCCGAGCGCGCCGCGGCCGATGCGGTCGCGACCGCCAAGGCCAACGCGTCGCTGATGAAGCGGCCGGTCACGCTCGCGCCGGTGCCCGCCAACGTCGATGTGTGGCAGACCCCGCTGACCAAGGATCCGTTCAAGATCCCGCTCGAAGACAAGGCCGAGCTCCTGCTCGCGATC
>Ga0134121_10004798_pt1 | contig 11024 bp, 8 predicted proteins | sample KB301_FD_96463 | JGI IMG/M metagenome (GOLD analysis project Ga0134121, IMG submission 96463) | Terrestrial soil microbial communities without Nitrogen fertilizer from Kellogg Biological Station, Michigan, USA - KB3-0-1 | ecosystem: Environmental > Terrestrial > Soil > Unclassified ...
AGGATCCGGCCGTCGGACGCGATCGAGATCGGCGTGTAGGCGGCGCCCAGGGCCAGCTTCAGGAAGAGGTGGTCGCGCAGCGTGCCGTCCGGACGGATGACGTAGACGCCGCCGTCCTCGCTGTTGTTGTAGACCACACCGGTGCCGTCGACGGCCGGGGCGTTGACGCACCACTCGAAGCCGGCCGGGTGGTCGGAGACGCAGGTGACGTTGCCGCTGTTGTCGCGGTTGCAGCTCAAGGTGTTGGTGTTCTGCCAGCGCCACTCAGGCACCAGGCTGCTGTTGAGGCGGGTGATGAAGTAGGCCTCCGGGAAGGCCGGGTTGTAGGTCGTGCGGTCCGGCGGGCAGGCCACGTCGTCGTTGCAGTAGGAGCCGGTGTCGCCGTACTGGTTGTCCTTGGTGAGAATGGAGTAGGTGCCGTCGTGGACGTAGAGGGCCGGCGTGTCGTCCCAGCCGAAGCGGTAGCCGGCCTGGTACGCGCCGGTGGAGCTGAACTTCATCAGGTGGCCCTGGGCGTAGTTGTACCGGGTGTAGGCGCCGTAGAGGATGCTGCCGTCCGGCGCCACGACGGGCGAGGAGGTCGAGTCGTCGAGCACGCGGCCGGCGCCCGGCCGGTTCTGCGCCGGATCGACGCCGGTGGTCGCGCCGACGCTGCAGCCGTTCGGCGTGCCGTTGGGCGGCAGCAGGACGTTGCAGCCGTCGTTGAAGCGATCGCGCAGCGAGGCCGTCCACTTCGGCGTCAGGTTGGGGTTGACGGCGACCAGGTAGCCGTGGCGGGTCCACAGGTGGGCGACGCTGATCGTGTAGATCGTGCCGTTCGGAGCCACGGCCGGGGCGACGTTGAGCCCGGGGCGCTGCGAGCCGCACTGCACCGAGGGCGGCACCGCGTCCGGCGCCGGCGGCCAGGGGAGCTGATTGATGTTGAATACGCCGAGGCACTTGTCATTGCCCGCGGGCGCGCCCGGCGTCAGCGAGGCGAAGGTGGCCGTCTGGAAGGTGCCATTGGCCGCGATCTTCACCAGCCAGGAGTTGTTGACGTCGGAGTTCCAGGCATTGCCGTGGGTGAGCTTGATGGCGTTGTAGTAGACGTTGCCGGCGGAGTCGACCGTCAAGGGGCCGGCCACGAAGATGTCCTGATCAATGGCGCCGAAGGGCGAGATGCGCGCCAATTGCGCGCCCGTCGTCTTGTTCAGCTTGAACACCGAGCCGCCGGCGCCCGGTACGTAGATGAAGGAGCCGGACAGCGCGGCATGGAACACCGGCTCCCAGAACGGGCCGCCGAAGTTGGTGCCGAAAGGCTCGGGCTTCCAATCGCTCTCGAAGCTCCATTTCTCCACGAGATGACCGCCCTGCCATTGCAGCCGCTTTTCGTTCCAGATCTGCGTGTCCCAGTGCGGGACATCCGTAAAGACGCCGCTCTTGAACTCCATGTAGACATTGTTGCCGTCGAGCAGAGGTACCTGGTAATGGACCAGCAGGTCGGTGTCGCTCTGAGGATCGGCCTTCTCGGCGTCGACGAACGGGTCGTAGACGACATCCTCGAGGATGTGCGTCGCCGTCTGACCCACGGCGCTCGTCGCGTTGGTGTGCTGCGCGTTCTTTCCCCACTGCGCCCAGTCCTGCGACCAGGCTGGCATGCTCGCCATGACCAAACCTATGAAGACCACCAATAGACTCTTTCGCATTCTGCTACCTCCTCCCAGGTTCCCCTGGAGAAAAGTGATGCCAATACTGCAAGTGCGCCGAAAAACCGAAACCGAGACTAAGGGCTCAGTCAAATGATGGGATGTCGCAAGCTTTGAGGAGCTTGGCCCCTCGGGATGAACCTTTGGGGAGAAAATCGCCGGGGCGCGGCAGGCCGCGCCCCGGCGGACTGCGACTCGCAGTTAGTTTTCGCCGACGACGAAGAGATGGCCGTCGTTCTGAGCCAGGATCTTTCCGTCCTGGTCCAGGGACAGGGGGGTATAGGCCGCGCCCAGGGCGGTATTCAGGAAGAGCCGCTCGCGCAGCGTGCCGTTGGGACGGATGACGTAGACGTTGCCGTCCTCGCTGTTGTTGTAGACGTTGCCGATTTTATCCACGGCCGGCCCGTTGACGCACCACTCGAAGCCCGCCGGGTGGTCGGAGACGCAGGTGATGTGGCCGTGAGAGTCGCGGCTGCAGCTCTGAGTGTTGGTGTTCTGCCACCGCCAGTCGATCTGCAGGTTGCTGTTCAAGCGGGTGATGAAGTAGGCCTCCGGGAAGCCCGGGTTGGTGGCGGTGCGATCCGGCGGGCAGAGAACCTCGTCGTCGCAATAAGAGCCGAGGCCGCTGTACTGGTTGTCCTTCTGGAGCACCGAGTACGTTCCGTCGTGGCTGTAGATCGCCGGAGTGATGTCCCAGCCGAAGCGGTACGAGGACAGGAACTGACCGCTGGAGCTGAACTTCATCATGTGCCCCTGGGCATAGTTGTAGCGGGTGTAGGCTCCGTAGAGGACGCTGCCGTCCGGAGCGACGACGGGCGAAGAGGTCGAGTCGTCGATCACGCGGCCCGCGCCGTTCCGATTCTGCGACGGATCGACGCCGGTGTGGGAGCCGTTGCGGCAACCGTTTGGCTGGCCGTTGGGCGGAATGAGGACGTTGCAGCCGTCATGGAACCGGTCGCGCAGGGAAGCGGCCCACTTCGGCGTCAGGTTGGAGTTGACCGCGAGCAGGTACGACTGCCGGTCCCAGAAGTGAGCGAGGGTGACGACGTAGATCGTGCCATCCGGCGCCACGGCCGGCGAGGCGTTGGCCGGCGGACGCTGCGAGCCGCAGGTCACCGTGCCCGGCACGGCGTTCGGGCTCGGCGGCCAGGGCAGATCGGCGGGGTCGAAAATGCCCAGGCACTGATCCGTGCCATGCGGAGCGCCCGGATTCAGCGTGGCATAGGTGGCGGTCTTCACCGTGCCGTTGGCCGAGATCTTGACCAGCCACGAGTTGACGACGTCCACGTCCCAGGGATTGGTGGGATCGAGCTTGAGGACGTTGTAGTAGACGTTGCCCGAGCCGTCCACCGTGGGCGGCGCGACCGAGTAGGTGTTGGGGTCGAGAGTGTTGCCGAAAGGCTTGAAGCGCGTCACCAGGGAGCCGTTGCTCTTGTTCACCTTGAAGATCGAGCCGCCGGCACCCGGGATGTAGATGAACGAGCCCGACAGGGCGGCATGGAAGACGGGCTCGAAGAACGGTCCGTTGCCGGTGTCGAGGCTGAGGAAGGGCACCGGCTTCCAGTCGCTCGTGAAGGTCCACTTCTCCACTAGGTGGCCGTGGTCCCAGTCGAGCTTCTTCTCGTTCCAGATCTGCGTATTCCAGTGCTGGATGTCCGTATAGGCCCCGGTCTTGAACTCCATGAACACGTCGTCGCCGTCGAGCAGAGGCGCCTGGTAATGGGCCAGGAGGTCGCCGCCGGCGAAGGGATCGGCTTTCTCCGCCTCGACGAACGGGTCATAGATGACGTCGTCGAGGATGCGATTCGCATGCTGGCCGACGACGTTGGTCGCGCCGGTATGCTGCGGATTCTTCCCCCACTGCTGCCAGTCCTGTGACCAGGCCGGCAGGCTGGCCGTCAACAATACAGCGAACAACACCAGCGAGCTTCTCCGCATGTGCATGTTAGGACCTCCTTCCCAGGTTCTCTGGGGAAAAAGCGGTGACATGAACCGCACGTGCTCCACAAGGCTGAAATTGAGGCGCCGGCTGGAGGAGCCGGAAGAGCTTCATCATCACAGTGAGGGGAAAATTCAGGGTCGGACGCATGTCTGGCTCCGAAGCACCGTGAGGTGGAGCCCGACACTATGCCGAGCCCCGGGAAGCTGTCAAGTGATTGCGGTTAAAGGAGTTTGGCGCAGATAGGAAAGCAAAAAAAGTCCGGAAGAGGGAGCTTCCTCCGTGTCTGGACCTCACTAGAGTTCGTCCTGGAAGAACCGGCCGCAGGCGCGGGGGAGGGCTGGCGGGGAGACAATCAAGAAATGACAAACCCGTCCCGTTCCTGGAGCCGCGGGGGCTCCAGGAGGCGGAACGGGCGGTGGGCCGCCGGGGCTAGGCGGCGGTGGCCATCTGCTTGCGCCACTTGGCGAAGAGGGCGCGGGCCTCCTCTTCGTTGTCCGCGAACTGGACGGGGTTCTTCTCCGGGCCCATGCGGAACAAGTTGGCGGCGGTGAGCAGGAGCTTGGCCAGCACGCGGGCGCGCAGCGGAGCGTTGAAGACGACCGTGCCCCGTACGGGAAGAAGCTTGACCGTCGCCGAGGCCTCGCGGCGCACGGCGGCCGGTAGATCCTCCAACTCCGTCAAGTTGATCCAGTAGAAGAAATACTCGACCTCTTTGGCGAAGTCGAGGTGGGCCTGGTTGATCTCCCGGCACTCCTCGAGAGTGACCTCACCCACCAGCTTCATGTGCACGATGTCCGGAAGCTCCAGACTGGTACTCTGACGACCACACTGAACGGTTCTCGACGTCGACATTCGCGGCGTTCCTCCTCGGAGGCGCAACGGCCTGAAAAGCCAAACAAAAGAAGTTGGCGGCTATCATAGAGAAGCCGCAGAGATTTCTCAAGAGCCGGACCAAAGAATCCGCCCCCCGGGGCTGCTATGCTCGCCGGACGGAGGCCCGCGGCCCCCGAGATTTCGAGTCTGGAGGACTGCGATGAGCGAGGATCTGCGGTATCCCGTCGGCAAGCTGCAGGAGGAGGGTCCCCTCGGCGACGAGCGGCGGTTGGAGCTCATCGAGCAGATCGCCGAGGCTCCTGAGCGGCTGCGCGCTGCCGTCCACGGCCTGAGCGCCGAGCAGCTCGACACCCCCTACCGGCACGGCGGCTGGACCGTCCGGCAGGTGCTGCACCACGTCCCCGACAGCCACCTCAACGCCTACGTGCGATTCAAGCTGGCTCTCACCGAGGACTCTCCCACCATCAAGCCCTACGCCGAGGACCTCTGGGCGGCGTTGCCGGACACCGGCCGCACAGCGCCGGAGATCTCGCTCGCCCTGCTCGACGCCCTGCACAAGCGCTGGGTCATCCTGCTGCGCACGATCGATGCCGCCGGCTGGTCCCGCACCCTGCGGCATCCGGAGAGAGGGCTCCTCACCCTCGACCAGGTGCTCGTCACCTACGCCTGGCACGGGCGTCACCACGTGGCCCACATCACCTCGCTGCGCGAGCGCGAGGGTTGGGGCTAGTTTTTGGGGGGTCGAGCCGCCGTGAGCGCCGAGCCCTTCCGCGACAACGCCGTGCTCCTCACCGGGGCCTCGCGGGGAATCGGCCGCGAGATGGCCCTCCAGCTTGCCGCCCAAGGCGCGCGGCTCGTTTTGTCGGCCCGCGAGGCGGGGCCGCTCGAGGCCGTCGCCGCGCAGTGCCGGGCCCTGGGCGCCACGGCCTTGGCGATTCCGGCCGACGTCGCCGAGGAGGCTCAATGCGGCGGGCTCGTCCGGGACGCCGTCGCCGCCCTGGGCCGCCTCGACACGCTGATCAACAACGCGGGCATCGGCATGTGGGCTCGCTTCGACGAGGTGACGGACCTCGGCATCTTCGACCGGCTGATGCGGGTCAACTATCTGGGAAGCGTCTACTGCACCTGGCATGCCCTGCCGCATTTGAAGCGTACCCTTGGCCGGCTCGTGGGGGTGTCGAGCCTGACGGGGAAGACAGGAGTGCCCACCCGCTCCGGCTACGCCGCCAGCAAGCACGCCATGGCGGGCTTCTTCGACTCGCTGCGCATCGAGCTCACCGGTTCGGGCGTCACGGTGACGATGGTCTATCCAGGCTTCGTGGCCACCGAGATCCGCGAGCGGGCCTTCGGCGGCGACGGCCGTCCCCTGGGCAAGAGTCCCGTCCGCGAAGGCGAGGTGATGACGGCCGAGACCTGCGCCCGCCTGATCCTCGCCGTCGCCGCGGATCGCCGTCGCGAGCTGGTGATGACCCGTCGCGGGCGGCTCGGGATGTGGCTCAAGCTGCTCGCCCCCGGTCTCGTGGACCGCATCGCCCGCCGTGCGATCGAGCAGGGGAAGTAAATAGCCCGGGGAAATTTCAGATCTGCCGCGAGGTGAACCGCATGACGGCTCTACGGCACATCGTTTCCATCCTCCTGCTGCCCGTGACAGTCACGCTCGCGGTGCCCTACTACATCACCTCACGCACGGCGTTCTCGGGAGCGTGGCCGGCCGCGACTCCACTGGGTTTGACTGCGATTCTCGCCGGGGCCTGCGTGCTGGCGGCGGGGTTGGGACTGATCTGTACGACGGTCTGGCAGTTCGCGACCCGGGGGCGCGGAACGCTGGCGCCGTGGGACCCGCCGAAGCATCTCGTCGTGGCGGGGGTGTACCGGTACGTGCGCAACCCGATGATCACCGGTGTGATCCTGGTCCTCCTCGGCGAGGCGCTGGGGCTGCGGTCCGGCGCGGTGCTGACCTGGGCGGCCGTGTTTTTCGCGATCAACGCGACCTACATTCCTCTGCTTGAGGAGCCGTTGCTGGAGAGGCGGTTTGGCAACGAGTACAGTGAATACAAAGCGCACGTGCCGAGGTGGTTGCCCCGGGTAACGGCGTGGGAGCCGCGGTCATGAAGAGCTTTGTGCTGTTTCTTGCCGCCCTCCTTGTCCTGGAGGCGCCTCCCCGGCCGCCCGGTCCCGGCGAACTCCGTCACTTCCGGGTCGGGGCCGCCCCGGCGAGCGTCGCCATCGCGGACGTCAATCGCGACGGGAAGCCCGATCTCGCCGTCGCGAACAACGGGAGCGGCGACGTGACGGTGCTTCTCGGCGACGGCAAGGGGGGCTTTGCGCCCGCGGCGGGCTCGCCTTTTCCCACGGGGAAGAATCCGAACGACATCGCGGTGGGCGATTTCGATGGCAACGGGACGCTCGACCTCGCGTTCCCGAATCACGACACGCACGGCGTCACCGTGCTGCTCGGAGACGGGAAGGGAGGATTCCGTCCGGCCGCGGGCTCTCCCTTCACGGTCGCGAGCCGGCCCCACCCGCACGGCATCGCCGCGGGCGACTTCAACGGCGACGGCCGGCTCGACCTCGCGGTGGAGAGCTGGGGGGACAACGCTGTCGAAGTCCTTTTCGGCAATGGCAAGGGCGGTTTCGCGTCTCCCGGCCGCAGGTTCGCGGTCGGGCGGATGCCCTACCAGCGGCTGCGGAGCGCCGACGTCAATCGCGACGGCAAGCCGGACCTGCTGACGACGAATTTCGAGGGAAACAGCCTGAGCGTCCTCCTGGGAGACGGCAAGGGCGGCTTCACGAACGCGCCCGGCTCTCCGTTCCCTGCGGGACGTTCCCCGTTCTGCCAGGCGATCGCGGACGTGAATGGAGACGGGAAGCTCGACGTCGTGATCGGCGGCTTCTCCGGCCATCCGGAGGACCCCTCCGCGGATGGTGTCAGCGTCCTGCTCGGCGATGGAGCGGGCGGTTTCCGGCTGCTCGCGGGTTCACCCTTCGCGGCAGGGCGTACACCCGTCGCCGTCGCGGTGGGCGACCTGAACGGCGACGGTGTCCCGGAGATCGCGGTGGCGAACATGGCCGGAGATACCGCCACGATCCTCTCCCCTGGGCCGAACGGGCACTACCTGAAGACCGCGACGATCCCCGCCAACGGCGCGGAAGCGGTCGCCATCGGCGACCTGAATCACGACGGCAAGGGAGACCTCGTCATCGCCGCGCTGAAGAGCAATGAAGTGCTTGTGGTCTTGGGAAAGTAAGACGCGGCAGGCGGCCGGATGACCAGCCACCTGTCCGCTCGTTCATGGAAGGTTTTAGCTCTCAGAGCCGCAGGCAGTGAGGCAGCGGTTGAGGTTGTCGTCGCAGGAGACGAAGCAGGGGTTCTTGCTGCAAATCTGCTGGCACTGAACGTACTGCGAGTGGCAGTCGTTCTCGCACTGCGTGGCCGCGGAGCTGTTGCTGGCTGTCAGGGCCGTAACCGCCAAACCGAGCGCGAAGCTCAGCATCATCATCTTTTTTCTCATGTTATTCTCCTCTCAGAAGTAGTGAGGGTGACAGCTTTCACAATGGATAACGGATGAGAACGGTGATAATTCCCGCCAAGTCTGATCAATCGGCTGAACGCAGTCCTGATAAGCTTTTGGCGAGCCGATGACTGGTGAATTTTTGACAGAAAATGATGAAAATGAGGAAAAATAAAAGGGAAAAATCGGTAAGATTTCCAATATTATTCCATCCGATTGGGGATCTGGTATCGAGGAGACCGGGAGCCCCGTGAGGCGGTATCGCCCCGCCGTAGGGAGGTGACGTTTCTGCCGTTCCGCCGCGCACGCAACTTGCAAGCCTCCCCGGGCCGGTTTGTCATTGCGAGGGAGAGAGCCGATGAAGATTCATCCAGGAGCGCCGTTTCCCCTGGGCGCCACGTATGGCGGCGCGGGGACCAACTTTTCCATCTTCTCGGAGGTGGCGGAGCGCGTCGAGCTCTGCCTCTTCGACGCACAGGAGCAGGAGACCCGGATCGAGCTTCCCGAGGTCACCGGTTTCTGCTGGCACGGCTATCTGCCGAACGTCGTGCCCGGCCAGCGCTACGGCTTTCGCGTCCATGGGCCCTGGATGCCGTCGGAGGGGCACCGCTGCAATCCCGCCAAGCTTCTTCTCGACCCTTATGCCAAGGCGATCGACGGCCAGGTGCGGTGGCACGAGGCCACGTTTCCCTATCACTTCGACGATCCGGACGGCTCGCGCAACGATCTGGACAGCGCTCCCTACATGCCCCGATGCGTGGTCATCAACCCGTTCTTCGACTGGGGAAGCGACCGCACGCCCGGCCGGCCGGCCCATGAGTCGGTGATCTACGAGGTCCACGTCAAGGGCTTCACCCAGCGCCACCCAGCGATCCCCGAGGAGGCGCGGGGCAGCTACTCGGCGCTGGTCGATCCCGCGGCTCTCGCTCACCTCAAGCGGCTGGGAGTGACGGCCGTCGAGCTTCTCCCCGTCCACCAGTTCGTCCAGGACAAGAACCTGCTGGACCGCGGTCTGCGCAACTACTGGGGCTACAACTCGATCGCCTACCTGGCGGCGCACAACGAGTACGCAGCGTCCGGCGGCTCCACGGGCCAACAGGTGCAGGAATTCAAGCACATGGTCAAGACCCTTCATCAGGAGGGGATCGAGGTCATTCTCGACGTGGTCTACAACCACACGGCCGAGGGCAACCACCTGGGCCCCGTGCTCTCCCTGAAGGGGATCGACAACGCCGCCTACTACCGGCTGATGCCCGGCGATCGGCGGTACTACATGGATTACACCGGCACCGGCAACAGCCTCAACATGCGGCACCCGCACGTGCTGCAGCTCATCATGGACTCGCTGCGCTACTGGGTGCTCGACATGCACGTGGACGGCTTCCGCTTCGATCTCGCCTCGACGCTCGCCCGCGAGCTGCACGACGTGGACCGCCTGTCCGCCTTCTTCGACATCATTCAGCAGGACCCGGTGATCAGCCGGGTCAAGCTCATCGCCGAGCCCTGGGACGTGGGGGAGGGTGGCTACCAGGTGGGCAACTTCCCGCCGCTGTGGTCCGAATGGAACGCACAGTACAGGGACACGGTGCGCGACTACTGGCGCGGGGAGCCGCAGACGCTGGGCGACTTCGCCAACCGGTTCACCGGCAGCCCGGACCTGTACGCCACCACCGGCCGGCGCCCCTCGGCGAGCGTCAACTTCGTCACCGCCCACGACGGCTTCACCCTGCGCGATCTCGTCTCCTACAACGACAAGCACAACGAGGCGAACGGCGAGGACAACCGCGACGGCGAGAGCCACAACCGCTCCTGGAACTGCGGCGTCGAGGGTCCGACGGAGGACGAGGGGATCAGCAACCTGCGTTTCCGGCAGCAGCGGAACTTCCTGGCGACCCTCTTCCTCTCGCAGGGCATCCCCATGCTGCTGGGTGGCGACGAGATGGGGCGCACCCAAGGGGGGAACAACAACGCCTACTGCCAGGACGACGAGACCTCCTGGTTCGATTGGGAGTCGGCCGACGAGTACCTGATCGACTTCACGGCCCGGCTCATCGCCTTCCGGCGCGAGCACCCGGTGTTCCGCCGCCGCGGCTGGTTTCTCGGCCAGGCCATCCACGGCGAAGGCGTGCGGGATCTCGGCTGGTTCCGGCCGGACGGCGAGCTGATGAGCGAGGAGGACTGGCAGAGCGGCTTCGCCCGGTCGCTCGGCGTGTTCCTGAACGGCGACGCCATTCCCGGGCTCGATCCCCGCGGCGAGCGGGTGGTGGACGACACCTTCTACATCCTCTTCAACGCCCACCACGAGCCCATTCCCTTCCGTCTCCCCACCCGTTCCGACTGGGGCGAGCGCTGGACGAAGGTTTTCGACACGGCGCTGGACGGCGTCCAACAGACGGACGAGACGTTCGAGGCCGGGGGCGAGGTGCCGGTCGAGGGGAGGACGGTGGTGGTGCTGATGCGGGCGGCGGCGATCTGAGGGGGTGTCTCGAAAGATGGTGTCAGCGACTCCGCTGGCGCCCGGGATTGAAATCCTGGGCTACCGCCGGTGGTCCCCTCCGGGACCGCGGTTTCGTTTTCCCTGGGTCCTGTAGGAATACCGTCGGTAGCCCGGGTCTTCAGCTCCGGGCGGTCAGGCGGAGATACTGCTTCGGCCCCACCGTAGGCGCGCCGGTGCCGATCTGACTCTCGATGTGTATGACATCTCGCATCAGGACCCCGCCGTGGCCGATCTGCGCGAGTCGCTCCGCGAGCCGGAGATGAGGTGAGCTGGGGCACCTTCGTAGCTGCGCTTTGAGCGCCTCGCGCAACTGCTTCGCGTCGATCCAATAAGGTGGAGATGATGTTTTCGGGGTGGCGGGTCTTCGCGCCAAAGGTGCGTGATCCTTCAGCCCAGGCCAACGGCCTGGGACCTGAGGCCCCTGAATCCTACGCCCTGAAGATACTCTGCTCGCCGTCAAGTGTCAGGTGTTTCGAGAGCGAAAAATAGTTGTCCTTTGAAGTCGGCGCCATCGCGGAGCATGGCGTGAATCGAGTGGAGGAGTTTGCGCATGA
>Ga0134121_10004801_pt1 | contig 11020 bp, 8 predicted proteins | sample KB301_FD_96463 | JGI IMG/M metagenome (GOLD analysis project Ga0134121, IMG submission 96463) | Terrestrial soil microbial communities without Nitrogen fertilizer from Kellogg Biological Station, Michigan, USA - KB3-0-1 | ecosystem: Environmental > Terrestrial > Soil > Unclassified ...
CCGATTGAAACGACTCGCGACCTCGCCTCATTAGTAGAACGCGCAGTCGGATTTGGTAAACAACGGAGGATCCATCCCGCCACGCGCACGTTTCAAGCGTTGCGCATTGCGGTCAACAGCGAGCTCGAAAACCTTGATCGTTTCGTGACTGACGCGGTTGACCATTTAGAGCCAGACGGGCGCCTTGCGGTAATCAGTTTTCACTCGCTTGAGGATCGAATTATCAAGCGAACGCTTGGAAAGCTTTCGGGCCGTTGCCAGTGTCCGCCGCGTTTACCAAAGTGTATATGCGGCGCCCAAAAGACAGTCGAGATTTTGACGCGGCGACCAATCGTGGCCGACGAAGAAGAGATTGCCGCAAACCCACGCGCCCGGAGCGCGAAATTGCGGGCTTGTCGAAAGCTCTGATCAACCGAAACTAACCGAGTGGAGAGTTAAGATGGTGAGACGGGTTCCATCAAAACAGCGAAACGCACTGGTGGCTCGCGAACGCGATCGCGGAGCGTTTTTGCGTTTAGGATTGCTATTCCTTTGTGGCCTGACGCTGGCTGGCGGCTTCGTATACGCCGGCGTCCAACATTTTGCGGCGCTCAAGCTGGGGTACGAGACTCAGAATCTGCGCAAGATCCGCGACGGTCTGGCTGCAGACCATCGGCGGTTTCTTTTAGAACGAGAAGCGATGGCGAGTCCCGGTCGCCTGGAGCGCGCCGCGCGTCAGTTGGGGATGCAACCGATGCAGGCTTCGCAAATCGATCCGCTGAAGTGGATCGCGAAAGGCTCAGTCGCGAACAATTCTGCGGCACAAAATGCGATTGCCGGTTCGCCCGCGAAAAATCCACCAGCAAAAGTAATCCGTCAGCCGCAACCCCCGACTAAGGCGAGCTCGCCGCCGCCCAATCTGATGCAGGCGCGCACGCGCTAATCTTGACCTCAGTGTCTGGAGTTCTTAATGCCCCGTCGTTCTACCGCCATCGCAGCGCAACCGGCTGGCAATTCGCACCGTCGTGCTCTATTAGTATCGCTTGGTTTAGTAGCCTGGATGCTCTTGATCGGCGGACGATTAGTTCAGTTGCAGGTCAGCCAGCACGATGACTTCACCTCCCGAGCCCGAAATCAACAGCTAAGTGCCATTGATACAGGTCCCACCCGCGGACAGGTTCTGGATCGCCAGGGTCGGGAGCTGGCCCGCAGCATCGAAACCGAATCGTTCTACGCTGATCCCCGCGACATTTCAGATCCTGTCGATACCGCGAAACGAATCGCCGCTATCACCGGGCAGGACCGCGAAGAGCTGGCCGGGAGGCTGGCCACGGCGATTGATGCAAAAAAACAATTTGTCTGGATTACCCGGCGTCTGGCTATCGAGGCAGCGCACAAGCTGGATGCGATGGAGTTGAAGGGGATCTTTTCGCGTAAGGAACTGAAGCGTTACTACCCGAACGATTCACTGGCCGCTCACGTACTTGGTTTTGTGGGATCCGAACAGAATGGGTTAGGCGGAGTCGAGCAATTCTATAACGAGAAAATCAGCGGGGAAGGGGGCAAGGTCTATCTGGAGCGAGACGCGGAGCGTCGCGTATTTGAGAGTTACGAGGTCCAGCCGAACCCTGGCCAGACGGTAGTGCTGACTATCGATCAGACCATTCAGTACCGGACCGAGCAGGCCCTCAGCGCGGCCGTCGAGCGCGCTCACGCGAAATCCGGCACTGCAATCGTAATGGATCCGCAGACAGGCGAAATTCTGGCGCTGGCTAACGCGCCGTCCTTCGACCCGAACCAGCCCTCCACCAAGGATTCAGCCGAAGCGCGAGTGAACAGCGCGCTGCAAAATACTTACGAACCCGGTTCGACATTCAAGATCGTCGCTTACTCGGCGGCGATTGAGAAAGGGCTGGTTACGCCGGAGGACAAGATCGATTGCCAGATGGGGCAAATCACTGTTGCCGGCCGATTGATTCACGATGGTCATCCGTACGGCGTGCTAACGGTTGCAGACGCCCTGGCAAAATCCAGCAACGTGGGCGCGATAAAGCTGGGCCTGATGGTGGGCAACGATTCCATGTACGAATACATGAAGCGACTCGGTTTTGGTACGCGAACCGGAATCGATTTGACGGGTGAGTCGCCCGGGATTCTGCGTTCACTGAACCGTTGGCAGCCTTCTTCGATCGGCTCGCTGGCGATTGGTCAGGAGATCGGCGTCACGCCACTGCAAATGGCGACCGCCTATTGTGTTCTGGCAAATGATGGGATGCTGGTCAAGCCCCACGTCGTGCGTGAGCTGCGCTCTCCCGACGGGGCAATCCTGTTTCAGGCAAAACCAGAGACGCGACGAGCACTGAAACCGGAGACGACGCAGGCTTTGCGCAATATGCTGGAGGGCGTGACACTGCATGGAACCGCTCGCAAGGCGCAATTGGATGGATACACTGCTGCCGGCAAAACCGGCACGGCGCAGAAGGTTGATCCGCGAACCCACGCTTACTCAGCGACAAAATATATTGGTTCATTTGTCGGCTTTGCGCCGGTCAATCATCCCGCCGTGGTGATCATCGTGGTAATCGATGAGCCACAGGGGGCTTATCATGGTGGTGACGTTGCCGCACCGGTCTTTCGCGAGATTGCCGAGCAGATCCTGCCGGATCTGAGCGTCACCCCCGATATCGAGATCAAGGGCGCGCCTCAGTCGATCGCGCAGGCAGCCAAACCTTCGCCACAACAAACGAAGGTAGATCAACAGCAGACTGAAGCACGCGAAGCAACTCTGCCGCAGGTAGCATCGCGCAATTTCAGCGGGCAAACGAAAGAAATCGTTTTCGCGGTGGCCACGAGGCGAGCTGCTTTGATGCCGGATCTGCGCGGACAAAGTGTGCGCGACGTGCTGAGAACTTGCCAGCAACTTGGTTTGCGCCTGGAGGCTCGTGGCGAAGGACATGCGATGCGCCAAACTCCGGAACCCGGCGCCGAAGTTGATCCGGGCCTGATAGTGCATGTCGATTTTGGCCGCGGGAATTAGTTCAGAGTTCAAGCTTTAGCTTGGCTTCGAAATCGCAAACTGAAGTTTGAACTCTGAACGCTAACTCAGTTGTCGAAGAGAGTCATACCGGATGAGCAGACGTGAACATTAAGACGGCAGCAAGGTTGATGGGCGCCACGAACGAGAGTCAGCGCGCCGAGTTCTTTGACAAAGAAATAATCGATTACTCGATTGATTCACGCACGGTCGGTCAGGGCCAGCTTTTTTTTGCTCTGTCCCAGCCTGACTATGAGCGGGCGGGTTTTAACGGCATCTTTGCGGATGCTCACGACTTTATCGCGGAAGCCCTAACGAACGGCGCCACGGCAGCGGTGGCCCGTCGCGCACGGGTCGCGGGTGATGAAAAGATGCAAGCGTTAAGCGATCGGCTGCTGCTGGTTGAGGACGTGATTGCCGCCCTGCAAAAACTGGCACGTAGGGTTTATGAGCAATGGGGACGTCCTGTCATTGGTATCACCGGCAGTGCCGGGAAGACGACCACCAAAGAACTGACGGCGCACGTGCTCGCACAGACAGGCAGTCGCGTACTTAAGAGTGAACGCAATTATAACAATGGTCTGGGACTGCCGCTCTCAGTATTGCAAATGGTGAGCAGAGGCCACCGGCCTGATGATTATGATCTGGCTGTACTCGAGATGGGGATGTCCTCCCCCACACACGAAATCCGGCGGCTGGTACAGATTACGCCGCCCGATATCGGGGTGGAATTAATGGTCGCGCCCGTGCACCTGGAGCATCTGGGCACGATCGAAAATGTGGCGGCCATGAAAGCCGAGTTGATAGAAGGGCTGAAGCCAGGTGGCATTGCCATACTCAATGCGGACGACAAACTTGTTATGGAAATGAAGTCAAAAACAGATGGGCCGGTAATGACGTTTGGCATCCAAAACGAAGCCGACGTCTCCGCAGCCGCGATCGACACGGCACGCTTTGGGTCGATTCGATTTCGTTTGCAAACACCTCTGGGCGAAGCGGCCGCAGAGTTACCAATGACCGGCCGGCACAACCTGATGAATGCGCTGGCGGCATCGGCCGTGGCGACCGCGCTAAAGGTCAAGCCTGAGCTGATTGCCAATGCCCTGCGCTCGGCAAAACCTCCGCGAATGCGGGGCGAGGTTGTGGATTTTGCCGCGGGCTTTACTGTGGTCGATGATTCGTATAACTCGAATCCGCGGTCTTTGTTGAGCATGGTGCGTACGCTGGCTGAAGCGAGCGAGAAAGTTAAGCGCCGGTTTGTGATTGCCGGCGAAATGATGGAATTGGGCCCGGATGCTCCGGAGATGCATCGCGAAGTGGGCCGCGAAATCGCCGCGCTCGGCATCGATGTCCTTTGGGGAGTGCGCGGGCTGGGCGCAGAGATTGTTTCCGGCGCTATCGAGATGGGAATTGCCGAGACTGCTTTTTTCGAGACTTCAGATGACGCGGCGGCCGCGGCAATTAGTGCGGCCCGCGAAGGCGACTTGATACTCGTTAAAGGGTCACGCAGTGTGGAGACGGATAAGATCGTTCTTTCGCTAAGGGAGCGGTTCCCACTCGCGGGCATAGACAAAAGATGAGCAGTCAGGCGTCAGTGGTTAGTTGTAAGTTGTCCGCCGTCGATTCGCACCGCTGACAACTAACAACTGGCTACTGACAACTGACTAACAACGAATGATCTATTACATCTTTTACGAGCTGATTTTTAACCACTCGAACCAGGATTGGTGGCTGGTAAAAGCTCTGAACGTTTTTCAGTATGTGACCTTTCGCACGGCTTATGCTTCGGTAACGGCCCTGCTGATTTCGCTTTTGTTCGGACGGCGAGCAATCAATGCGCTGAAGAGATGGAACATTGGCCAACAAATTCGCGAAGAAGGCCCGCAGGCGCACATGGCCAAACAAAACACGCCGACGATGGGCGGGCTTTTGTTAATTGCGTCGGTGGTGATCTCGACTTTGCTGTGGGCGAAGCTGTCGAGCTTTTATGTTTGGGTGGTGATAGTTGCGACCCTGGCGTTTGGCGGGGTCGGGTTCGCCGACGATTATCTCAAACTGGTAAAGCGGCGCAGTCTGGGTCTGACCGGGCGGCAGAAGATTATTTTCCAATTGGTGATAGCTCTCGGTGTCTGGCTCACGCTTTATCTCTCGACCAGGTACTTCGAAACAAAATACTCGTGGAATGTCAGCATACCGTTTTTCAAAGACACTGCGATTCCGAACGGCATCAGCACGATCGGTCCGATCCTGTATCTCTTTATGATCGTGATCGTGCTTTTAGGAGCGACGAACGCGGTGAATCTGACGGATGGGCTCGACGGCCTGGCCATCAGCGTGACGTTTATCGCCATGACTGCGCTGACGGCGTTTACTTATTTGAGCAGTGACGCGCGCTGGGCTCGTTATTTGGATTTGGCGCACCGGCCCGAGGCCGCCGAGTTGACGGTTTTTTGCGGAGCCATGGCGGGCGCCAGCCTGGGGTTTCTCTGGTTTAACGCGCCGCCCGCGGAAGTGTTCATGGGTGACGTCGGCAGTCTGGCCATCGGCGGCGCGGTCGGCACTATCGCCGTGTTGACCAAACAGGAATTCATGCTGGTGATGGTCGGGGGCGTGTTCGTGATCGAGGCCCTTTCGGTGATGCTGCAAGTGTCGGTGTTTAAGATGACCAAGAGCACGAGCGGCGTGGGGCGGCGCGTTTTCAAGATGACGCCTTTGCATCACCATTTTGAAATGGTGGGTTGGAAAGAGTCGAAAATTGTCTTTCGCTTTTTGATCCTGGCGATCCTTTTCGCTCTGCTCAGCCTGACGACCTTGAAACTGCGTTGAGCGAATGTTTAGCGGCGGGCTACTGCCCGCCTTACGTGCGCAAGAAGAAACGGCGGGCAGTAGCCCGCCTCTAAACGACTTTGAGAGTTTTGCGGTCTGGTGAGGCGCGATATGAAGAGCCTGACTGAAGTAGTTGCGTCTTTGCTGTTAGCACTGGTGTTGCTGCGGGCTTCCGGATCGCTGATTGGCATTATCTACGAGTGGAAATTGCGGGCAGGAAAGTCTTAGTCATCGGCGCGGCCCGCAGCGGCATCGCGAGCGCCCGGTTTCTCGCGCAGCGCGGCGCGATTGTCGCTCTCAATGATCGGAAGCCGCTGGCTGAATGGCCCGCGGAAGCGCTCGCATTGAAAACTGAAGGCGTCGGTCACGTCGTGGGAGATCCGCCATCCTGGCTGCTTGATCAGATCGATCTGGTGGTTGTCAGCCCAGGCGTACCGACCAAAGCCATTCCGATTCGTTACGCGGATCGCCGCGGGGCTGAAGTGATTGGCGAAGTGGAGTTGGCCTCGCGCTTCTTACGCGGGCGCGTCGTGGCGATTACGGGAACGAATGGCAAGACAACCACGACGTCGTTGATCGGAGAGATGTTGAAAGACGCTCAACTAAACGTGCAGGTCGGCGGCAATATCGGCAAGGCCTTGATTTCACTGGTCGAGTCTTCGCGGGACGACGGCTGGACGGTAGTCGAAGTGTCGAGCTTTCAGTTGGAGACCATCGTCGATTTTCATCCGGCGGTGGCGGCCGTCTTGAACGTTACGCCGAATCACATGGATCGATACGACGCGCTGACTGACTATGCGGCCGCCAAGCACCGCGTATTCGCCAATCAAACCGCGGGTGACGTCGCGATTTTGAATGCTGACGATCCAATCGTCTCGTCGTGGGCCAAAGGTCTGCAGGCGCACGTCGTGCAATTCAGCGGCCGGCGCGAGTTGGAGGAAGGCTTGTTTTTGCGCGGACGCGATCTCGTTTCGCGGACCCGGGACGGCGAACGCGTGCTTTTGACGCGCGACGAAATGAAACTGCGCGGCGCGCACAACGTCGAGAATGTTCTGGCCGCCTTGGCCGCCGGACTTGCATGTGGCGCGGCGCCCGAATCTCTGCGCGAAACGGTACGCAACTTTCGGCCGGTCGAGCATAGGCTGGAAGAAGTTGCCGAGATAAACGGCGTACGCTTCTTTAACGATTCAAAAGCCACGAGTGTGGACGCTACGATGAAAGCTCTTGAGGCTTTTGCTGACGAGCCGGGCAAGGTGGTTCTGATTCTCGGCGGGAAAGGAAAACAAGCACCATACTCGCCCCTCGCTGATTTGATCAGAACTCGCGTGCGGAAAATGATCTTGATTGGCGAAGACGCGCGCGTAATCGAATCAGAATTGAAAGACGCCGCGCCATTGGAACATGCCGCGGACATGCACGACGCGGTTGAGCGAGCATTCACGGCGAGCGAGGCAGGCGACGTGGTGCTGCTGGCTCCGGCCTGTGCCAGCTTTGACATGTTCGATAGCTTCGAGCACCGGGGAAGGGTATTTAAAGAGGAAGTCCAAAGTCTCAGGTCCAAAGTCCAACGTCCTGTGGGCTGACATTGGACTTTGGACTTTGGACCTGGGACTGATTAGGGTGATGCCGCAAAAGCTGCAAATCGATAAGTGGTTATTCTCAGCGACGATTGGGCTGGCGCTCTTCGGTGTCGTAATGGTCTACAGCGCTTCGGCGGTGATTGCGCAATCTGAAAACCACAGCCAGTTCCACTACGTGATCAAACAGGGAATCTGGACGATGCTCGGTATTGGCGCGATGTTCATCGCGATGCACTTCGATTACCAGCGTCTGAACCAGCGATGGATCGTCTATGGAGCTTTACTGATAACTGTTTTTCTGCTGTTTTCCGTGTTCGCGTTTTCACCGGTGAACGGTGCTCGCCGTTGGATCAAGTTCGGAGGCATGTCGGCGCAGCCTTCGGAGATCGCCAAGCTGGCGCTGGCGATGTTCCTGGCGTACTACCTGGAGAGACGTGCGGGCGCAGAACAGTCGTTTTGGACAACCTTCTTGCCCTGCATGATCCCGCTCGGCGTTTTGGCCGGCCTGGTCGCGAAGGAACCGGACCTGGGAACGGCGCTGATGCTGGCGATCATCGCCATGACGATCTGTTTCGCGGCCGGTGTCCGTCCGCGTCACGTAGTCTATGCTGCGGTGCCCGGACTTCTGTATGTCGCAAAGATGGTGATCTTCACACCGTTTCGCTGGCGCCGCATGGCGACATTCATCGATCCATGGGCCGACCAGCAGGGCAGTGGATATCAGGTCGTGCAATCGCTGATCGCTGTCGGCTCAGGCGGCCCGCACGGACTTGGTTTTGCGCAGGGCCGGCAAAAACTATTATTTCTGCCTTTCGCACATTCGGATTTCATCTTTGCTGTGATCGGCGAAGAGCTCGGTCTGATTGGAGCGCTGGTCGTAGTTCTGGTCTTCGCGGTGTTTCTCTGGCGGGGAATGCGGGCCGCGTTACGGGCGCCGGATCGCTTTGGCATGTTGCTGGGCATCGGAATCGTCGTCGGAATCGTGGCGCAGGCGCTTTTGAATATGAGTGTGGTGCTTGCGCTGGTGCCGACCAAAGGCATTCCGTTGCCGTTTATATCTTACGGAGGCTCTTCTCTGCTGCCGACATTAATGGGAGTCGGGATCCTGCTGAACATTTCTCAGTATGCCGCATTGGGTAAACGGCCGGCCGAAGACGATTATGAAGAGGAATGGCTGGAGGAGAGACGTCCGAAAAAACGGCGAGCGCCGCGCCAGCGAGCGACAGCGGTCGCGCGGGCTCGTTACGGTTAACCGATGCGTGTGCTAATCGCAGCCGGCGGCACCGGCGGGCACATCTATCCGGGCATTGCGGTAGCCAAAGAGATCATGCGCCGCGATCTTTCGTCGGTGGTCAGATTTGTCGGCACGGCGCATGGTCTGGAAACGCGTCTGGTGCCGAACGCAGGATTTGAACTTTCGCTCATTGAAAGCGCGGGATTGGTAAACATGGGACTGGCCCAGCGGCTGCGCGGTCTACTGATTCTGCCAAAGAGTTTTCTTGCGGCGCGACGCTTGATAAAGGCTTTTCAGCCCGACATCGTCGTTGGCGCCGGCGGCTACGTTAGCGGACCGGTGTTGCTGATGGCCGCGTTGATGAGGGTGGCGACACTGGTGATGGAATCCAACGCGGTGCCTGGTTTTACGAACCGCAGGCTGGCGCGTTTTGTCGATGCTGCCGCAGTTTCCTTTGCCGCTACCCTGCCGTACTTTCGCGGCAAAGCCGTTTTGACGGGAAATCCGGTGCGCAGCGAATTCTTTGATATTCAGCTCCGGAAACCCGATCCGCAGCGATTCTGTTTGCTGTTGTTCGGCGGTTCCCAGGGCGCGCGCGCAATTAATAATGCGATGCTGGAAGCCTTGTCGCATTTGGACCGGTATCGTGAACGGATGCAGGTAATGCATCAGACCGGAAAGCTGGATTTCGAAAAAGTGCGCGCCGGCTATCAGGCCGCCGGGTGGAAACAAGCAGATGTACGTGAATACATCGATGACATGGTCGGCGCTTTTGCTGAAAATGACTTGATCATTTCGCGCGCCGGCGCGACGACGAGCTTTGAATTGATGGCGGCAGGAAAGCCCGCGGTAATGGTTCCGCTTCCCGGCCAACTGGAACAGCGACGTAATGCGGAAGTGATGCAGCAGGCAGGAGCCGCGGTGATGATTCCACAGGAAGAGTTAACGGGCGAGCGGCTGGCTAAAGAGATTGGCTCATTGATTGAAAAGCCGGACGAGATTGCGCGGATGGAAACCGCCGGTCGCAAGCTGGCCCGAAGGGATGCAGCCGCATCGTCAGTTGATTTGATGGAGGGGTTGGTACAGAACCGCTTGCGGTAGCAAGCGGGTAAGACCCGAGCCTTACGCATGGTTTGCGCAACCGCAAGAAGCCGCGGTCGTCCAGGCTGGCCTTTTGAAGAGGGCGAATCTGAAATCTCAAATTTCAGATCTGAAACAGATTAAGAAATGTTCAGACGTTTTCAGCACGTTCACTTCGTTGGCATCGGCGGCATCGGTATGTCAGGCATCGCTGAAGTCTTGGCTAACCTTGGGTTCCGGGTCTCGGGTTCTGACCAAAAGAAGTCCGAAGTGACTGCGCACCTTGAAGAGCTGGGAGTGGAAGTGACTGAAGGACACGCGGCAGAGAACGTCGGCGACGCCCATGTCGTAGTCCGCTCAACGGCCGTGCGCGATGATAATCCCGAAATCTTTGAAGCGCGTCGCCGGTCAATTCCGGTGATCCCGCGGGCTGAGATGCTGGCCGAACTGATGCGCATGAAACCGCACACTGTGGCCGTAGCGGGCTCGCATGGAAAGACGACTACGACTTCGATGGTCGCGACGGTGCTGGGAATTGCCGGGCTCGATCCCACCTTTGTAATTGGGGGCATCGTGCGCACGTATCGTGCGAACGCCCGTTTGGGCAAGAGTGAGTTAATGGTAGTCGAGGCCGACGAGAGCGATCGTTCGTTTCTGATGCTGACTCCGACAATTGCAGTGGTGACCAACATCGATCGCGAACACATGGATTACTACCACGACATGGAAGACGTGCGAAAGTGCTTCGGGGAGTTTGTCAACAAAGTCCCGTTTTATGGGGCCGCGATTCTCTGTCTTGACGATCCCCACGTGCAGGCCGTCATTCCGAAGGTCGGGCGTCGCCGGATCACTTATGGTTTGAGTGCTCAGGCAGATATCTCAGCGCACGACATCAGCTATGACCATTCGTTTGGGTCGAAGTTTTCCGTGTTGCGTGGGATTGACGTGCTGGGGCGGGTAACGCTGCGCGTGCCGGGCAAGCACAACGTCTACAACTCGCTGGCCGCCATTGCGGTTGGGCTTGAGTTAGAAGTTCCTTTTGACACGATTGCGCATGCGCTCGGCGAATTCAGCGGCGCCGATCGGCGCTTTCAATTCAAAGGTGACGCCGCGGGTGTCACCGTGGTTGATGATTACGGGCACCATCCGACGGAGATCAAGGCCACTTTGAGCGCCGCGCGGATTGGGGCGCCTAACCGGCGCATCGTAGTTTTGTTCCAGCCACATCGGTACTCGCGCACCGCGGATTTGATGGATGAATTTGCCAGCGCTTTCAACAATGCCGAC
>Ga0134121_10004802_pt1 | contig 11018 bp, 11 predicted proteins | sample KB301_FD_96463 | JGI IMG/M metagenome (GOLD analysis project Ga0134121, IMG submission 96463) | Terrestrial soil microbial communities without Nitrogen fertilizer from Kellogg Biological Station, Michigan, USA - KB3-0-1 | ecosystem: Environmental > Terrestrial > Soil > Unclassified ...
GAGGATGTATCAGGAAGGCGAGGAAATTTTCTACTACCTCACGCTTTACAACGAGAACTACGCCATGCCGCCCATGCCTGAGGGGGTCGAGGAAGGCATTCTCAAGGGGCTCTACCGATTCAAACCGGGTCCGGGTCGCAAGAAACTCAAGGCGCACATTTTCGGCAGTGGACCAATCATTCACTCGGCATTGAAAGCGCAGGAAATTCTGGCGGATCGCTACGGCGTATCCGCCGACGTCTGGAGCGCGACCAACTACAAACAACTCCGCGCCGACGCGCTGCGTTGCCAGCGGTGGAACATGCTTCATCCAACCGAGCCACCGAAGAAGTCTTACGTCGAGTCCGTTCTCAAAAAGGAAAAGGGCGTGTTCATCGCGGTGTCGGATTTCATGAAGATTGTGCCGGAACAGATCGCGCCGTGGGTGCCGAGGGGGTTGACCACGCTGGGCACGGACGGTTTCGGCCGCAGCGACACGCGCGAACGGCTGCGCCGGTTTTTTGAGGTGGACGCCGAATGCACGGTCATCGCGACGCTTTACGCCCTCGCACAGAAGGGGAAGTTGCCTCGCGAAACCGTGGCGAAAGCCATCAAGGATCTGGGCGTGGACCCGGAGAAGGTGCATCCATTGTTAGTCTGAACGGGAGGTATGAGCTTGCGGCAGAGGATCACTACGGTTAGGTTTGCCGCGTGAGCACGACCCTGCCGCTGCCGCCGGAAGTCGGTGAACTGGGAAACTTTGAGGCCCGCATCAAGCGGAACTTCCGCGCGGCTTTGGAGGACTGGGACGAAGTCTGTTCCGCGCTCGGCGCATGGGAGAAGCAGCATTTGACCGTCGAGAATGCCGCTTCGGCGACGGAACAGCATTATTTGTGGCTGACAAGATTGCTGGACTGGGGACGGCTTATGCAACGGGTCAGCGAACATTCAGGATTTTCCGACGCGGCAGTTGTGACTCGTGTCCGCGCGAGGCTTCGTCACCTGGAGGATAAGCTCGCTTTGTGGCATCGGCAGATGTCTCCGGCGGAAGAAGAGCGCATCCTGCGAGCCGCCTTTTAGTGAACCCCGATTTGGAGCGGCTGCTGGCGGCGTTGGCGGCGAGGGACAATGCGGCCCCGTCTGAATTCGCTGAAGCCGACGAACAAGTAGAACGGTTGCTCCGGCCTATTCTCGATCGTCTGTCTCCTGTCAGTCGCGCGGAATTCTTGCGCGCGTTGCAAAGCCGTTATCGCGCGTATTTGAAAGCCCGCGCCCATCCGCCAACCTTGCCACCCTCCGCCTGAAACCCGCAAAGCCATGCAACACTCGATGCTCTGGCGTTGAAGGGAAAGTTGCCGCGCGAAACCGTGGCGAAAGCCATCAAGGATCTGGGCGTGGACCCGGAGAAGACGTTTCCGCAACTCGTTTAATCGCTTTGTCCCTGTTCGTGCCCCACGTTTACGTCATTCGCGGCGGGTCTTACACATCTCTCCTTGTCTTGTGATCACGAGCTTGATGCCCGGCTGAGCGATCGTTTGCTCAACGCCGGTGCCCGCAACGAAATTGGTCGGCGGAACTCTCAGGTCCGGCGAAAACCATAATGCTTCACGGCGATATGGGAAGGTCGGACCATACTCAATGTGGTTAATCATGTACTTTGTGTTAAATGCTTGTGGGGGCGGTCGACCTACCATCTCAGAGTTAGAACGACCGTCATTCGCCTTTCCGAAGTCATGGGGAATCATCACGATTATGGTCGGTCGAGTTGAGACAAGATGAAAAGTGAATGGAGCCAGGCGCTGAATGTAGCCGTTGAAATCACCGTTCGTTTTCGGCCACCGCCCAAAATAACCGAGTTCTTCCAGATAGCGCATCGCGGAGTCAATAATCTTGAAGACCTCAACTCGACGACCTTCGCATCGGTCCAGAAGGTTACCACCTCCTCTCGCGGCGACGACCATGGCGAGCGCGTTCGCTGGAACTCTCGGGCTTGAACGCCCGGCGCCACCCAAGGGCCGTCGATCGGAGTCTCCTCCCAACGTGTGCTGCCTCCACAAGATGCCGTCGCAACAGCCACGAGGAGGAGAACCATGTCCGAAAGTCGCCGCGAGCAGACCCAACGAGCGATGCCATTCATATGTGGTTCTTCGCTCTCATGGAAGCGTGACAGGGTCAATTTGGCAAGCAGCGGGGTTTCGGATAGCCAGAGCCCCCAGCAGGCGAACCAATGACAATTTTTCTTGGTGACACTACCGGTGCGCTTTCTTAGCGTCTCGGTTCCTTAGAGAAACTTTGTATGGACGTTAAACTGCCGAACCTGGGTGAAGGCGCCGATTCCGGCGTGGTGGTCAGCATTTCAGTCAAGGAAGGCGACCGCGTCGAGGAAGGCCAGACGTTGATCGAACTGGAAAACGAAAAGGCGGTGGCGCCGATTCCTGCGTCGGCCGCCGGGACGGTGACGAAAATCCGCGTCAAGGAAGGCGACAAGATTTCCGTCGGTCAGGTGATTCTGACGCTGGACGACGGCAGTCGTGCCGAGGCCAAGGCGACGAAAAAGGAATCGCCTGAAGAAACGCCGCGGCTGGAAAAGGCGCAGCAAGCCGGGATCGAGGCGGAGAACGAGGACGAGCGCGAGGCAGAGGAAGTTGTCGCGAAGTCCGAAGCGGAAGTCGCCGCTGCGCCGTCCGTCCGCAAGTTGGCGCGCGAACTGGGCGTTGATTTGACGCGCGTGCGCGGCAGCGAACCGGGCGGGCGAATCGTGATGGCCGATTTGCGCGCCTACGTTCAGCGATTGCAGAAAGCGGTGCCACCACGGACCGGCAAGCACGGAGTGACCCGCCCCGCGGCTGCGCCCGAACCGATTGACTTTTCCAAATGGGGCAAAGTCTCGAAGAAACCGGTCTCACAACTTCGCAAAGTCATCGTCGAGCGGATGAGCGAAAGCTGGGCGAGCGTGCCGCGCGTGACGCAGTTCGACGAGGCCGACATCACCGCGCTGATGGAATTGCGCAAGAAGTATCAGGCGGCTTACGAGGCCAAAGGCGCGCGGCTCACGCTCACACCGCTGGCGCTCAAGGCGGTTGTGACCGCACTGAAGAAGCATCCGATTTTTAATTCGAGTCTCGACGAAGCGGCCGGTGAGATCGTGTTTAAAGAGTATTACCACATCGGCGTTGCGGTGGACACGGATGCCGGCCTGCTCGTGCCGGTCGTGCGTGACGTGGACAACAAGACCGTGCTTCAACTCGCGAAGGAGGTTGAGGAACTGGCGGCAAGGGCGCGCGAGCGCAAGCTATCGATCGACGAGATGAAGGGCGGCACGTTCACCATTTCGAACCAGGGCGGCATCGGTGGCGGACATTTCACGCCGATCATCAACCTGCCCGAGGTCGCGATCCTCGGCCTGGGTCGCGGCGCATTGAAACCCATCGTGCAGCACAAGCAGATCGTCCAGCGCCTCATGCTGCCCATTGCGGTTTCTTACGATCACCGCCTGATCGATGGCGGCGTGGCCGCGCGGTTCACGGTGGATCTGGTGCAAGCCTTTGAGAATTTGCCTGAAACGGAAGTTCGAATCTAATAGAGTGATGGAGAGTTGGAGAGATGGAAAACAGTTATCGCAACAAGAATCGTGGGTATCAGCAACTCCGTGTCTGGCAGGACGCGATTGATTTTTACGTCGCGAACTGCCGTGTCTTCCGTCCGTTTCCATACGAGTTAAAGCGAGTGGCGTCCCAGGCAATCGCCTCGGCTGATTCCGTCCACCGCAACATCGCCGAAGGTTATTGCCGACGCTCCATCAAGGAATACATCCATTTTCTTTATACGGCGCTCTCCTCGCTGGGCGAATCAGTTTCCGGCCTGATCGCCTGCCGCAAAGCGGAGCAGCTTGCCGAAATCGACTTCCAAACCGCGAACACCTTAGCTTTCAAGATAGAGAATAGTCTTCTGAAGCTCGTGGAGAGTCTCGAACAGAAGAAAGCAGAAGGCGATTGGATCGACAGCCTGATCATCAAAGAAAGCAACGTTGCTTACGGCTGACGCTCAACACTCCAGCACTCCACTCCTCCATTATTCCAACTCTTATCATGGAATCGACCAAAACCGAAATCGTCATCGTCGGCGCCGGGCCCGGCGGATACGCCGCCGCGTTCTACGCCGCTGACCTGGGCAAAAAAGTCATCCTCGTCGAACAGGACAAACGCCTTGGCGGCGTGTGCCTCAACCGCGGCTGCATTCCGTCGAAGGCACTTCTCCACGCGACGCACCTGATCAGCGCGGCGAAAGAGTCCGAACATCGCGGTATCACGTTCACGGCGCCGCAAATTGACCTGGCGAAGCTGCGCGCCTGGAAGGAATCGGTTCTCACGAAACTCTCCGGCGGCGTGTCGCAACTGGCCAAAATGCGCGGCGTCGAAGTCTGGAACGGTCGCGGGCATTTCGAGGATTCGCGCACGCTTCGCGTCGAGACCGCCGAAGGCCAGAGGTTCATCAACTTCGAGCAGGCGATCATTGCGGTCGGTTCAAAATCGGCCATGCCGAAAGCGTTCGACCTTGGCAACCCGCGGATCATGACGTCGCGCGAGGCGCTCGAAGTGGAAGAGATTCCCGAGAATCTGCTGGTTGTCGGCGGGGGCTACATCGGCATGGAACTGGGAACGGTTTACGCCGAGTTGGGCAGCAAGGTTGTGGTGGTCGAGGCGCTCGATTCGATTCTTACCGGCGGCGATCCCGACCTCGTCCGGCCCGTTATGGCTCGCGCGCAAAAAACATTCAAAGAAATCCGCGTCAAGACCAGGGTCGCGAAGATGGAAACCAAAGGAAAACAAATCCGCGTGGTGTTCGAAGCCGACGGCCAGCAAAAGGACGAACTGTATGATCGCGTGCTGGTCGCCGTGGGTCGCGTGCCGAACTGCGAAGACCTTGGCCTGGAGAATACGAAGGTCGTGCGCGACGACAAAGGCTTCATCAGGGTCAACGAGAAGCAGCAGACCAGCGACTCGAACATCTATGCGATCGGGGATTGCGCGGGCGGCGTGTTGCTGGCGCACAAGGCGTCGCGCGAAGGACGCAACGCCGTGGAAGTCATCACGGGCGAATCCACTACTGGCGCCAGTTTTGTTGTTCCCGCCGTGGTGTTCACCGATCCCGAACTCGCCTGGTGCGGTTTGACGGAGGCCGAGGCGAAGCAGAAGGGTATCGAAGTCAAAGTCGCGAAGTTCCCGTGGGGCGCTTCGGGTCGCGCGCTGAGTTTCGACCGCACAGATGGCCTGACGAAGCTCATCGTGGATCCGGAGACGGAACGCATCCTGGGCGTTGGCATCGTCGGTCACGGCGCAGGCGAGCTGATCGCCGAGGGTGTCGTCGCCATTGAAATGGGCGCGACCGCAAAAGACCTCGCGCTGTGCGTGCATCCGCATCCGACGTTGTCCGAAACCTACATGGAAGCGGCCGAGGTTTTCTACGGTCATCCAACGCACACATTCGTCAAAAAACAGCCGGCGAAATAATCGAATCGCTTACTCCCGGAACCCATGTCAACCATCCCGACTCAATTCACCAACGTCACCGCCGTCGCCAAGGCCAACGTTTACTTCGACGGCAAGGTCGTCAGTCATTCCGTTCTTTTCCCCGATGGCAGCAAGAAAACGCTCGGGCTGATTTACCCGGGCAAGTTTCATTTCGGCACGGACAAGGCCGAGCGCATGGAAATCGTGGCCGGAAGTTGCATCGTGAAACTCGATGGACAAGCGGAAACCGCCACTTACGCGACGGGTCAGACATTCGAGGTTCCCGCGAAGTCCGGCTTTGATATCGAAGTGAAGTCCGGAATCTGCGAATACATCTGTTCGTTTCTCGGATAGGTCCTTCCGCAAGTCGCAGCGCGTGGTGTTCCGGCCACGCCGCCTGAGAACGGCTCGCTGGGACAGCGAGCCCTACCTGTGCGCGAACAGCGCGATGATTCCCGCGATCGCAAGCCCGGCCAGCACTGCCAGCGTGATCTTGACCCAACTCTTGGGATAGCGACCGGCAATCGCGCCCGTGTAGCCGTTGATCACGACCTGGAAAGCGCGCCGGCTGTAGTCGTAACTCAACAGCCAGATCGGCACGAGGATGTGCTTGAAGGTCTGGCCTGAATAATTCGGGTAAACTTGAAGGTTGCGATGGGTGTCGCCCGGGACTTGCGATGCGCACATGCCATTCAGCTTGGCGTCCATCTGTTCGCGCGAGTTCTGCGCTGCTGCCACGAGGTCGAGTTGATAGCGTTCCACTACCCAGCCGGATAGGAACCCGGGATTGTAAGCCGTGAGTTCCTTGGTCGGGAACGGCTCGACGCGCCGCAACAGGTCTGGTTGCACGCCGCGTGATGCCGGGACGAGTTCGTCGTCGAAGAAATGGTCGAGCGACCCGGAGCTGGGCTCCCAGCGGACTTTCTGCACCTGGCGCGTCTGCGTTTTGCCGTTCGCGTCGGTGTAGGTCTCGGTCTCGTAGTAGTAATAACCGGACTCGGCGGTCCACTCCGCGTGCACCTGCGCGTCGAAGGTCCAGTAGGGAACATACAGACCGCGCACCGTGTCGGTGAGCGCTTTGGTTTTGAGTTTGTTCGGCGCAAACCAGCGCGTGCGATACCATTGGTGGATCGAATCGCGCACCTGCGATTCGCTGAGCTTCATCGCCAGCAGGCTCTCTGGCCGGAACGCCTCCTTGATTTCTTCATAGGGCACCAGCGCCGATGATCCGCAGAAATCACAGCGCTGCCCCACGCGTTCGGGATCGAAGACGGAAATGGCCTGGCAACTCTGGCACCGGACCTGGGTCTTTTTCGCCTGCCAGCCGCGTTTGTCGTCGGGAATGCTGCGCATCGCGGCGACGAGATCGTGCTCCTTGATGACCTCCTCCCCCGCGGCCGTGAGTTCCATCTGTGCGGGCGATGTGGCGCCGCAATAGGGACAAATGAGGGCCTGTTTGCCGGGGTTCCACTGCGCCTCGCCGCCGCAGGCCGGGCAGGAGAATTTTTTTTGAGCGGTGGCTTCAGTCATAATTCAACCGCAGATAAACGCGGATGGAAGACGCGGCGCACGATCTATGATGACAGGTTCAAGCGCACCCGACCGAAAACCGCTTCGTCACGTAATCTTCGACGAAACGCAACACGTCGTCCCCGGCTTTATCGAAGGCTTTGGCGCACTCGTCCTTCCATTCATTTGGAGAACTGCAGAATCTAGTCGGAGAAGTATCAACCGTCAGAAGGCAGTCACGGCCATCCCAGAAGAATCGCACGACCTCTGGTCCGACTGCCTGCAAAGGATTCGGGCCAAGCAGACCCTGAGCATATCGCACCGCATCCTCGCCCTTCTGTGCTTGCAACTCCCAACTCCCGAATCCCGACCAATCGACACTCAACGAAGACACGACGATGTCTTTAGTCGCCAAACGGTAGGTAAGCTCAGCCAACTGTCGCACCAATTGCGCGGCGCACTCAGAGGGACGTTCCATAGATTACCAATCAATTTGCGCTAGCCCAAAAGCTACGCCTTCAAAAATTCATCCAACGCCTGTCGTGTGATCCGCCACTGGCTGCCAATCTTCTTTCCTTTCAGTTCCCCCTTCTCCAACGTGGCAATTACGTCGGCTTCGGTGACGCCCAGAGCACGGGCGGCCTCAGCAGGCCCGAGCAATTCAGGAACTCCGCCAACCGGTGGCGGCGCGCCCGGCGGTGGCGTTGATCCGATCACCGGCGGAGCGGCAGGCGAGGTTCCCTGCGGAGCGGACATCGCCGCCATCATTTGCTGGCCCATGGCGAGACCGGCCCCGAGTTGCGCGGCGGTGCCGGCCATGTTGCCGCCGTCGCCGCCTTTCGTCATCGCTTCGGCCATCTGGAACTTCACGTAGTCGTTGAGATTGCCAACGGCCGCCATGCTCGAGCGTTTGTCGATTGCCTGCTCGACCTCGGGCGGCACCGATACGTTTTCCACGATGAAGCTGGCGATCTCGATTCCGTATTTCGCGGTCGTTTGCGGATTGATCAGCGGCAGCAACGCCTCACCCAGTTCCGTGTAGCGCGTCGCCACTTCGAGCACGGGCACCTTCGACGTCGCCAGCGCGTCGCTGAACACGCTCACCAGCCGCGAGCGCATGGTGTCCTGGAACTCGTCGAGCCGGAAATGATTGTCCGTGCCCGCGACTTCTTTCAGGAACGTTTTCACGTCCACGATTTTGAAGTCGAACGTGCCGAAAGCGCGCACGCGCGCCACGCCGAAGTCCGCGTCGCGCAGCATCACCGGATTGCTCGTGCCCCACTTGTTGCCGGTGAACAGGCGCGTGTTGACGAAGTAAACGTCCGCTTTGAACGGCGATTCGAAGCCGTACTTCCAGCCTTTGAGCGTGGAGAGGATCGGAATGTTGTCCGTGACGAGAGAGTATTTGCCCGGGCCGAAGGTGTCGCCGAACTGGCCGAGGTAGATGAATTGCGCGGTTTGCGACTCGCGCACGATGAGTTGCGCCCCGCGTTTGATTTCCTTGTCGTCGTCAGGAAAGCGCCACGAAAGCGTGTCGCGCGAATCGTCCTCCCACTGGATGATGTCCAGCAGTTGTGTTTTCAGATAGTTCAGCAGTCCCATAAATTTGTCTCCGGTTAAGGTTCGCTCGAATACTGCAGCGGGAGGAACATTGCGGGAATTAAAAAATCATGAGCTTTTTGTAACGACAGGGTCGAACCGGGACTACGGGTCCGCTCACGCCGAAGGCTCGATCTGCCGGACGCGCTGCAAATGCCGTCCGCCGGCGAAGGGCGTGTCCAGCCACACCTTCACGATCTCCAGCGCCAATTCGACTGGAATCGTGCGCTGGCCGATGGAGAGGACGTTGGCGTCGTTGTGCTGGCGCGCCCAGCGCGCGGTGTCGAGGCTCCAGCACAACGCGCAACGGACACCCCTGACCTTGTTCGCGACGATGGCTTCGCCGTTGCCCGAACCGCCGAGGACGATCCCGCGGTCAAATTCTCCACGGGCCACCGCTTCCGCCACTGGACGGATGAACACGGGATAATCCACCGGTTCGCTGTTGAACGTGCCGAAGTCGCGAATCTCGTGGCCGAGTTCCTGGAGCAGAGTTTTGATCTTCTCCTTGTAATCAAATCCGGCGTGGTCAGAGCCGATGGCGATGTTCATTGCAGCTTTCCGCCTTCCCGGGGTTGGTTCGCGACAATCCCGGCGATGAAATGCGATACGATCGGCGGTTTATCGCCGATGTGAAACGACCGCGCGTAGTCCTGCACCGCGCGGTCCGCGATGGTGACCCGGCCGTGCTGCCGCAAGTGCTCGGCCCAGGATTCGACGACGAAGTATTCCAGGTAGCGCGACGGATCGGAGGTATCGTTGAGCAAATGCCATTGGATCGCGCCGTCGCGCAGGCAGAACTCGCGCACCGGCCGCATCGCCGCGACGAACTCGCGCTCCTTTTCCGGATCGATGCGGTATTCGACGGTCACCACGACCGGGCCGCGGTCCGGTTCGACTTCCCGGGCGACGACCGGATGCTCCCAATGTTGCGACGGTTCAAATTCCTCCGGTTCAACCGCCGTGAACGGGAAACGCCTGATCGCGACCAGGCCAAGCGCCAGTCCGGCTCCCGCGCCCACCAAAGCCACCGTCAGGCTCGTGTGTGTCGCGACCGTTCCCCAGAGGGCGCTTCCGATGGCGAGGCCGCCTTGAAAGACGAGTTGATACAGGCTGAGGGCGCGGGACTTTACCCAGGCAGGCGCTGTCGTCATCGCCGTCACATTGTAACTGGACATCACCGTCATCCACGCGAGTCCGCCGAGAATCATCGCGCCACAAAGCAGGACGAAGTTGTTGAGAAACGCCAATCCCAGAGTCGCCGCGCCGAACAGCAGACTGGCGAAGGAGATCAACCGGTCCCCGGCGAGCTGGCTCCGGAGCCGGGGAAGCAAGCCCGCGCCGATCAATGCGCCGGCGCCGATGCACCCGAGCAGGATGCCGTAACCCGTCGCCCCGTATCCCAGCTCATTTCTGGAGCGCAGCGGCAGCAAGGCCCACAAGGCGGCGCCGCATAGAATGAATACGCCGACTCGAACCAGCACCGCCCGCAGTTGAGGCGCATGGCGCGCATAGCGCAGGCCCGCGCGGATTGCGCCGACAAATCGTTCCGTCGGCAGGGCGTTCCGCTCGCGTCGCGATTTCCAGCGACAGAGCACCGCCAGCACACCGACGAATGAAATCGCGTTGAGGACAAACGCCCCTCCCGGCCCGGAGGCGGTAATGGCAATTCCTCCAAGCGCCGGTCCGACCGCGCGCGCAATGTTGAATCCCACGCTGCCGAGCGCCACGGCAGCGGGCAAATCCTCCCGCGGGACGAGGTCAGGGATGGTTGCTTGCCACGCCGGCGCGTTCATGGCCGCGCCAATGCCGAGCGAAAAAGTCAGCAGCAACAGCGTCCAGGGTGCCGCCCGGTCGAACAGCGTGATCACACCGAGGATCAGCGCCATCAGGAGCATCCAGCCCTGCGTGATGAGCAGCAGGCGGCGGCGATCCACCACATCCGCCAGCGCGCCGGCGGGCAGCGCGAAGAAGAACACGGGCAGGCTCGTGGCCGTCTGCACAAGGGCGACCATCACCTCGGAGTGCGACAGCGAGGTCATCAACCATGCCGCGCCGACATTCTGCATCCAGGTGCCGACGTTGGAAATGATGATGGCGATCCAGAAAGCGCGGAAAACGGAACTGCGCAACGGACTCCAGGCGGAAGCGTTGTCGGACGGCGCGCTCATTCAGCACCGGGAGAATACGCGCAATCGCGGTCGCGCAAAAGCCTCTTCCGCTTGCATTCGGGCCCGCCGGTCCAGGGCGATTGCCGGATTCGACGGACGAGTCCTGCCACGCGGAAAACCATGCTGGCTAAAACCGGCCTCGCCTGATTTACTCCGATCAACTCTATGAAAAACGCCAACCGTCGCACCTTTTTGAAAGCCTTCGGTTTTTCCCTGGCGGGCCTCGGCCTGTCGCAAACCGGCCCGGCGA
>Ga0134121_10004803_pt1 | contig 11018 bp, 10 predicted proteins | sample KB301_FD_96463 | JGI IMG/M metagenome (GOLD analysis project Ga0134121, IMG submission 96463) | Terrestrial soil microbial communities without Nitrogen fertilizer from Kellogg Biological Station, Michigan, USA - KB3-0-1 | ecosystem: Environmental > Terrestrial > Soil > Unclassified ...
ACCGTGACCACCATCGGTTTGACCGGGGCCGTCAGCGAAACCTCACCCGCGCGATCGCTCATCGGATAGCTCGGTGCGCCCGACGTATTGAAATCGGAAGACGGCGGCGCGCTGGCAATCGCAGAACTCTTCGTCGAATTCCTTCGCGGTGCGATTGCCAGCTTCTGATCTTCGATGGACGAATCGCTTCCCCTGGGAGTTTCAGCCGCCGGCGTAACCTGCTTTTCTTTTACGCCTGCCTGTGCAGTTGGAACTGCCGCTGTCGCCGGATTCGGCGGAACAGGTTGATTGCTCGCGCTGGTTGTCGGAGCGTGCCCCAGACGTTGATTCATCCAGACAAGTCCACCGACAACCATCACGATCAGACCAGCGACAGCGATCGCCGGCGTGCTCCTAAACAAACGAAAAATCGATGGCTGCGCTGACCGCTGAACCTGTTCGCGGGCAATCCGCGCGCGCAGACGCATGTCGAAATCGGCCGGAGCCGTCACTGGCTGCAGGCTGCCCACTAACTCACGCAGCCGCGTGCGTTCCGCGCGAAACGCGGCACAACTCAGGCATTCGATCACATGCGACTCTGAACTTTCGCTCAGGCGCTGACCTAATTCCGACTGATCAATTTCCTGCCGCACGTCGCGGCATTCATTGGTGTTCATACTTCACCACCTAAACGTAATGGCGCATCTTGTCGCGCAAAAAATTTCGCGCGCGATTGATGCGCGACTTCACCGTTCCCTCGCTGGTCGCCAAAATCTGGGCGATCTCGTCGTAGCTCTTGCCTTCCACATCGCGCAGCACCAGCGGCGCGCGATACTTGTCCGGCAAGGTGAGAATCGCGCGTTTCACCACTCGCCTCTGCTCGGCATCGACCAATTCAGCATCCGCCAGAGGCCGCTCATCCGGCGCGTCAAAATCTCTAACTTCCTCACCGTCGCCTGAACTCAATAAGCCAGTCAACGAAACCAACCGTCGCCGCTTGCGCTTTCGCAACTCGCTAATCGCTAGGTTGGTGGCGATTCGATAAATGTAAGTCGAGAAGGCATGCGTCGTTTGATACCGTCCGGCCGCGCGATAAACGCGCAAGAAAGTTTCCTGAGCCAGATCAACCGCGCCGTCGTAATCATTCGTCATCCGATAGATGTAACTTGTGATTTGATTTCGATACCGCGCTACCAACTCGGCGAACGCATCTTCGTCGCCGGCCAGAGTCTCTTCCAGGAGGACGTGGTCAGAAGCCTTCTGTGCGACCGCAGGCGCCGCCATCGCCGTCGCGAAATTCAAATCCTCAATCGAACTTAGCGTTCTCATCGGGCAGGAAGGGCTCTTCGAGTACCGCAAGTTGTTAACTTGCGAACCGCCGCAAATTGGCAATTTGCGCTACATAGTCAGCCGAAATTATAACTCTCCGCACGGCTGCCTCGGCAGTTAGACACGCGATTTTTGGGGAGAAGTTCCGGAAAGTTGGGGCGCAGGCACCTTTAACCTGCGTTTCGCCGACATCCTATCGGCGTTACGGATTGGTCGAAGCCGAAGATGCGCCTTCAGGCTGAAACATCGAGTCTTCCATCTTCACACCGTACTGCATAGTCAGGATTCGCGTCTCGACGATTTGCTTGCCGTCTTCCAAGAGCACCGTACGATAAGGCACCTGAGTCCCCTGGGCGATCCGATAATCGTAGAAGCGCCTGGTGTACTTCACCGCCGTCGAACCACCTGGCGGCGTCTCTTCATATTCCAGCCACAGCACGCGGAAAGTTTTCGCGCTGATAAAGTAGCGCGTCTTACGATTGGCTTTGTCGACTAAATCGATCACATACACATCGATGCCCTGGTGCTTGTCTTTACCAGCGGAGGTGACTTTTGATTCGTTTTCTTTATAACGGAGGAGCGCGTCAAGGCTGTGCGCCTGTTGCGAAATGAAATCGGCCACCGCATCAGCGCGCGGCGTAAAGGTGGCGCCGTTGATGATTCCGAACAACTTGGCATCCGCCCACACCAGAGAGTACTCAGCCTGCGGCGTCTTGCTGTCGATCCGGATCTTGTCTTTGTCGACTTTGTCACCATGAACGAACCGCATTTCGTATTGCGATTCTTCCGCACGGCCATCGGGACGAATACGGGTTTCGCGACCGCGCTCGAGTCCGTTCTTGCGAATCTGCAAGAGGCTCACGCGACCAAAGCCGCCGCCGGCTATAATGATTGCGCTTTCGACGATTTGTTCCGCTGTATATTCCTTTGGCTGATCGGCGCGCGTCGAAGGCGTGAAGTAAAAGGTGCTCGAAAGCAGCGTGGCTGCGAACGCCAGGGCTAATGGGGCTCGGCGAGAGAACAGGGATTTAAAACTCATAACGTATTAAGTCTAATTCGACCGGGGAACGCCGGGATTGTAACACAAGGCCACCGCGAAACCGCGTAGCCTAATCAATGATGCTCTGACCGCCCCATCAGGATGCTTTCCGCGCCCGTTTGACATCCTGCGCTGCGCCGCGTTAACTAGGACGAAAACAAAATAACTACTACGCGGTATCTCGTCAGTGCGCTGAAATCGCATAGACGCCCGGCACGAGTGAATCTGCGATTGAAAGGAATTCGATGAAAAGAGTTGGAGTTCTGGTCGGCCGGGAAAAGACCTTCCCTGACGCCTTAATCAAAAATCTGAATGAGCGCGGTAACGGCGAGGTGGCCGCCGATTACATCACCCTGGGCGGCATTCGTCATGACGCGCCGCCGCAATACGATCTCGTAGTCGATCGCATTTCGCACGAAGTGCCTTTCTATCGCGCGACCCTCAAACGGATGGCGCTGGAAGGCGCGATGATCATTAACAATCCGTTCTGGTGGTCCGCCGACGATAAGTTCTTCAATTATTCACTGGCACGGAAACTGGGAGTAGCGGTGCCGAAAACCGTTTTGCTGCCGCAAAAGGACTACATCCAAGGCATCGTCAGCGAGAGCCTGCGCAACCTCGAGTTCCCGCTCAACTGGCAGGCGATTGTTGACTACGTTGGCTTCCCTGCTTTCATGAAGCCGTTCGATGGCGGCGGGTGGAAGAATGTTTCGAAGATCAATTCACTGGAAGAACTGATCGCTGAATATGATCAGACGGGAACGCTGTGCATGACGCTGCAGGAAGGAATCGAGTTCGATCAGTTCGTGCGTTGCTACTGCATCGGCCAGGAAGACGTGATGATCATGCCCTACGATCCGCGCAAGCCTTATCTTTCCGGCGAACAATACATCAACGATCCGGATTATCTTGCACCTGAGTTGGCGGCCCGGGTCGTTCACGATGTGCGCACCCTCTGTTCCGCGCTGGGCTATGACATCAACACCGTAGAGTTTGCGATCAAGGACGGCATTCCTTACGCAATCGACTTCATGAATCCGGCGCCGGACGCCGAGCTGCAATCGGTTGGCCCGTTCTATCACGGCTGGGTGACTGAGGCGGTGACGAACTTAATCTTCAAGCGATTGCGCGAATCAGCTCCGCGACCACGCTATCGTTGGGATGCATTTCTAAATCCCGAGCCGGCCAGGATCGAAGCTGTGGCTAATGCGGCGGAACAGTCTGGAAGGATGGTAAGGCCAAAGAAGGCAAGAAGCTCGGGTTCGCCCCGGACAACCGCACGAAGAGATTAGTTTGGTTACAATCCAGTGCTGGCTTATTGAGGTTTCTTTTGAGAGGGGGAAGTTCCGCGCATTTGTTGAATTCGATCTTGAATTGAATTATCGACGGGATAGTCTGGTACAGCAAAAGAAGGTTCTCCAATTATGACTCGCGTAACTTCTTCGACTCGCCTGGTTCCATCTGGATCAGTGAGGTCAAACTTCAATGGGGCACCGCCCAGTGCTGGCGCTAACCAATACTCAGCACAATGTTGATTCTGATCGACGCACTGTCGTTGCACTATGACTTTGTAACCAAGAAACGTGTCCTCGCGATCGAATCCTAACGCCTTGAGTTCAGCCTCGCTCGTATTGTGGAGCATGACCGCTCTTCCGGCGCGATCAAGTTTCCTGTTTGAGTTATCAAGAACGAGGGCCCCACGATCCGCGGTTCCGAAAAGCTTTGCGTGTCTGCCGGGTGATCCATCAGCATTTAAATAAGTCGTGTCTACAAAGAACTGGCCGTCTGCCTTGACATAACGGACGCTCGTTGCATAAACGTTCCCGTTTTCACTGAGAACAGATTGAAGGGTAAATCCTGTTCTCATATCTTCATGTCGCTGGGCCCTATGAAGGCGACTTCTAGTAAAAGCGACTACTCCGGTCAATAAGATGAGAAACGCAATCACCGTAAGGACTCTTCTCGACATCATGTTCTCCTTAATGATCACCACCCTCAGGAACCATGCATTCGTCGGTACAGAATTCCTGGGTGCACCAGAGGCCGACGCACCCGCCGTCGCCCCAGTCGGAGTACACTTCGCCCCACCAGGAAGTGCAAATCGTCCCGCCATCGTGGCAGGAGCTACAGTTTTGGGAATATATACAAACGTCACAGTTATACATGCCACATGCACTCGCACCTGTCGGTAAGAAGGACAGCACCAACAAGGCAAGCCCGGCAAACGCCGCAATCAGATTGAGTCTTTTGAGAGTTTTCGACATTGGGAGATCCTCTAACTGAAGTCGTGAGTTACGAATCGGCAGTGATCCTTAACACCATTATCTAGTCCTGTCAATTCTTTTTCTTTAAGTAACTTAGGAATCCCGAGTGAGGACTCGACCGATTGAGGCAAGAACCTTTTCTAAACAGTCAGCGAAGAAGGAGTGAGGCGGCTAAGGGGCAAGAGCGAAGCGAAAGAGGCGAAGGGCGAAGCGCCCAGGGATTGGGCGATATCTGAGGGCTCAGATCCTCAATAAAAGGCCGGGGTCATTGACTGAACTCAGCCTTGCGTTTCAGCTCTTAGCGTTTCGCCCTTAGCTCTTTGCGCTTCGCTCTCACGCATCCACGGCGAGGCGTCGTCGCGTGCTCAGCAGTCTCCGCACCACCAGCGAACCCGACCAGGCAATAATTGACGACGAAGCGACTGCCCAACCGATGCCGCCGACAAACTGATCCATTGAGGATCCAACCAACGCCACCAGCAAGGAGGCGAAGCTCACGCGCGCGGTCAATCGTTGGATTCGAGCGGCGGTTTCCAGCCAATTCATGCGGCGGACCTCGGCAGCCAGGTAGTCCTCATCGTTATTGAGACACGAATAGTACTCGGATTCACGGCGGGCGAGGCGCGCGCTGGGTTTGTCCGGCGCGATGCGGACCGCGTCGTTGTAGTGATGAATCACGTGCGCGAGTTTGCCGTGGGCCAGCGCTACTTCCGCCAAACCAAGTTGCGCGCGATAGGAGTTCTCGTCGACCTCCAGCGCGCGCCGGAATGTCCTGGCCGCCCGCGCGGGATCACAGTATTCGAGGAAACTCTCGCCAACCCGTTCCAGCAGTCTGGCATCGTTCGATTCGCGTCTGGCCGCCAACGCGAGGGCGGCGCAGGCGCGTGAGAGCAATCGGGCATCGCTAAACGCGCTGGCCTGCGACTTCAGCAAGCGCGCATATTCATAAATTAACCAGCCATTGCGCGGGGTTATCAGCAAAGCCCGCCGGAAAGCTTCAGCCGATTGCTGCAAGCGTCCGCTCATTCGCAGATCATTTGCCGCTCGACGTAACAACACTGAGCGCTCGAGGTCGGCCGCACTGTTCGCACTGACAGGTTCGCGGCGATGCTTCTCAATCCGCTTCTCTGCCGCGCTGCGGGCATTTTCCAGGACGGCGTTCGGCGCGATCCCGAGGCGTTCAGCGTCCGCGCGCACAGCTTTTGTTTCCACCAAATGGTCGCGCAGTTCACGAGCGCGCGCATCAAGCCGGTGCTCATCAACGTAAGGCAACAGTGCGTGCACCATTCGCCGAAATTGTTTTCCACCCGATGTGAAGGTGAACACGCAATCGTTGCCCATCACGTCCACGCGATAGCGATAGCGCACGTTGCCGCCGCGTCGCAGGGTGCGCATACTGGTAACTTCCACGCGTTCCACATCGCTGATTGTCAGCACCCGAAAACGACGCCGAAGAAGTCGTTCAACCAACGCGCTCAGCCCTGTTCGCTTCAAGACGACGCCATCAAAAACCAGCCTGTCAGCCAGAATCAGGAACGGGATTGTTGTCCAGGTGCCAACGATCAGGGTCAGCGCCAGAAGATCGCGCTGGGTGCGAAGACAAATAACCGCGGCGAACGTAAGAATCGCCGCCAGTGCGAAGTAGCCGCCCGGTGACATCCGCACTGAGGCGACCTTCTTTCTGCGGACCGGACGTGTCGAGGTATCTCGCATGCATTGACGCGCTAGCGAGCGGGACAATCAACTGGAATACTCACCGAGAAGGTGCCGCGCGTAGCTCCAGGCTCAGTGTAGCGTATGTCGGCAAATTGAACGAGCGCTTGACCAATGCAATCCGACGGCTCCGGCACGGCGATCGGGAAGCGAGCGAAGCGCAGGAACTCCCGTGCACGCCGATCGCGTTCGGCGAGCGAGACAAGCTCGGCGGCTCGGCCGGTTGGTTTCTCGAAACGGCGTACGTCGCCAAGGTCGGTGGCGCGATCGTTGCTCGTGATTGCGGTTGGGTATCGATAGATGGCGCGATCTGTTTCGGCGACCGACTGCCATCTAAATGGCGTTGCAGTCATGGGCATCGAAGCGACTTTGACGAGGCCTTCGCCCCGACTATTCGCTAACTGATTAGCCTTTGCCAGTGCGGCGGCGTAGGCAGCGCGATGAGCGACGGCCAACCCTCCCCAATACATGAGCACGAGCGCCAATGCCGCCAGGGCGGCTCGGTGATTTAGTCGTTGATAGAATCCGGTCGCTCGAACTATCACCGCGGCGATCACCACAGCAATCCAAATCACACCAAGAACTTTGAGCGCTGAGGCATCAGTACTTCGAATGCTCGCCAAGATAATCAGCGTCGTCGTGATTGCTGCGAGAGCCGCCCACGCGAACACCTTCAGGCGGCCTTTGCTCGTCAGCAGAAACATTGCTCCGCCGAGTAGTAGCCAAATGTATGGATCGATGATGTAAACCAGATCGCCATAGAACCATCGGCCACTCCATGGCAGCAAGGGTCGCACGCCATAGTTGTTCGTCCAATCCATTAGCGGATGTGTCGTTGCGGCAATCAGCGATGCGACCATCAAACCGCGCAGCCGAATCGTTGACGCACGCCGGCGAATTCTCGCCATGGTTCGTTCAATGACTGCAATCAATAAAGGTACAAGTAGGCCGATCGCTATCGTGCCAACGATCGAATGTGTTATGCCTCGATGGTGATGTAGGAGTGTCCAGCGGTCGCCGAAGAACAGCGCGACGAAATCCGCGTCGGCGGCATTCGCCGAAAGCAAACAGACTGTGGTGGCGTAAGGAGAGACTCGTTCCAGGCCAGCCTTAGATAAACTGAGGCCGACCAGCGAATGAGTCAGATTGTCCATCTCAAATACCTGTAGGGGCGTTACGGCGGGTAGGGACAAGCCCTGGCCGTACAGCTAAACCGATTAAAGAGAAAGACCCATCGGTTGAGCCGGCGGAGGTAGTTGCGCGTGACGGGTTGGATCGATCTTCAGCAGTTCCTGCGCGGCCGCGCGTGATGCAGCCGATTCGGGAATTGGCTTCTGATCTTTGTCGCGTGCCTTGCGAGCGCTGTCGACGATGTTGAAGAGAATATCGGCAGCTTCCTTCTTCTTCCCCTGCTTGTTGTAGACGATCGCCAGACGCAGATTCGCGCTCTCAGCCGTCACGATGGTTGAGTTCGCTTTCCCGATCTCGTTGTACAGACGCGCAGCGTCATCGAGCGCGCCATCGGATTCTTTCGCCTGGGCCAAAGCGAATTTCGAGAGAGTCCCGATCTCGCCGCTGCTCTGACTCAACGTCTGCAGTTCCTTCTCACCATTCAATCGATCCGTAGTGAGTTTGTTGGTCGCGATGAAGTACTGAGCTTCAGTGCGATATGGATCGCCATACTTCGCAGCTACTTTTTGGAACTCCTGGATGGCTCGTTCCGAACGATCTTGAGGATTACTGAAAACCGGATCCTTCGAACCCGGCGGCGGCGCGGGCATGATGTCAGCGCTGTTAATGGCAATCGCGCGGCCAATCGCGGCTTGCGCTTCCTCGGCGTGTTTCTGGCGCCATCGCACGAACATATAAATGCCAATCGCGATAATGACAACGACGATAAGTCCGTAGAGAATCTGCTGCCGGCGGCCAGCCACCCGGTCAGCCATCCGATCAGCGAGCAGCATTGTCGTGTCGCGAAACCGGTCGTGCTTCAGCTCGCGCGCGCGTTTCTTTTTGTATTTAGCCAAAAGGGTTCCTCTTGCAAGAATGCACAGTGAACTGCGTTCAAATTGGTGTATGATCGCGGAAACAGCGAATTTAGCGACCGCCTGAAACGTTGTCAAGCGAGGAGTAACGCAAGCTGTAAGCTTGCGAAAGAAGCAGGAGGATCATCCTCCACTGGCGCAAACTTACAGTTTGCTCTACGCCGCAACGCCAGAGCGGTCAGCATCATCGAAAGAATCAGCGATGCGAAGCCTTTCGCTACATTATCAGTGGGAACAAACAGGCCAGGCCGGCTGTCTAAGTGAATGTCGGTCCGGGAAGCAACATCGGACGCCGCTTTACAGACTTCCCGTGCAAGGGGACGCCTAATGAGCTACGGAGAGCAAATAGCCCTCCGAGGGCATGCGGATATTGAAACGGTTGCTTCGGCAGCGGAATTCGAACTCCGCCCGGCGTCTGATGATCAGTTCCTTGAAAGACTGCGGCGGGGCGAAGCGGCAGCTTACGAGCGGCTGGTAGGAGAGCAGACCGGTGATGTTTATGCGCTGCTCTTCCGGCTCACAAACGATCCCGAGGAAGCGCGCGACTTAACGCAGGAAACTTTCCTGCGCGCCTTTCAGAGCATCAACCGCTTTCGCGGCGATTCAACTCTGAAGACCTGGATTTATCGCATTGCTATCAATCAGGCGCGAAATCGCTGGCGTTGGTGGCGCAGACGAAGGCGCGATGCGACGGTTTCGCTCGATGCAACGGACGAACAGAGAGAGACGCCGCTGGCTGCGAACCTGCCGAGCGAGCACGGGCTGAACCCCGAGCAGGAAACCCTGGCGCGTGAACGCGAACTGCAACTACGCGATGCGCTCCTGGGCTTGAGGCGGTCTTATCGGGAAGCGGTGATCCTGCGTGACGTGGAAGGATTCAGCTATGAAGAGATTGCCGGCACGCTGCAAATCAGTATCGGCACGGTGAAGTCGCGCATTTCGCGCGGACGTTTAGAGCTGCGAAAGAAGCTCGAGGGATCTTTGTAATGCGAATGGTTGGTCTGCCCCGGTGTCACGGAAAACTCGGTGCCAAGTGGGTCGAAGTGACTTGCGAGAAGAACCGGGCAATCAGCCAGTCGGGAGCGTTTGAAACGTGGCCAGCAACAACCCCGTAGCTTCGCTCCCCGGCTGAGTTCTGTTGCGAGCGCCGTGGTTGGCCAGCCATTCGATAAACGAGAGGTGAGAGGTAAGAGATCAGAGGTCAGTCGGAAACCGAAAGGCTAAGATCAATGATTCAATTAAAGAGGTCAGTGAGTTTCGGCCAAGTCACCAAGGCAGCCGTCTAACCTCTATCCTCTAATCTCTAGCCTCTGGATTGCGCTATGAGTTGTGACGAAATTCAGGAATCGCTTTCGCTGTACGTCGATGATGGCCTAACTGTAGAAGCGCGCCAAACGTGCTATCAGCACCTGGAGGTATGTCCGGTGTGTCGCGCGCATGTGTTTGAACTTCGCAGTTTGCGCAGTGGCCTCGCGATGCTTTCCAAACCTGAACCTCCGGCCGCGTTGGTTCCCGCCATCAATGCAGCGCTCGCGGTGAAAGTTGCCGAGCAAAGGGCGCGTCAGAGTCTTACGCGACTGGATCGCTTCAATGAGTTTGCCTTGAAGTGGTTGCAGCCTCGGCCGATGCGTTATGCGTTTAGCTCGATCGCCTCAATCATCATCTTCAGTGCGGTTTTTGCGGCCCTACGTCCACACATGATTGCCTTGCATGAAGCGACAATGGCTTTTCAGCAAGTGCAGATTATTGAAGTGCCGGATGAATTCATCAAGCCGATCTCGCCTGAGGCTTACGCCGCTTTGCGCACTCCTTACAATACGGAATCACCGAGTTTGAATCCGAAAGGTGCGTTGGCGACATTGGGCTGGCAGGTCGATCAATTGGATCCCAACGACCGGCAGGGCGATGACAATATGGTTATTGTCGCCGATGTCTTCACAAACGGTTCCGCCTCGCTGGCTAATGTTGTGCAGGCGCCAAAGGATCGACGGGTGCTGAAAGAGTTCGAAGATGCTCTGCGAAAGGATGCCGCGTTCGTCCCAGCGTCCCTCGATCGGCGGCCTGAGACGATGCGCGTGGTGTTTTCCGTCCAACGGGTAGAGGTACATTAACGGAGTTATTAGAGGTTAGAGGTTAGAGGTTAGAGGTTAGAGGTTAGAGGTTAGAACGGTAAACCCACGATCCTCAATATTCAAATCTTTTCCCATTGTTATTCACAAGTTCAGCTCCGTCTTCGAATCTCTATTACCAGCCGGTAGTGCCCTAATTTCGATTTCCTCTGCGGCTCTTTGCGGAATCCTCCTTGTCCTCTGCGGTTAATCCGATTTTTCGGCAATTAACCGCAGAGGGGAATCAGAGGCCTTCGCAGAGAACGCAGAGAACAACTTGATTTAGGTCACCACCTACTAGCCTGTCGTTTTAACTTCTAGTCTCTAACCTCTAGTCTCTGACCCTTAGTCTCTAACCTCCAGTCTCTAACCTCTAGTCTCTAACCTCTGGTCTCTAGTCTCTAGTCTCTAGTCTCTAACCTCTGGTCTCTAACCTCTAGTCTCTAGCCTCTCACCTCTTCTTGAATCTCGCTTCGACAACTCCGCTTCTCTTCTTCCCCAGATTCGCCGTCAAGGTTGGATAAGTCTCATTTACTGCGGG
>Ga0134121_10004804_pt1 | contig 11015 bp, 9 predicted proteins | sample KB301_FD_96463 | JGI IMG/M metagenome (GOLD analysis project Ga0134121, IMG submission 96463) | Terrestrial soil microbial communities without Nitrogen fertilizer from Kellogg Biological Station, Michigan, USA - KB3-0-1 | ecosystem: Environmental > Terrestrial > Soil > Unclassified ...
ACTGCGGGCGGGGGGAGTTGTTGCACGAATCCGCAGACCGTTGCGTCCGGTTCTCAGAGCAATGCTTTGCAACTCCGGCTTCAGAACCGAATCCTGTTCGAACTGGACGCGAAGGGCGCGCCTGGCAACAAGCGCTTCTGGGCTCTCACGCCGGGCAGGCACTCCATTCGACTGAGAACCCGCTCCGCGGATCGTGTGAGCATTACCGTTCGGAGTACGCCGCCGCACTCCATCGTGTTGCTGAGCAATGTTGTAACGTTCGAGGTCCTCAGCGTTCAGGCCGTGGCCGGGCTCCCGGTTTCAGCGGACGTCGCGAAGCTCGCGCTCGATATCGCAAAGGGGTGCGTTGGAAAGTCTCCTGCGACTTTTCGCAGCGTATGGGGATCTCCCCTGAACTTCGACAAGGCAGGGATGAGCACCGGCAACGGAACCAATCGCGTGAATGTCTTCATTCCCGAAAACGCCCCCAGAGGGAAGCCGCAAGGCATCGCCGTCGATGTCGATACCGGGACCGGCGCATGCATCAACTTCACAGACAGGCTGGAGTAGGAGCGCAGGCCAACTCCTATTTGCTTCCGGTGGGCGGCAGCCAGAATGATGTTCCTTCTTCCCATTTGTTGTGAGTGACGCGTATCGTTTTTCCGTCGCTGAGCCGCTGGATAAAGATCTCTCCGTACATCTGCGGCGCGAAAACGACTTCCTGCACCAGGGGTTCTTCGTCGTTGATCCCCGCGCGCTCGCTGGAAAAGCTGACCCATTTTCCGTCCGGCGAAAAGTAAGGGTGCGAATCCTGGCCGGCGTCCGTGGTAATGCGTTGCAGTGCGCCGGACGTGCCGTCCGGATTCAACTGAAGGATGTAGTTGTCGAAGGTCTTGTTGCCGCGAATATCCTTCGGTCCATCGCGATCCGACGAAAAGGCGATGGATTTCCCGTCCGGCGAGAATACTGGAAAATTGTCGCGCCAGGGACCATCCGTCAATTGACGGACGTTCTTTCCATCGGCGTCCATCAAATACAGATTCATACTTCCGTTACGAGAACTTCGGAAAACGATTCGTGTGCCGTCCGGTGAGTACGTCGACATTCCCTCGTTCACTTTCGCTCCGGCTCCTGACGCGTCGCTCAGATTGACGCGCTCGCCGGCATCGGACCGCATTCTCCAGACGCCGGCTTGATCGGTCAGCCCTCCGGCAAAGACACCCTGAGTGTAGGTGACGAGATTGCCGTCGTTGGAAAACTTGATATCGAACAGGCGCGTCCGGCCATCCACCGCGGCGACGATACCGATACCGGGCACAAAGAAGAGGTCCGATTCTGCCGAACCATCGAAGTTCGCGCGGACCAGGCGGCTGCCGTTTTCATTTTCAACAGTCACGACAACTTCGTTTTTGAGCGGGTGTGGAGCAAGCCCAGTGGTGTGGCGCATCGGATAGAGAGCCAGGGGACCGCTGGGCAGGTCCACGGCAGTGAATTCGACGGGAAAGCCGGGCGACAGCAAAGGACCGGGACCCAGGATCGCTTCCACCGCCTGTGTCTGAACCTCCGTTGGTCCGGGACCGTGGCACAGCATGGCACCTGTTTTCGGATGGGTCGCGGGGTTCCAGTAACTTGTCTTCCCATCCGTTTCGGGCCGCATATCCGATCCATCGAAGTTCACCGACGCCAGGTGCCAGTCCTTATATGTGTCGCGTGTCGCAAACAGAATCCGGCCCCCTGCCGCCACGGTGGGCGACAAGGCTTCTACACCTTTCGGCGTAATCCGGCGTTGTTGAGCACCATTGGCATCCATGGCCCAGATCTCGAATCCTCCCTCTTGCCCGAGAATCGGGCTGGTGGGAGGACCGATCGTGTGATTGCGTCCGGAATAGAAGAAGATGGTTTTCCCGTCTGGCGACCAGGTGGGCGAACCGTCCCAATTCGCCGCATGTGTCAATCGGCGGAGATTGCCTCCGCCTCGATCCATGACGTAGATCTCCCCTTCACGTTGACGCGTGAAGGCAAAAATCGGATGGCCCGCCGCCGGAGTGTCGCGATCGGATGAGAATGCGATCTGTTTTCCGTCCGGCGAGAACGCCGGCCTGAAATCGCCGCCGCCGTGCCGTGTCAGATTCGTAGCCTTGTCGAGCGACTGCGTGGAGCCAGGATCGAAGGCAAGCGTGTAGATGTCCGCATCGCCGCTGTGACTGCTCACGAAGGCGATGGTTGTGCCGTCGGGCGAGATGGCCGCTTGATCTTCCATGGCCGGACTGTCGATCAGCAGCCTTGGAACTCCGTTCGACTGAAGATCGATCGCGTAGAGGTCCGGATTTCCGCGACGCTCGGAGGTGAATACGACCCAACGGCCATCGGGAGAGAACACCGCGTCGTAATCCGGTCCAGGGTCGTCGGTCAGCCGGCGAGGCGCCGCCTGAGGTCCGGAAAAGTAATACACATCCCAGTTCGTGGGTTTCAGCGCCTGCCATACCAGGCGCTCTCGTCCACCGGAGTCCTGTGCTGAGGGCGGACGGGCGTTCGGAGCTTCGCTTGAGCAAGCGGCGATCAAAACACTTATCGTGATGATTGCCAGGGCTCGTCGCCGTTTCATCGTTGTCTCCAATCCGTTGCGGGAGTTTACGGCGTCGAAGCGGCGCATGCAATACGAAGAGAGATTCGTTTGTACTATTCTTGCCGTCCGAAACCAGCGCATCTTACCCGTGACGCCAAACTGGACAGCGCGACGCGAGGGTGACTTCTATGGTTTCAGCGGGGCGACGGCGCGATGAAATTGATGACTTGCCTGTCGTTGCGCCGGTAGATGCTGAAATCCGTACGATCCACAGTCAGTACCTGAGACTTCGCGTGGAGTTCGCTCATGACGACAATGGACGCATCGGCCACATCCATTCGCGTCCATCGCTTCATCAATGCGCGTACGCGCGGCCAGTGCATGGACAGATCGAAATCAAGAGACAAGGCTTTTCGTTCCATCAGCTGGAATAACGGGTCGACGTCTGCCCGATCCTCCCGCAGAAAATACGCTGCTTCCGTGAGAACGGATTCACACGTCAGGGCCGGCGGCTGAACCTGTTTCATGACTGCCTGGGCCCAGGCGTGATAGGGATCGTTGCGGTTCAGGAATGCGACAATGGGCCCCGTATCGCAGATCGTGATCATGCTTTGCGGAATCTGCGACGAACGTTCGTTGCAGCCCGTCGAGCGCCTGCAACGCTGCCTGCGAGATCAGAGGCCAGTCCGAAAAACGAGTCATCGCTACGAACTGGTGTCATTGTTATACGGTCGCGAATCAATGCCGCCACGCTGCGGCCAGTCGCCCGCGCTTCCTGCTGTAGCTGCCTGAGTACTTCTTCAGGAAGTTTAATGGTGATTCCCGTCATGCCCGCAAGGTAACCCATTTCTGACAGAAGCACAATACCGCCTTCGGAACCGTCCCGATCTGCACGGATATTCCAGGTACTTGCAAATCCAGCCGAAGCGATTCACGATTCCCGGAGTGCATAGCCCAAGCAGAGTCTGGAGGACTCCCGATGAGCCCACTGTGCCCGTTCGAGACCGCCGAGGACAATGAGGAGAAGAACGTCGCCCACATCATTGAGGTAATGCGCCACAAGCTGGAGAAGGACTACGCGCCGGGCGCGACCAGGCGTGATGCGCACCCGAAGCACACCGCGCTGCTGCAGGCCTCGTTCACGGTCGATGCCGGACTGCCGGCGGCGCTGCGGGTGGGCCTGTTCGCGCAGCCGCGCCGTTTCGACGCCTGGGTGCGTTTTTCGAATGCCAGCGGCAAGCCTCAGTCCGACGCCGTGAAAGACGTGCGCGGTTGCGCGATCAAGCTGCGCGACGTGCCGGGCCTGCGCATTGCCGAGAGCGACGAGCCGACGACGCAGGATTTCCTGATGATCAACATCCCGACGATGCCGCTCGGAACGGTCAAACTGTTTCATGACGCGGTCTATCTCACTACCGAGTGGTCGCCGCTGCTCTTCGCGGCCAAACTGCTCGTGACCGGAAAGGCGAAGATCCTGAAGACGCTGCAGGGCGCGAAGATCAACCCGGCGTCGCCCGCCGACATCCGCTACTGGAGCACCACGCCCTACCTGTTCGGCGCCGGCCAGTCGGCAAAGTACTCGCTGGTGCCGACGTCGGCATACAAGAGCAGCCTGCCGTCGAGCCTGGGCGAACACTATCTCAGCGAGAACCTGCAGCGGCACTTGGCGCAGGGAGAAGCGAGCTTCGACTTTAAGTTGCAGGTGCGCGGTACCGGCTCGGCCGCCATGCCGATCGAAGACGCAGGTGTCGAGTGGCGCGAAGACCAGGCGCCATTTGTCAAAGTCGCGACCCTGCGCATCGCGCAGCAGGAGTTCCGCACCCCCGAGCGCGACGCGCTGTCAGAGGCATTGACCTTCTCTCCGGCGCATGCGCTGATCGAACATCGACCGATAGGCGGCGTCAATCGGGCACGCATGCAGATCTACAAGGAGCAGTCGGCATTCCGCCATCAACGCGACAAACGCAGCAAGGCTTGACAGCAAAGGAGACTGCATCGGCTTATCGAATCGATCTCGGTGGGCAGCTCTTCGCCCGCTCGAGCACCGGGTCGAATCCTCGCCGCATATCCGCCGCGGTCGTGCGGACGACGATATCCGGCTTCACGGGGCTGAAATCGGCGAGGTCGCCGTTAGCGCGCACGCTGCGAGCCGTCGCGATGGTCAACGACAGGCCTGAGCGCGGCAGCGTGAATGGGAACTGGTTCCCGAAGGAGTTCGGCTGTCCCCCGGTCTCCTCACCGACGATCGTCGCCAGGCCGAAGGTCTTGACGGCTTCGGCAAACTCGACCGCCGCAGAGCCCGTGTGCGGTCCAGTCAGCACACACACCGGGCCATCAAAGAACGGCTCGGCGCGCGGGCGCTCCGGGAGCGGCCGTTCGAGGGGCCGCGACAGCGTGCCCACCGGACCGTTGTAGTACTGGCGCACCTCCGTCGAGAGATACTGCAGCCGCAGCCAGCGAAACGGAATCCGGAGCATCGAACTGACGAAGTCTCTAGCCTCCTTGCTGCGTTTCAGCTGGACGGAGGTGAACAAACGGAATTGCTTCTCGGTGAGATGACGCAGCAACGCTTGCGCGACGCTGTCCTCTCCGCCACCGTTCTCGCGAATATCGATGATCAATACGCGAGGCCGATCCGACGCGACCAGCTTGAACATCTGATTGACGGCCTTCTGAAATGAGGACGCAGTGTCCAGACCACCGAATAGCGAGAAGAAGTTCATGTAGGCGATATCCGGCTCGATGATCCGGTACTCAAAGAACCCGTTCTGCAGCTGGATCGGCTTGAAGACGGTCGGCGGGACAGGGGGGAGGTTGATCTCCGTCACGGGGGGCCGTGCCGGCGCCGTAGGTCTGTCTTGAAACTGATAATTGACGGGTTCCCCCTGGATCGTGACGTCGCGGCTCGGGCCACCCGGCGGCGCAACCGTTAATCGATACGGCGCGTCAATGCCATGCAATGCCAGATACACCCGGAATCCTCTTGCAACCTCCGCGCGACGGCCGGCATCGGTGTCGTCGCTGATCTCTGACGCCCACGACGCGAGCAGCGCGTCGGCGTCCTGGCCATTGACGCGAAGGATCCGATCCCCGGGATCGATCCCAGGCGCCCCGTTGTGCCAGCCCACTGTGAGGTGCTGCTGATCGTCCAGGCGAACGTAAGGAGGAAACCTCAGGAGGCGCTGCGTTTGCGGTGGAGATTCGAGTGATGCGCGCTTCCATTCGTTCACTATGAGATTCTCGCAGGATAGCCCGGTGTGGGCGTCATTGAGGAAGGCCAGCAAGCGGCTGAGGCGAAGGCATAGCTCGCTCTTCGTCAGCGACGCAGGCATCGTCTCGGCGACACGCCGGTGCTCGGCCTCAACCGCTTCGCGCGGGTGAATCCGGTACGGATCCGGGTGCACTCGATCGACAAGGCGAACCAGAAACTCGAGGTCCTCAAGTGCGGCCTCACGCGAAATGCTGTCCCCGGGCCCGGCCACGACATTCCTAAAAGCGGCGAACGGATCCTTGACGATCACGCTGCATGCGGCAAATATGCCGACACCGAGCAGAGCGGCAACCTTGGTGACGATGATCCGCGCGCGTTTCACGCGCAACAGGATAACCCGCCTGAGCTTGCGCGCAGCGAAGCGTTCGCTAAAGTGGTTGCAGATTCTCTAGGATCAGCTCCGCGAGTCTCGAGGCGTCTCCCTGGAAGGAGTCAATTGCGGCTTGCTGCACATCTATCTGTTTCATGTGTTCCCAAGCCAGGTAATAGCCGTTTGCGTAAGCGAGATGACTCAAAAATTCGCGGAGCGCCCGACCGTTCCCTTCGCGGAACGGATGCAATGCATTCAGTTCGCCGAAAAAATACGCCGCTCGTTTGCCGAACGCCGCTGGGTCGAGTCCGGTAAGGTTCTTTTCTTCTGCAAGCTGCTTGAAAGTGGTCACGGCGGCGCTGGCAATGTGGCCGTGATGGGCGAAGTGGCTGCTCCCCTTGCTGATATCAACAGTTCGCAACTGCCCCGCCCATTCGTATAGATCACCAAACAGATAGTGGTGAATCGCTTGAAAGTGGGCAAGATCGAACCCACCTTTTAAGGGCGTCTGCGCAAGTTCGTAGGAACGTGTCGCAACAAGGGCCGCTTCGGCTTGTTCGAGCGTGGCTGCATCCGTGATGCGTAGTCGATTTATTAGGACGCCGGTTGCGGCATCAAGGTAAGGATCATCGCTGGAATAGCGGGACATTCTCGAACCGGCGGAAAATATTTCGGATCACTTCATTCGTTTCGAGCTTGCCCTGTGCGACGAGCTTCAAATCCGCAACAGTGGTCTCAGGTACCCTTAGTCCCTCCAGCGCCTGCTGCGCAATTGCGTGGGCAACATCGCGCATGTTGCGTTGAATATCCTGCTCGGTAAGTGCGGCCATCACTGCCTCCGGTCTCTTGTTTCATAAGCATACTTTACCGGCAAGGGTCCGTAAACAGAAGGCTGAGCTCGCGGTAGCGTCCCCAAATGACGCACTGCTGAATTCGGTAAAGGCGGGGGGCATTTAGCCCGAAGTTGAATTTCAAGGTTGGCAGTTCCGTAAGCAAGTCAAACGGAAAGGCAATAGGCGGACCGAGTGGCTGGCCAGGCGGAAAGGAGTCGCCTATCTATTCCGCGCGGGAGGTCTCCATGCCGGCCAACGCGCGCTACCTCAATGCTGGACGACTGTTCGGAATAACCAGGAGAACACGATGCGCGGCAGTCCAACTCTTGTCGCGCTTACTCTCACCCTTATCGGGAGTTGCCTACACCGGAAAGTCGTCTTGCTTGAACCCGGGTACGCGCTGAGCCGACCCCGGTCTTGTCATCGCAACGGCCGGCGTTGCGGCGCCCCTGATCGCGCATCACTCCGTCTCATCGGAATTCGATGTGAACAAACCCACGATCATGGACGGAAAGGTCACCATTGGTCAATGGGGATTCGTCACGTCGAGGTTGTCATGTCATGGATGTAGCGGACAAACAATGGCATCGAGGTCAAGCTCAATTCCTGGGGTGTAGCTCGTGACATCACGATCGTCAATACCAAAGGTCCGCCAATCATGGCTTAGGGATCGAATCGAGGCGATCCGGCGTCGATTATCGAAGGAAACTATGTCGAGGGCTCCCGCAACGAAGGCGGTATCGTCATTGGCGGCGGGCCGGCGATTGTACGCAACAACATCGCGGTTAACAATGCCGGCGGCGGCATCTCCGCGCAAAACTATAACCAGCGCAATCTCCAGCGAGGGGTCTGGATCGTTCACAACACTCTGATCGACAATGGCGATTCGGAGATAAGCACACAGGGCTGGAGCAACGGTGCGGAAAATGTTATTGCGTACAACGCCATTCTATCGAGAGCGCCGGTCCCCGCTCTTCGACCTTCCACGCCTGCAGGCACAGTCACAGGTAATGTCGGTTGTACTGCGGCCTGCTTCGTCAATGCGCTCATCGCTCCATTCGACCTGTGGCCCGCCGTTCAAAGCCCCCTCGTCGATGCAGCATTAATCAATAGCGCCGCTTGGAATCCCGCTGGATGACTTCATGGGCGTAGCACGCGGTCAGCATCCGGAGGTCGGCGCCATGGAACGTACGCCGTCTGCCATCGGCCATCACGTGAGCGGAATGGTTCTGAGGCCGACGCGCGGTACAGGCAGGTGAAGCTTCGCTGTTTGATGTGCTAGCTTAAGTCGTCCTCGCTCCGCCTTGCCGTAAGATCGCTGCGACCTCCGCGTGTCCCCGGCGCTCGGCCCACGCGAGCGGCGTTGAGCGGAACTCATCCTCCGGGATACGCGTTGACCCTCCGCCCGTCCTGCTATATTCTCGCGGTCATTGAAATCCCCTAAAGTTCAAGGGTGATCGGATGCTTCAATGAGTAAGCGCGGTTTTGGTCTCGCCATATTGATGTTGATGCTGATGTGGGTTGGGGCGGCGAATTCCCAGAGGTCCGCCTCGTCCCCCACACCCGTCAGCCAATACCGCGCGGTGCTCGACCAATACTGCGTCAATTGTCACAACACGGACGATAAAGTCGCCGGCCTGGCTCTGGACACGATCGACGTCATCAACATTGGCGCCAATGCCGAAACGTGGGAGAAAGTCGTCGTCAAGCTGAGATCCGGAATGATGCCGCCGCAGTCTGCGCCACATCCCACGCAGGCCTCGCGTGATGGCATGGTTTCCTGGCTGGAAACCTCGCTCGACCGTGCGGGCGCCGCAAGCCCCAATCCCGGCCGGCCGCTGCTTCGCCGGCTCAATCGGGCGGAATACGCCAATGCGATTCGCGACTTGCTGGCGCTCGATGTGGATGCATCCAACCTTCTTCCACCCGACGATTCGGGATATGGCTTTGACAACAACGCCGATGTTCTCGGCGTGTCGCCGGTCCTGCTGGAGCGGTATCTCGCCGCAGCGGGAAAGATCAGTGCGCTTGCCATCGGGGATCCGTCCATTGGTCCTTCCGGCGAGACGTTTCGTATCCGGCAGGATGCGTCGCAGGACCGTCACATCGAAGGCCTCCCCCTTGGCACGATTGGTGGAAGAGTCGCGCACACCACGCTTCCACTCGATGGCGATTACCTGATCCAGGTGAAGTACTTCCGCACCAACCTCGGCGCGATGCGCGGATTGGAGTATCCGCATCAGATCGAGATCACCATTGACGGCGAGCGCGTTCACCTCGGTTCATTCGGCGGTGACGAGGATTTCAAGGCGGCCTTGGAAAACATCACGCTGGCCGCCGATTCCGCGGAGGCACGCTCGGAAGTCCGCGTTGCTTTGAAAGCAGGGCCTCACGACATCGGCGTCGCATTCCTCGAGGAGCCGGGCGAAAACACCATTCGTTTGCAGCCGTTCCTGCGGAGTTCCAACGACACACTCGATCCCACCGGGCACGCGCACATCGACCGGTTCACGGTAACCGGGCCGTTTAATCCAACGGGTCCGGGAGATACGCCGAGCCGCCGCCGAATCCTGGTCTGCCGCACCACCGCGTCATCAACTCCGGCAGAGGAAGAAGCTTGCGCGAAGAAGATTCTAAACACGCTGGTGCATCGCGCCTATCGCGGACTGGAATCGAAAGAAGACCTCGGCCGCATGCTGGAGTTTTACAGGAAAGGCCGCAGCAAGGGCAGTTTTGAGCTGGGAATCGAAATGGCGATCCAGCGCCTTCTCACAAGCCCAAAGTTTGTGTTTCGCTCCGAGCGCGATCCCGCAAATGTTTCGCCGGGCACGGTATACCGAGTCAGCGATCGGGAACTGGCCTCCCGCCTGTCGTTCTTCCTTTGGAGCAGCATTCCCGATGACGAGCTTCTCGACGTTGCCGCAGCGGGCAAGCTCAAGAGTCCGGCCGTGCTGGAGCAGCAGGTGAAACGCATGCTGGCCGACCCGCGCTCGCAGGCCATCGTGGATAACTTTGCCGGGCAGTGGCTGTATCTGCGCAATCTGCGGAATCAGGTGCCGAACTCGCTGGAATTTCCGGATTTTGACGACAATTTGCGGGTGGCGCTTCAGCGCGAAACGGAGTTGTTCTTCCAAAGCATCCTGCGGGAAGACCGGAACGTCGTCGATCTGATGACTGCGGATTATACGTATGTCAACGAACGCCTCGCGAAGCATTACGGAATTCCGAATATCTACGGCAGCCAGTTCCGCCGCGTGACGCTCGCCGACGATGCGCGGCGCGGTTTGCTGGGCAAGGGCAGCATCCTGATGGTGACGTCGCATGCAGACCGGACGTCGCCCGTCGTCCGTGGCAAGTGGATTCTCGAGAATCTCCTCGGAGCGCCGGTGCCGCCGGCGCCGGCCAATGTGCCGCCGTTAAAGGAGACAAACGATCGTCCGGGTGGGAAGATACTGACGATGCGTGAACGGATGGCGGAACATCGCACGGATCCGGCCTGTTCGGGGTGCCACAGCATCATGGATCCGCTCGGATTTGCCCTGGAGAACTTCGATGCGGTGGGCGCGTATCGCACGCGCGAAGCGCGCATTCCAATCGACGCCACCGGACAGCTTCTGGACGGCTCGAAAGTCGATGGCGTGGCGTCGTTGCGGAAGGCGCTGTTGCAAAAACCGGAAATGTTTGTTCAGACCGTCGCCGAGAAGCTGATGATCTACTCGCTCGGACGGGGTCTCGCGTCCTATGATATGCCTGCGGTCCGCGCCATCGTGCGCGACGCTGCGGCCAGGGATTATCGTTTTTCGTCGATCGTTATGGGGATCGTCAAGAGTACCCCGTTTCAGATGAGAGTTGCGGCATCGGAATAGGAGTCCATATGTTCATCACAAAGAAGTCCATATCCCGTCGGGCAGTGTTGCGCGGTTTGGGTGGCGCAGCTCTTGCCCTGCCCTTTCTGGATTCGATGGCGCCAGCCTTGACGGCCACCGCAGCCACACCCGCAAATCCGCAGCGCCGTCTCGGGATTGTCTTTATACCGTTAGGTGAACGGCCCGGCTA
>Ga0134121_10004805_pt1 | contig 11015 bp, 8 predicted proteins | sample KB301_FD_96463 | JGI IMG/M metagenome (GOLD analysis project Ga0134121, IMG submission 96463) | Terrestrial soil microbial communities without Nitrogen fertilizer from Kellogg Biological Station, Michigan, USA - KB3-0-1 | ecosystem: Environmental > Terrestrial > Soil > Unclassified ...
GTGAGGTCACCGACGAACTGCGTCGTCGACATGACTTCCTGGATCAGGGAATCCTTCTGTGATTCCATCACCTGGAGCTCGGCCACTTTCTTCTCGAGCTCGACCTTCGACTTGTCGCAGGCGCCAAGTGCGACAATGGCGGCAAATGCAACGATCGACTTCCTCATGTTCCTTCCTCCGTGTAATGAATCCGCGACCACAAGCGGACACTGCAGGGGTGAGTCTCCAGCGCTATTCGCCTGCGTCGGGATCGTCGGGCGCGGTCTGTGCCGCCGGCACGCCGCCCGGCGGAGGCCGGTGCTGCGGAGTCGCCGAAACGAACTTCGCCACAACCGGTGCCGTTCCAACTATACCCAACTGGGCAAACAGAAAATCGAACTTCACTTCATAGGCCGCATCGAGCGCCTTCGCCTGGGCTTCCGGAAGGTCCCAGAGCTCTCGCTTGAATGGACCCAGAGCTTTCTTACGCGTTTTGTACACGAACTGTTCCTCTGTGTCCTTAATCTTCCTTTCATCTTTGGCGTTTGTCGCCAGCCACGCATAGATACGATCGCGCAGTTCCGACGGCACATGTTCGTACAACATGTTCTGGAAATTCGTCGCCAGATGGATCTCGCAGGTCTCGGTGCGCGGGAAGTGATTGAACGCCCCGTCCGGCAGCGTCGACGCGCCATGCTGCACCGCGCCCGCCAGTCCGTACTCGTCGCGTGCGACGCGAGAGAGGTCCGTCAGCGTCTGAAAGTCGAGCTGCACGTCGGCGATGGACCCGTCGGGCAGGACGACGCCGCCGTGCGAGGTGCCTGACTGCACGGAGATCTTGCTCAGGCCGATCGCGCCGCGCGACACCTCCTCGAGCCGGCGGTTGAAGCCGTCCATGAACGCGCGAAGCTCGGGCACCGTCGAGTTCGCCGTCCCCACTTCGCCAATCTCGCCGCCGAGGGATACCGTAATGCCCTCAGGCTCGAGCGAACGCACGAACGCGGCGAGCTCGACGCCGACTTCGAAATTCAGGCGCTGCTGCTCCTCGAGCGTCGCGTGTGATAGATCGACGAGCGTCGAGGTATCGAGGTCAATGTTGTAGAAACCCGCCGCGAGTCCTTCACGCGCGAGCAGGCGCACCGCGTCCACTTCGGCTTTTGCGTCGGCCGCGTATTTCTTGGCGTTGACCTGGAAATGATCGCCCTGAATGAACACCGGGCCGCGGAATCCTTCGCGCAGCGCGGCGCCGATCGCGACGGCCGCGTACTCCGCCGGCCGCTGATCCGTGTATGCGATCTCCGAGCGGGCGATCTCGAAAATGAACGCTCCGGCGTCGCGCTTCATCGCCACGCGGAAGACCGCGCGCATGGTGTCGTACGCGCGGCCGCGGATGTTCATCGCGGGAACGGTGAACCCCCCGCACTCTCCGCGCCCGCGCGCCATGTAAAGGTCGTGGATCGATGCGGAGCGCACGCCCACGGCCTGGCCGATTTCCCACAGCAGCCACCGTGCACTCTCGCGGGCGTCCGGCGCACCGAAGACCGCCGTGCGCACGAGCTCGTCCATCTTCGGCGACGCGAGCACGCTCTGGTCGGCTACGCGAACGCGGGCGCCCTGCACTTCGACGGCGGCGCCGAATGGATGCTGAATGTTGGTCATGGAAGAAATTTAGGGGAATCACACTTCGACCACGAGGCCGTCATGCGCGGGCGCGATCCCGGCGGGGAGCTCCGCCGCGAGCGCCGCATGGCTCTCATGGTGCGTGAGATGGGTGAAAAACGTGCGACGCGCCCCGACCTCGCGCGCCACCTGAATCGCTTCGTCGATCGAGAGATGAAGCGGGTGCTGGCGCCGGAGCAACGCGTTGATGACCAGCAGCTCCACGCCGCGAAGCTGCGTGAGCGCCTGGGGCGGGACGCTTTTCGCGTCGGTCACGTACGCCACGGGCCCGATGCGATACCCGAAGACGCGCTTCGGGCCGTGGGGCACTTCGATCGCTTCGATCGTCGCGTCGCCGATCGTGATGCGTTGCCCCGGCTCAATGCTTCGCCCCTGGCCCTCCGGCTTGCTCGAGCCGGGCGGAGGCGGAATGGCCGGGTCGAACACGTAGGGAAAGCGCTGCGCGAGACTCGCGATGGTCTCGGCAGGGCCGATCATCGGGAGCGCCGCCGTGCGCCGCATGGTGATCGCCCGGATGTCATCGATGCCGTGCGTGTGATCGGCGTGGTCGTGCGTGAACAGCACCACGTCGAGCGCGTCGACGCCCGCGGCAAGCAACTGCAGCCTGAGCTCGGGGGGCGTATCGATCAGGATGCGCGTGCCGCCGTCGGTGTCGATCAATACCGCCGATCGCAGGCGCCGATCGCGCGGATCGTCTGACCGGCACACGGCACACTCACAGGCAATTTGCGGTACGCCGAAGCTCGTTCCCGTGCCGAGGAACCGGAGCTTCACACCACCTCGACCTTGAGCGTATTCGTGGTACCGATGACGTCGAACGGCACGCCGGCCGTGACCAGCACGCGGTCGCCCGGCTTCGCGAGCCCGTGCACGCTCACCACTTCACGCGCCATCGCGAGCATCTGCTCGTACGTCTCGCAATGCTTCACGAGCTGCGGCGTCACGCCCCACACGAGCGAAAGCTGGCGGAACGTGCGCGGCTGGTCGGTCATCGCAATGATCGGTACGACCGGCCGCCGCGCGGCCACAATGCGCGCGCTGAAACCGCTCTTGGTGAACACCACGATCGCGGGCGCCTGCGCAAGGCGCGCCGCCGTCTCGCTCGCGGCCGCGATGATTTCTTCCGTTGACGCGTCGTCCGGCGGCGACCCCGTGCGAAAGCGCTGCCGGGGATATTTCTCGATTTCGGTCACGATACGACGCATGGCCCGCACGGCATGCGTCGGAAAATTTCCCACCGCCGTCTCGGCCGAGAGCATGACGGCGTCGGTGCCGTCGATGACCGCGTTCGCGACGTCGGACGCTTCGGCGCGCGTCGGACGTGAGTGCATCACCATCGATTCGAGCATCTGCGTCGCCGTGATCACCGGGCGGCCCAGCTGGTTGCAGAGCGCGATGAGACGTTTCTGGACGAGCGGCACGGCCTCGTACGGCAGCTCAACGCCGAGATCGCCGCGGGCGACCATCACCGCGTCCGCCGCGCGGACAATCGACTCCATGTTCTGCAGCGCGGAATCCTTCTCGATCTTGGCGACGACGAGCACACCCTTGGGGAGCATGCCCTTGAGCTGCATGATGTCTTCCGCGCGCCGCACGAACGACAGCGCGAAGAAATCGACGTCGTGCTCGATGCCGAACGCCACATCGGCCTTGTCCTTCTCGGTCAGCGAGGGCGCCGAAACGTCGACACCAGGGAGGTTGATGCCCTTGTGCGAGGTGAGCGGGCCGCCGTACACGGTGCGCACCACGACGCGCCGCCCGTCGAACTGCACCACCGTGAATTCGAGATTGCCATCGTCCACGAGCACGCGGCTCCCGATGCGCACATCGTGCGCAAGGTCGTCGTACGTGATCGGGACGTCGCCCGGGCGCACGTCCTCCTCGGGCGACAGCACGACGTCCTGCCCCGGCTGCACCGTCATCGCGCCGGTGAGCTCACCGATGCGGATCCGCGGGCCCTGGAGGTCCGCGAGAATCGCCACCGGGCGCCCCGCTTCCGCCGCGAGCCGGCGAATCGTGGCGATCGTTGCCGCGTGCTCGTCGTGCGTGCCGTGCGAAAAGTTGATGCGGGCGACATCGAGCCCGCTCTCGATCAGCGAACGCAACACGTTGTCGGGTCGCGACGCCGGGCCGAGCGTCGCGACGATCTTGGCTCGCGGAGTATCAGTCACCGCGTCGCGGCGAGTTCGTGGCCGAGCGCGCGCGATTTCTCGTCGAGACCCGCGAGGAGCGAGTCGAACGACTTCTGGAACGACGCGAGTCCTTCAACCAGCAATTGCGCCGTCACCTCGTCGAGCGAAATGCCGAGCGCCGCGAGATCCGCGAGCTCGCGTTCCGCCTGATCGACGTCGCGGTCGACCGTCTGTGCCACGACGCCGTGGTCGCGGAACGCATCGATGGTCGCCGGCGGAAGCGTGTTCACCGTATCCGGGCCGATCAACCCCTCCACGTACATGACGTCGCGGTAGGCCGGGTTCTTGGTGCTGGTGCTCGCCCAGAGCGGACGCTGCATGCGCGCGCCGCGCGACGCGAGTGCGTGCCAGCGCGCACCGGAAAACTTGGACCGCGCGAGCCGGTACGCGAGCTTCGCGTTAGCGATGGCGGCTTTCCCCTTGAGCGCACCGGCGCGCGCCGCGCCGGCGCCTCCGCCTTTCACGATCGCGTCGAGCCTGGCGTCGATCGCCGTGTCCACGCGACTGACGAAGAAACTCGCCACCGATGCGATGCTGGCCACCGGCTGCCCCGCCGCCACGCGCGCCTCGAGTCCTTCGATGTACGCGTCGATCACCTGGCGGTGCGCGTCGACGGAGAAGAGCAGCGTGATGTTGACGTTGATGCCATCCGCCGTGAGCTGCTTCACGGCCGGGGCGCCCTCGGGCGTACCCGGCACCTTGATCATCACGTTGGGGCGGTCCACGCGTTTCCAGAGGCGGCGCGCCTCGGCAATGGTCGAGTCGGTGTCGTGCGCGGTGGCCGGAGACACCTCGATCGACACGAATCCGTCGGCGCCCTTGGTCTGATCGTAGACGCCGCGGAAAATGTCGCACGCGGAGCGGACGTCGTCCGTGGCGATCTCCTCGAAAAGATTCCACGGCGTCGACGCCGTCGAGGACGCAATCTGCGCGTCGTACAACGTGCCGTGCGCGAGCGCCTTTTCGAAGATGGTCGGATTGGACGTCATGCCCGTGAGCACGTCGTCGTTGATGCGGCGCGCGAGGTCGCCGGATTGAAGGAGGGCGCGGTCGATGAAGTCCAGCCAGACCGCCTGCCCGGCGTCGTGCAATGCTTTGAGGCTCATGCCCGGAAACCTAATGAGAAAAAACGCCGAATTGCGTCACCAACCATTCCGCTTGCGCAGCTCCGTGATGTGGGCGGTATGATGCCGGCTGTGCCATCCGTACAGGGCCACGAGCGAGTCGAGCGTCTGCGCGCCTGACTCCGGGTGCTGAAGGGTGCGTGCGAACTGGTCTGCCGGCACGCTCTGAAGAAATGCGTCGAGGCGCGCGTGCAGTGATTCGAGGAGTGCGAGCGAGATACCGACGGGCGCCGACCGCGCGTCGGCAAGATCGGCCCAGCGATCTTCGGCGTACGGCTTGATGGTCGGATTGTCTTCCGTCACCGCCAGGCGCATGCGGCAGTAGGCGTTGAGATGCGAGTCGGCGACGTGGTGTACCACCTGCCGCACGGTCCACCCGCCGTCGCGGTATGGCGTATCGAGCTGCTCCTCGGACAACCCGCGCACGGCGTCGCCGAGGCGCGCCGGAAGCTCCGCCATGTCGAGAATGGCGCTCGCGCGCTCGGCGCGTGTGAGCGGAGCACGCGGCTTGTGGAATTTTCCAACGGGAAAACGGAGATCGTCGGCGTCAGCGGTCATTGGCGGACGGTGAAGGTGGCGGTGGCGACCTGCGAACCCCATGCGAAATCGATCGCCCCACGGTTCTGCGGCAGGACGCGGATCGAAATCGTGAATTCCTCGACGAATTCCGGCGTGGCGGCAAGCACGAGCGGCGCGCGTCCCAACACCTGCGTCGAGTCGTACTGCGTTCCCCAGACGCCGACGGCCTTGTTGATGATGAGCGACGTGCCGTTCCTGGTGTGCTGGATCCACAGCGTATACATGCCCGGCGGCACCACGACGTCGCCGAACGCGAGGGGTTTCGACGTGGCGAGGTGCGTCGCCGCGTTGGCGCCGGCGCGCCATACCGTGTCGAACGGCACGAGCTCCCCGCCCCAGACGGAGCGTTCGCGCACTTTCGGGCGGCCATAATCGATCACCACCGGCGACTGCGTTCCGCCGAACCCGGCGCTCACCGTGCCGCGCGCGGACGCGACACCCATGGGCGTCATTTTCGCGGCGAGGGCGTTCATGTCCACCCCGCCCGGGGCGCGCACGCCCGTGATCTTGTTCGTGGTATAGAACCCATCGACGGACAGCATCCGTCCGTCGGCGTCAAACCGGAGACGCATAGGGTACGGTCCGCCGATGAGACGCATGGTGTCGCCGACGGTCGGCGTGAGGCCGAACATCGCCACGCCGCCGGTGCTCACCGCCGTGAACGAATCCGTTCGTGTCGCCTTGCGGATCGCATACAGCAGCTCGGCGGTTGCCACCGACGGCCAGGTGATCACGAACGCCGCCTGCTTCGCGGCAAGCATGCGCGTCTGCGTGCTGTCGGGGAACACGTTCTCCCGCTTCACGGAATCGGTGCCGAACGTGAACCGCGCCTCCGACGGCTGGCCGGCAAGCGGCGTGCCGTCCGCCTGGCGCTGCCGGATCACCGCGCGCGTCGGCTTGCCGCCGGCACCGAGGGTGATGTCGTACTGTATGCGCAGTACGTTCGGAACGCGCCGGATGACTTCACCCGTGAAGCTCGTGGCCGTACGGGTGAATTGTTCGACGGCGATCGTATCCTTGCCGAGCCGATAGTAGAACGTCGCCTGCTGCGCGGCGAGCGTCGTTGCCGCCACCAGCGCGCCGGTGAAAAGGAGGAGTGCCTTCCGCATAGCCACCTGAGTCGTGTGGGTCATGGCTTCTTCGTCGCTGCTTTCGTCGCCGGTTTCGCGGCCTTGAGTCTCGCCGCAACGTGCTCCGCCTCCTCGAGCACGCGCAGCACGTTCTCGCTGGCGAGCTTCTTCAGATCCTCGTCGCTCCATCCACGCGCGATGAGCGCCGCGAAGAGTGCCGGATACTTCGAGACGTCATCAAGACCCACCACGGTCTCGGTGATCCCATCGAAGTCGCTGCCGATGCCCACGTGGTCGATCCCCGCCACCTTCCGGACGTGCTCGATGTGATCGGCGACCTGCGCGATCGTCGCGCGAGGGCTCGCGTTCGCGCGCACCCATGCGGTGTCCGCCCGGGCGATCGCCGCGGTGTCTTTTGTGGCCTTCTTCACCGAATCGAATACCGCGTCGCGGCGCTTGTCGTACTCGTTCACCTCCTGCGACACGAACGACGGCACGAACGTGACCATCACGACACCGCCGTTCTTCGGCAGCCGCTGCAGAATGGAATCCGGAACGTCGCGCCGGTGATCGGTGAGGGCACGCGCCGCCGAATGCGAGAAAATCACCGGCGCTTCGGTGGTGTTCAGCGCATCGCTCATCGTCGCGTCGGACACGTGCGAGAGATCGACCAGCATGCCGAGCTTGTTCATCTCCTTCACGACACTCTCGCCGAAGGCCGTCAGGCCGGCGTGCTTTGCGCTGTCTAGCGCTGCGTCCGCCCAGTCGAGCGTCACGTTATGCGTGAGGGTCATGTACCGCGCGCCCTGGCGGTAATAGCTGCGCAGCGAATCGAGATTGTTTTCGATCGCATGCCCGCCTTCGACGCCCATCAGCGACGCGATCCTGCCGCTCTTCATGGCGTCGCGGATCTCGTGCGCGGTGAGCGCCCAGACGAGCGTGTCGGGATACCTCGCTACGAAGGCCTTCGCGGTGCGGATCTGCTCGGCCTGCATCTTTGCGTATCCGTACTTCGCGGAATCGCCCGGGATGTAGACCGACCAGAACTGCGCACCCAGGTGTCCGGCCTTGAGGCGCGGAATGTCCGTCATGCCCGGCGCATGGGTCAGGTCGTACTTCGACGCGTCCCCCCGCGCGACGGTGTCCTCACGAATGCGCCATGGAAGATCGTTGTGTCCGTCCATGACGGGCGTGGCCGCGAGCACCGCGTTCGCGTGCGCGAGGTTCGCGTCGCTGCCGGCCGCGGGTGCCGGCGCGGGTTTTTCGGCGCAGGCAATCATGCCGGACGCGAGGAAAGGCAACAGTCGTCGCATCCGGAATAGTATCATCCCGTTGCCGATGAATGGGCCCATGATCGAACAGGTTATAGCCGCCATGACTTCGGCGTCGCGAGCGGTGCTCGTCGCGCCGCCCGGCGCCGGCAAGACGACGCTCGTCCCGCCGGCGCTGCTCGGCGCGCCGTGGCTTGGCGATCAGAAAATTGTCATGCTCGAGCCGCGGCGGCTCGCCGCACGCGCAGCGGCTCGCCGTATGGCGTTCCTGCGCGGTGAGCGTGTGGGCGAAACGATCGGGTACCGCGTGCACCTCGATACCGTGGTCGGTCCGCGGACCCGCATCGAAGTCGTGACGGAAGGTGTGCTCACACGGATGCTCCAGTCCGACGCGACGCTCGACGGGATCGGCGCGGTCATCTTCGACGAGTTTCACGAACGCTCGCTGCACGCCGACGTGGGCCTCGCGCTCACGCTGCACACGCAGGCCGTCGTCCGCACGGACCTGCGCGTGCTCGTGATGTCCGCAACACTGGCGGGGGAACAGGTCGCGCGCACACTCGACGCGCCGATCGTCATCACGGAGGGGCGCGCATTCCGGGTTTCGACCGAGTACCGGCCGCGCCGCGACCGCGAATACATCGAGAACGGCACGGCGCGCGTGATCCGCGAAGCACTCGCCGGTCATCCCGGTGACGTGCTCGCGTTCCTTCCTGGTGCTCCGGAAATCGTGCGCACAACTCAGCTCCTCCGCGACGCGATCAGCGATCCCGCCGTCGACGTGAGGCCGTTGTTCGGTGACCTGAGCGGCGAGGAGCAGGACGCCGCCATCGCGCCCAGTCTGCCGGGGCGCCGGAAGATCGTCGTCGCGACCAACATCGCGGAAACATCGCTCACCATCGACGGCGTGCGCGTGGTCGTCGACTCCGGACTGGCCCGCGCGCCGCGATTTTCCCAGCGTACCGGCCTCACGAGACTCGAGACCGTCCGCATTTCACGCGCGTCCGCCGACCAGCGTCGCGGGCGCGCGGGGCGCACTGCTGACGGCGTGTGTTACCGGCTCTGGGCCGAACACGACGACGCGCAGCTCACACCACGCGACACACCGGAGATTCTCGACGCCGACCTGGCGCCACTCGCGCTGGAGCTCGCGGCCGCAGGCATCCGCGACCCGTCCGAGCTCACGTGGCTCGACGCGCCTCCGGCCGGCGCGCTTTCGCAGGCCCGCAACCTGCTCGAGCTGCTTGGCGCGATCTCTCCCGATGGCGCGATCACGCCGCACGGCGCCGAGCTCAGCAGGCTGGGCACACATCCCCGGCTGGCGCACATGCTCGTCCGCGCGCGTGAACAGCGGCACGGTTCTCTCGCCGCGATCATCGCCGCGCTGCTTGGACGCCGCGATATCTTGCGCGCCGGACCCGACTCCCGGGTGGATGCGGATCTGCGCACGAGAATCGAGCTCGTCGCGAGACACTCAGGCGCATCCGACGTGCATCGCGGTGCGGTGGAAGGCGTGCGTGCTGACGCCGCGAAATGGCGCGAGCGGCTCGGAGTTGCAAACGATCGCGTGGATGCCGATCTCACCGGAGTACTGCTGGCGTTTGCGTATCCGGACCGCATTGCACGAAGGCGTGCGGTGCACGATACCCGGTATGTCCTGAGCAACGGCTCCGGCGCGCACTTCGTGCAGCCGGATCCGCTCGGCGCACACGAGTGGCTCGTCATTGCGGAAACAGACGGGCGCTCGCCGGACGCCGGGATCAGACTCGCGGCACCGGCCGAGCTCGACGAGTTGATCGCCTGCAAGGCCGCCGCGCTCGTGACCGCCGATGACGTGCGCTACGACGATCGCACCGAACGAATCATTGCCGTACGGCGCACATCACTCGGCGCGATTCCCGTGAAGGAACAGGCGCTTGCCGACCCGCCGGCCGGCGAAATCCAGGCTGCCATGGTCAGTGCCATCCGGCGCGCGGGAGTGGATGCGCTTCCGTGGTCGGACAACGCGCGCGCGCTCAGGCAGCGTTTGGCCTTTCTCCGGGCGCGCGATGCGTCGTGGCCCGACGTGAGCGACGACGCGTTGCTCGGCTCGCTCGAGGAATGGATCGAACCCGTTGTCGGCGGCGCGCGTTCACTCGCCGGGCTGTCTCGCGCAGCGCTGACGGACGCGCTGCTCTCGAAGCTCGACCGGAAGCAACGCGGCGCGCTCGACGTCCTCGCTCCGCCAGCCATCGAGCTTCCGGGCGGGCGGCGCGCGGCCGTCGACTACGCCGATCCCTCGGCGCCGTCGATTGCGGTGCGCATCCAGGATCTCTTTGGCGTGCAGGCGACGCCCGCGATTCTCGGAGGCCGTGTTCCGCTCACGCTTCAGTTGCTCTCGCCCGCCCGGCGGCCGGTACAGGTGACGCGAGATCTCGCCGCGTTCTGGCGCGGGAGTTACGCCGAAGTGCGAAAGGAGATGCGGGGACGATACCCCCGGCACGATTGGCCCGAGAACCCGGCGGCTGCGGCCCCAGGAAAGCCGCGCGGGAAGTAACCGCTACGATCTGATTCCACTCACGCCCGGACGGCGCGACCGGACGACCGTCCGCCAAATCATGCCCCACACGGTGCGCACGACGATCGCCGTCACGACGACGATCGCGAGCGCGATGGCCGCCGACGCGACCGGGTGACGCCACACGAATGCACTGATGAGCGCCACGCCCGTGAGCTCCGTAACGTTCGCCGCGCCGTTGCTTACGGGCTCCGGCGAAGTATCAATCGCGAGACGGGCGCCGAGTTTCGTCAGCGACGTACCGAATGCAATGCCGCCGGCGAGCAGCGCCGTCGCGAGCACGAGTCCCGGATCGCCGCCCCAGCTGAGCAGCAGTGCCATCGCAATCGCGGCGGGCGGACGCAGCAACGCATGCGCCGCTTCCCAGGCCGACGCGATGCCCGGCACGAGCGTGGCCGCGAACTCGACGGCCACGAGAACGACGGCGAGCGTGATTACCCACGCGTTCGAGAGCCCGGCGAGCGCGGGCGGGAGCCCGGCGATCCAGCCGATCCGATGCATGAGACCGATGAGCGCAACCGTCGCGTACGGGCTGATTCCGCACGCAACCGCCAGCGCCAGCA
>Ga0134121_10004806_pt1 | contig 11014 bp, 9 predicted proteins | sample KB301_FD_96463 | JGI IMG/M metagenome (GOLD analysis project Ga0134121, IMG submission 96463) | Terrestrial soil microbial communities without Nitrogen fertilizer from Kellogg Biological Station, Michigan, USA - KB3-0-1 | ecosystem: Environmental > Terrestrial > Soil > Unclassified ...
CCGATTTTTACGTTGGCGGCGGCGCTGCTGCTCGCTGGCATTTCGATGTGGCTGGCCTCCACGCGCCTCACCTTTCGCACGCAACGCACCGATCTGGTCAATCCCGACAAAGAGTACCAACAGCGCTGGCAAAAATACCTTGCCGAGTTTGGCGACGACGATGACATGGTGGTCCTCGTTCAGGGCGGCAACCGTGAAAAAATGACCGCTGCCCTGGAGCAAATCGCCGGCCATATCGCCCAGCATCCCCAGCTATTTGACCGCCTGTTTTATAAATGCGATTTGCGCGGCTTACGCAATCGCGCCCTTTTGTTCCTTCCCTCCGAACAGATCGCCGCGATTCAAGGCAACCTACAAGACATGAAGTTGCTTTTGGAATCCTCGACTTTGGCCGGCATCAGCGGTTGGAAAGTCCTGTCCCTCAGTTCGCTCTTGGACGAGGCGGCTCATCGCTTGCGAGTCATCAAAGAAAACGGCGCGATCCAGTCCGGCGATGTCACTTTCTTGACGCAACTCAATTCCATCAGTCACTCCGCAGCCATGGTGATTGACGATCCGTGCAGTTATGCCAATCCCTGGCAAAGCATCTTGCCGGCGTCCCCCGAACAGAAAGACCAACTCGCCGAGCCGCAGTATTTCTTCAGCGGCGACGGCACACTGGCGTTTTTGTTGGTTCGACCCGTGAAGGTTGCGGGATCGTTTACGGCGGCCAATGCGAGCGTGACTCGATTGCGTGAGATAGTCGATGACGTAAAAGGCAATTTCTCCGACCTCCAATTTGGCTGCACCGGCTTGCCCATTTTGGAAAACGATGAAATGGTCGCTTCCGAAAGCGACACGAGCACCGCATCCTGGTTGGCGCTGGCCGGCATTTCGCTGTTATATTTGGTCGTTTTCCGCGGAGTCCGTTATCCGTTGTTGATGGTCGGCGCTCTGCTCATGGGGACAGCCTGGGCCATGGGCTGGCTTACCCTGACGGTAGGTCATCTCAACATTTTGTCAGCCACCTTTGCCGTGATGCTCTTTGGCATGGGCGATTACGCCGTGCTTTGGGTGATGCGTTACGAGCAAGCCCGCCAACGAGGTTGCAACGTGCGTTCGGCGCTTTTGCACACGACCAGACACGTGGCCGTTGGCAATCTGACCGCAGCAACGACCACTGCCCTGGCATTTTTTGCGACGATGTTTGCCGATTTCAAGGGCGTGGCCGAGTTAGGCTGGATCGCCGGTTGCGGCATCTTACTTTGCGCACTGGGTTGCTTCACGGTTTTGCCGGCATTGCTGACATTGCTCGATCGCCGCCAATTGGTGCCGCCCACGGCAATTCCCATTTTGACTTCAACCTGGTTGCCGAGATTGGGTCGGCGGCCCAAGTTGGTGATCGGCGCCGCCGTGTCCCTCGCGGGTTTAGCGGTATTCGGCGTCACGCAAATCAGCTACGACCATAACCTGCTACACCTTCAACCTCGCGGCCTGGACTCGGTCCAGTGGCAGATGACGCTCATTGAGCACACCGCCGGCGCCAGTTGGAACGCGCTCAGCTCAGTTGCCACACCCGCGGAAGCGCTCGCGCTGAAAGCGAGTTACGAGAAATTACCGTGCGTCGAGCGCGTCGTGGAAATGGCCTCACTGGTGCCGCCAGGACAGGACGCCAAGCTAACCCAACTCGCGGATGTGCAACATCGACTTCGCCGGCTGCCGCCGCGCGATGAACCGATTCCGCATAGCAAACCCAAAACCGATGTCTTGCTGGAAAAGACCGCGCACGTACTGGCAGATTTGCAGGGGCCATTGCCACCAAATGATTCCGGTCAACTTTTGACGGCTTTGCAAGGACATGTCCAGCTGTTGCATGACGCACTGGCCCACGCCGACAGCAACCTGGCCGCGGAGAGAATCCTGCAATTTGACAACAATCTCACACATGACTTGGTTGTCGATCTGCACAGACTTCGCGACGTTTCCACGCCGGCGCCCATCAAGCTGGATGATTTGCCGCCGCCCTTGCGCGAGCGTTACCTCGGCAAATCTGGGCAATGGCTCGTGCAAGTCTTCGCCAAGCAAAGCGTACAAGAAAGCCTCTGGGATTTTGGACCGCTGGACGCATTCTGCAAGCAGATTCAAACCGTCGATCCCGAAGCCACCGGCAGGCCGTTTGCCACGGTGGAAGGGTTAAGGGCCATGAAAAACGGCTTTCAATGGGCTGGTTTTTACGCGTTCCTGGCCATCGTGATTGTGCTGCTGTTCGATTTCCGCAAAGTCGGTCGCATGCTGATTGCCCTGGCGCCATTGGCCCTTGGTTTATTGCTGGCCCTGGGCATTCTCGGGCTGAGCGGCGTACCGTTGAACCCGGCGAACATCATTGCGTTGCCCCTGGTGCTGGGCGTGGGTGTCGATAACGGCGTGCATTTACTGCACGATTATCTCATCCGCCGCCGTGAAGGGCTTCGGTCGGTGAGTTATCCCATTGCACGAGGCGTCCTGGTCAAGGGTTTAACCACCATGATCGGCTTTGGGACGTTGATGATCTCCAGTCAGCGCGGCTTGGCGGGATTGGGGCTCTGTTTAACGTTGGGAGTGGGATGCTGTCTATTGGCGTCGCTGGTGTTCTTGCCGGCGGTGCTGATGTTAATGGGTTCGGGAAAAATCAAGCAGCGTGGCGAACTAAATCAGTGTCTGCCCATCAGTCGTGAACGAGTGGCGGCTTAGGCTTAACGCGGGCCAACCCTCAGGCGACTTTGTTTGAATCGCTTCACACACCCCGTAATCGCCACCTCCGTCGGCAACCGCTCAATGCTCGACGCCCCAAAAAATCCAACAATCCCTTCGGTGTGATCCAGAATAAACTGCGCATCCTCCGGCTCCGAAATCGGCCCACCGTGACATAACACCAACACATCGGCTTTCACCTTCTTGGCGGCATCGTGCATGGCCTGCACGCGCTTGGCCGCCTCCTCCAGCGTCAATGCCGACTTGGCGCCAATGCTGCCCTTGGTCGTCAGACCCATGTGTGGAATGAGAACATCCGCCCCCGCTTTCGCCATTGCAACGGCTTCGTCAGAGTTGAAAATGTAAGGACACGTCAACAATCCCAGCTGGTTCGCTTCGCGGATCAAATCGACTTCCAGGCCGTACCCCATTTCCGTTTCTTCAAGACCCTGACGGAATGTGCCGTCGATCAAGCCGACCGTGGGAAAGTTTTGCACACCGCTGAAGCCTGCCACCTGCACATCGCGCAGAAAGTGTTTCATCATCCGAAACGGATCGGTGCCGCAGACACCGGCCAGCACGGGCGTGTTTTTGACAATCGGCAACACCTCGCGGGCCATGTCCATGACAATCTGGTTGGCGTCCCCATAGGGCATCATGCCGCTAAGACTGCCGCGGCCTGCCATGCGGAAACGGCCGGAGTTGTAAATGATGATAAGATCAATGCCGCCCGCTTCGGCGCATTTGGCGCTGATGCCGGTGCCGGCGCCGCCGCCGATGATCGGCTTGCCGGCGGCCACTTGGGCGCGGAGACGTTGAAGGCATTGATCGCGTGTGAAGAGGCTCATGCGTGGCTCCTTGTTAGCGCTGGCAAGGATATGGCGGACAAGCTATCATGACCACGGAGAAATCGATTGCTCGAGGACGATTTGCCATGGCCACTGTAGCAACCAAAACAATGACGGCCGAGGAGTTCTTCGATTGGGTTCACCTTCCAGAGAACCGTGACCGGCATTTTGAGTTGGAACAAGGGGAGATTGTCGAAATGTCTCTTCCAGGCGAACGGCATGGCGTGGTGTGCGCGAATTCGGTTTGGATATTAGGGAGCTACACGCGTCAGCGACGCAAAGGATACGTGTGCGGCAACGATACCGGCCTGGTATTGGAACGCGACCCAGACACCGTGCGCGGCGCCGATGTTGCCCTTTATGCAGAGAGCCGCGCCTACCAGGAGCTCGAACCCAAGTACTCCGAACTGTTGCCCACCTTGGCCGTAGAAGTCCTTTCTCCCACCGACCGTTGGAAAAAAATGTTGCGGCGAATCGGACAGTTCCTCGCCAAGGGTGTGTCGATGGTTTGGCTGGTTGACCCCGAAGATAGAACAGTCACCTTCTTCCGCAAGGGCCAAGAACCTGTTTTTCTGGAAGAAGCCGATGAACTGACGGGCATGGACGTGCTTCCTGAATTTAGCTGCCGGGTGGCAGACTTCTTCATCATGCCGGGTGAAACTCCTTGACCTTCGCTGGATGCCGCCATGCCCGTTCTCCTCATCGGCACGCTCGACACCAAAGGCGCCGAAATCCAATTCGTCCGCGATCAATTGCACTCGCTCGGCGCGCTTGTTATCGACGCTGGAGTTCTCAACCCACCACAGTTTCCACCTGACATTTCCCGCGACCGTGTCTTCGCCGCCGCAGGCACTTCACTTGCATCCATCCAGCAAGCCGCCGATCGCGGCCAGGCCATTGCAGCGGCCGCCTGCGGCGTTGCCGCCATTGCCCGTGAACTTCACGCCAAGGGCCAGGTCCAAGGCATTCTCGCGCTCGGCGGCTCCGCTGGCACCACCATCGGCACCGCCGCCATGCGGGCACTTCCTTTCGGCATCCCCAAATTGATGGTCAGCACGCTCGCCAGCGGCCAGGTCAAACAATACGTCGGCGTCAGTGACATATGCATGATGAACTCGGTAGTGGATATCAGCGGCCTCAATCGCATTAGCCGGACTGTTCTATCGAACGCAGCACATGCCATGATTGGCATGATAACGGCCCGCAGCCACACCGAATCTCAGCCGCAAGCCGATGGCCGATTACCCATTGCCGCCACCATGTTTGGCGTTACCACGCCTTGTGTGGAGGCTGCTCGGCGGATTGTTGAGCAAGCCAATCATGAGGTTCTTGTTTTTCACGCCACCGGCACTGGCGGCTTGACCATGGAAGCGTTCATCCGCGATGGGCTCATCAGCGGTGTGCTCGACATCACCACCACCGAGCTTGCTGACGAACTGGTTGGTGGCGAGTTGACTGCCGGACCTGATCGGTTGACCGCGGCGGCTTTGCGCGGCGTGCCCCAGGTAATTTCGCTGGGGGCGCTTGACATGGTCAACTTCGGCCCGCCGGTCACAGTGCCCGAGAAATTTAAAAACCGCCGATTTTATCAGCACAATCCCAACGTGACGCTGATGCGGACTACGCCGACCGAGAATGACCAGCTCGGCTTGCAGATTGCACAAAAGGCCAGTGCGGCCAAGGGACCGACTGCGGTGCTAATCCCCTTGCGGGGCGTATCAGCCATCGACAAGGAAGGCCAACCCTTTTGGTGGCCTGAAGCGGACCAGGCTTTATTTCAGAGCTTGCGGAATTGGCTAAGCCCCAGCGTGCGTTTGATTGAATTGGACTTGCACATTAACGATCCGGCGTTTGCGGTCATGGCAGCTCGAACGCTGTTGGAGATGATTGGTTGAATAGTGCCTCCGTGAACGGCACACCCGGATCCAAGCCTGCCAAACGCATTGCCGCAACATGCCCGCGCAGCATGTGCCAATCTTCTAGCATGTCCACATCATACCAGGGTGGCAACAGCGCCAGTTTCAGCTTGGCCGTTTTGATCCGGGCCACGGTTTCCGACAACACATTGGTGCCGCCCCACGTGATGCCGTCAAATACGGGCGGCGCCTGGCCGGCGCAGCCCATCAGGCAATAGCCCCCGTCAGTTGCAGGGCATAGCACCACGTCCGCAACAGCGAGGGCGTCAAATGCAGTTTCGATGTATGAAAGCGGAAGTGTTGGGCTATCGGCGCCGACCAGCACCACCCGCTCGTCGCCATTCGCCAGACAAGCGGTGAAAAACGCCGACATGCGTTGGCCGAGGTCGCCGTGGCTCTGAGGCTCCAATTCAAACTGATTTTGGACGATGGCGGCAAACTGATCGGCGGTGTCGGCACCGCTGCATGCCAGCACGCGGCGTGCGGAGATGGAGGTGAGCCTGGTCAGCGTATCGCGCAGAAAAGCAAGCGCGATCTGGGCTGCCCATTCAGGCGAAGTCTGAGCCGCCAGGCGTGTTTTGACCTGGCCGGCTTGCGGCCATTTGGCGAACAGCCCCAACGTTCGGCGCTGCCGTAAAACCATGAGATTAGCTTGTGGCCTTGGCTTTGACAGGTGGGGGCCGATCTAACCCACTATTGGCGCCTTTAGGTCCCTGGCCGCCGCAACCGCTCAGCATACCCAGGCAAAGGCACGCCAGCAAGGTCAAGGACCAACTGCGTTTACCTGTCATGCAGATCTCGCTGGAAAGGACAAAGAGCCGGCCATTTTGCAATGACCGGCTCCAAAAGCTCATCGGCGAACTAAGCCGTTAACTAATTGGTCTTCGTGGAGGTAGCCGCCGGAGTGCCAGTGCTGCTGCTCTTAGTCTCGCTCTTGCAGCCTGTCGTGGTGGTGATCATGGTGGCCGCCATCAAGGCCGCCAAAAGCAATGCAAACAATGTCTTCACAGTCAAACCATCCTTTCGTGATTAGATTCGAACCAAAAACCCAGGTGTCCCGTCACACTTAGGCCAGTCCCAGCCGTCTCCATGGAGGTGGCAGGGAATTCACTTAAACTTTGATCGTCATGGGGGCGAAGGAATCAGCCGTGGTTCACTTAGCGAATCTTATGGCTGAATGTTAGCCTTTCTTCGTTTCCGAGCTCGTTGCTTTGGTCGCGGTCGGCGTCGAAGAAGGCGTTGAGCCATTTTTCGTGGCCGTGGCGCTGGGCGTCGTCGTTGGGGCGCTAGATTTCGTTGCTGAGGCGCTGGCTGACGGGCTAGACGTAGTCTCCGGCGTTTTGGTTGGCGTGGGAGTACCAGTCGCTGCAGGTGTGGCGCTCGTTCCCGACTTGGTGGCCTTCGGGCATCCGGCGATAGAGCCGAAACCGACCGCAAAAGCGCAGAATAACAAAGTCAATCCGATAAACTTGCTCACAGTTCGACCATCCTTTCCACAGATGTGGGACTTAGAAGTTATTACAATCCGCCAGTTTCCACGGCTGGCAAGCCACATACCATGACACACGGAGCTGCGAATTATTCCCGTTTTTTCTATTTCGCTTCCGTCATTAAACCCAGGCCCTTTCCAGAAAATACACCAAATGCCACGGACCGGCATTTTTGCGCTGGCATCGATTCTGCTCAGAGCGTAGGCTTAGCAAGCGTTATAAGGAGTTATGGCGCGGGTGTCACGAAAATTTTTTCACAAAAGTGGCGAGTGGCCCATGGCAAGTGGCGAGCGAAGGGCCAAAGCGTTTGCTTGGTGCGTCAAGATCGCTGCCGCCCCGACGAATTACTTTCAAGACGTGAAGCATTGAGCACTTACCACTTGTCACGCACCACTCGCCACTTTTTCAGGGAATATACTGACAAACTTGGGGTCATTCTTCACAGGGAGACGTGCCAATGGGTCTGCCCGGAGGTCGAAGGCGCATGCAGGAGCTGGTGCGGCTGCACTACGAAGCGCTATATCGCTACGCCTATCGCCTGAGCGGCTCGGCCAACGAGGCGGCGGATTTGACGCAGGAGGCTTTTTGTCAAGCACAGGCGAAGTTCGGTCAGCTGCGTGACACCACGCGGGCCAAGGCCTGGCTGTTTAGCATCTTGCGGAACACCTATTTGCACCGAGTGCGGGACGCGCGTCGCGACAAGTTGGTCCCCTTGGATTACGTCGGCGACCTGCCAGAACGGCCGCCAGAGCAGCTGTCGGAGATCGACGCACAAGTTTTGCAGGAAGCCCTCAATCAGCTCCCGGAAGAGTTTCGATCGCCGCTGATCTTGTATTATTTTGATGATTTTAGTTATCGTGACATCGCCGAGCACATGGCTGTGCCGATCGGAACTGTGATGTCACGGTTGGCCCGTGCCAAGGCCTACCTGCGAGCCAAGCTGCTGCCAGTGGTGGCCGACGGATTAGGGAGGGGGAGCGATGGATTGTAAAAACGCCCGCCTGTTGCTGGAAGTGGCCCATCCCCTGGCCACCGAACTCGATGCGCGCGACACGGCGGAATTGGCGGGCCATCTGTCTGATTGCCCCGACTGCGGGCCCTGGGCCGAGACCGAGCATCGTCTTGACGAAATGTTCGGGAACGCCATGCGCGCCGTGCCGGTGCCCGACGGCCTGGCTCAGCGGATTATCGGCCGATTGCACGTGGAACGCGACGCCTGGTATCGCGGCTGGGCGGTACGGGCCGCCGGCGTGGCAGCGGCGCTGCTCCTGACGGTGTGGGCTAGCTGGGCATTTTGGCTGGGAAAGAAACCAGCGCTCGATATGGACGAGTTTGTTTTCGAAACCGAACAATTCTTGTACAAACCCGAGCTGGTCGAACAAGCTTTCGCGGCGAAAGGCGTCAAAATGTTGGCGCCGCCGAATTTTGACTACACCTTGTTGCATTCCCACGGCATGGCCGATTTTCAGAGCAGGCGCGTGCCCTTTCTTGAGTTTTTCCAACCTGGCAATAAGGACGTTCCCTCTGGCATGGCCAAAGTTTATGTCGTGTCCACCGAGCAGTTTCGCCTGGACGACGCCAAAAACTTGACGGTTGCTGGAAGCAGGCAAAACATCGTGGTCCGTCCCAACGACAAGAATGCCAGCTTCGCGTACATCATCGTTTACCCGGTTGGCGCCAGTCTTGAAAGATCCTTTTTCAAGGTTCCAACCGCTCCCAAGCTCTGATTTGGCCAAGGCACGCCACTGCATCAAGCTTGCAATTGCACTAGACATTCCCGCCGCTCTTCTGCTATAGCCCGCGCCTCATTCTCTTGCCGGACCGGTATTAGGAGGCACGGACTGCCATGCAAAAGCTGCTCCTGGCCGCGACAGCGGCTTGTTGGGGAATCTTGGGCATATGCCACGCCCAGCAAAGCGTTGGCACGCCCAACGAGCCTTTTGGCGTTCCCGTCGGTCCTCAAAAGGCCGCTCCTGGCCAGTTTGCCTTGCCTACCACTCCCGGCTACCAAAAACTGCCGACGGCGCCGCAGCCCGGCGCGGAGTTCCTTGGCACTCAACCCAACTACGCCGGCAACAGTTTTGTGCAGCCCGGCGCCATGGCAGAAAAAAACAGCCCCATTTGGGACTACCTCCGCCAAAACTTCGACACTCCGGATCCCAATCAGGATATCGCCATTCAACCCAACGCCGGCAACTGGGTGATGTGCATCCAGTCCTACAGCGGCAAGGACGCGGCCAAGATGGCGCGCGACCTGGTCATCGAGCTGCGTGGCAACGCCGCTTACAAGCTCAATGCCTTCACTTATCGCCAGGGCGTGGACGAGTGCAAAGCAGAACAACAGCGCATCAAGGACGAGGTCGCGCGCAAGCAGGCGGAATTTGCCAAAAACAACTTGCCGCTTGACACTCCCCTCCGCATTGCTTTCACCCGTTACGAAATTCAGTATGCGGTGCTGATCGCCGGCTACAAAGACAAAGAGTCCGCCAAAATCGCCATGGATGATTTGCGGAAAAAGAAATTGCCGGACCTCGATCCTAACAAGGTCCAGCTCGACATGAAATACGGGGTGGAGTACGACAAAAGCGGCGCGCCCACCAAAGCTGCCGCCGTGGCCATCAATCCGCTCGCCCAGGCCTGGGTTTGCCCTAATCCTTCCAAGCGCGCGGACCGGTCCACCGGCCCCAGTGCCGAAGACATGGCGCTCATGAAGAAGCTCAACGCTCAGGAGCCTTACAGTTTGCTGAAATGCCCCAAGAAAATCACCCTGGCCGTCAGAGAATTCGCCATGCCGTCCGAGCTTCGCACGGACAAAACAACCACGATGTCATTTTTGGAAAAAATCGGCCTGACCAGCGCGCCTGCTACATATGACACTGCGGCCATCAGTGCTCAGAACCTGGCCGACTTGCTGCGCAAGGGCAACTTCGAGGCCTACGTGCTGCACACCAAGTATTCCAGTTACGTGACCGTCGGCAGCTATGACAGCGAACAAGACCCGCGCATAGAGCGCGATCGCAAGAATCTAGCGGAGATCAACGGGCAACTCAACCCCGCCGCCCGGCTGGCCGCCCAGCCCCGGCTGATGGCGGTGCCAAGATAACGGAGCGAACAACTCATTGTCCTCATCGCCGTGGCAGCCATGCAGCAACAGGCTTAGCCCGGCGCACCAAAACAGCACCGCCAGCCATCTGATGAACTGCGGCAACGTCAGTGCAGTTTGATTGATGCCGATGTAACGCATCGCGCGCTCTTCCTTGGTAAAAAACCCAAAGCAATTGTCACCGCCGCTTTGCATAATGACAAGCTATCAGCCAACAAAAAACCCTCGTGGCAAGGTAGCCACAAGGGTTTTGCGTTCGGTCAAATCACGGGCTATTTCTTGGGATGCGCCGGCACAATAAACGGGTCCGTCAGCGGATGATGTCCAGTCTTGCCGATAAAGACCTTGTCGGCGTGGTGCTTGCCATCGATCCACAGGTTCCAGTGAATCGCCTTGGCTTCCTTGCTGACCTGGAAATCGATGCCGTCGATGTGCCGATCGGTCTTGAAGTCGATGGTGATCTCGTGGCGTTTTTCATGGATGCGCCACCAATCGCCATATTTGCCCTTGAACTCCAGGTCATGCGGTTCCAGGCCGGTGATGACTCCACCTTCGATATGAATCTTTCCCGTGAAGTGGTGCAACGTCCTGGCGGTGGTGGTGCGGACATGCCAGCCGGTTTTGCTGGCCCACACGGCATAGCGAGCCGGCTCGCCCGCCTTGAACCCTTTGGGCTCACCCTTGACTTCGAATACCTCTTTGGCCTTGTCTTTGCCTTTCACCTGGCCCAGAACCGATTCCGGCTGGCTTACGAACAGGCATAGACCGCAGGTTGCGGTCAAGACGCAACCAAAGCAATATAGATGGGAACGCATCAAACATCTCCTTGAACAGAATTACCATCGTGCAAGGGCAGACGTGGATGCAGCGCGTGTTCCGATATAGATTGGACACCGGGATAAGGGTAGAAGTTCCGGTCTGCAAACAGAAACCCGCGGCACCCGAGCC
>Ga0134121_10004808_pt1 | contig 11011 bp, 3 predicted proteins | sample KB301_FD_96463 | JGI IMG/M metagenome (GOLD analysis project Ga0134121, IMG submission 96463) | Terrestrial soil microbial communities without Nitrogen fertilizer from Kellogg Biological Station, Michigan, USA - KB3-0-1 | ecosystem: Environmental > Terrestrial > Soil > Unclassified ...
AGGTGCGCCGCAACCGCCAGCACGACGTCTTCGCGCCACGGACGCGCCGCGATCTGGACGCCGATCGGCAGACCCTCGGCCGACGTGCCGGCGCGGACGACCCCGCACGGCCAGCCGGTGAGACTGAACGTCTGCAGATACGAACACAGCGCCGGACTGGAGGGCTCCGCCGAGAATCCATGCGGCGGGGCGATCACGGCGCACGGCGGACAGAGAATCGCGTCGTACGACTCCATGAACGACAGCAGCGACGCGCAGAACATGTCCCATCGGACGACGAGCGCGGCGAACTGCGCCGCGGAGGTGGCCGCCGGCGCGAAGGCCGCCAGCAGTCCGGCGATCTGCGGGCTCGGCTCGTTCGTCCCGTACAGGTCGAGCAGGCTCTTGACGCCGGCGCCGCCGTCGGCGCTGAACAGGCCGAAGAAGATCTCCAGCGTCTGCTCGATGCCGGGCGGCCGTGTCTCGATCACCTCCGCGCCTGATGCCGCCAGCGCGGCCGCCGCGCCGCGGACCGCGTGCACGATGTCCGCCGCCGCCGGCACGATCCCGTTGTCGGTGAACAGCGCGACGCGCAGGCCGGTGACGTCGACAGCGGACGGATCGCCGAGCGGCATCGGGACGACGGCCGGATCGCGCCAGTCGACGCCGGCGACGATCGGCAGCGTCAGCGCCAGGTCCTCGACGCGCCGCGCCATCGGCCCGAGCTGCGTCAGCCGATCGAGCGGTCCGAAGGGCGGCAGGATGTGCCCCGTGCGCGGCACGCGGCCCGACGTCGGGCGGATGCCGACGGTCCCGCAGCAGTGCGACGGCAAACGGATGCTGCCGGCGGTGTCGCTGCCGATGTCGAGCGGCGATCCGCCGGCCGCGATGATCGCCGCCGCGCCGCCGCTGCTGCCGCCGCACGTCCGCGACACGTCGAACGGGTTGTTCGTCCGGCCGTAGACGAGATTGTCGGTCTCGTAGGCGAGCGTCACTTCCGGCGTGTTCGTCTTGCCCAGCAGCACGGCGCCGGCGGCGCGCAGGCGCGCGACCGCCGTGGCGTCCTGCGCCGGCACGAAACCCGATCGCCCGAGCGTGCCGCCAGTCGTGACGACGCCGGCCGTGTCGAGGTTGTCCTTGATCGTGATCGGGACGCCGTGCAGCGGGCCGCGCACGTCGCCGCGCGCCAGCGCCGCGTCGGCCGCCCGCGCTTCGCCGCGCGCGCGATCGGCGGCCAGCGCGACGACGCCGTTCAGCCGCGGGTTGACCGCGTCGATGCGGCGGAGGTGCGCGTCGACGACCTCGGCTGAGGAGATCTGTTTCTCGCGAATGGCGTCCGCGAGCTGGGCCGCGGACGCCGACGTGGGATCGGTGAACAGGGTGCCGGCCATTCCGCAGAGTCTACGCGGACAGCCATCGATCGCTATAATCCTCCGCGCAATGCCGCTCGTCCCGGGCGTGCGTCTCGGACCGATGGACCGACGAACCTTCCTCAAGGAATCGACCCTGTCGGCCGCCGGCCTCGCGGTCTCGACGGTGCCTGCCGGTGCGACGCCGGCGCGGCGCGAGCGCGAGAGACAGTCCGGACCCGCCGTGCTGATCGATCCGCGGCCGTCGTTCGAGCTGTCGCCGTATCTCTACATGCAGTTCATGGAGCCGCTGGGTGCGACCGACGGCTCGGTCGAAGCGGCGTGGGATCACGCGCGGGACGACTGGCGCGACGACGTCGTCGCCATCACCCGCGACCTCGGCCCGACGATGATGCGCTGGGGCGGCATCTTTGCCGATTTCTACCGCTGGCGCGAGGGCGTCGGCCCGCGCGACACACGTGCGCCGATGCTCAACCTGCTCTGGGGCGGCATCGAGTCGAACCAGGTCGGCACCGGCGAATTCGTCGACTTCTGCGGCCGCGTCGGCGCCGAACCGCTGATCTGCGTCAACTTCGAGTCGGACGGACGCAAGCAGTACATGACGTCGAAGGGCGCCGTGCGCACCGCCGACGCCCGGGAAGCGGCCGATTGGGTGGCCTACTGCAACGACCCCGGACACAGCCTCCGCCGGGCGCACGGCCGTGCCGCCCCATGGAACGTCGCGCACTGGCAGATCGGCAACGAGACGTCCTACGACCGGAACGGCTTCGATCTCGAGACCGCGGCGCGCAAGACCGTCGAGTTCGCGCGGGCGATGCGCGCAGCCGATCCCGCGATCCGCCTGATCGCGTGGGGAGACAGCGGCTGGGCGGCGCGCATGGCGGAGATCGCCGGCGAACACGTGCAGTACCTCGCGTTCCATCACATGTTCGATCCGGATGCGCCGGGCCGGCCGGTGCTGCGCGGAGAGCTGTACCGGCGCGACCCGGATGCGACCTGGGAGCAGTTGATGCGGGCCTGGGAGGTCACCGACGCGAAGATTCGCACGGTGCGCGACAGCCTCGGCGCGCGGCGCATGCCGCTGGCGCTGACGGAATGCCATTTCGTCATCCCCGGCCGCGATCGCGGCGACGTGCTGGCGTCATGGGCCGCCGGCGTCTCCTACGCCCGCATCCTCAACAACCATCAGCGGCACGGCGATCTGCTGAAGATCGCCACTGCCGCAGACTTCTGCGGCACCCGCTGGCAGAACAACGCGGTGATGATCCCGACGCCGAAGGGCAACCCGCGCGCCTACCTCCAGCCGGTCGCGCGGGTGATGCGGCTGTATCGTCATCATGTCGGCAGTCATGCCGTCACCGTCAGCGCCGCTGTCGACGGTCTCGACATCGTCGCGAGCCGCCGGGACGATACCGTGTATCTCCACGTGGCGAACATCCGGCGGCGGCAGGCGGCGCGCGCAGCGATTCAGATCGCGGGCCACGCGATCCGTGGCGGACGCGTGTTCGAGATCGCCGCCGACCCCGAGGTCGAGGTCTCGCCGCTCAACGACGCAGATGTGATGGTGACCGCGGAGAAGGCGCTGCCGGCGGACGGCGTGTGGGAATTCCCGGCCGCCTCCGTGTCCGCGGTGGAGCTCCAGATCGATCCCGGATAACGCCGTTCGAAATCGATCGATGGCCGCCCTTTCAGGCGATGGTCTGGTTCGGTCTGCTATCCTTGCAAACCGTGACTGCCCCGTCGACTTTGCCAGCCAAGAGCGGCGCTGGCGGCACCCCCGGAGGCCTCGGGCAGTTCTTTCTCGGGCTTGCCATGGCCGTGGTGGGAGGATATCTGCTGCTCAATCAGGTGCAGGTCGCGACCTCCTTTTGGAGCGTTGGGCCGTACGGTGGCTTCGGTCTCACCCTGCTGCCGCTGCTCGTGGGCGTGGGATTCCTGTTCTACGACGGGAAGTCCTCTATTGGTTGGCTGCTGGTCGGCCTTGGGGCGGCGATCATCCTGGCCAGCATCCTGATGCACCTGGACATCTACTTCCGTCCGACGACGCTCTTCAACACAATTGTCATGCTCGGACTGCTGTTCGGCGGTCTTGGCCTGATTGCCCGCTCGCTCCGCAGTGGGTAGATCACTCGACGCAACGACGTCGAGCTGGGCGCTTCATCGTTCGCCGACGAAGAAGTTCAATGCCCCCCGAGTCGGTGGTTTGATTCTGGTTCTTCTTCTTCGTGGTCAACCGCCGGCTGACCGGTCGGCGGCACAAACGGGACGGACACGACGAATGTCGAACCTTGGCCATCGCCGGCACTATGCGCGGTGATCGTCCCGCCGTGCAGCTCGATCAGATGCTTGGCTATCGACAGGCCCAACCCGAGCCCGAATGCCGAACGCGTTGACGATGCGTCCTGCTGGCGGAACCGTTCGAAGACGTGCGGCAGGAACGACGCTGAAATGCCCTGGCCATTGTCCTTCACCGTGATCCGCAGTCCCTCGGGGTGTCGCTGGACGCGGATTTCGACCCGGCCCTGCCTGGTCGAAAACTTGACCGAATTGTGTACGAGGTTCCAGAGGACCTGCTGGAGCCGCCGCGCGTCCGCGTGGATCTCACCGACGTTCGAGTCAACCGAGGCGATGAGCTGAACGCCCCTTGCATCCGCCGCCGGCTGCAGGCTCTGCATCGTCGTCTGCAACAGACCGCCGAAATCAACCGCCGCCACGTCGAGGCGGACGTTGCCGGCGACCAGCCGATTCATGTCGAGGAGATCGTCGATCAACTTCGCCTGCATTTGCGCATTCCGCGCGATCACCGCCAGCGCCGAATGGATTTCGCGGATCGGCTTGCCGCTTTCGAGAATCGACAACCAGCCGAGGATCGCGTTCATCGGCGTGCGGAGTTCATGGCTCAGCGTCGCGAGGAATTCATCCTTCAGGCGGCTCTGCCGCTCCGCCTCGTCACGCGCCTCGCGTTCGCTCCTCAGCAGCCGTTCCCGTTCCTCTGCAGCCTGATGCTCGGCGGTGATGTCGCGGCTGATCCCGACCATCCGATCGCCGTCCTCGTCGGCGAACACGCGCCCGCGTTCCGTGATCCACACGATGCTGCCGTCCGCCCGCAGCGCCCGATATTGCGCGTCGTACGATCCGGTTCTCACCGCCGCGTGCACCGCGTTTTCGACGCGCTGGCGGTCCTCGGGATGGACCGTTCGCATGATCCGCAAGTCCGGACCAAAGGAGCCTTTCGGAAAACCGAACAGCACCTCGGGATCCGTCGACCACCGCATCTGCCCCGACGACAGGTGCCATTCCCACGCCGCGATCTGCGCCACGTCCAGCGCCATGCGCAGACGCTCTTCGTTCTCGCGAACGCCCTGGTGCGCGCGGTTGAGTGCCGCCGTCCGCTCGTGCACGCGCCGCTCGAGTTCGACGTTGGCGCGCTGCAGTGCCTCCTGCGCTCGTTCGCGTTCGGCGATCTCGCCCTGGAGCTCCTCGTTCAGCCGCGCCAATGCGCCGGTCTTGCGGAACAACTCGATGAACACGCCGATCTTCGATCGCAGGATCTCGGCGTTGACGGGCTTGCTGAGGTAATCGACGGCGCCCACTCCATAGCCGCGCAGCGCATCGTCTTCGTTCACCTCGTGCGCGGTAAGGAACAGGATCGGGATGTGCTGGGAGCGCTTGCGCTGTTTGACGAGTGTGGCCAGTTCGATGCCGTTCATTCCCGGCATCTTGATGTCGAGGACAATCGCGGCGAAGTCATTGCGGATGATGCAGAGCAGCGCCTCGTCCGCGGATGTCGCCCGAGTCAGGGTGCAGTCCAGGTCCCCGAGCATCGCCTCGAGGACGTCGAGGTTTCTCGGGTGATCGTCGACGATGAGAATTTTCGGTGTCTCGAGTCCGGTCACCGTGGTCCTCAGCGGTACAGCCACACGCGAAGCAGCGAGAGCAACTGCTCGGTGTTGACCGGTTTCGCGATGTAATCGGACGCACCGGCCTGCAGGCACTTTTCACGGTCGCCCTTCATCGCCTTGGCGGTCAGCGCCAGGATCGGCAGGGTCCGGAACTCGGCCTGCCGGCGAATTTCGCGCATCGTTTCGTAGCCGTCCATCTCGGGCATCATGATGTCCATCAGGACGACGCTCAATTCCGGCGTCTGCTGAATCAGCTCGATCGCCTGCCGCCCGTTGGTGGCGCTGACGACGTCCATCTCCTGATTCTCGAGCACCGTCGTGAGCGCGAAGATGTTCCGCGCGTCGTCGTCGACGACCAGGACCTTGCGGTGCCGCAGCACGTCGTTCGAGCCGTGCAGCCGCTCCAGCAGCTGCCGTTTGGGATCGGGCAGCGCCGCGACCACCCGGTGCAGGAACAGCGCGGTCTCGTCGAAGAGCCGCTCGGGCGACTGCACGTCTTTCAGCACGATGCTCTTCGCCACGACCTTCAGCCGCGACTCTTCCTCGGTCGACAGTTCCTTGCCGGTGAAGACGACGACCGGCAGGTCGCGCAGCGTCTGGTCGGCTTGCATCCGTTCGAGCAGGTCGAACCCGCTCATGTCCGGAAGCCGCAGGTCGACCACGCAGCAGTCGAACGACCCGTCGCCGAGCAGCGCCAGTGCTTCGCCGCCGCTGCCAGTCGACACGACGGCGATGTCGTCGTGTGAGAGCAGCTCGACGATGCTCTGTCGTTCGATCTCGTTGTCCTCGATCACCAGCAGCCGCTTCTTGTGCGGGGTGACATAGCTCTTGATCCGATCGAAGGCATGCTCGAGGTCCTCGGTCGTGGCGGGCTTGACGAGATAGGAGAAGGCGCCGTGGGACAGGCCGTGCTGCCGTTCCTCTTCGACCGACAGCATCTGCACCGGAATGTGCCGCGTCGACGGGTCGAGCTTGAGATTGTTCAGCACGGTCCACCCGAGCATGTCCGGCAGGAACACGTCGAGCGTGATCGCCGTCGGCCGATATTGTTTGGCCAACGTGATGGCGGCCTGGCCGCGGTTGGCGACGATGCCCTTGAACCCCTTGTCGCGCGCCAGGCCGAGCAGCACCCGCGCGTAGTGCGCGTCGTCGTCGACGATCAACAGCACGTTGTCGCCGTCGTCGATGATCTCGCGGTCGTCGGCCACGACTTCTTCGGCCTTCGCCACCGCGAGGACCGGCAGCGTGGCAGCCGCTCCGGAACGGACCGCCGTCGAGGCCGATTGCATCGCCGGCGCCGTGACAGCCCGGGCGGGACCGGTGTACTGGAGCGGCAGGTACAACGTAAACGTGCTGCCCTGGCCCGGTGTGCTCACCAGCTTGATTTCGCCGCCGAGCAGCGTCGCCAGTTCGCGACTGATCGCGAGGCCGAGGCCGGTGCCGCCGTACTTGCGGCTGGTGCCGGCGTCTGCCTGCTGGAATGCTTCGAAGATCAAGCGCTGCTTCTCGGGCGCGATGCCGATGCCGGTATCGTTCACTTCGATCGCAAGGGCGCTGGGGACGAAGCGCAGGATCGGATGATCAGGCGACCATCCCGAGACCACCGCTTGCACGCGCATCGACACCTGGCCCTGCGACGTGAACTTGAAGGCGTTCGACAACAGGTTCTTGAGAATCTGCTGCAACCGCTTCGGGTCGCTGGTGAAGGCCCGCGGCAGCGTGTTGTCGATGTCGACGTGGAACGACAGGTTCTTCGCCTCGGCGAGGTGATGGAAGTTGCGTTCGACGCTGTCGCGCAGCGCACCGAAGGTGATCTCCTCGGCCTCGACGGTGACCGTGCCCGATTCGATCTTCGACAGGTCGAGAATGTCGTTGATCAGGGTCAGCAGGTCGGTGCCGGCGGAGTGGATGTTCCTGGCGAAATCGACCTGTTTGATCGACAGGTTGCCGGCGGTGTTCTCCGCGAGCTGCTGGCCGAGGATGAGAATCGAGTTGAGCGGCGTCCGCAGCTCGTGCGACATGTTGGCGAGAAATTCGGACTTGTACTTGGAGGTGAGGGCGAGTTCTGCGGCCTTCTCTTCCAGGGCGCGGCGCGCCTGTTCGACTTCCTTGTTCTTGCGCTCGACCTCGACGTTCTGCTCGGCGAGTTGTTTGGCCTTCGAGGCGAGCTCTTCGTTGGTTTGCTGCAGCTCGATCTGCCGGGTCTGCAGCTCCATCGTCAGCTGCTGCGACTGCTGCAGCAGGTTTTCCGTGCGCATCGTCGCTTCGATGGTGTTCAGCACGACCCCGATCGACTGCGTCAGCTGCTCGAGGAAGGTCAGGTGGGTCGCCGTGAACGGCTGAAGCGACGACAGCTCGATGACCGCCTTGGTCTCGCCTTCGAACAGCACCGGGAGGACGACGATGTTCTTCGGCTGGGCGGCGCCCAGGCTCGAATGGACGCGCGTGTAGGTGCGCGGGACCTTGGTGATCAGGATGCGCTGTTTGTCCAACGCGCATTGACCGACCAGCCCCGTGCCGACGTCGATGCGCTGCGCCTGTTTGTCGCCGATCGCGTATCCCGCCAGCAGCGACAGCGACGGCGCCGAATCCACCACTTCGCTGCGCATCTGGTAGACCGAACCCTGCTGGGCGTTGACCAGCGGCGCCAGCTCCGACAGCAGCAGCTTGCCGACGGTCACCAGGTCGCGCTGCCCCTGCAGCATGCGCGTGAACTTGGCGAGGTTGGTCTTCAGCCAGTCCTGCTCCTGGTTGCGATCGGTCGTGCCGCGCAGGTTGTCGATCATCGTGTTGATGTTGTCTTTGAGCTCCGCGACCTCGCCGCGGGCCTCGACCTGAATCGACCGGGTCAGGTCGCCCTTGGTGACCGCGGTGGCCACCTCGGCGATCGCGCGGACCTGGTTGGTCAGGTTGGCGGCGAGCAGGTTGACGTTGCCGGTCAGGTCCTTCCACGTGCCGGCGGCGCCGGGCACGTTCGCCTGGCCGCCGAGGCGCCCCTCGACGCCGACTTCGCGGGCGACGTTGGTCACCTGCTCGGCGAACGTCGCCAGCGTGTCGGTCATGTTGTTGATCGTCTCGGCCAGGGCGGCGACTTCGCCCTTCGCTTCGACCGTCAGCTTCTGGCGCAGGTTGCCATCGGCCACCGCCGTGACGACCTTGACGATGCCGCGGACCTGGTCGGTGAGGTTGGCGGCCATGACGTTGACCGAGTCGGTGAGATCCTTCCAGGTGCCCGCGACGCCGGGCACTTCGGCCTGGCCACCGAGTTTGCCTTCGGTGCCGACCTCGCGCGCGACGCGGGTGACTTCAGCGGCGAAGGCGCGCAGCTGATCGACCATCGTGTTGATGGTGTTCTTCAGCTCGAGGATCTCGCCCTTCACGTCGACCGAGATCTTCCGCGACAGGTCGCCGCGCGCGACTGCGGTCGTGACCTCGGCGATGTTGCGGACCTGCGCGGTCAGGTTCGCGCCCATGACGTTGACCGAGTCGGTGAGGTCCTTCCACGTGCCGGCGACACCGGGCACGACCGCCTGCACCCCGAGGCGTCCTTCGGTGCCGACCTCGCGGGCGACGCGCGTCACTTCCGAGGCGAACGAGCGCAACTGCTCGACCATCGCGTTGATGGCCTCCTTCAGCTGCAGGATCTCGCCGCGGACGTCGACCGTGATCTTTTTCGACAGGTCGCCGTTGGCCACCGCGATCGTCACTTCGGCGATGTTCCGGACCTGGCCGGTCAGGTTGGACGCCATCGAATTGACGTTGTCGGTGAGGTCCTTCCACGTCCCGGCGACGCCCGGCACCAGCGCCTGGCCACCGAGCTTGCCTTCGGTGCCGACCTCGCGGGCGACGCGCGAGACTTCGGAGGCGAACGCGTTCAGCTGATCGACCATCGTGTTGATGGTGTTCTTCAGCTCGAGGATCTCGCCTTTGACGTCCACGGTGATCTTGCGCGACAGGTCGCCGCGGGCGATCGACGTCGCGACGTCGGCGATGTTCCGCACCTGGCCCGTCAGGTTGGAGGCCATCGAATTGACGTTGTCGGTCAGGTCCTTCCAGGTCCCGCCGACGCCAGGCACTTCGGCCTGGCCGCCCAGCTTGCCCTCGGTGCCGACCTCGCGCGCGACGCGCGTCACTTCGGCGGCGAACGATCGCAGCTGCTCCACCATGGTGTTCATGGTGTCCTTGAGCTGCAGGATCTCACCGCGCACGTCGACGGTGATTTTCTTGGAGAGGTCGCCGTTGGCAACCGCGACCGTGACTTCGGCGATGTTGCGGACCTGCGCCGTCAGGTTGCCGGCCATCTGGTTGACGTTGTCGGTGAGGTCCTTCCAGGTACCCGCCACGCCGGTCACCACTGCCTGGCCGCCCAGTTTGCCGTCCGTGCCGACCTCGCGCGCGACGCGCGACACTTCGGAGGCGAACGCATTCAGCTGATCGACCATCGTGTTGACGGTGTTCTTCAGCTCGAGGATCTCGCCCTTGACGTCGACGGTGATCTTGCGCGACAGGTCGCCGCGGGCAACGGCGGTCGCGACTTCCGCGATGTTGCGCACCTGGCCGGTGAGATTCGAGGCCATGAAGTTGACGTTGTCGGTGAGGCCTTTCCACGTGCCGGCGACGCCGGTGACGACGGCCTGGCCGCCGAGCTTCCCTTCAGTGCCGACTTCGCGCGCGACGCGCGTCACCTCCGAGGCGAACGCGTTCAGCTGATCGACCATCGTGTTGATCGTGTTCTTCAGCTCGAGAATCTCGCCCTTCACGTCGACGGTGATCTTGCGCGACAGGTCGCCGTTGGCGATCGCGGTCGCGACGTCGGCGATGTTGCGCACCTGGCCGGTCAGGTTCGAGGCCATCCAGTTGACGTTGTCGGTCAGGTCCTTCCACGTGCCGGCGACGTCCGGCACCTCCGCCTGTCCTCCGAGCTTGCCTTCCGTCCCGACTTCACGGGCGACGCGACTGACTTCGGACGCGAACGAGTTCAGTTGGTCCACCATCGTGTTGATGGTGTTCTTCAGCTGCAGGATCTCGCCTTTGACGTCGACCGTGATCTTGCGCGACAGGTCGCCTTTCGCGATCGCCGTGGCGACGTCGGCGATGTTGCGCACCTGGCCGGTGAGGTTCGAGGCCATCGAGTTGACGTTGTCGGTGAGGTCCTTCCACGTGCCGGCGACGCCAGGCACCGCCGCCTGGCCGCCGAGTTTGCCCTCGGTGCCCACTTCGCGCGCGACGCGGGACACCTCCGATGCGAAGGCGTTCAGCTGATCGACCATGGTGTTCATGGTGTTCTTCAGCTCGAGAATCTCGCCCTTGACGTCGACGGTGATTTTGCTCGACAGGTCGCCGCGCGCGATCGAGCTGGCGACATAAGCGATGTTCCGCACCTGGCCGGTGAGGTTCGAGGCCATCGAGTTGACCGAGTCGGTGAGGTTCTTCCACGTCCCCGCGACGCCGGGCACGACCGCCTGCCCACCGAGCTTGCCTTCGGTGCCGACTTCGCGCGCGACACGCGTCACTTCCGAGGCGAAGCCGTTCAGCTGATCGACCATCGTGTTGATGGTGTCTTTGAGCTCGAGAATCTCTCCCTTGACGTCGACCGTGATCTTGCGCGACAGGTCGCCGCGCGCGACGGCCGTCGTCACCTCGGCGATGTTCCGCACCTGGGCGGTCAGGTTCGCGCCCATCGCGTTCACCGAGTCGGTGAGGTCCTTCCACGTGCCGGCGACGTCCGGCACTTCGGCGCGGCCACCGAGCTTGCCTTCC
>Ga0134121_10004809_pt1 | contig 11011 bp, 7 predicted proteins | sample KB301_FD_96463 | JGI IMG/M metagenome (GOLD analysis project Ga0134121, IMG submission 96463) | Terrestrial soil microbial communities without Nitrogen fertilizer from Kellogg Biological Station, Michigan, USA - KB3-0-1 | ecosystem: Environmental > Terrestrial > Soil > Unclassified ...
GATGAGTCGGTGGACGGATCTGGGCCGGCCCGGGGCAAGGGCGGGACCCCGTCCGACGCCACCGAAGACGGGTCCGCCACTACCTGACCGCGGGGCGCCGCCTGCCGGTGGGCTCACCGGCATGAGAATCGAAGGACGGGCGAGAAGTGGCTCCCCCAAGCAGTAACGCCTCACGGCCGGGCCGGGCGCTGGCCGTGCTGGTCGCGCTCATCGTGGTGCTGTTGCTGGCCATCCTGGGCAGCGATCTGGCTAGCCCCGGGAGCTGGTCCAAGAACTTCCGGGTGCACCTGGGGCTGGACCTGACCAGCGGGACAACAGTGGAGCTGCGAGCGGTCAAGCCCGGTGGCCGCCCGCCGACCGCGTCCGACATGCAGCAGGCCATCCAGATCATGGAAAACCGGGTGAACGCCAGCGGCACCACCGAGGCCCAGGTCCAGCAGCAGGGCAGCGACATCATCAACGTCTCGGTGCCCGGCCAGAGCGCGCAGCAGGTGGTCAACCTGGTCAGCCAGACCGCCGAACTGCAGTTCCGCCAGGTGCTGCTGGCCGCCCCGAACACCGGCGCGGCCGCGGCCCCGGTTCCCGTCAGCCCGACCCCCGTTCCCAGCGTCTCGCCCAGCGCCGCAGCGAGCGCCACTCCTAGCGCCTCGGCCACCCCCAGCGCCTCCGCCCAGGCGGCTGGGAGCGCGGGCCGCAGCAGCGGGCCGCAGGAGTTGGCCCGTCGTGCCCGCGCCCTGCCCGCGGCCAGCCCATCGCCGTCGGCCAGCGGCTCGGCCTCGCCCGCCGCCTCCGGCGCCACGCCGTCGCCCGCACCGGCCTCGGCCACGACGACCTGGCAGCAGGCCCAGGGCGATCCCTCCCTGGTCAGCGCCCCGGTCAAGGCCCAGTTCAACAAGCTCAACTGTGCCGACAAGAACTGGAAGCAGTCGGTCGGCTACACCAACGAGCAATGGAACCTCAAGGGCATCCAGACCGTGTCCTGCGGCCTGATCGGCAGCACGGTGTACAAGTTCGCGCTGGACAAGGCCTACGTGGTCGGCAAGGACATCGCCTCCGCCAGCGCCACCCCGTCGACCACCAACACCTCGTGGGACGTCAACCTCAACTTCAAGGGCAACGGGACGACGCAGTTCGGCAACCTCACCACCCGGATGTACAGCAAGTACTCCGGCAGCACGGCGCCGCCGAACTGGCTGGGGGTGGTGCTGGACGGCGTGGTGGTGTCCGCCCCCTACGTCCAGACCCCGACCACCAACGGCAGTACCCTGATCAGCGGCAGCTTCAGCCAGAGCGATGCCACCGCCCTGGCCAACCAGCTGTCCTATGGCGCGCTGCCGCTGACCTTTGCCCAGGAGTCGGTCCAGTCGGTCTCGCCGCAGCTGGGCCGGGACCAGCTCGACGCCGGCCTGATCGCGGCCGCCCTCGGCCTCCTGCTCGTGGTGATCTACCTGCTGCTGTACTACCGGGGCCTGGCGATCGTCGCGGTGTGCAGCCTGGTGATCGCCGGGCTGCTCGCCTACCTGTCGGTTATCGTGCTCGGCAAGTACCAGGGCTTCGCGCTGTCCCTGGCCGGCATCGCCGGCCTGATCGTGGCGATCGGCATCACCGCGGACTCGTTCGTGGTCTTCTTCGAACGCCTCCGCGACGAGGTGAGAGAGGGGCGCTCGCTGCGGGCAGCGGTGGAGCGCGGCTGGGGCCGGGCCCGGCGGACCATCCTGGTCTCCGACACGGTGTCCTTCCTGGCCGCCGCGCTGCTGTACTACTTCGCGATCGGCAGCGTCCGGGGCTTCGCGTTCACCCTCGGCCTGACCACGATCATCGACGTGATCGTGGTGTTCACCTTCACCAAGCCGATGATGACGCTGCTCGCCCGGACCAAGTTCTTCGGCGGCGGGCACCCGATGTCCGGCCTCGACCCCGGCCGGCTCGGGGCCCGGGCACCGTGGCGAGGAACCCCGCGCCGGACGGCGGCCCCGGTCCCGGCCCGGCAGACCCCGGCGAAGGAGGCGTGATGTCGGCGCTGGGCGGCATCGGCGGCAGGCTCTACCGCGGCGAGGTCTCGGTCGAGTTCGTGGGCCGTCAGCGGCTCTGGTACACCATCTCCGGGGTCATCCTGGCGATCAGCATCATCGCCCTGGCCGTCTTCGGGCTGAACTTCAGCGTGGACTTCAAGGGCGGCTCGGTCTTCCAGTTCCCGGCCGGCACCGCCTCCATCTCCCAGGTACGGACCGTGGTGAGCGGGGCCGGCGGCGGCGGCGACGCCATCGTCCAGCAGGTCGAGAACGCGCAGAAGCACACCGGCAGCTGGACCGTGCAGACCCACCAGCTGACCCCGGCCCAGCGGAACGGCGTGGAGAACGCGATCGCCCGCACGTTCCACCTCACACCGGACCAGATCAGCGTCCAGTACGTTGGCGCCAGCTGGGGCAGCCAGATCTCCAAGAAGGCGCTGCAGGCGCTGATCGCGTTCCTGGTCGTGATCGTCATCTATCTGTCGATCGCGTTCGAGTGGAAGATGGCCGCCTCCGCGCTGATCGCGCTCGCCCACGACATCGTGATCACGGTCGGGGTCTACGCGCTGCTCGGATTCCAGGTCAGCCCGGCCTCGGTGATCGGCCTGCTCACCATTCTGGGTTATTCCCTCTATGACACGGTGGTCGTGTTCGACAAGGTCAGGGAGAACACCGCCGGGCTGGTCGGCTCCGGCCGCGCCACCTACAGCCAGGCGGCCAACCAGGCGCTCAACCAGACCCTGGTCCGGTCCATCAATACCTCGGTCATCGCGCTGCTGCCGGTGGCCGCGATCCTGTTCATCGGCGCGGGCCTGCTCGGCGCCGGCGAGCTGAAGGACCTGGCGCTGGTGCTGTTCGTCGGCATGCTGTCGGGCACCTACTCCTCGATCTGCATCGCGACCCCGGTCCTGGCCGACCTTAAGGAGCGGGAGCCGCAGTACAAGGCGCTCGCCAAGCGGGTCTCCCAGCGTGCCGCCAGCGGCCGCGCCGCCAAGCGCGAGGCCGCCAGGACGGGCGCCCGGAACGGGGCGGCCGCGGGCGTGGCCCCCGGGGACGCCCTGGAAGACGGCGGCCCGGACGAGGGATCCGGCCCGGCCGACGCGGCCGGTGACGAGGCGGCCGGCGCCGCCGCGACAGGCGAGCCCGTCCCCGCGGGCCGGGCCTCCTCGCGCGGCGCCACCCCCGGCGGGCAGCGGCCGGGCCCGCGGCAGCAGCCGCGGCGCACCAGCGCGGCGAGGCGCCGTCCCAGCGGCAAGAAGAAGCGGCGGTAGCACCTGTGCCGGGGGAGGAGGCCGCGGCGGACAGCGCCCTGGCCGGCCTGATCAAGGCGAAGATCCGGGACGTCGCCGACTACCCCCAGCCGGGCGTGGTGTTCAAGGACATCACGCCGCTCCTGGCGGACGGCCAGGCGCTGGCCGCGGTGGTGAGCGCGCTGGCCGAGGGGCACGGGCCGGTGGACAAGGTGGCCGGCATCGAGGCCCGCGGCTTCATCCTCGCGGCCGCGGTCGCCTGCCAGCTGGGCTCGGGCTTCGTCCCGGTCCGCAAGCAGGGCCGTTTGCCCGGCCCGACCTACGCGCGGAGCTATCAGCTCGAGTACGGGACCGCCACCATCGAGGTGCACCAGGACGCCTTCACGCCCGGTGAGCGGGTGCTCATCGTGGACGACGTGCTGGCCACCGGCGGCACGGCCGAGGCCACCACGGACCTGGTGCGCCGCTCCGGGGCCGAGGTCGCCGGGATCGCCGTCATCCTGGAGCTCTCGTTCCTCGGCGGCCGCGGCCGGCTGGCCGAGCAGAACCTGCGGTCGCTGCTCGTCATTTGACGTCCTCTCCGCCGGAAGGGCGGGAATTTCAGCGCGCCGGGCGCGTTCTCCCGCAGAAGCGCTGCGGCATCCGCGAGGGCGCTGATGGCCGCCGCGCCGGTGCCACACCGGCTGACCAGGACGTGGGGCCGGGATGCCGCCGATAGAATGGGTTCTTGGCGGATAACAGGAGTGCCAGTGGCCGGTGACGTGGCGATGACCGGCAGGGCCGGTGCCGACGCCGCCTCCTCCGCCCCGGAGCAGCAGGACTTCCCGGCAGCACCGGGGGACAACGGCGAGGCGGCGCGGGACACGGCCGTGCCGGTTTCCGACGAGCCAGCCTCCGCCGAGCCGGTCCCGGCCGGGCCAGCCGCTGCAGAGCCAGCCGTTGCCGAGCCAGCCTCCGCCGAACCAGCCCCCACCGCCGTCCTCGAGGCTTCTCCCGGGCCCACGGTCCTCGCCGTCCCCGCCACGCCACCAGCCACGGCACCGCCCGGGGCCATCGGCGGCGCCGCGGTCCGGCGCCGGCTGTCGCGCCTCGGCGCGACGCGCGGCGGGGGCGTGAACCCGGTGCTTGAGCCCCTCACCAAGACGGTGCGGGCGACGCATCCCAAGGCAGACATCAGGCTCATCGAGCGCGCCTACGACGTGGCCGCCCGCTGGCACACCGGCCAGAAGCGGCTGAGCGGCGACCCCTACATCACCCACCCGCTCGCGGTGGCCACGATCCTGGCCGAGCTGGGCATGAACCACGAGACCATCTGCGCGGCGCTGCTGCACGACACGGTCGAGGACACCGCCTACACGCTGGCGGAACTGCGCCGCGACTTCGGCGAGGACGTGGCGGCGCTGGTCGACGGGGTGACCAAGCTGGACAAGGTCAAGTACGGCGAGGCCGCCGCCGCCGAGACCGTGCGCAAGATGATCGTCGCCATGTCGCGCGACGTCCGGGTCCTGGTCATCAAGCTGGCCGACCGGCTGCACAATATGCGCACCCTGCGCTACCTGCCGCGCGAGAAGCAGGAGCGCAAGTCGCGCGAGGTGCTGGAGATCTTCGCGCCGCTGGCGCACCGGCTGGGCATGAACACCGTGAAGTGGGAGCTCGAGGACCTGGCCTTCATGACGCTGTACCCCAAGCGCTACGACGAGATTGCGCGGATGGTGTCCGAGCGTGCGCCCCACCGGGACGTGTTCCTGCAGAAGGTCATCGACGAGGTCTACACGGACCTGCGTGACGCGAAGCTGAAGGCGCGGGTGACCGGGCGCCCCAAGCATTTCTACTCGATCTACCAGAAGATGATCGCCCGCAACGTCAGCTTCGACGAGATCTACGACCTGGTCGGCATCCGGGTCCTGGTCGATTCGGTGCGGGACTGCTACGCGGTGCTCGGCACGGTGCACGCCCGGTGGAACCCGATTCCCGGGCGGTTCAAGGACTACATCGCGATGCCGAAGTTCAACATGTACCAGTCGCTGCATACGACCGTGATCGGCCCGGAGGGCAATCCGGTCGAGCTGCAGATCAGGACCTGGGGCATGCACCGGCGGTCGGAGTACGGCGTGGCCGCGCACTGGAAGTACAAGGAGGAGACCGTCCCCCGCGGGCGCGGCAACACGCCGAACGTCAGCGAGATGGCCTGGCTCCGGCAGCTGGTCGACTGGCAGCGGGAGACCGCCGACCCGGCCGAGTTCCTGGAATCGCTCCGGTTCGACCTGGGTGCGCCGGAGGTCTACGTCTTCACCCCGCGCGGGGAGGTGATCGCGCTGCCCACCGGAGCCACTCCGGTGGACTTCGCCTACGCCATCCACACCGAGGTGGGGCACCGCACGATCGGCGCGCGGGTGAACGGGAAGCTGGTCGCGCTGGAGTCCGCCCTCGACAACGGGGACACGGTCGAGATCTTGACCTCCAAGGCGCCGGACGCGGCGCCGAGCCGGGACTGGCTGGGCTTCGTCAAGAGCGCGCGGGCGCGGAACAAGATCCGGCACTGGTTCTCCAAGGAGCGCCGGGAGGCGGCCGCCGAGGCCGGCAAGACCGCGATCGCCCGGATGATGCGCAAGCAGGAACTGCCGCTCCAGCGGCTGGCCACCGGGGACGGGCTGCAGGCCATCGCGACGCAGCTGCACTACCCGGATGTGTCCGCGCTCTACGCGGCGGTAGGGGAGGGTCACGTCAGCGCGCAGTCGGTGGTGACCAAGCTGGTCGCCTCCGTCGGCGGTGCCGCGGGCGCGCAGGAGGACCTGGCGGAAACCACCCTGCCGACCCTGCCGGCCCGGCCGCCCCGGCCGCGCACCGCCGGGGATTCGGGCGTCGTGGTGGAGGGCGACGCCGACGTGTGGGCCAGGCTGTCGCGCTGCTGCACACCGGTGCCCGGAGACGAGATCACCGGGTTCGTCACCCGCGGCCACGGCGTGTCGGTCCACCGGGCCGACTGCGTCAACCTGCGGCACCTGCTCGACTCCGAGCCCGAGCGGCTGGTCGAGGTGCGCTGGTCACCGACCGAGGATTCGCTGTTCCTGGTGGCCATCCAGGTGGAGGCGCTCGACCGCACCGGCCTGCTGTCCGACGTCACCCGGGCCATCTCCGACGCCCGCGTCAACATCCTGTCGGCGTCGGTCACCACCACCAGGGACCGGGTAGCGGTCAGCAAGTTCACCTTCGAGATGGGCGACCCCAAGCACCTCGGGCACGTCCTGCGCGCGGTCCGCGCGATCGACGGCGTATACGACGTCTACCGCGTCACCAACTGAGCGCGGAGTGGCCCTGGCCAGCGACGACCCGAACTACTGCTCGTTCGCGGACATCGCTCCCTGCGCCTGACCGGCGGCGGGCTCAGCCGGAGAGCTCGGCCAGGGTCCGCTCGGCCTCGGTGAGCCAGGACCGGCGCGCGGCGATGGCCTCCTCCGCCTCGGCCACCGCCTTGGCGTCGCCGTGCTCGGTGGCTTTGGCCAGCTGGGCCTCTAGGGCGGCGATCGCGGACCGGATCTGCTCGACGGTCCCCTGGGCGCGGGCGAGCGCCTCCGGATTCGACCGCCGCCATTGGGCGTCCTCCGCCTTGCGGACCGCCTCCTCGATCCGCCGCAGCCCGGACTCGAGCCGCTCATGATCCTGCCGCGGCACCGGGCCCGCCTGCTCCCAGCGCTCCTGGATCCCGCGCAGCGCCGCCCGGGCGGCACGGACGTCGGTGACCGGGACCAGCTTGGCCGCCTCCTCCAGCAGCTGGGACTTGACGGCCGCGTGCTCGCGCAGGGCCGCGTCCTTCGCCGAGTACACCTCCGCCCGGGCCTGGAAGAAGGTGTCCTGCGCGGTCTTGAACCTGTTCCAGAGCGCGTCCTCGTCGCCCCGGGCGGCCCGCCCGGCCAGCTTCCAGGAGCGCATCAGCTCGCGGAAGGCGGCGGCGGTGGCGGCCCAGTCGGTGGAGGAAGCCAGCTCCTCGGCCTCGGTGCACAGCTGCTCCTTGCGGGCCCGCGCGGTTTCCCGCTCCCCTTCCAGCTCGGCGAAGTACGCCTTGCGGCGCTTGTTGAAGGCGTTGCGCGCGGCCGACAGCCGCTTCCACAAGGCGGCTTCCACCGCCCGGTCGGCCCGGGGCGCCGCCTTCCACTCCTCCAGCAGCTGGCGCAGCCGCTCACCACTGATCTTCCAGTGGGTCGCCTCGGCCGCCAGCCGCTCGGCCTCGGCGACGATCCGCTCCTTGACGTCCCTGGCCTCGGCGCGGGCGTGGTCGCGGGCCGCGCGGACTTCCTCCTGGCGGTGGTCGACCTTCCCGGACAGCGCCTCCAGCCGGGCCTGGAGCTGGTCCAGGTCGCCGATCGCGTGGGCTTCGGTCACCGCTCCCCGCAGCCGCTCGATGGTCGCCCGCGCCTGGCCCGGGGATAGGTCGGTGGTGGTGACGCGCTGCTCGAGCAGGGTGATCTCGGTGTTCAGCGCCTCGAACTTGCGCTGGTAGAACGCGAGCGCCTCCTCGGGGCTGCCAGCCTGCCACGAGCCGATCACCCGCTCACCCTCGGCGGTACGCACGTAGACCGTGCCATCGGCGTCTACCCGGCCCCACGGATCGTTGGCGGTGCTCACCCCGAACCTCCTGCTCGGCCTGACCCTGGTGATGAGGCAGGGTCAGGTTTTCTTGATGATGACCCTTTCTATGACGACCTTCTCCTTGGGATGGCCGTCACCAGGGCCGTTGGCGTTATCTGTGCCCGCCTTGGCCACATTCTGGATGATTCCCAGTCCTTTGACGACTGTGCCGAAAGGCGTGTAGTCGGGGTGCAGCGTCAGGGAGTCGCGGTACACCAGGAAGAACTGGCTGCCATTGGTGCCCGGGCCGGCATTCGCCATGGCCACCGTGGCCGCGGTGTACCTCGCGCCGGACAGATTCTCGCTGGCGAACTTATAGCCGGGGCCGCCGCTGCCGGTACCGGTCGGGTCGCCGCACTGCAGCACGTAGATCGAGGATGTCGTAAGCCGGTGGCAGTGGGTGTTGGTGAAATATTTCTTCGCGGCCAGGTAAACGAACGAGTTGACGGTGCAGGTGGCCTTGGCGTTCAGCAGGCGGATGACCACATCGCCGCGGTTGGTCACGATCGTCGCCTGGTAGCTGGCCTTGCTGTCGGGAGTGGCCGGCGGGACGCCCACCTTGCGGGCGGCCGACGGGCTGGCCTGATAGGTGCAGTGGGAGGCGGGCTCGGCGGCCGCCGCGGAGGCGGCGCCGGACGGGCTGGCGGAGGGATGGGTGCTGGCCGCGGCGGCGGACGCCGGCTTGCTGCCGCCACGGAGGAGGAAGTAGGCGCCGGTGCCGGTCCCGACGACGGTGAGGCAGACCAGGGCGATGATCAGGATGCTGCGCCAGCGCCTGTCATGATGGGCACGTCTGGCCTGCTGCCGCTCGTACTTCTCGCGGGCAAGCCTGCGCTGGCGTTCCTTCTTCCCCGCCACGCCTGGTGTCCTCCTCGCCAGTGGGTGCCACCGTGCTGATCAGCGAAACTTCGCGAATCGTACCTGGACGTTGCCGGTTGCGACGGCTCTGTTATCGGTTCGTCGCGTTGGTGATAGATCGGTAGCCTGTACCAGCAGCGCCTGTCGAACCATTGTGCTTCTCCCAGGGGAGGATGGCCCGTGCTTATCGCCGGGTTCCCGGCTGGCTCATTTGCCGCCAACTGCTATGTGGTGGCGCCCGGCCCCGGGGAGGAGTGCGTGATCATCGACCCTGGTCAGGACGCCGAACCGGGCATCGCGGAGATCCTCGAGGAGCACCGGCTCAAGCCGGTGGCGGTCCTGCTCACCCACGGCCACATCGACCACATCTGGTCGGTGGCGCCGGTGTGCGGCGCCCGGGACATACCCGCCTACATCCACCCATCCGACCGGGCGCTGCTTTCCGACCCCGCGCGGGGGCTGGGCCTGCCGGTGGGGCAGCAGCTGTTCGGGGGCCTGACCTTCACCGAGCCCGATGATGTGGCCGAGCTCGCCGACGGGATGACGGTGCGGCTGGCCGGAGTGGAGCTGGTGGCTGACCACGCGCCCGGCCACACCCCGGGATCGGTGACCTTCCGGGCGGCGCCGGGCGTGATGTTCTCGGGCGATCTGCTGTTCGCCGGCTCGATCGGCCGGACCGACCTGCCCGGCGGCGACTACCCGACCATTGTGGACAGCCTGGCGCGGGTATGCCTGACCCTCCCGGACGACGTCCAGGTGCTGCCCGGGCACGGGCCCGGCACGACCATCGGCGCCGAACGGGCCAGCAACCCGTTCCTGGCCGGCCTGGCCCCCCGGCCGCCCGTTCCACCGGGCACCGCATCACCAGAGACCCCGGCACCGGGCACCGCGCCCTCGGCCGTCCCCGCCGCGCCGCCCGGCCGCCCGGGGCGGGGCCGGCCGGGCCTGTGAACAGGAGAGGCTGACCAAGGCGATGATCCGTACCCACGAGGCGGGCACCCTGCGCCCGGCCCAGGCGGGCGAGCGCGTGACGCTGGCGGGCTGGGTCTCGCGCCGGCGCGACCACGGTGGCGTGGTCTTCATCGACCTGCGCGACGCCAGCGGCGTGGTCCAGGTCGTGTTCCGCGGCGAGGGCGAGGACCGGCCCGAGCATGCGCTGCGCGCCGAGTTCTGCATCCGGGTGACCGGGGAGGTGCGGCCGCGGCCGGCCGGAAACGAGAACCCGGACCTGCCCACCGGCGAGGTGGAGGTGGTCGCGGACGACGGCCCGGGCGGGCTGGAGGTGCTGTCCGAGGCCGACCCGCTGCCGTTCCCGATCGAGGGCGGCGGGGAGCTGAACGAGGACGTCCGGCTGCGCTACCGCTACCTGGACATCCGGCGGCCGGAGATGGCCGCGGCCCTGCGGCTCCGGTCCGAGGCGACCTACCTGGCCGGCGAGGTTCTGCGCGAGCACCGCTTCGTCTACGTGGAGACCCCGTACCTGACCCGCTCTACCCCGGAGGGTGCGCGCGACTTCCTGGTCCCGGTCCGGCTGCGGCCCGGCAACTGGTACGCGCTGCCGCAGTCCCCGCAGCTGTTCAAGCAGCTGCTCATGGTCGGCGGCCTGGAACGCTACTACCAGCTGGCCCGCTGCTTCCGCGACGAGGACTCCCGGGCCGACCGGCAGCCGGAGTTCACTCAGATCGACCTGGAGATGAGCTTCGTCTCCCGGGAGGACGTCATCGAGGTCTCCGAGGAACTGGTCGCGCGGCTGTGGGCCGAGCTGGCCGGCTACCGGGTGCCGCGCCCGATCCCGAGGATGACCTACGCCGAGGCGATGGCCAGGTTCGGGTCCGACAAGCCCGACCTGCGGTTCGGCTGCGAGCTGACCGACCTGACCGCTTACTTCGGCCAGACCTCGTTCCGTGTGTTCCAGGCCCCGCACGTGGGAGCGGTGGTCATGCCGGGCGGCGCCGGCCAGTCGCGCCGGGAGCTGGACGGCTGGCAGGAATGGGCGCGCGCCCGCGGCGCGCGCGGCCTGGCCTACGTGCTGATCGGCCAGGACGGGACGGTGTCGGAGTCGGGGCCGGTGGCGCGGCACCTGTCGGACACCGAACGGGCGGGCCTGGCGGACGCGGCCGGGGCGGCGCCGGGGGACTGCGTCTTCTTCGCCGCGGGCACCTCCGCCCAGGCCCGCGAGCTGCTCGGCGCGGCCCGGCTGGAGATCGGCCGTCGGCTGGGCCTGATCGACCCCGGCCAGTGGTCGTTCCTGTGGGTGGTCGACGC
>Ga0134121_10004810_pt1 | contig 11010 bp, 10 predicted proteins | sample KB301_FD_96463 | JGI IMG/M metagenome (GOLD analysis project Ga0134121, IMG submission 96463) | Terrestrial soil microbial communities without Nitrogen fertilizer from Kellogg Biological Station, Michigan, USA - KB3-0-1 | ecosystem: Environmental > Terrestrial > Soil > Unclassified ...
CGACCCGTCGCGGCTCGCGGTGATCACGCGCGTGCCGTCGGTGCTGAATCTGGCATCGAGGACAACATCCGCGTGGCGGTCGAACGAGGCCAGCCTTCACGCCGATGGCAGCGACGCGCTCGGGGTCACCGCACAGGTTCACAATGACGGCACGATCCCACCCGAGATGCTTCCCACGATCTTCGAGCCGTTCCGCGGCCGCACCAAGCCTCATGAGGCCCAGGGCTCGGGGCTCGGGCTGTTCATCACCCGGCAGATCATCCTCGGTCACGGCGGCACGATCTCGCTGACCTCGAATGAGGTGGAGGGAACCACGGTGCGGGTGACACTGCCCCGGTTTCCCATCCCTCACGGAACCAGGAAGCTCGAGCCGTGAACCGCCGAAGCCCAGGCTCCGTGCGGCAACCTGCGACCACGCGAGGCCCCACTGGAATCGGTATACCATCGCCGCGATGGTCGACGATTCTGACGACGGCGGAGACACGATCCGAGGTGAGCTCACGCCGGCCACGACGTTACCCCGCATCGGCGCCCCTACCACAGGTGGGGATCTCGGCCATGCGGCCACCGGCATCGCTCTGACCCCGGTTCCACTTCCCCCGGCCCCCTCGATCGAGCGCACCCGGCCCGACAGCCCCTCGGCTCGCAACCGCAGCGACACCAGGCTGCCCTCGATCGACGTCACGCGGTATCGGTTCGGCGACGTCCTCGGTGAGGGCGGCATGGGCGAGGTGCTGCTCGCCTACGACGTCCACATCGGCCGCGACGTCGCGGTCAAGCGGATCCGGACGACCGAGCCGTCGGCGGAGGAGCTGGCGCGCTTCGTGCGCGAGGCTCGCGTTCAGGGCCGCCTGGAGCACCCCGCGGTCGTCCCGGTTCACGATCTGGCCATCGATCGCGATGGCCGGCCGTTCTTCGTGATGAAGCGGCTGACCGGGACCACGATGCTGGAGCTACTCGGCAAGCTGCGCGCCGGCAGCGAGACCGACGCTGCCGCAACGCGCCGGCGCCTGTTGCATGCCTTCGTGGATGTCTGCCTCGCGGTGGAGTTCGCGCACAGCCGCGGGATCATCCATCGCGATCTCAAGCCGGCCAACATCATGCTCGGCGACTTCGGCGAGGTCTACGTGCTCGACTGGGGCGTCGCGCGCGCGATGACCGATGCCGCCGACCCCGATGGTCCGCCGAGCGTTTCGCGGCCGTTCGCGGCCGGGCTCAAGCTCGAGAGCGGCGATACGCTCGTCGGCACGGTGCTCGGAACCCCGGCGTACATGGCGCCCGAGCAGCTCGCCGGCGACCGCGCCGGACCAGCCGCCGATATCTACGCACTCGGCTGCATCCTGTACGAGATCACCGCGGGAGTTGCGCTGCACGCGCAGGGCCGTAACGCCGCCGGGGCGCTGCCCCAGCCGGTCGCCCGGCCCTCGAGTCACCGGCCGGATGCGCCGCCCGAGCTCGACGCGATCTGCGAGCGCGCGACCCAGGTCGATCCCGCTGACCGGGTTGGCTCGGCGCGCGCGCTCGGCGATGCGGTGCAGGCATTCCTCGACGGCGATCGCGACATCGCGGCGCGCGCGGCGCTCGCGAAGCTGCACATCGCCGAGGCCCGCGCCGCGCTCGCTGATATTGAGACCGAGCAGCAGCGCCGTGTCGCGATGCGCGCGGCGGGGCGTGCCCTCGCGCTCGATCCGACCGCGACGGAGGCCGCGGATCTGGTGACCCACCTGATGCTGAAGCCGCCGAAACAGGTGCCGGTCGAGGTCGAGCAGCACATCGACCAGATCGACACCGCGTTCGCGCAACATCAAGGCCGCTACGCGGCGATGTCGATGCTCGCCTACCTGGGGTTCGTGCCGCTGCTGCTATGGACCGGCGTGCGCAATCCGGCGTTCGTCGTCGCGTTCGCCGTGCTCGCCGCCGGCAGTTGCCTGCATGTCCTCACGCTGACCCGCCGGACCGACATCGCGCGCCGTGGCATCTATCTCAACGCGTGCATCAACGCGGTCTTGATCGGCCTGATCGCGCGGATGGTCGGCCCGTTCATCATCGCGCCGACGCTCGCCGCCACGACGCTGATGGCGTATGCGGCGCACCCCAAGTTCGGCAAGATCACGGTGATGGCGACGATCATGGGCGCCTCGGTGGCGGTGCCCTGGGCGCTCGAGCTGTTCGGTGCGCTGTCGCCGACCTACCGGTTCACGGAGCAGGGCGAGATCGTGCTTGGCTCGTCGATCGTGCGGTTCTCGTCGGTGCCGGTCCAGCTCGCGTTCGCGATGCTGCTCGTCGTGCTGCTCACGGTGGTTGGGCTGCTATCGCGCGGGCTCGCAAGGCGCCAGCGCGACGCGACGCGCGAGCTCGAGCTTCATGCCTGGCACTTGCGGCAGGTCGTTCCGACCTTGCCGCACTGACCTGGCGTTACCATCTGCCCATGAGCTCGAAGGATCCGCCGGGGCGCACGCTCGAGACGGTGAGCGCCCGTCGCGCCGCAAACCAGGCGTCGCAGCGCCCGACCCTCATCGACGGTAGCCGGTCGAGCCCGGAGCCACCGGCGAGCGATGGCGACCCGGCGGCGTTCGCGGGCTACGCGCTCGGTGAGGTGCTCGGTCGCGGCGGCATGGGGGAGGTGTTGCTCGCACACGACGAGCTGATCGGCCGCGAGATCGCGATCAAGCGCATGCGCCACGCCGAACCTGACCCCGAGGCCGAGCTGCGGTTTCTCCGCGAGGCCAAGATCCAGGCACGCCTGCAGCACCCGGCGATCGTCCCGGTGCACGAGCTCGGCCGCGATGCCGGCGGTCGCCCGTACTTCACGATGAAGCGGCTCGTGGGGGTCACCATGCACGAGCTCATGAGCGAGTCGCTGCAGCGCTTGCTGAGAGCATTCGCCGACGTCTGCCTCGCGATCGAGTTCGCGCACGAGCACGGCGTGATCCACCGCGACATCAAGCCGACGAACATCATGCTCGGCGACTTCGGGGAGGTCTACGTGCTCGACTGGGGCGTCGCCCGCGTGCTCGACGACGGCTCCGCCGATTCGTCGGTCCGCGACATCGTCACCACCCAGGGCGAGACCCAGGTCGGCTCCGTGATGGGGACGCCGGGCTACATGGCGCCGGAGCAGGCGCTCGGCTACGCGATGACCCCCGCGATCGACGTCTACGCGCTCGGCTGCGTGCTGTTCGAGATCTTGACCTGCGAGCCGCTGCACCCGCGCGGCAACGTCGGCGCGGCGAACGCGATCGCACACCCGACCGAGGTACCGTCGGTACGCCGCCCCGATTTCGCGATTCCACCCGAGCTCGATGCCGCCTGCGTCGCGGCGCTCGCGGAGGACCCTGCCGATCGTCCGTCGGCGCGCGAACTCGCGCAGCTGATCCAGGATTACCTCGACGGTGATCGCGATGTCGAGCGCCGCCGCGCGATCGCCGCCACGCAGGTCGCGAGGGCGCACGAAGCGCTGGCGTCCGGCGATCCCACCCAGCGCGCCGGCGCGGTGCACGCCGCGGGGCGTGCGCTGGCGCTCGATCCCGAATCGACCGAGGCGGCCGATCTCGTGACCGCGCTGATCATCGAGCCACCTCAGGTGCTGCCGCCGGCGCTGGTGGCGAGCCTCGCAGATGCCGATCGCGACGCGAACCGGGTCCGTGCAAAGACCGCGGCGATCGGGTTCACGGCGGTGCTTGCGTCGATCGCTGTCGTGCCGTTCGTCGAGGTGCGGAGCTGGCCGCTCCTGGTCGGGTTCTTCGGCGCGGTGCTCGGCATGGCGATCGTGTCGTGGCTGTCGTACCGGCGCGGCGCGCCGATCGTGGCGATCTCGCTGATCTCGACATTCGTGATGACGATGTTCGCGTCCCGCCTGATGGGTCCGTTCATGCTGGCCCCGGTGGTGACCTGCGGCGTCGTGCTCGGCCTCACCGTGATCCCACGGCTGCAGGAGCGGCCGTGGATCGTGGTCGCGTGGGTCGTGCTGGCGATGAGCGCGCCGGTCGTGCTCGAAGCGCTCGGCCTGTTCGAGCGCACGTGGTGGCTCGAGGGCGACGCGCTCAGGGTTCGCTCGGCGGTGCTGCATGGCACGAACCCCACGGTCGTGGCGGTGGGGCTCGCCGCGGTGCACATCGGGTTCATCACGATGATCGGAAGGTTCGCGCAGGCGACCAGCCGCGATCGGCGCGCCGCGGAGCGCCGGTTGCATATCCAGGCATGGCACCTCCGTCAGCTGTTGCCGGAGAGGAGCCCGGCGGCACCTGCGTGATCGTCGCTCAGCGCTGGCCAGTCGCCTCGGGGGCGCCGCTTCAGTCCGGCGGCAGCGGATCGTCTTTTTCGCGAAACAGTCGCATCCGCACGCGCTCGTTCTGGCGCGCCTTGTACGCCTCGTGGCTCGACGCACCGGACTCGTTGCGGATCGCGGTCGCCTTGTCGGCGATCTGGAACTCGGTGAGCACGAACACGACGTGGGCGTTGTCGGGCGGGCTCTCGGTGCGCGGCAGGAGGCGCTCGACGCGGAGCGGCAGATCGGCGACGAAGTTGATGATCCGGTACTCGGGACCCGAGAACTCGTTGTAGGGGTTCTCGCTGGGCGCGGGTCCGATCGCACCGAGCCGCTCCTGCGAGATCTGCTGGAGATCGATGAGCTGGTTCACCGTTTCGCCGGGCACGACGTAGTTGAACGGGATCAGCTGGCGGGTCAGCGTCGCGATCATCGGGACGAGGTCGTCGGGCGTCGGCACGATCAGCCGGAACCGCAGCTTGTCGTAGATGTTCGCGGCGAGCGTCGAGCGCTTCGCCATGAGCTTGGTGATCTGCGAGTCACGCGGCTTGCGGCTCCATTCCCACTCGGCGAGCGGCGCCCCCGCGGCGCGCAGTTGCTCGACGACCTGCATCACCTTGAGCTCGATCTCGCGGAAGATGATCTCGTCGGACACCGACATCTTGAGCAGGCCGGCGCGGCCGTTGATGTGGTGGATGATGTGCATCACCTTGAGCACGACGCACGCCCACTTCTGGTGTGGGCCGTGGCTCGAGGCGACGAGGAACAGATCGCGCGCCGGCAGATCACCGGCGACCTCGTCGGGGATCGCCATCGCGAACGCCCGCGACAGGTACTCGACGGCGTCGCTGCGCGTGTCCTCGAGCCGAGCCATCTCCTCGTCGTTGTCGGGATCGAACTCGTTGAGCCTGAGGAACCGGTCGACCTCGGCATGGTCGGCATAGTTCAGCCGATGCCAGTCGATCACGGAGTCGCCGCGCAGGAGCAGGCGGACGGCATCGATGTCGGCGAGCGTCAACTCGGATACTGCGGGGACCCGCACCATCCGCGGCAGGACCGTGCTTACCACCCAGCGATTCTATGATCGCTTGCCTGGCTTTGACAGCCGCAACGTCGCGGTGAACAGACTGAACACACCAAGCCCGGCGATCACGTTTCCAATGACGGCGATCATGAAACTTCCTTGTTGGCAACAACGCGGCAACGTGCTCGCGTGTTCCGAGGATATTTTCGCCGCGCCATGAGGCCCGAGTCCAACAATTGGCGGCCACTCCCGGCCACGGCCGATCCCGGGAGAAGAAGTGATGGCGTTGGGCGATCTTAACACCCCGCGAGGGACGCTTAACGCGCGTTTGCCACGCACATCGTAGCGTGACGGTGGTGACGAACCGGACATGATCATCCTCCTGGGTTCGAGCTAGGCTTCCGAGCCATGGCTGGTACGAGCACTGACGCCAGGGCGCGGGCGGGTGTGACCTTCGCGTGCGGGCACTGCGGCGCGAGCCTTGAGTTCGTGGGCGTCCGCACCGAGACTTGCCCGTACTGCGCGAGCCCGAACTTCGTCGAGCGGCCGCCCGGGGCCAACCAGCCTCACCCCGAGCTGGTGGTCGCGTTCACCGGCGATGCGCAGGTGGCCCGGCACCAGCTCGACCGCTGGCTCGGCAGCCGTACGTGGTTTGCCGACGCGCGGATCAAGCGCGCCCGGGTCGAGGATCTGCGCGGCGTGTACGTACCGGCCTATCTTTACTCCGCGGTCGCGCACACCGACTACACGGCGTCGATCGGCGAGCACTACACCGAGACCGAGACCTACGAGACCACGGACGCGGAAGGCAAGAAGAAGACCGAGACGCGCAGCGTGACGCGCACCGAGTATCGCCCGCTCGCGGGCCACCACGTCGGCTATGTCACCGACGTCATCGTCAGCGCCTCGGCCGGCCTCGCCAACGCCGAGCTCGCCGCGATCGAGCCCTATGACTTCCTTGCGCTGCGCCGCTACTCGCCCGCGGTCGTCACCGGCTGGATCGCCGAGGAGTTCTCGCGCGATCCCGACGACTGCCGGCGGGCGAGCCGCAACGAGGCGATCGACGAGGTCGGGCTCTGGCTGCGCCGGTTCATGCCGGGCGACAGCCACAGCGATCTGGCGTGGCGCACCACGGTGCAATGGGAGTCGCTCGATCCGATCCTCGTCCCGGTCTGGGTGCTCGCCGTACGCTACCGCGACGACAGGTCGCCGCTGCGCGTCGTGATCAACGGCCAGACCGGCGCGATCGCGGGCAAGGTCCCGCTGGCGTGGTGGAAGGTCACCCTCGCGATCATCGTCGCGGCCCTGGTGATCGCGGCGGTGATCTTCGCGATCTCGCAGCACGGAGGGCAGCCCGGATGACCACCTGCACGCGGTGCGAGACCGCGCTCGAAGATGGCGACCTGCGCTGCGCGATCTGCGCGCTTCCGGTGCCGGCCGCGGCGCGGGCGAGCGACGGCAAGCAGATCGCCCAGGTACTCCGGTGCGGTGATTGCGGCGCCGCGGTCGCGTTCTCGGCCGCGGCGCAGGCGCCGCGCTGCGGGTTCTGCGGCGCCACCATGGCGATCGAGCAACCGGTCGATCCGATCGAGGCCGCGCAGCTGCGGCTGCCGTTCTCCGTCGATCGCGACACCGCGGAGGCCGCGCTGCGCGGCTGGCTCGCCCGGCGCGGCTGGTTTGCGCCCAGGGCGCTCTCGAGTGAGGCGGTGCTCGAGTCACTGACGCCGCTGTCGTGGGCGGCGTGGCTGGTCAACGCCGAGGCGCTGGTGACCTGGGCGGCCGATTCCGACGCCGGCGCGAACCGCTCGGCGTGGGCGCCGCACGCCGGCCAGGTCTCGCTGGGGTTTCGCAACATCGTCGTCCCGGCGTCGCGCGGCCTTCGCGCGGCAGAAGCCCGCCTGCTCATCCCCTACTACGAGCTCGGCCACGTGGTGGGCGTCGATCGCGCGCTCGGCGACGGAGAGGTCGCCTCGACGATCGAGAGCTTCGACGCGCAACGCTCGGCGGCCCGCAAGTACGTGCAGGACGCCATCGAGGCCACGGCGAAGGTCCGCGTCGAGCCGCAGATCCCGGGCCGGCGCTACCGCAACGTCCACGTCGCGTGCTTGCTCGAGCGCCAGACCACCGATCGGATCGTGCTGCCGGCGTGGGTGCTCGCGTATCGCTATCGCGGCAATCCCTATCGCGCGATCGTGCACGGCCAGCGCTCCGAGGTCGTGTTCGGCAAGTCGCCGATCGACTGGAGCAAGGTCGGTACGCTCGTGGCGATCGCCCTGCTGATCGCCGCACTCGTAGCGTTGGCCATCATTCTCCGCTGACCGTGCAGGGCAGTGTGCGATACATGAGCGCGAAAAGTAGGAGTGTCTTACTTCTTGCCGTTCCGCAGCGCTTCGCGCAAGTCGCGCTTGGCGATGTGAACCGAGCGGCGATCGAGGAACGTGCACATCAGCTCCAGATCGAGCCCCGGAAGCCACCGGCTCCGTACAGCCCGTTCGTATTCACCGCCTCGTAACGCGTGAACCTCGAGTTTTCCGTCGATCCAGAACCACACCTCGTCGATCCCCAGGCGCTTATAGATCTCGAGTTTGTCGAGGCCGCCACTTGTCCAGATCACCTCGATGACCAGATCGGGGCGATCCTTCGACTGATCCTCACCCACGATATAACACTCATCGGGCTCGCCGCCGGCCTCGCGCCCGGTCTTGAGCGTCCAGCTGCGATAGGGAGAGAGCTCGATGTCATGCTCCTCTGCGAAGACCTCCACCAGGCGACCGAGATAGGACGTGATCCGTTCATGATCTCTCGACGGGCTCATCAGCTCCATCGCTCCTTCGAGATACGAAAGTCGCGGCACCGCCTTCTCGCCGCGCATCGCAAGCTCCAGCTCGTAGTGCTCCCACGTGGCGCCTGCCAGGACGATCCGTTGATCGGCCGTGGGAACATGTTCTCCGGCGGGGATGTTCGCGATCGCGACCATGTCCAACACTTTAGCACCATCCCGTTGCTACGATCTGCGACGTAACCTTGCGTGTCAGCTCGCGGCCACGTGGGCGCCGTCGTGACGACGCGATGGCCGCGAAGGTGGATCCCGCCAACGCCACTCCCGATCGGCCTCCTCCATACCACCGGCAAGAAACCGGCATACCGGGGTAGCGACGTTCCGAGTAGGTTAGTATCTCGGCCATGCGCATGCCCTGGCTTTCGGCCGCCATCACCGTCGCTCTGGTCCTCGGAACCGTCACTTCCGCCCGCGCCGACGAGGTCGCGCCTCCCGCGGCTGCGCCAGCAGCCACGCCCGAGCCAGCGGTTGCACCAGCGCCGGCGCCTGCGCCCGAGCCGGCGGCCGCGGCTTCGCCGCTGAACTACGTGGTGGCGGCGGTCACCACGACGCTGTTCAACAAGCCGAACTCCGGCGACGCGACCGGTTGGCAGCATGATATCGGCCCCGTCGTGGGCTATGGCCGGTACATCACCCCTACGGTCGCAGTGGAGCTGGACCTCGGCCCCTCGTACGTTCGCGGTGAATATGCGGGCTTTTATCTCGTGCCCGGTGCGGTCTGGAACTTCTCGACGTACGTCTACGCGGCGGCCCGCTTCCTCGTGCAGGTACATCGCGATGCTAACTTCTTGCTGTTCCCCGGCATCGGCGGGGTCTACACCATCGGGAAGGTCTCCGTCACCCTGGAGCTCAACCTCGAGAGTAACGTCGGCCGAGGCAAACCCGATTTCTCGGTCGCCTTGACGCCGGGCCTCGTGTACTCGTTCTGAACGCTAGCGGGCGAGGGCGGCGAGCTCGGCGGTCGAGAAGAAGAACGCGATCTCCTCGCGCGCGGTCTCGGGCGCATCGGAGCCGTGCACGGCGTTGCGCTCGATGTCGGAGGCGAACTCCTTGCGGATCGTCCCGGCGGCGGCCTTCTCGGGGTTGGTCGCGCCCATCACCTCGCGGTTCTTGGCGATGGCGCCTTCGCCCTCGAGGACCTGCACGACGACCGGGCCCTCGGTCATGAACTTCACGAGCCCGGCGTAGAACGGCCGGTCCTTGTGAACGGCGTAGAACGCCTTGGCTTGCGCCTCGGTGAGACGCACCATCTTCGACGCCACGACGCGTAGCCCGGCGGCCTCGAGCTTGGCGGTGATCGGGCCGATCACGTTCTTGGCGACGGCGTCGGGCTTGATGATCGAAAACGTACGTTCGGTGGCCATGGCAAACTCCCTTGAAAAGTCGCAGGAAGCTATCCAAGGGGGCCGGCGGGGTCAATGCGACATGGCGGCCGAGATGGCGCCGGCTAGGACAGGAGCTTGGCGAGCGTGGCGCCCATCTCGGCCGGGGTGGGCGCGACGGCGATGCCCGCGTCTTTGAGCGCGGCGATCTTGTCGGCGGCGGCGCCCTTGCCGCCGGAGATGATCGCGCCGGCGTGGCCCATGCGCTTGCCGGGCGGCGCGGTCTGGCCGCCGATGAACGACGCGACCGGCTTTCTGACGTTGTCCTTGATGAACTGCGCGGCGCGCTCCTCGGAGTCGCCGCCGATCTCGCCGATCATGAAGATCGACGACGTGCCCGGATCCTCGGCGAACCACGCGAGCGCGTCGATGAAGTCGGTGCCCTTCACCGGATCGCCGCCGATGCCGATCGCGGTCGATTGGCCGAGCCCGAGCGCGGTGAGCTGGTGGACGACCTCGTACGTCAGGGTGCCCGAGCGCGACACCACGCCGACGCCGCCCGGCTTGTGGATGTAGCCCGGCATGATGCCGACCTTGCACTGGCCCGGCGTGATCACGCCCGGGCAGTTGGGGCCGACCAGCACGACGCCGGGGTAGTCCTTGTCGAGCACGTACTTGACCTTGATCATGTCGCGCGCCGGGATGCCCTCGGTGATCGCGATGATCGTGGTGATGCCCGCGGCCGCGGCCTCGAGGATCGCGTCGGCGGCGCCCGGCGGGGGCACGTAGATCACCGAGGTGTTGGCGCCGTGGCGGGTCACGGTCTCCTCGACCGTGTCGTAGATCGGCAGCTGCTCGAGCCCGGCTACCTTGCTGCCGCCCTTGCCCGGCTTGGTGCCGGCGACGACCTTGGTGCCGTACTCGATCATCTGCTTGGCGTGGAACGCGCCCGCCGAGCCCACGCCCTGGACGACCAGCTTGGTATCGTATCCGACGAGGACGCTCATTTCGTCTCCTTGGCGGCCTTGACGACCTTCTGCGCGCCATCGGCCATGTCGGCCGCGGCGAGGATGTTGAGCTTGCTCTCGGCCAGCATCTTCTTGCCGAGCTCGACGTTGGTGCCCTCGAGGCGCACGACGAGCGGCACCTTGAGGCCGACCTCCTTGACCGCGGTGATCACGCCCTGGGCGATCGTGTCGCACTTCATGATGCCGCCGAAGATGTTGACGAAGATCGCCTTCACGTCCGGATCGGTCGTGATGATCTTGAACGCGGCGGTGACCTTCTCGGCCGTCGCGCCGCCGCCGACGTCGAGGAAGTTGGCCGGCGCGCCGCCGTAGTGCTTGATGATGTCCATCGTCGACATCGCGAGCCCGGCGCCATTGACCATGCAGCCGATGTTGCCGTCGAGCGAGATGTACGACAGATCCCACTTCTTGGCCTCGATCTCGGACGCGTCTTCCTCGCTGGGATCGCGCCACTCCTCGAGCTCGGGGTGGCGATACCCCGCGTTGTCGTCGAAGTTGATCTTGGCGTCGAGCGCGAGCACCTTGCCGTC
>Ga0134121_10004811_pt1 | contig 11009 bp, 9 predicted proteins | sample KB301_FD_96463 | JGI IMG/M metagenome (GOLD analysis project Ga0134121, IMG submission 96463) | Terrestrial soil microbial communities without Nitrogen fertilizer from Kellogg Biological Station, Michigan, USA - KB3-0-1 | ecosystem: Environmental > Terrestrial > Soil > Unclassified ...
GGCGGCGACGATCGGATCGACGATCGGACCCTGTGCCGACAGCGCGTATGCGGTCGATCCGGTGGGCGTGGCGACGATCAGCCCGTCGGCCCGCATCGCATAGACGAAATTGCCGTCGACCGTCACCGCGCAGTCGATCATTCCACCCATCGCGCCGCGGCCCACGACGACATCGTTCAGCGCCAGCGTGCGCTCGCTGCCGCCGGCGGCCAGCGTCAGCGTCGCGTCCAGCAGCGTGCGTGTCTCTTCGACGTAGCGTCCGTCGAGCATGGCGGACAGCGCGCTTTCCATATCGGCGAGCGCGATGTCGGTCAGGAATCCCAGACGGCCCTGATTGATGCCGATCAGCGGCACGTCGAACGGCGCAAGCCGGCGGGCGATCGACAGCATCGTGCCGTCGCCCCCGACAGCGATCGCAAGTTGGGCGTTGCGCCCGAGATCTTCCGCCGGCGCGGTGCGGTAGCCCGGCAACGGAGTGCACTGCGCCGTCTCCGCATAGATGATGACATCGTGACCGCGGTCCGCCAGAAACCCCGCCAGGCGCTTCAGCGGCTCGACGATGCCGGCACTCGCGTAGCGGCCGATCAGCGCGACTGTTGCGAAGCGTTGTGCCGAACCCCCCATGGCAGCGATTAAAGCACATGCGCGCGGGCGGGCCAAACGCGCGCACCGGGTGCGGTCGTCGCCTTGCCGACAAGGCCGGCGGTACAATAGACCGATCGTGGATCCTCGCTCGCAACACCTGTTAAAGACGCTGATCGAGCGCTACATCACCGACGGCCAGCCGGTGGGCTCGCGTGCGCTCTCGCGGCAATCGGGCCTGGAGCTGTCGCCGGCGACGATACGTAACGTCATGGCCGATCTCGAGGAAATGGGATTCATCGCCAGCCCGCACACGTCGGCGGGGAGGATTCCCACAGCCAAAGGCTATCGTTTTTTTGTCGATACGCTGATGGTCGTGAAGCCGCTGGAGCAAATCGAGATCCGCCGTCTCGAAGAAGAGCTCCACGCCGATCACCCGCAGCAGATCGTCAATGCCGCGGCCGTCATGCTGTCGCAGCTTACCCAGTTCGCCGGCGTCGTGATGACGCCGAAGCGGCGCGAAGCGACATTTCGCCACCTCGAATTCCTGCGGCTGTCCGAGCGCCGGGTCCTGTTGATCATCGTGACCGCCGAGAAAGACGTGCAGAATCGCATACTGCACACCGATCGTCCCTACACGCAGGCGCAGCTGATCGAGGCGACGAATTTTTTCAACCACAATTTCGCCGGCTCGCCGCTCGGGGCGATACGCGGCCGTCTGGCCGACGAGTTGCGCGCGCTGGGCGACGATATCGCCGGGCTGATGAGGGCGGCGGTCGATGTCGGCGAAGGAGCATTGAGCCGCGACGAATCGCTGGTCGTCAGCGGCGAGCGGAACCTGTTGAACGCCGGCGACTTCTCGTCGAACATGCAGCGCCTGCGCCTGCTGTTCGACCTGTTCGAGCAGAAGACTTCGCTGTTGCACCTGCTCGACGCCTCGCAGCAGGCGGAGGGCGTGCAGATCTATATCGGCGGCGAGTCGGGTCTGTTGCCGCTCGACGAATGCAGCGTCGTGACGGCGCCATACGAGGCCGGCGGCGAGGTCATCGGAACGCTGGGCGTCATCGGTCCGACGCGCATGGCCTATGAGCGCGTCGTGCCTATCGTCGACGTCACGGCCAAGCTGCTGTCGAGCGCGCTGTCGCAGCAGATTGCCGACGATTGACCGCAGCCAGCCAACGCGCCGTCTCGTGAACGGCATCGGACCCCCGCGCTGCAGCCTGGGCCCACGGTCCCTTGCGCATCGCGGGCACTAGCCCGGGAGCACGACCGATGTCCTTCCTGCCCGAGCCCGCATTCGCCCACGACCGTCCGCGCCGCATCGGCGTGCTGCTGGTCAACCTCGGCACGCCCGATGCGCCGACGATCCCTGCCGTGCGCGCCTACCTCGCCGAATTCTTGTCCGATGCGCGCGTGATCGAGATACCGCGCGCGGCGTGGCTGCCCATATTGCATGGGGTGATCCTGCGCGTGCGGCCGGCGAAGTCGGCGCGAAAGTACGCGACCATCTGGGGCAAGGACGGCTCGCCGTTGCTTGTCCACAGCGTCAAGCAGAAGACGCTGCTGCAGGGCTATCTGGGGCAGCGGATGAAGGAGCTGGGCATGCCGTCCGATCACGCGCAGATCGAGCTCGGCATGCGCTACGGGCGGCCGACGATAGACAGCGCGATGGCCAAGCTGAAGGCCGGCGGCTGCGACCGCGTGCTGGTCCTGCCGCTGTATCCACAGTACGCGGCGAGCACCACTGCGTCTGCGCTCGATGCGGTGTTCGCGACGGCGTCCCGGATGCGTGCCGTTCCGGCGCTGCGCGTGGTCGCGCCTTACCACGACGACCCCGGCTACATCAAAGCGGTGGCCCAGGGTATCAACGATTACTGGGTGAAAAACGGCAGGCCGGACAAACTGCTGCTGTCGTTCCACGGCGTGCCGAGGAGAAGCCTCGACCTGGGCGACCCGTACCATTGTCACTGCCACAAGACCGCGCGCCTGGTGGCCAGCGAGCTCGGTCTCACCAGCGAGCAGTACGCGGTCTCGTTCCAGTCGCGCTTCGGTCGCGCCCGGTGGCTGGAGCCGTATACGCTGCCTACCCTGCTGGCGCTGGCGAAGGAGGGGATGCGACGGGTCGATATCGCGTGCCCCGGATTCGTCAGCGACTGCCTGGAAACGATCGAGGAGCTCGGCCACGACGCGCAGGCCGCCTTTCTCGGCGCCGGCGGCCAGGAGCTGCACTGTATCCCCTGCCTGAACGAGCGACCCGGGTGGATCGCCGCGCTGGCCGACCTGGCGATGCGCAATCTGCAGGGCTGGCTGGATCTGCCGGCTGACGCCGCCGCGCGCGAGATGAGCCAGGCGCGAGCCAAAGCGTTGGGCGCGGACCGCTAGTCGATTCGCATCAGGGGTCTCTCGCAGTCCAGGCGGGTCCCCGCGCGGGATTACGCCAGGATTCGCGCCTTTTATGGCCGATTGCGGTTGAAGCGGATCGAAACAGCCCCATATCCCCGATGTTCGCAGAGGAGCAACGATGGGCGAAAATCCCGACCATAACAGTCAACTTTCCGGCGAAGTCGAGGCCGGCGTTCCGATCCCGACCGATGCGCCGGCAAGCGGGCCTGCGGCCCGGCCGGGTGATCCCGCGCCGGATCTGGCCGCGCTGCTGAAGCAGGCCGAGGACGAAGCGTCGCGGCTCAAGGACGCGTGGCTGCGCGCGATGGCGGAAACCGACAACGTGCGCAAGCTCGCGCAGAACGACGTGGCCAAGGCGCACAAGTATGCGATCGAGCGCTTTGCCCAAGAGCTCCTGGCGGTCAAGGACGCGCTCGAGCAGACCCTGGCCGCGCCGGCCGCGTCGATCGATGCGCTGCGCGATGGCGTGCTGTTGACGCTGAAGAACCTGAACGCGGCCTTCGACAAGGCACAGATCGTCGCGATCGATCCGCTGCGCGAGAAGTACGATCCGCACCGCCACCAGGCGATGACGATGATCGAATCCGACCAGCCGGCGGGCACCGTCGCGCAGGTCTTCCAGAAAGGGTACATGCTCGGCGATCGCATCCTGCGGCCGGCGCTGGTCGCCGTGGCCAAGCCGAACGACCGGGGCGGCGAGACCGGATAACGCGCTTTTTGCCTTGAACCCGACCGAAAAACCCCCACGTAGCGGCTAAGACAAGCATCCAGCAAAAGGAAGGAATCAGCATGGCCAAGATCATCGGCATCGACCTCGGAACGACCAACAGCTGCGTCGCCATCATGGAAGGCACTACGCCGAAAGTGATCGAGAATTCCGAAGGCGCGCGGACGACGCCCTCGGTCGTCGCCTATCAGGAAGACGGCGAGATACTCGTCGGAGCTCCCGCCAAGCGGCAGGCCGTCACCAATGCGAAGAACACGATCTTCGCGGTCAAGCGGCTGATCGGCCGCAAGTTCGCCGAAAAGGAAGTGCAGAAGGATATCGGCCTGATGCCGTACAAGATCACCAAGGCCGACAACGGCGATGCGTGGGTCGAGGTGCGGGGCAAAAGGATCGCGCCGCAGCAGGTCTCGGCCGAGATCCTGCGCAAGATGAAAAAGACCGCCGAGGATTACCTCGGCGAAGAAGTGACCGAAGCCGTGATCACGGTTCCGGCCTATTTCAACGACTCGCAGCGGCAGGCGACCAAGGACGCGGGCAAGATCGCCGGTCTCGAAGTCAAGCGGATCATCAACGAGCCGACCGCCGCGGCGCTCGCCTTCGGCATGGACAAGAAGGAAGGCGATCGCAAGATTGCGGTCTACGACCTGGGCGGCGGCACCTTCGACATCTCGATTATCGAGATCGCCGTCGTCGACAAGGAGCACCAGTTCGAGGTGATGTCGACCAACGGCGACACCTTCCTCGGCGGCGAGGACTTCGACCAGCGTCTGATCGACTACATCGTCACCGAGTTCAAGAAGGACCAGGGCGTCGACCTGAAGAACGACGTGCTGGCGCTCCAGCGGCTCAAGGAAGCCGCCGAAAAGGCCAAGGTCGAGCTGTCGTCCTCGCAGCAAACCGAGGTCAACCTGCCGTACATTACGGCCGACCAGTCGGGTCCGAAGCATCTGTCGATCAGGATCACCCGCGCCAAGTTCGAATCGCTGGTCGAGGACCTGATCGAGCGCACGATCGAGCCCTGCCGCACGGCGATCAAGGATGCGGGCGTCAAGCTCTCCGACATCAGCGACGTCATCCTGGTGGGCGGCCAGACGCGCATGCCGAAGGTCCAGGACAAGGTGAAGGAATTCTTCGGCAAGGAGCCGCGCAAGGACGTCAACCCCGACGAAGCGGTGGCGGTCGGCGCTGCGATCCAGGGCGGCGTGCTGAAGGGCGACGTCAAGGACGTGCTGCTGCTCGACGTGACGCCGCTGTCGCTCGGCATCGAGACGCTGGGCGGCGTGATGACCAAGCTCATCCAGAAGAACACGACCATTCCGACCAAGGCGCAGCAGGTGTTCTCCACCGCCGACGACAACCAGAGCGCGGTGACGATTCACGTGCTGCAGGGCGAGCGCGACGTGGCGAGCGGCAACAAGAGCCTCGGCCAGTTCAACCTCGAAGGCATTCCGCCTTCACCACGCGGCATGCCGCAGATCGAGGTGACGTTCGACATCGACGCCAACGGCATCCTGCACGTCAGCGCCAAGGACAAGGCGACCGGCAAGGAGAACAAGATCACGATCAAGGCGAGCTCGGGCCTGTCTGAAGCCGAGATCGAGCGCATGGTCAAGGACGCCGAGTCGCACGCCGAGGAAGACCGGAAGCTGCTCGAGACCGTGCAGGCGCGCAACGGCCTGGACGCGATGGTGCACAGCGTGAGGAAATCGCTGGGCGAATACGGCGACAAGGTCGGCGCGGACGACAAGGAAAAGATCGAGGCTGCTCTGAAGGATGCCGAGGAGCTGTTGAAGAATCAGCAGGCCGACAAGGATGCGCTGGAAGCGAAAAGCGAGGCGTTGATGAAAGCGTCGCAGAAGCTCGGCGAGGCGATGTACGCGCAATCGCAGGCGGAAGCGCAGGCGGCAGGCGGCGCCGGCGATCAGGGCGGCGACGGGTCCGGCGCGAAGCAGACGGAGGACGAGAAGGTCGTCGACGCGGAATTTACGGAAGTCAAAGACAAGAAGTGATATTGCGTCACGCCGGATTGACGTCAACACCTCGGTGAGGCGCCGGGGCGGCGCGACGTAATATCTGGCCGGATTCGAACGCTCGCCTTCGGCGACGCTCAATCCTGCCGTAGCGTAGGTAATTGGCCGGATTCGAGCGTTAGCTGAGGCGACGCTCAATCCGGCTGTTTGTCGTCATGCAGCACATGATTGACGGCTGTTGGTTGTAACGGGTGCGCAGATCGGCTATTGATCGATCTGCCCGGGAATGGGGCACTGGAGACGCATGGCTAAGCGGGACTATTACACGACGCTCGGCGTCAATCGCGACGCGACCGAAGACGACATCAAGAAGGCGTATCGGCGGCTCGCGATGAAGCACCATCCGGACCGCAATGCCGACAAGGGCTCCGAAGACAAATTCAAGGAAGCCAAAGAGGCGTACGAGATCCTTTCCGACGCCAGGAAGCGGGCGGCGTACGACCAGTACGGCCATGCCGGCGTCGATCCTTCGGCCGGTTTCGGCGCCGCGGGCGCGCGCGGCGCGGGCCCCGAGGGATTCGGTGGGTTTGCCGACGCTTTCGGCGATATCTTCGGCGAGATTTTCGGCGCGGGCGGCGGGCGCGGGCGCGGCAACGGCGTCTATCGCGGCGCCGACCTGCGCTACAACCTCGAGCTCTCACTCGAGGAGGCCGCGCGCGGCACCGAGGCGAAAATTCGCATCCCTGCGCTGGAGAATTGCGCGGCCTGCCACGGCTCGGGCGCCAAGCCGGGGACGCAGGCCAAGACCTGTCCGACCTGCAACGGACAAGGCCAGGTTCGCGTGTCGCAAGGATTTTTCTCGATCCAGCAGGCCTGTCCGCAATGCCACGGCACTGGCAAGATCATTCCCGAGCCGTGCACGACCTGCGGTGGCGCCGGACGCGTCAAGAAGCAGAAGACACTGTCGGTCAAGATTCCCGCCGGCGTCGATCAGGACGATCGCATCCGGCTGGGCGGCGAAGGCGAGGCCGGCTTGAACGGCGGCCCGCCGGGCGACTTGTACGTGGTGGTTGGCCTGAAACCGCATCCGGTGTTCCAGCGCGAGAGCAACGATCTGCACTGCGAAATGCCGATCAGCTTCGCCACGTCCGCTCTCGGCGGCGAAATCGAGCTTCCGACGCTCGACGGCCACGCCAAGATCAAAGTGCCGCCGGAAACGCAGAGTGGACAGGTCTTCCGCCTGCGCGGCAAGGGCATCAAGGGCGTTCGCAGTCATGCGCACGGCGATCTGTTCTGCCATGTCGCCATCGAGACGCCGATCAACCTGACCGCGCGTCAAAAAGATCTGTTGCGCGAATTCGAGGCGATCAACGCGGAAGATCCGGGCGCGCACAACCCCCGCGCGAAGAACTGGTTCGATCGCGTCCGCGAGTTTTTCGGCCCCTGAGCGGGGCGGCGCGCCACCGGGTCTGGCCGCCTTCGTGACCAGGGCAAACGCCAGCGGCGCCGGCGCGCGTTACGACATCATAGTCATCGGCGCAGGCGCCGCCGGAATGATGTGCGCGGCTGTCGCCGGCCGCCGCGGGCGGCGCGTCCTGTTGATCGAGCATTACGACAAGCTCGGCGAGAAGATCCGCATTTCCGGCGGCGGGCGCTGCAACTTCACCAATCTTCACGCCGAGCCGGCGAGCTACCTGTCGCAGAATCCGGATTTCTGCCGGTCTGCGCTGTCGCGGTACACGCCGCGCGACTTTATCGAGCTGGTCGAACGCTACCGCATAGCCTGGCACGAAAAGGCGCTCGGACAACTCTTTTGCGACCGGACCTCGCTCGACATCATCGCGCTATTGAAAACCGAATGCGATCGCGCCGGGGTGCAGTGGCGCATGCCGTGCGCGGTGCAAGGGGTCACGTATGAAGGCGGTGCCTTTGCGGTTTCGACCGCGATGGGACCGGTTAGCGGCGAAGCGCTGGTGATCGCGACCGGCGGATTGACGGTGCCGAAGATCGGAGCGACGCCGTTCGGTTATCGTATCGCCGAGCAGTTCGGCATCGCGGTCGTGCCGCCGCGGCCGGCGCTCGTTCCGCTGGCGTTCGATTCCGCGGCGCTGGCGCGCTACGGCGACCTTTCGGGCATCTCTGTCGACGCTGAGGTTTGCTGCAACGACGGCAGGTTTCGCGACGCGCTGCTGTTCACCCATCGCGGCCTTTCCGGCCCGGCGATCCTTCAGATCTCATCCTATTGGAACGGCGGCGACACGCTGTCGATCGACTTGCTGCCGGGCACTGACGCGCATGCATGGCTGGAAACCGAGCGCCGGTCGACGGCGCGACTGGACAACATCCTCGCGCGCCGCCTTCCACGGCGCTTCGCGCAGCAATGGAGCGGGGCGCACCGCGCTGCCGTGCCGGTCAGTGAGCTCGACGACAAGCGCCGGAACGAGCTGGCAAGTCTGCTTCATGCCTGGCCGGTGCTTCCGTCGGGCACGCTCGGCTACAACAAGGCCGAAGTCACGCTGGGTGGCGTCGATACGCGCGCGCTGTCATCCCGGACGATGGCAGCGAGAGAGGTGCCGCGGCTGCATTTCATCGGCGAAGTCGTCGACGTCACCGGCTGGCTGGGCGGCTACAACTTTCAATGGGCGTGGTCTTCCGGCTACGCGGCCGGACAGTACGCCTGACCCGGCGCTTTAGGGAAAAGCCGGAATGTGCGGATCGGTACCGCCGGAGACCGCCTCCGGATGATCGCGTCCGACGCGCATTTTCACCTGCTCGACGCTGTGCTCGGGCACGTCGACCATCAGCAGCAGCTTGCCTTCCGCGATCATCGGCTCGAATTGCTTCAGGCGCGAATTGGGCAGCGCCGAGCCGACCATGCTCGAAAACCATGCGCCGAGCAGCGCGCCGACCAGCGCCGCGCCGATGACGATCGGTATCTGCATGTGCGAGGGTTCAGCCAGCAGAAAATAGGCGGCGGCTCCGCCGGCCACGCAGCCAAGCACGGCTCCGGCGATCAGGCCTGTTTGCGCGCCGTGCACGAGATCGGTCGATTGCAGCACATTGCATTCGTGCAGCCCCTCCATCGGCATTCCGGGCCTGGCGAGGAAATGGATGTGACGCTCCTCGATACGTGCCAGCAGGAGATCGTCCATCGTCTTGCGTGCACTCGGGAGGTCGGGTAGCAAAAAATACAATCGGCGTCTCATCGCATGCCTCCATGGGGAAATGGCACAGGATGCACAGGGCGCGGTAGCCCTCGAGACGCCGGCTGGTGACCGGACGGCGACGCAAGCGCCGACCGCAACCTCACTCTACTGCCGTCCGGCAAGCAGTGCAAGCGATCACGGGCCAGCTTGAGTCCGCGTAACCGAGCGCAGTTTGCGCGGGCGCACGGCAGGGCATAGCATTCGCATCTCTTCGTTGTCGCTGCCGGAGATCGCCATGCCGTATCGCGTCGTTTTGCTGCTCACCGTGCTCGCGTTCGGCTGCCAGTCGGCTGTTGCGCAAGTCAGGATCGGCCTGATGGTGTCGGCAACGGGTCCGACTGCGGCGATCGGCATTCCGCAGAAAAACACGGGCGCGCTCCTCACCGCGCGGATCGGCGAGGCGACGATCGACTATGTGCAACTCGACGATGGCGGCGATACGACTCGCGCCGTGCAGAACGCCAGGAAGCTGATCGCCGAAGATCACGTCGATGCCATTATCGGTCCGTCGACGACGCCGAATGCACTGGCGATCCTGGACATCATCGCCGAGAACAAGGTGCCGTTGCTGGCGACCGTCGGCACATCGTCGGTGGTCGAACCGATCGACGCAAAGCGACGCTGGGTGTTCAAAACCACGCAGAACGACGATCTTATCGCCTCCGCGCTGATCGAGCACATGCGCAAGAACCGGGTCAGGACCGTGGGCTTCATCGGCTTCAACGACGCCTACGGCGAGAATTGGTACAAAGTATTCGGCGCGCTGGCCGAAAAGTCAGGCGTGGCGATCGTTGCCAATGAGCGCTATGCGCGCAACGATTCCAGCGTCACCGCGCAAGCGCTGAAGCTCATTGCCGCCAAGCCCGACGCCGTTCTGATCGCCGCCGTCGGCGGACCCGCAGTGCTGCCGCAGACCACGCTCTACGACCAGGGCTACAAGGGCCGCGTCTATCAGACGCATGCGGTGGCGACCGACGACTTCATCAGGCTGGGCAGGGAAAAGGTCGAGGGAACGATACTCGCCGCCGGGTCGATGCTGGTGATCGACGACATCGCCGATTCCGATCCGATCAAGCGCGTCGCGACCGGCTATATGAGCGCGTACGAAAAGCGGTTCGGCACCCGCCCCGCGACCTTCGGCGCCAATACCTTCGATGCGGGCTTGCTGCTCGAGCGGGCGATTCCGATTGCGTTGCGCACAGCGAAGCCCGGCTCCGAGGAGTTTCGCGTTGCGCTGCGCGATGCGCTCGAGCAGCAGCAGGGCGTCGTCGGCTGCCAGGGCGTGTTCAACATGAGCCCGGGCAACCACAACGGCATGGACGAGCGGGCGCGCGTGCTGGTCGTCGTCAAGGACGGCAGGTTCCGGCTTCTGGCGCAGTAGCATCGGGCTCGCGATGCAACGACCGGTCGTCGGCTTGCTGCTTGCCGCGGGCATCGGCTCGCGTTTCGGGGGTGACAAGCTGCTGGCCAAGCTCGCCGACGGCAGGCCACTGGCATCGGCGGCGCTGTCCGCGCTCGCCGCCGGCGTCGACTCTGTCATCGCCATCGTGCGTCCCGGCGACGCCACCCTCGAAGCGCTGCTGCGCAAGTCCGGTGCACTGGTCGCCGCCTGTCCTGAGGCAGCCGAGGGCATCGGCGCCAGCCTCGCCTGCGGCGTGCGCGAAGTGCAGCGGCGCTTTCCAGCGGCGCAAGGCGCGATCATCGCGCTTGCCGATATGCCCTGGCTGTCGTCGTCGACCGTCGCGTCGATCGCGACTGCATTGCGGCGCGGCGCGGCGCTGGCGGCGCCCACGCATCGCGGAACGCGAGGTCATCCGGTAGCGATCGGCGCACGCTATTTTCCCGAGCTGCAGACGCTTTCCGGCGACGAAGGCGCAAAAAGGCTGCTGGCGGCGCACGCCGCAGAGATCGAGCTGATTGCCGTCGACGATCCGGGCGTGCTGCGCGATGTCGATACGCAGTCGGATCTTTGACCCGGGTCACTTCCTCCACATGTCGACCTGCCGGCCGACGATGCGATTCTCCTCGTCCTGCATCTGCCACCACGCGCGAAGCTCGGCTTCGCCGAGCGGATGCGATATCAGGAAGCCCTGGGCCTCCTCGCAGCCGTGCGTCTTGAGA
>Ga0134121_10004812_pt1 | contig 11008 bp, 9 predicted proteins | sample KB301_FD_96463 | JGI IMG/M metagenome (GOLD analysis project Ga0134121, IMG submission 96463) | Terrestrial soil microbial communities without Nitrogen fertilizer from Kellogg Biological Station, Michigan, USA - KB3-0-1 | ecosystem: Environmental > Terrestrial > Soil > Unclassified ...
AGCACTTTCGAATCGAGCCCGGCGCGCGGTGGCGAAACTGAACCTCCTCCTCCTCGCGGTTCTCGTTGCCTGCGCGCTCGGGCTCGTCACTTCGCAGCACAGGGCGAGGAAGCTGTTTTCCGACCTCGAGCGCGAGCTGAACCGGGCGCGCGAGCTCGATATCGAGCGCGGCCAGCTGCAGCTCGAGGCGAGCACCTGGGGCCTGTCCCAGCGGGTAGAGAGGATCGCCGCCTCGACCCTCGGCATGCGCGCGCCGGATCCGCGCCGGGTTAGGCTGGTCGCGCCGTCCAGGTGAGCGCGGCGAGCCAAGGGCTGGTCCGGTTCCCGGTCTGGCGGGCGCGGCTCGTGCTTGCAACGCTCGCCGCAGGCTTCGCGCTGCTCGGAGCCCGCGCGCTCTATCTTCAGGCGCTCGAAACCGAGTTCCTGCAGGGCAAGGGCGACGCGCGCTATTCGCGCCTCATCGAGGTTCCTGCGACGCGCGGCAGGATCGTCGACCGCCGCGGCGACGCGCTGGCCATCTCCACGCCGGTGAAGTCGATCTGGGCGATCCCCGGGGACGTGACGCTGTCCGCCGCGCAGCATCGCAAGCTCGCCGCGCTGCTCGGCCTGGATACACGCGAGCTGCAGAAGAGGCTCGACGAATCCGCGCGCGACTTCGTTTATCTGAAGCGCCAGGTGTCGCCGGACACGGCGGATGCGATCGCCGCCCTCGGCCTGAAGGGCATCTATCAGCATCGCGAGTTCCGCCGCTACTACCCGGGCGGCGAACTGACCGCGCATCTGGTCGGCTTCACCGGCGTCGACGATGCCGGCCAGGAAGGCGTCGAGCTGGCCTTCCAGTCGCATCTCGCGGGAACGCCCGGTACGCGCCGCGTCCTGAAGGACCGCCTGGGGCACGTCGTCGAGGACGTCGAATCGATCCGCTCGGCGCAGGACGGGCACGACCTCGTCCTGTCGATCGACGGCAAGCTGCAGAGCCTCGCTTTTGGCGCGCTGCAAGCCGCCGTCGATCAGCACCGCGCCAAGGCCGGCGCCCTGATCGTCGTCGACGCGCGCAGCGGCGAGGTGCTCGCGCTCGTGAACGTACCCTCGTTCAATCCCAACAACCGCGCCCGGCTGACCGGCGCGCAGCTTCGCAACCGCGTGATCACCGATCTGTTCGAGCCGGGTTCGACCCTGAAGCCATTCACCATCGCTGCGGCGCTCGAAAGCGGGGCCGCGACCCCGGCGACAGTGGTGGACACGGCGCCGGGCACGCTGACGCTCGCCCGCCACACCATTCGCGACGTGCATCCGGCGGGCGCCATGAGCGTGGCGCAAATCCTCCAGAAGTCGTCCAACGTGGGCGCGGCCAAGCTTGCGCTCGGGCTGCCGCCTGAGTCCCTGTGGCGCCTGTACCACGGCGTCGGATTCGGCCAGCCGCCGCAGCTGGAGTTTCCGGGCGCCGCCGGCGGCAAGCTTCGCCACTACCGTAGCTGGCGCCCGATCGAGCAGGCCACCATGGCCTATGGGCACGGCATCTCGGTCAGCCTGGCGCAGCTCGCGCATGCCTACACCGTGTTCGCGCGCGACGGGGAATTGGTGCCGCTGACGCTGGTCAAACGCGGCGTGCAGGTGGGCGGCGAGAAGGTGATTTCACCGGACACGGCGCGCGCGGTGCGCTCGATGCTCGAGCTCGCGGTGCAGCCGGGCGGCACGGGGCCGCGCGCCCGCATCATGGGATGGCGCGTCGCGGGCAAGACCGGCACGGCGCACAAGCCCGACCACGGGGGCTATGCTGCCGACAAGTATGTCTCCTCGTTCGTCGGCCTGGCGCCGGCGTCCGCGCCGCGCCTGGTGGTCGCGGTGATGATCGACGAGCCGCTGGGGCAGTATTACGGCGGAGCGGTCGCGGCGCCGGTCTTCGCGCAGGTGATGCAGGGCGCGCTGCGCATGCTCGAGGTGGCGCACGACGCTCCGCTCGAGCCGCTCGCCGTGCCCGGCGAAGGCGAGGAGGCGAAGGAGAACACGTGACGTGGAGCCGATGCGCGAACTGGCGGCACAAGGCGCGATGATCGAGGCGCTTTCATCGGACAGCCGGCGTTGCGCCCCTGGCGTCGCGTTCCTCGCCTATCCCGGGGAAAAGGCGGACGGACGCGGCCACATCGGCGACGCGCTCGGCCGCGGCGCGTCGGCAGTCCTCTGGGAGAGCGAAGGATTCGCCTGGCGCAGCGAGTGGCGCGTGCCGAACGTCGGCGTGCTGGACCTCAAGGCGCGGGCAGGCGGCCTTGCCCACGAGTTCTACGGCTGCCCTTCCGATCGCCTTTGGGTGTGCGGCGTTACCGGGACCAATGGCAAGACCTCGTGCAGCCAATGGATCGCGGCGTCGCTTGCCGCCCGCGGTACCCGCGCCGCCGTGATCGGCACCCTGGGCACCGGCTTTCCGGGCGCCCTGGTCGACTCGCCCAACACCACGCCCGATGCGCTCGAGATCCATCGTCTGCTCAGGCAATTCCTGGCCGAGGGCGCAAGTGCCGTCGCCATGGAGGTGTCGTCGCACGGGCTTTCGCAAGGACGCGTCAACGGCGTCGCCTTCGACTGCGCGCTCTTCACGAACCTGTCCCACGACCACCTCGACTATCACGGCTCGATGGAGGCCTACGCGCAGGCGAAGTCGAAACTGTTCGAGACGCCCGGTCTCGCGTGCGCGGTGCTCAACCTCGACGACGTGGTCGGCGTGCAGCTCGCGCGTCGCCTGGAAGGCGGCGGCGTGCGCGTGATCGGCTACAGCGTCTCGGGAGCGCGTAACGGCGGCGAGTACCTCGCCGCAACCCGCATCCGCCATGGCGAGATGAAGATCGAATCGACCTGGGGGCGCGCCACGGCGACGGTGAACCAGCTCGGCCGCTTCAACATGGCGAACGCGCTCGGCGTGCTGGGCTGCCTGATTGCCCACGGGATTGCCTTCGAAGATGCCGTGGCGATGTTGTCGGCGTTGCCCGCCGTCCCCGGGCGGATGCAGCAGGTGGGCGAGAAGCCGCTGGTCGTCGTCGATTACGCGCACACGCCCGATGCCCTCGAGAAGGTGCTGCAGGCGCTGCGCCCGGTGGCGGCGCAGCGCGGCGGCAGGCTCGTGGCCGTGTTCGGCGCGGGCGGCGACCGCGATCCCGCCAAGCGTCGCGCCATGGGCGCAGTGGTGTCCCGTCTCGCCGACCGGGCGGTGGTGACTTCCGACAATCCGCGCAGCGAAGACCCCCTCAAGATCATCCAGGCCATCAAGGCCGGGATCTCCGGCGACTGCGAAGTCGAGCCCGACCGGGCGCGCGCGATCGAGGCGGCGATTGCGGGCGCATCGGATGCCGACGTCGTGCTGATCGCCGGCAAGGGCCACGAGAGCTACCAGGAAATCGCCGGCCGGCGCCATGCGTTCTCGGATCCCGCCGTGGCGCGCGACGCATTGCGCCGGGGCGGGCGCGCATGATGAGCCTCACCGAAGCGGCGGCGGTCCTGGGTGCCCGCATGCGCGGCGGCGACGCGCGCTTCAGCGGCGTATCCACCGATAGCCGCACGCTGCGCAGAGGGGAGCTCTTCGTCGCGCTGCGCGGCGAGCGCTTCGACGGGCACGGCTTCCTGCAAAACGCCGCGGCGGCCAAGGCGGCCGCGGCATTGGTCGATTCCCAATTCCCAGGCGACCTGCCGTTGCCAGCGGCCGTGGTCGACGACACGCGCCTTGCGCTCGGCGTGCTCGCGCGGCACTGGCGCGCGCGGTTTCGCCCGGCGCTCGTCGCGGTGACGGGGTCGAACGGCAAGACCACGGTGAAGGAGATGCTGGCGTCGATCCTGCGCTCCCGCGCTGGCGACGAGGCAGTGCTCGCCACCGCGGGCAACCTCAACAACGACATCGGCGTGCCGCTCACGCTGCTGCGCATGCGGCAGGGACACCGCTGGTGCGCGATCGAGCTCGGCATGAACCACAAGGGCGAAATCGCCTACCTTGCCGACATCGCGCGGCCGACCGTCGCCCTGGTCAACAACGCCCAGCGCGAGCACCTCGAATTCATGAATTCGGTCGAGGAGGTCGCGGCGGAGAACGCCGCGGCATACGCAGCGCTCCCGGCCGATGGGGTCGTGGTCGTGAATGCGGACGACCCGCATGCGCCATTCTTTCGCAGCCGGGCGGGCGCGCGCCGCGTGGTCGACTTCGGCCTGGACCAGCCGGCGCAAGTGACGGCGCGCCATGCGGTAGGGCCTTTCTCCAGCGAGCTGTGGCTGCGCACCCCGCAGGGCGAAGCTCAGGCGACGCTTGCGATTCCCGGCGTGCACAACGTGCGCAACGCGCTCGCCGCCGCTGCCGCCGCGCACGCCGCTGGAATAGAGGCCAGAACCATTGGAGAAGGTCTGACTTCGTTCCGCCCCTACACCGGCCGGCTGCAGGTGAAGCAGGCGCGCGGCGGCGCCACGCTGATCGACGATACGTACAACGCGAACCCGGACTCGGTGCGCGCGGCGATTGACGTGCTCGCCTCCTGCCCGGGGCCGCGCGTGCTCGTGCTCGGCGACATGGGCGAAGTCGGCGCCCAAGGTGCGGACTTTCACCGCGAGGTCGGCGCCTACGCTCGCGCCAAGGGCATCGCCAGCCTGCTCGCGCTGGGCGAGGCGACCCGCGACGCGGTGCAGGCGTTCGGCGCCGGCGGCCGCCACTTCGACAAAGTGGAGGAGCTGGTTGCCGAGGTGCGCGGCAGCAGCATCCTCGTCAAGGGGTCGCGCTTCATGAAGATGGAGCGCGTGGTGGCGGCGCTCACCGGCGCGCCCGCCGAGGGAGGTCACTGATGCTGCTCGAGCTCGCGCAGTGGCTGGCGAAGGACGTGCGGCTGTTCAACGTCTTCAACTACATCACGCTGCGGGCGGTGCTCGCCTGCCTCACAGCGCTCGCCGTGTCGCTCATCCTCGGCCCCTACTTCATCCGCAAGCTGACCGCCTACAAGATCGGTCAGGCGGTGCGCGACGACGGGCCTCGCACCCACCTCACCAAGGCCGGGACGCCCACCATGGGCGGTGCGCTGATCCTGGTCTCGATCGGCATCACCACGCTGCTCTGGGGCGATCTTTCGAATCGGCTGCTGTGGGTGGTGCTGCTCGTCACGGTCGCTTTCGGGGCCGTGGGCTGGGTCGACGACTATCGCAAGGTGGTGCACCGCAATCCGAAGGGCCTCTCGCCGAAGGCGAAGCTCTTCTGGAATCGGTGATCGGGCTCTCCGCCGCGGTCTATCTCGGCTTCCTGTCGCAGAACATGCCGGCCCTGAACCAGTTCATCGTGCCCTTCTTCAAGCACGTCGCCTATCCGCTGGGGACCATCGGCTTCGTCGCGCTCACCTTCTTCGTCATCGTCGGCACGTCGAATGCCGTCAACCTGACCGACGGCCTCGATGGGCTGGCGATCATGCCCACCGTGCTCGTCGGCAGCGCGCTCGGCATCTTCGCCTATGTCGCGGGCCACGCGCTGTTCTCCAAGTACCTCGGCCTGCCCTACATACCTGGGGCCGGCGAGCTGGCCGTGATCTGCGGCGCGCTGTCCGGCGCCGGCCTGGGATTTCTCTGGTTCAACGCCTACCCGGCGGAGGTCTTCATGGGCGACGTGGGCGCGCTCGCGCTGGGCGGCGCGCTCGGCACGATCGCGGTCATCGTGCGCCAGGAGATCGTGCTCTTCATCATGGGCGGCGTGTTCGTCGCCGAAACCCTGTCGGTGATGATCCAGGTGCTGTACTTCAAGTACAGCGGCGGCAAGCGCATCTTCCGCATGGCGCCGCTGCACCATCACTACGAGCTCGAGGGCTGGAAGGAGAGCCAGGTCGTGGTGCGCTTCTGGATCATCACCATGATGCTGGTGCTGTTCGGGCTTTCGACGCTCAAGCTCAGATGATGCGAGAGCCCGCCTTCTCGCTCCTCGAGAAACCCATCCCGATGCCGCTTCGCGGCCGGCGCGTGCTGGTTCTCGGGCTCGGCGACACCGGCCTTTCGGTCGCACGCTGGGTCGAGCGATGCGGCGGCACGCCGCGGGTCGCGGACACCCGGCAATCGCCGCCTCGGAAGACGGACTTCAAAGGCGACCTCCACACCGGGCCTTTCGGCGACGCCCTGCTGGAGGGTGTCGAGCTGCTTTGCATCAGCCCGGGCCTGCCGCTCGAAGAGCCGCTGATCGTCGAGGCAAGGCAAAGGCGCATCCCGGTGGTGGGCGACGTCGAGCTCTTTGCCTGGCAAAACGCCGCCAAGGTGCTGGCGATCACGGGCACCAATGGCAAGAGCACCGTCACCGCGCTGACGGGCCACCTGCTGCGCAGCGCCGGCATCGATTGCGAGGTCGCGGGCAATATTTCGCCCCCGGTTCTGGACGCTTTGTTATCGAGAAACAAACCTCCCGCAGTCTGGGTGCTGGAGCTCTCGAGCTATCAGCTCGAGACCACGTGGTCGCTCGCGCCGCACGCCGCCACGGTGCTCAACATTACCGAGGATCACCTCGACCGCTATCCGGAGCTCGAGGACTACGCGGCGGCGAAGGCGCGCATCTTCCAGGGCGACGGCGTGCAGGTCCTCAACCGCGACGACCCCCGCGTTCTCGCGATGGCGCTGCCGGGGCGCAAGCAAACGACTTTCAGCCTTTCCGATTCTGCCGACTTCTGCATCCGGGACGGTGCGTTGATCGCCGGCGGAAGAAAACTGCTCGAAGGGGCGGCGTTGCCGATCCGCGGCTGGCACAACGCGGCCAACGCGCTCGCCGCCTGCGCACTCGCTTCCACGCTCAACGTACCCATCGAGGCCTTGCGGGCGGGGTTGAAAACATTTCGCGGCCTGCCGCACCGGCTCGAGCTGGTGCGCACGCGCCATGGCATCGAGTGGTACGACGACTCCAAGGGTACCAACGTCGGCGCCACGATTGCGGCGCTGAAGGGCCTGGCAAAGCCGATCGTGCTCATCCTGGGCGGCGAGGGCAAGGGTCAGGACTTCTCTCCGCTCGCCGCGCCGGCGGCGCAATTCGCGCGCGCGGTGCTGCTGATCGGCCGCGATGCCCCGATCATCGAGAAGGCCGTTCCCGGAGAACGCTGCGCCTCGCTGCAGGAGGCGGTGCAGCGCGCCGCGCGCCTCGCGCAGCCCGGAGACGCAGTACTGCTTTCGCCGGCGTGCGCCAGCTTCGACATGTTTCGCGACTACAAGCACCGCGGCGAAGTCTTCGCGGCCGCGGTGCGGGACCTGCCGGCGTGAGCCGCACGTATGTCTTCGCGCGCAGCGCGCCGAGCGCAGAGTACGACCGCTCGCTCGCGTGGGCGGCGCTGCTGCTCGCCGCGCTGGGCCTGGTCATGGTGTACTCGGCTTCGATCGCGACCGCGGAAGCGAGCCGCTACACCGGCCACAACGCCGCCTGGTATCTCGCGCGCCACGGGCTGTTCCTTGCCGCGGCGCTTGCGGCCGCGCTCATGGTGTTCCTCGTGCCGGTGAAGCTGTGGCAGGGCGTCGCGCCGTGGCTCTTCACCGCCGGCGTCGCGCTGCTCGCGCTCGTCCTGGTGCCGGGAATCGGCCGCGAGGTGAACGGCGCGCGGCGCTGGCTCGACATCCCGTTCGTCAGCGTCCAGCCTTCGGAGCTGGTCAAGCTCGGCGCGGTGCTCTACGCGGCCGACTACACGGCGCGCAAGCATGCGGTGATGAAGAGCTTCAGGAAAGGCCTGCTGCCGATGCTCGCGGTCATGCTGCTCGTGTCGTGGCTCCTGCTGCGCGAGCCCGACTTCGGCGCGCTGGTGGTGATCGCGTTCAGCACGTTCGGCATCCTGTTTCTCGGCGGCATGAACGGACGCCATTTCATGGCGCTTCTCGGCATGCTCGCCACCGGCTTCGTGGTGCTGATCGTTTCCTCGCCCTACCGCATGCAGCGCATCTTCGGCTTCATGGACCCCTGGTCCGATGCGTTCGGCAAGGGCTACCAGCTGTCGCATTCGCTCATCGCCTTTGGCCGCGGCGAGTGGCTCGGCGTCGGACTCGGGGCGAGCCTCGAAAAGCTGCACTATCTTCCCGAGGCGCACACCGATTTCCTGCTCGCGGTGATTGCCGAGGAGCTCGGCTTCGTCGGCGTGGCGCTCGTCATTGCCCTGTTCCTGTGCATCGTCGCGCGCGCCTTCGCCATCGGACGGCAGGCGACGCTTCACGAGCGGCATTTCGCAGCGCTTGCCGCCCAGGGCATCGGCGCTTGGATCGGGTTCCAGGCGCTGATCAACATGGGGGTGAACGTGGGCCTGCTGCCGACCAAGGGGCTCACGCTGCCGCTCATGAGCTACGGCGGCTCGGGCCTGGTGGTGAACTGCGTGGCGCTCGCCATTCTCCTGCGCATCGACTGGGAGAGCCGTCAACTGGCCAGGGGGTTGCCTGCTTGAAGACCATCCTGATCATGGCCGGGGGCACCGGCGGACACATCTTTCCCGGCCTTGCCGTGGCGCACGAGATGCGCTCGGCGGGCTGGGAAGTCGTGTGGATGGGCGCGCGCGGCGGCATGGAGGAGCGCCTCGTCCCGCCGCGCGGCTACCGCACGGCGTGGATCCGCGCCAAGGCGGCCCGGGGCAAGGGACTGCTGCAGAAGCTGCTGCTGCCGGCGAATCTCCTCTACTCGTTCTGGGAGAGCGCGCTCCTCATCCGCGCACTCAAGCCGGACGTGGTGCTGGGCCTCGGCGGCTACGTCGCGTTCCCGGGCGGGATGATGGCGTCGCTGCTCAATCGGCCCCTTGCGCTGCACGAGCAGAACGCGGTGCCTGGGCTCGCGAACCGGGTCCTCTCCAGCGTGAGCGACAAAGTGATGGTCGCGTTCCCGCAGGCGCTGGGCTCGGCCGAATGGACCGGCAACCCCGTGCGCGACGAGATCGCGGCCATGGCGCCGCCGGAGGATCGCTTTCGGGGCAGGAGCGGGCCGATCAGGATCCTGGTGGTCGGCGGCAGTCTCGGCGCCCAGGCGCTGAACGAGGCAGTGCCGAGAGCGCTCGCCCTGCTCGCGGCGCCCGTGTCGGTAGTGCACCAGTCCGGCGAGAAGCACCTGCAGGTGCTCAGGAAGAACTATTCGGATGCCGGGGTCGAGGGCGAGCTCGTCGCCTTCATCGACGACATGGCCCGGCGCTACGCCGAAGCCGATCTCGTGATCTGCCGCGCCGGCGCGGTCACCATCGCGGAGCTTTCGGCCGGCGGCATGGCGAGCATCCTGGTGCCGTTCCCGCACGCCGTCGACGATCACCAGACCGCCAACGGGCGCTTCCTCGCGGACAAGGGCGCGGCGGTCCTGGTGCCGCAGCACGAGATGACGGCCGAGAAGCTCGCCGCGCTCATTGCATCGCTCGATCGAGCGACGCTCCTCGCCATGGCGCGGAAGGCGCGCGCGCTCGGCAAGCCCGACGCCGCGCGCATCGTTGCTCAGCGCTGCATGGAAATAGCCAGATGAAGCACAAGGTGCGCCGCATCCACTTCGTCGGCATCGGCGGCTCGGGGATGAGCGGCATCGCCGAGGTGCTGGTGAACCAGGGTTACCAGGTGAGCGGCTCGGACCTCGCCGAGAACGCGGCCACCCGGCGCCTCGCCGAGCTCGGTGCGAAGGTGCTGCTCAAGCACCAGCCCGCCAACGTGCAGGGCGCCGACGTCGTGGTGGTGTCGACCGCGGTCCAACAGGACAACCCCGAGGTGCTCGCCGCGCGCGAGCATCGCATCCCTGTGGTGCCGCGCGCGCTGATGCTCGCCGAGCTGATGCGGCTCAAGCAGGGTGTGGCGATCGCGGGCACGCACGGCAAGACCACCACGACCAGCCTCGTCGCCAGCGTGCTGGCGGAGGCCGGCCTCGATCCGACCTTCGTGATCGGCGGGCGCCTCATCGCGGCGGGCTCGAACGCGCGCCTGGGCGCCGGGGAATTCATCGTGGTGGAGGCCGACGAATCGGACGCCTCCTTCCTGCACCTGCAGCCGATGATCGCCGTGGTGACCAACATCGACGCCGACCACATGGACACCTACGAGCACGACTTCGAGGAGCTGAAGGGCGCGTTCGTGCAGTTCCTGCGCAACCTTCCCTTCTACGGCGCCGCGATCCTCTGCGCCGACGACCCGCACGTGCGCTCGATCCTGCCGGTGGTGACCAAGCCGGTGATTACCTACGGCGCCAGCGACGACGCCAGCGTGCGCGCCGAGGCGATCCGTCACGACGCCGGCCGCATGCGGTTTCGAGCGCGGCGCGAAGGCGCGGCCGCGCTCGACGTGACCCTCAACCTGCCCGGGCGGCACAACGTGCTGAACGCGCTTGCCGCCATCGCGGTCGGGAGCGAGCTCGGCATCAAGGACCAGGCCATCCTTACGGCGCTCGCCGAGTTCCACGGCGTGGGCCGGCGCTTCCAGCGCTACGGCGACGTCGCGCTCGCGAGCGGCGGCAGCTTCACGCTGATCGACGACTACGGCCACCATCCCGCCGAGATGGCGGCGACGCTCGAGGCGGCGCGCGGCGCCTTCCCCGGGCGGCGCATCGTGCTCGCGTTCCAGCCGCATCGCTATACGCGCACGCGCGATCTCTTCGAGGACTTCGTCAAGGTGCTGTCCACGGCCGACGCGCTGCTCCTCGCCGACGTGTATCCCGCGGGCGAGGCGCCCATCGTCGCAGCCGACGGCCGCGCGCTCGCGCGCGCGCTACGCGTCGCCGGCGGCGTCGAGCCGGTTTTCGTCGAGGACGTGGCCGAGATGCCGGAGGCGATCCGCCGGGTCGCCCAGGACGGCGACGTCGTCGTCACCATGGGAGCGGGCTCGATCGGCAACGTGGCCGCTCAGCTCGCATGAACATGGCCGACACCTTCCAATTCCGCGAGCCGATGGCGCGGCATGTCAGCTGGCGGGCCGGCGGAACGGCCGACCGGCTTTTTGCCTCGCCCGATCTCGAAGGCCTCGCCGCCTTCCTGCGCTCACTCCCGAAAGGAGAACCGCTGTTGTTTGTCGGCCTGGGCTCGAATCTGCTGGTGCGCGACGGCGG
>Ga0134121_10004813_pt1 | contig 11004 bp, 8 predicted proteins | sample KB301_FD_96463 | JGI IMG/M metagenome (GOLD analysis project Ga0134121, IMG submission 96463) | Terrestrial soil microbial communities without Nitrogen fertilizer from Kellogg Biological Station, Michigan, USA - KB3-0-1 | ecosystem: Environmental > Terrestrial > Soil > Unclassified ...
AGAGCGCGCTTCGGAAACATGAGTTTTCCGAGGCGCGTTTTTTTGATCGACTGGGTGGCGTTGGGGCATTAGCCCGACCGTGAGGGAGGGCTCATTGTCTAGCCGCACAAGGAGCCCTCCCTCACGGTCGGGTTAGTGCCCCGATGATCGGATTAGGCGCCGGTGCGATATCGCAACCCGAGCGCTATGATTTTTTGCAGTAGGCCCTCATAGTCAATGCCGCAGTGTTTGGCTGAGTCGGCGAAATCTTCCGCATGCGCAATTTGCGGATTAGGGTTAGCCTCCAGCACATAAATCTGCCCGTCTTCAGTTACGCGGTAATCGAGGCGCGCATAGCCACTCAGGAACAGCGTCCGATAGATTCTCTTGGACAGACGCTCGATCTTTTCGGTCATAGCTTTGTCGATCTTGGCTGCCTTGGTAACCACGCCGACTTTCTCCTGATAAGCCGGATCCCATTTCAGCTTTGCGGTAGCGATGTTGGGCGCGCCCTCGGGAAGTTTTTCAATCACCAATTCCCATGGCGTGTAAGTTTGCAGGCGCTGGTTGCCGATCACGCTTACATAGATTTCGCGGCCGGCGATGTACTGTTCGGCAATCGCGTGCGTCTTGGTCACGCGATGAATGAACTCGACGCGTTCGGCCAGCTTCTCATCGTCATTCACGATCGAAGCTTGCGCAATGCCGACTGACCCCTCCTCGCTGATCGATTTCACCAGCAGCGGAAATTTCAGCCGCTTCGATCGTTTCACTTTGCGGTTCATGTGAAAGACGGCGAAGGCGGGCACATGAATGCGGTGATAGGCGAGCACCATTTTTGAGAGCGCTTTGTCGCGGCAGATCGTGAGCCCGCGCGGATTGCATCCCGTGTACGGCTGCTTCATCAACTCGAGATAGCTAACCACGTGCTGGTCGTAAAGGGGATAGCCATGAAATTCTTCCAGCAGGTTGAAAGCAATGTGCGGCTTATGTTCCATCAAAGCATTGCCGATCACTCCCAGGTTGTTATAAACGCCCACGGGCAATACGTCGTGTCCGATTTTTTTCAGGGTCGAGATTACGTCCCATTCCGTCTTGTAGGGCGCGATCTCTTTCGCGCTCAGCCCGTCGATACTCTCGGGCGGGACCAGATCTTCGTGGCACAAAACTATTACCCGAAGTTTTTTGAAAGTTTCAGTGGTCACAATGAGATCCTGTGGTAACCGGAGTGGATCACGTTCATGGTTTGCACCGTAAGCATGATCATCGTTTCGCGCTTGGCGTGTTCCCGGCTCCCCTTAAAACGCAATTTCAGTTGGCCCGCGCGTTCAATCATCAGTTCATATACGTGATCGATAGCGTACTTGTGCACGCCGGTGCCGTCGCCAACCAACTGCTCGACTTCGCGTTTGATTGAACGAAGAAAGCTGACTGCCGTCATCTGAGACTTCAGGGGCGGATCGGTAGAAAAGATGCGTCGCAGATCCGCGTCCAGGTAAGCGGGCCACTGAAATTCATATTGACGTTGCTTGCGTTCATAGTGCTGACGCAAAGTGATTTTGATCTCGGGCAGCGTTTCGACTTTTCGGCGCGCGCGGTTTTTCGGCCGTGTCCCGGCAATCTGGTTGAGCACTTCGTCAATGTATTCCAGCTTGCGCAGCGCCGGCCAACTGCGATAACGCCTCCGCCAGTTTGAGCGTGGTTGCAGCCAAACCGCAAATGTTTCGGCAAAGTCTTCCGCCGGGTGCGCCTGCGCGTACCATGCATCCAGATTGAGCACATATCGCCGGCTGTTCGGTTTGGGCTTATAGGAATCCGGGTAGCGTTGTGTGAAAAGACCGAACACCTGATGCCAGCGTCGCTTGAAGTGCAAACGAAAGGCGTTATCGATGGCATGACCGGCCTCGTGTCGCAGAATGCGCATGCACTGTACGTCGGTGCCTCCTTCGACCTCCAGCATTTGCTTTCGCTCGAGCTTCATCAAACGCGGATGCGCCAGATAAAAAGGGATCGCGAATCCCGGCACGCCGTCGGGTGTAAACCATTCCGCCGACAACCACACGTGCGGCTTGAAACGAATGCCGCGGTCATTCAGTTCGCTGTAGAGACGCTTTATGTGAGGCTCGAGAAACGATCCCTTAATCCGTATCGGCAGATCGCAGATACGGGTGTCCAGCAGTCGCTCGTCTGAAATGAGGCTCCATCTGAATCGGGTCGGCACGAGGGCCAATTGTAACTGCGATTAAGAATGCGCGCCACCGCGTTTGTGAGCTTTTGTACAACATCGACTCGATACCTCGTCCGGCAATGGCAAGCGAACCGGCCGTGCTCGATGGAGCGTTGAATACTCTGACAAGTATGCGGAAACAAGCAAGCGCCACATTCACCTTAAAATCCTGGGACGAAAAAGCCTATGACGAAATGGAAGGGGCACCGAAGCTCACGCGCGTCAGTGCAACCAAGTCATACCACGGAGACATAGAGGGAGAGGGCAAACTGGAATACTTGATGATGTACCGAACTGCCGGCTCGGCCAGCTTCATAGGTCTGGAGCGAGTAACTGGTAGCGTGAGGGGTCGATCGGGCAGCTTTCAGCATAGAGGTGCCTTCGAGGGCGGCATAGCGAAGGTAACATTGTCCGTGGTTCCAGGCTCTGGGACGGGGGACCTGCACAGCATGAGCGGAGAGGGTGGATTCGACGCAGGGCATCAGCCACCATACGCCATGACGCTGGATTATGGCTTCGAGAGAGACATCTAACTAAACACACAGAGAACACAAATCGCTGGACCGGAGGCGGGAAGCGTATTTCGCAACTTGAGATCCAACCAGGTTCTGGCTGTGCCGACTTATTGTTACCCTGAATAGAAACGACAGAGCTGCGGGCCTTTGCCTTCAGCTCTGTCGTTCCAGTTTCGAAACCTAACCGGTCAGCCGGTTGGTTACTGCTTATTGAAGACCATCGTCGAGTCTTGGGGACCGCGTGGGCTTTCGCTGTGGCGGACATCGGTCAGAACCTTGCCGTCAGCGGACAGCGACATCTTATCGACAGTCGTGAATTTGAATTCATTGCCGTCGCGGCTGCCTGTTCGTACTGACGACAGCTCGAGGGTTTTGCCGTCACTGCTCCAGGTGGACTTAGTCGTGTTATTACCGCCGGGAGCCTCGGCTGTAACTTCCTTGCCGTCGAGGGTGAATGTGCGCGGACCAGCCGGACCGCGACCGCCGCCCATTCCGCCGCCGCCCCCGCCGCCACCCGCTGGGGCCTGGCCGCCGGTGACCTTCGAATCGATTGAAATCTGTTTATCGTCCTGGGTGATCGTCCAGATGACGCTTTCGGCATTCATCATTCCCTGTGAAAGGCCCTGGCTCTTTGCCTTATCCAGCGACCAGGTGCCGGCGAAATTGGCCGGAGCGAAAGCGCTGGCGGCCACTACAGCGAGGCCCAACGCGGTCACCAATCCGGCGATCAAAAACAATCTTCTCATTAGAAAAATCCTCCGTTAAATTGTGGTTCGCTTGTCTGCGTGATCGAGACTTTCTTGCGAGTTCGGTATCTAAGACGCTCCGCAGGCGGATCGGGTTACTTTTTGTTGCCTCTGTCAGAAGGCTGACCGCCAGCAGGGTTCCTCGCGGGTCTTGCCCTCCCTGACAGTCGGGCTTCCGACACTATTTAGCTGATCTTGGGCGCCGGACGCCAGAGCGAGGTCAGCCGCCGGGCGCCCGAGGTCTGCAACAGACTCATCGTCCCCATGTATCCATAACCGAAACAGAACAACATGAGAAAGGCAATCGGGCCCCACATGTGCATCCGCACCGCGTAGGCAATCGCCAAAACAAAATAGAGCGAAAAACTCAACTCAAGCAGTGGTAACCAACCGTGCTTGCGTTTGTACTTCTTGCCCTTCCAGGATTCGTCGGTGGCGTTCTCAACCCGATACTTGGGCGTCCGCACAAACTCAGACTTGACGCCCGCCAGTGCTTCGAGGACCGCGCGGGCATTAGAGAAAGCCAGTCCGATTCCCAGCCCCATCACCAGCGGCAAGTGCAGCAGGCGCATAGTCCGCTTTTTGTCCAGATACCAAACGGCAGTGCCATAAAAAATGACAACCGACACGGTCGAGAAGAAAAGCAAAGGAACATCGAGGGCCATTAATTGATGCAAGCCCTGGTTGTAGCGAACCAGCAACAGCGGAAACTGTAAAAAGCTGGCCACGATCATTAACGGGTAACTAACGTTGCCCGTCAGACGAAAGAACATCTCCAACTTTACTCGCAGCGGCAGCGGCGCGTGCCAGATGCGCCGGTAGAGTTTGAACCAGACCTGCAACACACCCTTGGCCCAGCGACGCTGTTGAGCTTTGAAGGCATTGATCTCAACTGGGATTTCCGCGGGCGCGTCTTCATCCAGCAGATAGACAAACCGCCATCCCATCAACTGGGCGCGGAAACTCAGATCCGTATCTTCGGTGAGCGTGTCATGCTGCCAGCCGCCGCTCATCTCGATCGCCTGGCGTCGCCAGATTCCCGCGGTACCGTTGAAGTTGAAAAAATTGCCCGCGCGGTTCCGCGTAGTTTGCTCAACCACAAAGTGACCGTCAAGCATGATGGTCTGCAGACGGGTCAAAAGGTTGTAGGAACCGTTGATGTGCGACCAGCGCATCTGCGCACAGCCGACGATCGGGTCGGTGAAGTGGTGAATCAGCTTGCGCAGAAAATCGGGCTTCGGCACAAAGTCAGCATCGAAGATCGCTATTAGATCGCCTTTCGCCGTCTTGAGCCCGTTTTCCAGTGCCCCGGATTTGAAGCCCGTGCGATCTTCCCGATGGATATAGTGAATATCGAAGCCGCGCGCCGCATATTTCGCGACGGTCGCGCGCGCGAGACTCACTGTTTCGTCGGTCGAATCGTCGAGCACCTGAATTTCCAGACGGTCGTGCGGGTAGTCAATTTCACTCACCGCTTTAACCAGACGCTCAACTACATACATCTCATTGAAGAGCGGTAGTTGCACCGTGATATGCGGTAACTCGCTGGGGGCGAATTCACCTTTCGGCTGGGGCGGGAACCGCGAGTATCGCCAGAAGTCGATCACCTGCTTCACGCGATAGACACCGTAAATGGCCAGTACCGTCAGGATGCCAAAGTACAGGATGAGGACCGTCCAATCGAAAGTATCGAGTTGATAAAGCGGACTGATGTTCAAGGCCGTCTTATCGATGATGTCACAGAAGCCGGGCGAGTCTGTGCAGAGATTGCCGGTGAGCGGACGAACGCAGTACACGCCAGACTCGGTGCAGAGACCACTCGTAAGCGGACTAGTGATCATGGCAAGCATTAGTGACATCTGATTTTGAAACTTTCCGAGAAGTCTTCGATAAGTGGCCGCTTGAGCAATACAAGTTCGGGCTCGGAATTCTAACGCACCGGGTTGGCTGGCTCAAACCGGCGCTGGTCTGATGTGCTTTTTGCTGGCGAATTCTTCTTCACCAGGCGAATTAGAACGGCGGTGCAGTTTTTTTGGAGTGCGCTGACTTGTCAGCGCTTTTGAAAGCGGCGACGAGTCGCCGCAGTCCAAAAAACGACGAGCCGTTCAATTTCCTTTGCGCTACAATCCAACGTCTTGCACATGCCTTCCTACTCATCATCCGGCATTGCCGCACCAGCCCGTTGGCGCACGCTTGCGCTACTGGCGATTGCTGAACTCCTCGGCATGTCGCTTTGGTTCAGTGGCTCGGCGGTGGTGCCCGCTCTGGTAAAGGAATGGCAGCTGAGTTCAGGCGCGGCGAATTGGCTGACGCTGTCTGTCCAACTAGGCTTTGTGGCCGGAACGCTCTTGAGCGCGCTCCTTAATCTTCCGGACATTGTCAGCCCACGTCATCTGTTCACGCTGACAGCGCTCGCTGCGGCGATTGCGAATGGCGCTTTCGGTTTTCTCGCGCACGATGCCTCAGCCGGAATTCCTTTGCGTTTTCTTACCGGGATGTTCCTGGCCGGGGTCTACCCGCCGGCAATGAAAATTCTGGCTTCGTGGTTTCGACATGGTCGCGGGCTGGCGCTCGGCGTGCTCGTCGGCGCCTTAACACTGGGCAAAGCTGCGCCCTACCTGGTCAACGGACTCGGCAGTCAGAACTGGCGGCATAATGTGATTTTTGTTTCATTGCTGGCGGTGATCGGTGGACTGATTGTGCTGTTGTTCGTCGACGATGGACCATACGCTCTGCCGGCGGCGCGCTTTGATTGGAAGCAGGCGGGGAAAGTTTTTAGTAATCGGCCATTGCGTCTGGCCAATCTCGGTTACTTCGGACACATGTGGGAACTGTACGCGATGTGGACCTGGATTCCTTTCATGCTGCGCGCCAGTTTGTCGCTGCGCCAAAGCGATCCGTCGCTCGCCGAGGTCGCATCATTCCTGGTAATAGGCTGCGGCGCAGCGGGCTGCGTGGTTGCCGGGTTAATCGCTGACCGAATCGGACGCACGATCGTTACCTCGACTGCGATGGCGATTAGCGGCAGCTGCTGTTTGTTTATTGGTTTGCTTTTCGGAGCGCATCCGATTCTGCTTTTGATCGTCGCGGCGATCTGGGGCGCCAGCGTCGTTGCCGACTCGGCACAATTTTCGGCGTGCGTGACTGAGCTGGGGGATCCGCAGTACCTGGGCACGGCGCTAACGATACAAACGTGCCTGGGATTTCTTTTAACCGTCGTCTCGATCGAGTTGATCCCGCGTTTTGTTGATCTGGTCGGCTGGCGCTATGCGTTTATGATTCTCGCGCCCGGGCCTTTCTTCGGGGTGATTGCGATGCTGCGGCTCCGCAGGCTTCCGGAGGCGTTGAAGATCGCGCATGGGCGGAGATAGTTTGGCGACTTGAGATCGAGAAGCGGCCCGGTCGCTACCGCTCTCGGTACTGACCTCGATGTATTCCAAACTTCAACCAGTTTCGGTTGCACCCATCGCGTTGCGGGAGTTTAATAGAGTCAGGAATGATCGGCGCAAAACTTGGGAATTACCGAATCCTCGAAAAGATTGGCGCCGGCGGTCAGGGAACAGTTTACAAGGCGACTGATGCCAAGCTGGGACGTACGGTCGTAGTCAAGGTTTTACCGCCGGAACTTACCGTCAAAGAAGCCAACCTCAAACGATTCGAGCGCGAAGCGCGGCTGGCGTCGGCGTTGGATCACCCGAATATCTGCACCATCTTTGATTTGAACGACATTGAGGGCGTTCACTTCATAGCCATGCAGTATGTCGAGGGTAAGAACGTCCGCGAGTTGGTTAACGGACGTCCGCTCGATTTGCGCAGCGCCCTCTCGATCGCGATTCAAGTTGCCGATGCTCTCGACGCAGCCCATGCGCGCGGCATCATTCATCGCGACATCAAAGCCGGGAACGTCATGGTGACACCGTCCGGCCAGGCAAAGATTCTGGATTTTGGCCTGGCAAAACTTATGGACGGTGAAGGAGCAGGCCCCGGGGGAATTCATCACACCGATTTGACCGAAATTGGGATTCCGTACGGCACCGCCACCTACGCAGCTCCCGAGCAGGCGCGCGGCGATAAAGTGGACGCGCGCGCGGACATCTTTTCCACCGGAGTGCTGCTCTACGAAATGCTGACCGGGACCTGGCCCTTTCAGGGAAAGACCAGCATCGATGTCCGCCATGCCGTGCTCCACGACGAACCCGAACCGTTGGATGAAGCGCGCCCGGGCGGAACTCCGCCGCAACTGCAAGTCATCCTCGATCGCACTCTGGCGAAAGATCCAAAGCAGCGCTATCAGAAAGTCGGCGAGCTGCGCGACGATTTGCGCGCCGTGCTGCGCGAGGTCGAATCCGGCGGCGCCCAGGGACTCGCACCCATCACGCACGTGACACCCCGTCATCTTCCCGGCACCGGGCGCATGGGTCGAGCGCTGCGCTGGCTGCGCAGCGTCACCGGCGAGCGGACTTCAACCCAACGCGTCTCAACGTCCGACCAGCCCACGCACGACACGCCGGTAACCAGCGTCAGCGATCGTGAACGCAAGAGTGTCGCTATTCTTCCCTTCAAAAATCTCAGCAACGATCCCGAGTCCGGCTTTTACGAGTTTTCACTTGCCGATGCCGTGATCACGGAACTGGCGCGTGTGCGTTCACTGGTCGTGCGGCCCTCTTCGGAAATCGTCAGGTATCAGGGCGTGCAAGTCGATCCGCGCCAGGCGGGAAGAGAGATGAGCGTTGCCGCGGTTCTGTCCGCCGGCTTTTTACGCGCCGGCGATCGGATCCGCGTAACCGCGCAACTGGTCGACGTAGACTCCGGCGATCTTCTCTGGAGTGACAAGATCGACGCCGACGCCACCGACATCATCAACGTACAGGACACGATCACTCAGGAGATTTGCGATGGCCTGCGTCTGGAACTGACCTCTGATGAGAAGGTCTGGCTCGAACAGCCGAAGACCGCCAACGCGGAAGCTTATGAAGAGTACCTGCGTGGCCGCGACTGCATGGGCCGTTACGTCTATCACACGATTGCCCGCAAAGACGTCGACGAAGCCATCGAACATTTTCAACGCGCTGCCTATCTCGATCCTTCATTTGCGTTGGCCCACAGCGCCCTGGGCGGAGCTTATGCCAATCGCGTGATGAAAGGCTTTGGCGAGGCCGGCGATCATGCGCAGGAGGAAGCTGCCTTTGAGCAGGCCCTGGCGCTCGATCCTCATCTGCTGGAAGCGCGCATGCACATGGTATTTATCTATCTGGCGCGGGGCGAGAAAGAAAAGGCGCGGCGGGCAGCCGATCAATTGAAGCAGGAAGCACCCAATGACGTCGGTGTGCATTTTGCGCGCGGTGTGTTGGCGCGGCTCGATGGTGACTACAATAAATCGCTGCGCAGTTTCGATCGCATGGTGCGTTTGAATCCGGCCGAGCGGGTCGTGGTCAGCTACAACCGCGCGCGCCTGCTTACTTACCAGGCTCGTTATGAAGAGGCGCTCGCTGAGTTGGATGCGGGCGCCGCCATCGAGCCGGACCATCCGCTGATAAGAACTTTTCGGGCCCGCGCGCTCTACTACCGCGGCGAGCCGGTGAAGGCGGCAGAGATTCTCGAACGGGTACTGGAACAACAACCGCAGCTCGACGGCATCCGGCCTATCTATGCGACTTTCCTGAGCGCCCTCGGGTGGCACGATGAGGCGCGCGAACAAATTACCGACGAAGTGATCAAGACCGCAGACACGGATCACGACGTGGCCTACTGGCTGGCGTCGGCGTACGCCATGGAAGGCGAACGCGATAAATCGCTCAAGTGGCTGCGTCGCGCGATTGAACTGGGAAATGAAAACAAGCCCTGGTTTGAGCGCGACCGGAACTGGGATTCCTTCCGCAACGATCCCGAGTATCAGCGGATTGTCGGTTCGATAGTCACTCCGATTTCAGTAGACGAGGAGGGGCAGTAGTCCCTTTTAGGAGCGCGCTGACTTGTCAGCGCTTTCCAAAGCGGCGAGGTCGCCGCACTCCAAAAATCACTCTCCTATGAAAACCTTCGTCATCGGCGACATTCACGGACGTTGCGCACAACTTTATGGGCTGCTCGAAATGCTGCCCCGCGATCCCTCCACCGACACTCTGGTTTTTCTCGGCGATCTGATCGATCGCGGTCCGGACGTTCCGGGTTGCGTCGAGTACGTGCTGAACCTTTGCCAGGAGAACCCTGAGCAGGTGATTTGCCTGCGCGGTAACCACGAACAGATGCTGCTGGATTTTATCGATGGGGCCAGCCTGATTTGGATGTCGACCGCTACCGGCAGTGACCAAACATTCATGCAGTACACCCAAGTGCCGGTACGGCTGCGCACCGAGGCGGACTTTGACAGTAACCGCGAGTTGCTTACACGAAAGATTCCGGCGGCCCAGATCGACTTCATGCGCCAACTGCCGCTCTATCATGAAGACGACCATGCATTATACGTTCATGCCGGTTTGGAAAAAGGAAAACATCCAAGCGAGAGTTCGGCTAACGCTTTGCTGTGGACCCGCGACGAGGATTTTTATAAGAACTACAGCGGCAAGCCCTGCGTTTTTGGCCACACCCCGACACCGCTTCTGCCATGGCTCGGCCGCTTGGGCCGTCATGGGATTTATGTCTCCCATAGCGCGATCGGCATCGATACCGGTTATAACATTCAGTCGCCGTTGTCGTGTCTGTCTCTGCCTGACTTCACGTTGTATCAGACATTCGCCGACGGCGATGCCGCCACACATCACATCACCGCGTTCATTCCCGAGACGCTGAAGGAAATGCAAAGGAAGGCTGCGGAGAAGGCGGAACTAAACGATTAGATCAAAACATTTCCGTTTATCATTGGTCATTTAGTCACGACGCAATCTACGCCGCACGGCAAACCTTAATGACAAATGACGAATGGAAAATGTTTGTGATCGGCTAACCTGAGATTATTCGTATCTCAAACACTCAATCGGATCCAGACGCGCGGCTTTGCGCGCCGGCCAGACGCCAAAGATCAATCCCACTCCAACGCTCACGGAAACGCCGGTCGTCACCGCCCACATCGGAATGGACGCAGGCAGACTGGGAAACAGGAACATGACGAGTTTACTGATGCCTATGGCCAGTACGACCCCCAGCATTCCTCCCAGAAACGTCAGAGTCATGGCTTCAAAGAGAAATTGATTCGTGATATCGCGGCGGCGAGCGCCCAGCGCTTTGCGAATTCCAATCTCCGCCGTGCGTTCAGTGACGCTCACCAACATAATATTCATCACCCCGATCCCGCCCACCAAAAGCCCCAGGCTGGAGATTGCGATTGCCACTAAACCAATCATCGCAAAGATGCTGTCAAATTGTTTGACGAAGTTATCGGCGGTTTTGATGTCGAAGTCATCGGGAGCTTCGAACTTAACGCTGCGCCGGCGTCGCAGAATATCTTCAGACTGCGTCAACGCTTCATTGAGCTGCGCTGAGCGCGCCTTAATCACAAACAAAAGCCAACCCCTGCCCGGCGCGACTTTTTGCGCGGTGCGCA
>Ga0134121_10004815_pt1 | contig 11001 bp, 7 predicted proteins | sample KB301_FD_96463 | JGI IMG/M metagenome (GOLD analysis project Ga0134121, IMG submission 96463) | Terrestrial soil microbial communities without Nitrogen fertilizer from Kellogg Biological Station, Michigan, USA - KB3-0-1 | ecosystem: Environmental > Terrestrial > Soil > Unclassified ...
ACATCTTGAGGTCGGCAAGAACGTGTACTACACAGTACACAAGCTTTGCCACATGGTGCTAGCGCTGAAGCCGTTCGGATGTATGCCATCGTCTCAGTCCGACGGCGTGCAATCGGCGGTGGTAAACAGATTCAAAGACATGATTTTCCTGCCCATCGAAACCTCGGGCGAGGGCGAAGTGAATGCCCACAGCCGGGTGCAGATGGCGCTGGGCGAAGCCAAGGTGAAGGCTAAGGCGGAATTCGAGCAATGCCTGAAGTCGACTGGCAAGACGCTTCCGCAGCTCAGGGAGTACATCGAGCAGCACCGCGAACTGAAGCACCCGTTCTATCGCGTGCCGCATCGCGAAGGAGTCGCGGGCACAGCGGCCCAGTTCATTCTGCACGTCAATGACCGCATCAATCGCGATACCCGGTTCTGGAATCGCTCGCGCGTGCCTGGAGCCGCGATTCCCGCGACTTCCGGTGACTGATTCGGACGGCCTCACAGCCGAGACCCGTTGGATGGGATAAACCACTGCCCCCGTTTTCTTAGGAGACCGAGTAATGCACGATCACAAGGCGCCCCAGCTGATTCAGATCGCCCCGCTCGAGCCGCAGATTGCTCCGGTACAACGCGAGACCCACGCGCAGAAGCCGCACGATCACCAGACCAGGTTCCTGGTCGGGCTCGATGTGGGCTCTACCACAGTGAAGGCGGTCGCCATTGAAGCGGACAGCGACCGCGTGCTGTGGCAGGACTACCAGCGCCACGAAACCAAGCAGCCCGAGAAGACGCTGGAATTCCTGAAGCGCATCGAAGCCGAGGTGGGAATCAACCGTCATAACACTCGCATGTTCCTGACCGGGTCAGGAGGCGGCATGATTGCCGACCGGATCGGCGCCAAGTTCGTGCAGGAAGTCACCGCCGTTTCCCTGGCGGTGGAGAAGCTTCATCCCGAGGTTTATTCCGTCGTCGAACTGGGCGGTCAGGACGCCAAGATTATCGTCTTTAAGGATGACGAAGAGTCGGGACGAAAAAAGAAGATCCCGTCGATGAATGACAAGTGTGCCGGTGGCACTGGTGCGGTCATCGACAAGATCAACGCCAAGTTGAAGATTCCCACCGATCTGCTTGCCGAGCAACGCTATCAAGGCATCAAGCTTCACAAAGTGGCAGGCAAATGCGGGGTGTTCGCGGAAACCGACATCAACGGACTGCAAAAGGTCGGCACGCCGCCGGATGAGCTGATGGCATCTCTGTTCGAGGCCATCGTACTGCAGAACTTGAGCGTGCTCACCCGCGGCCACACCTTGCGACCGCATGTACTGCTTTTGGGCGGACCCAACAGTTTCATTCGCGGCATGCGCGAAGCGTGGCAGGCGAATATTCCGCGCATGTGGCAGGAGCGGAAGGTTGCGGTCCCCGAAGGATCGAAGCCGGAAGACCTGATCAAGGTGCCACAGAACGCTCAGTACTTTGCCGCGCTGGGCGCCATCGAATTTGGGCGGACTGAAGACGATTGCGTGGGTTGCTATCGCGGCTACGACGATCTGGTGCGCTACATCGAGTACGGGCGCCAGGAAGAGAAGGCGAAATCCGGCGGCAAGGGACTGGTGGAGAACCCGGAGGATCTTCCGCTGTTCAAGGAAGCCTATCGCCGCAAGAAATTTACGCCTGCGTCCTTTCCGAAGGGGAGCACGGTGGGCGGCTTTATCGGAATCGATGGCGGCTCCACCTCCACCAAGGCGGTGCTGCTCGACGAAAACGGCACCATTCTCTGCAAAGCTTACCAACTCTCGAACGGCAATCCGATTCAGGACACCATCGAGATGTTCGAGAACCTGCGCGGACAGGTGGAAGCTCAGAGCGCAAAGCTGGAAGTACTTGGCGTGGCCACCACCGGCTATGCCAAAGACATCCTGAAAGACGTGCTCCACGCGGATGTAGCGCTGGTGGAAACAGTCGCCCACACGGAGTCGGCGCTCAAGTTCTACGAAGATCCACACGTGATCGTGGATGTAGGCGGGCAGGACATTAAGATCATCATCCTGCACAACGGGCGAGTCAAAGATTTCAAGCTGAACACCCAGTGCTCCGCGGGTAATGGCTACTTTCTGCAATCGACCGCGGAGGGGTTCGGCCTGGGCGTTGAGCAATACGCCGATCTGGCGTTCTCCGCTCAATCCATGCCGGTATTCGGATACGGCTGCGCCGTCTTCATGCAATCCGATATTGTGAACTTCCAGCGGCAGGGTTGGCGGGCAGAAGAAATTCTGGCCGGGCTGGCGGCGGTGCTCCCCAAGAACGTTTTCTTGTACGTCGCCAGTATTCCTAATCTGGCTGCTCTCGGCACGCGCTTCGTCCTGCAAGGCGGGACACAGAACAACCTCGCGGTGGTGAAAGCTGAGGTCGACTTCATTACCAACAGCTTCCGGGCCGCCGGCAAAAAGCCGGAGATCATCGTCCACGAATTCTGTGGCGAGTCGGGAGCCATTGGTGCCGCGGCCGAGTCCTTGCGCCTTTGGCGAAACGGTCAGCAGACCACCTTCGTGGGCCTCGATGCCGTCCGCAAAATCGAATATCGCACCACGCGCAACGAAGCCACCCGCTGCTATTTCTGCAAGAACAACTGCTTGCGCACGTTCATCGACATCCGCACCGCGCCCAAGGACGACCTGAGCCTCGTGCCGATCGAGAAAATCACCAAGGTCCCGCTGATGCACGGAGAGCAGCGCCTGATCATCGCCACCTGCGAAAAAGGCTTGGTCGAAGATGTCAACGACATGAAGGACATCAAGGCCGGAATTGACCAGATCAAAGACAAGCATCCGAACTTTGTGGACATCGCGGCGCACGAGGTGTTCCGCCCGGTCAATCCGAAAAGCGTGGCCGATCCCGTCCCGGTCACGAAATTCTGGAACAAGGCGGGAAAAGAGCGTGTCCCGCTCATGGAGAATCGCAAGAAGCTCCGCATCGGCATTCCGCGCGTACTGAACATCTATACCTACGCGCCACTGTTCAACGGCTACTTCGAGAGCCTGGGTGTGCAGCCGGAAAACATCATTTATTCCGATTACACCAGTTCCGATCTGTACCGCGCCGGCGCCAGCCGCGGCGCAATCGATCCGTGCTTCCCGGCCAAGATCGGTATTTCCCATGTCTACAACCTAATTCAGGAAAAGCACCGCAAGAAGCCGCTGAACGTCATCTTCTTCCCGATGTACGATGTGCTCACTTCTCCACTGGTCAAAATTGTGGGCGCTAACGCATGCCCGACTGTAACCGCAACCCCTGAAACCGTGAAGGCCGCGTTCACCAAGGAGAACGACGTCTTTGCCGAGCACAACGTAAAGTATGTGGATCCGGTCCTGAACTTTGCCGACCGTAAGCTGTTTGCCCACCAGATGTTGCAGGCCTGGCAGCCGATCCTGGGCTTGTCACAAGAAGAAAACGACCGTGCCGTCGAAGTCGGCTTCCATGCGCTCGCGAGCTACGAAGGGAGCATCCGCAGGCGTGCCCGGCAGGTGCTCGACCAACTAGAGCGGGAAGACCGCATCGGCATTGTGATGCTGGGCCGGCCCTACCACCACGATCCCGGCCTGAATCACGAGATCATGGAGGAGTTCCAGAAGTTGGGCTATCCGATCTTCTCGCAGAACACGCTGCCGCTCGATGAAGACATGCTGGAGCGTCTGTTCGGCGATGAAGTTCGGGCCGGGGTGATCAGCCACCCGCTCGACATCGGAGATGCATGGAAGAACTCTTATTCCTGCAGTACAAACCACAAAGTATGGGCAGCCAAGTTCACGGCGCGCCATCCCAACCTAGTGGCGCTCGAAATCTCCAGCTTCAAGTGCGGCCACGATGCGCCGATCTACGGCGTGATTGAAGGCATTATCGAACAATCCGGGACGCCGTATTTCTGCTTCAAGGATCTCGACGAGAACAAGCCGTCCGGGTCGATCCGGATCCGCGTGGAAACGATTGACTATTTCCTGCGGCGATATCGCGAAGAAGTTATCCGCAAGCGGAAAGTGGCGGAGGAGATTGAGGGCCAGCTGGCAGCGCTCGAGGCGCAGCTATTGCGCGAGCAACTCGACGCCGAAGCGCCGCCCGTGGACGCCGCAGCCTGGGAACAGCCGGCCCAGGGTATGGCCGCTGACTAGCGCAGAAGATGAACAGAGTCATTTGATCGAATTGAAGAAGAAAAGAAGCAGAAGAAAAAGAGATGGCCACCGTCCCGAAATTTCGCATTGACGTTGACATCCACAACTTGCTAATGCAACCTGCGCCCGGACCAGTTCCTGTGCCAGCCAATGGCCTGAATCTCCCGGAGCCCGTGTTTCCTCAGTATCCAGAGAAGTTGTCCGATCCCGGCCCAGCGACTATTCCCGGGAAGCGCGACTGGACCATGTCGCAGGTCTATCACAAGATGCGAGGCTGGCTGTTTCCCTACATCCGCTCGCGCGTGCTTCCTGGCACCTTTCATCCCATTACCTCGTACCTGTTTGTCGAGTACAAGTGCAATCTCGACTGCTGGTATTGCTGGGCCTACAACAACAAAGTAAAGGGCATGACCGAGAATGTCGCACGACGGTCGATTGACTGGTTGTACGACCACGGCTGCCGAGTGCTGGCATTGATGGGAGGTGAGCCGCTGCTGCGTCCGCAGTTTGCCCACAAAGTCGTGTACTACGCTGCGAAAAAGGGATTCTGGATTTACATCGGGACCAATGGCCGCCTGCTTCGTCCGGACGTTGCCGATCGTCTGGGAGATGCTGGCGTTTCTGTCTTCAATTTTGCGGTGGATGCCTGGGACGAAAAACCGAGTCTGCCCAAGGCGGTAGTGCCGGTCCGCAAGCATCTGGACCATCTGCTGAAAAAACAATACGTGTACGGCTACATGGTCTTCTTCAACATCAACATTTGCCGCAATAACACAGAAGATGTGCGCCAGATCACTGAGTACGCGCATGCCAGCCGAATCGCGACCGACTACCACATTAATGAGACACCCATGCTCGAGCAGGACGAACATTTCAAGCATTTGAGTGACAATCCGACTTACATTCGACCAGAAGATTGGCCTCAGATCGATTCGCTCGTCGATTGGCTCATCGAAAAAAACAAAGCCGGATACCAAATGGTCAATTCCCTACAGCGCCTTCAGGAAATAAAAGCATTCGTACGGATGGCCAGCGGTGCAGACCTGAAACGCCTCGGATGGAATGGCGACGGAACCGGCACCAACGGCCATGTCGCGAAGCAGGTGAAGGAAATGCCGGGAATCGTACAGGATCAAAATGGCGAACTGCACTTCGCCGCATGGAATTGCCGAGCAGGCCAGAACAATGTGATCATCCGCACCGACGGGACGGTGGCCCCATGTTTTCCGATGTATGCCTCAACTTACGATTGGGGAAACGTTGATCAGCACAAATTCGATCCGACCCAGCTGGCGGGTATGAAGAAGACCTGTCAACAGCACTGCTTCTCCACCCTTAACCACAACCTCGCGTACTGCTATAACGACGCCCGCGTCATCAAGTTCGTTTGGACAAACCTCATTCGGAACCGGATGAAGGGAGGAGCGAGGAGTTTCGAGGACTAGGACTGCAAGGCGCCAAACCAGCGAGGTGCCGTAGTCGAGGAAGAGCCTGCTGACGACACTTTCAGTGTTGTCACGCAGGAGCCTGATGAGCCTTTGCTGGTTCTCCGGCTCGACGGTCAGGATGTTAATAAGGGTGGTGACCTTTTTTCGTTACCTCTATGGTCGTTTTCATGGTGTTCTCCTCTAAAAGCGTTGTTCTCTGTCCTTACACCATGAAGACGATTTTGTTCACAACGGATCGGTCGGGCAAAAAAAGATGTCGATTCTTTAGAGTCGGCAAGCACCACGATATCTGAACCTTACGTCCCAACACGGTCTAATATGCCTTGAGCACAATGCCTTTGCCTCTCTCGAGGGAAAGGATCCGAATTCGACGGCCGCGATTCGGAAAATCCCGAACTTTAGGCACTCCCATATGGCGCGGCTTTTCTAGCTTCAACTGCGTCCTGCACCCGCACGCCGGGACTCTATGATGCTGCCCCATCACCGGCGAGGACTCGAACCGCCTTGGGCTGAGGACGCAGCAGCCAATAGAATGCGACGACGTGCGTGATCATCAGCACGGGCACGTAGATGATCGGGATTGCGTACGTGGCGCCCAACTGCCCCGCCAGTGCAGGAAGGCCGACTTGCACAGCATGGTAATAGTCGAGGATGAGGTCGATCACTCCCACGAGATTGAAGGCAACTACGAACAGCCAAAAGAGCGGGCGCAGCCTTACCGTGAGAAGCGCCAGCATGGCCAGGACCCCGGTTGCGAGGTCCCAATAGGCGGCGAACGTGGCGAAGCTAGCGGGCAGATTGCCGACGACCCCTGGAAGGATAAAGACGAGCCCGAAGAACCGGAAGCTGTGCAGCGTAGCGATGGCGCGATGCGCTTCGACCTGGTCCATTGACTTGAGCCTGGGCAGGAGGTACACGCCGAAGCAAAGCAGCCACGCGACGTAACCTAGAATGAGATGCAGATTGAAGATGGTTTCCGGCGACATTTCGCCTCCTATCGGATTGACGGGCTATCTCGCAGTAGTATTCCGAGCGGCAACAGTGGCCCGACCGGAATGAACTGCTCGTCCATGAGGTTTTCTTTGGAGAGAGGTAGGCCCTCGATCAGGGCCCGAGCCTCCACTACGTCCTTGCAGTTCAGTATGAAGATGACGCCCCGCCCGTCGCCGCGCGTGAACCACTGCTGAATCTTGCCGTCGAGATACAGCGGAACGGTCGCACGAATTTCGGCGGGCATAATCTTCATGACTTGCTCGGCAGTAACCCCTGGTTTTGGCGTAAGGATCGTCAGCACGCCGGTGATCTTGGGCTGCGGCGGTGTGGATTGGCCTTGCGCCATGGGCGCCAGGACCGTCGCGAACGCCAGCAGCAGGTAGGACATTTCAATATTCATCGTTCAGCTCCTTTGAATTCCTCGCGAAATTATCATGTGTGTGGTACCGATGGGTACCACACACTCGTGATGGTACTATACGGTACCAGCGTCGGTCAAGGAGAGAGTGACAGGAGAGAGTGATGGCTACGGCATCGATGTCAAAACGCCGCCAGGAAGGCGGCGACGAAACCGCGGTGCGCCAGCGCATCCTTGAGGCGGCGTTTGCGGCGTTCATGAAGAACGGCTACGCAACGACCAGCACGCTTGAGATCGCGACGCGCGCGCGCGTTTCGAAGCGAGAGCTTTATGCGCTAGTTGGCAACAAACAAGAAATGCTGATCGCCTGCATAAGCGAGCGTGCCAAGCGATTTGATGTGCCCGCGGACCTGCCCGTGCTGCGCGATCGCGAGACCCTAGAGCAGGTGCTGGCTTCTTTCGGGACGAAGCTCGTCCGCGAGATAAGCGATCCCACGGTCATTGCGGTATTCCGTCTGGCGATCGCCGAGGTGGTCCAGGCCCCTGAAGTGGCGCGTGCACTCAACTCTATAGGACGCGAGGCAAGCCGCGCCGCCTTGACTAAAATCATGGCCCAGGCCCAGGCGTGCGGACTGCTCGCAGGGCGTCCTGCCGAACTTGCCCAGCAGTTCGCCGGGCTGCTCTGGCGCGATTTGATGGTCAGCCTGCTGCTCGGCGTCGCCGAGCGACCGAACTCCCGCGAAATCGCGGGACGTGCCCGCGACGCCGCAGCCGCCTTCCTGCAACTTCACCCGCTACCGACGGAACATGCGCCTGAATAGCTTGTCGGAGCGCCCGGCTCATCCAAGTAAGATCCAAAATCTGCAAGTGGAAGGTTAGGTGCGATTCGATCGTTGGCATTAGCTCTCAATTACACTCAGTCTCCCCCAAGCCGGGAGCCATACTGAGCGCCACCGGATGTTGCGGCACCCTTTGACCCGACCGCCGTCGGGTTATTGCGCATGCACGCAGGATCGTCATGGGTACATGCAAACTGTCTTCGAGACAGCGGGTGGCAACAACGGCCTGCGCCGTCTTGCTTACGCCTGGCATAAGCGGGCGATGGACGACGTCGCGGCCCATACGTTCAGCCATGGCTTCCAACCCAGCATGTCGAGCGACTCGCCGCTTATTGGTGTACTCGGTGGCCGACTGCGTATATTCCGATTCCTCTGGTGACGAAACCACCGTCGTCATGATGCACCGCGGGAACGGGGAACACGATGAAATGAATCGCCGTGCGCTTGCCTGCTTCGACGTGGCTCTGGCTGATGTCGGGCTAGCCAACAACAATGTTTTGCGACAAGTGCTACACGACTATTTCGCCCGGGGCGACCACGACAACGCTGTCCCGCTACCACCATTCCGCCGATGATGTGCCGAACGGCCTGAGCGTCCTCCGCTGGTCATGGGGACGGACGCCAGGAGTAACGCTCCACCGCCAACTTCGAACCTTCAATTGACCATTGTGGCGGAACATACCGCGAACGGAAGGCATAAATCTTCCCTGACCAGCGTGTATCCACTCCTAGTGGACCGCGCCTAGTGAGTAACTGCCTCGCAGCAGCCGCGCGACTTTACTACCGTCGATTCTGCCCTCCGTCCTAAGCAATGTCATGGCCGCTCTTCGCCCACATTGGACTTCGAAAGTCTGGCCAACGCGATACGCGCTTCTTCCGATCCCCATCCGTTCAATTCGGCAGACTGCCGCAGGTAGTGTTGCGCAGACGCATGATCGCCCGTTGCTAGCACAATTTCTCCGGCGTGCCGGAACAACTGAGCGTCTCGGATTCCAACTGCCAGAGCGGCGGTGATCTGACTCATGGCTTCTTGGTTTCGGTTATTCAAGTGTAGCGCCCAGGCGTAACAATCCATTGTGAACACATCGTGCCGTCGGGCATACTCCCGCTGCGCTACCTCTAGTGCCTTGGCGGGCTGCTTCGCGTAATCGGCATAGTAGAAGATCAATTCATGATTGGAATTGTCTGCTCGATCCGTTTCCAGTAGCGATTTCTGTTCAAATTCAGCGAAGGCTGTCTGCGCTTCTTTCCTGTGTCCAGCCCATTGCAGCGCACGCGCCAGGTCGAAGAGATTTTCGGCGTGCGGGGCTGCCTGATAGCGCTGCCTTAGCAACTCCACCGCCTCGTCATAGCGATTCTGCTGGATTCTTACTTTTGCTAGATTTCCCAGCGCATAGTGGTAGCCGGGAAACATACGGAGCGCCTGTTGCGTAAGCTTTTCTGCTTCGTCAAGCTTGCCGATTGACAGGTCCAGGTGAGCCATCTGAGTAACGATCCAGGCTGCGTCTTCAACCTCGCTGGGAGGTGTCGACTGGTAAGCCATGTTCATCAAATCCATCGAGCCGTCAATGTCGCCGAAAAGCTCCCTAAGATAGGCTGCGCGGGTCAGGCCGGGCATGTTTCCAGGTTTGAGATCAAGCATCCACTGAGCCGCGGTTTCCGCTTCTTTGTAGTTCCCTAGCTCAACATTGGCGTCGGTCAGAAAGCCGTACAGCATGACGTCATCTGGTAGCTTCCGGTTGAGTTCCTTGGCAGCCTCCAAAGCGGCTGCGAACTCGTGTTTTCCCAGCAGCAGCCAGACTCGAATCCTCTGACCATCGAAATTATCAGGGGAGATGGCAAAGGACTTCTGTAGCGCCTCCTCGCCCTCTCTATAGAAAGCAACACTGGAAGTCTCGCGCGCACGTCGAGAAAAAGCCAAAGCAAGTGAGTTATAGGCCTCGAAGTCATTGGGGTTTTTCTCGATTAACTTCCTCGCCTGCGCCATGCTGCGCTCAGCCGGAGAGAGTTTTTGGCCGGCGGAGGTGCTGGGAGTCTGAGCTAACCCTGCGGCCGTTGCCATAGCCAGCAATAGAAGACCTGCAATTCGCTTCATGATATTCCTCGCATATTCAGGGAAAAGTTTGTGGCCGCGGTTGCCCCGCAGCCACAAAGCAGATTTACTTAACCGGGCAAACACCGGTAGGTTGACCCGTACAACCCATTTGGCCGGGACCGGTGTGGTGACTGTCACGACCGCTGTGAGCAGGCAACACATACGGGAAGGTATTTCCGTAACCGACTTCGTTGGTATTCACACCGTCGCCGATCGGTGTGCCGAACTTTTTCGGATCTGCCAGAATGCCAGCGACGGCACGAGAGGCGATGTCAACCACGTCGTCGATGGGGCGCCGACCCTGCGGGAAGCCGGCAAGGTCTCCTGCCAGGAAGCCGAGACGTTTCTGGCTCCCGACCGGGGTGGGAGGAATACCCGTATTCAGCCGCAGCAGATCAGCAATCGGTCCGGCATCTTTTGGACCGCAGCCTGGACAAATCGGGGCCATATATTGGACCAGCGGGAGCAGGTCGGTACGCGGCGCTGGTGCAACAGGAATGCCCAGTGAGCCGAACAGATGAGCCAGAAGCGGATCGAGGAAGAAGTTGGCAAACTGCTTGTCGTTTGCTGGTTCGTCCACGCTGAAACGGTCTTTGAATCCGGTGCCGATGATCAACTCATTGATCAGCGGGTTGCCTTCGCGGTTGACTTGCCTCCACTCGCCGCCTTCGCCATCGACTGCCCCGCTGAGACGCCGGATCGTGATGCGCCGACGTGAGGTCGACCCATATGTGCCAATGACCGCATTCTTGTCATTTGCGGCATGAAGTTTTCCATCGACTGTCAGCATAGTAATGGGCACTTCAAGCACAATGGAATTGACGTTGAAGCCCGCCACTGCGTCGGGAGCGTAATTGTGAGTGTCATCTACATCCTCTGCGGCCGGCATCACCCCACCAACCCCCATGCGAAAGTTCAGCGAGTCAAAGGCGGCACCCAGGTCGATGTAGAAAGGATCATCGACCGTCCCAGCGAAGACACGCACGCCGTCGTCCAAGTCGTAAATTCCCTGTTTGAACAAGTCGTTGTAGTTCGGCATGGTGAGCGGGCCCACGTTGGAAGGCACCGCATAGAGAGTTTGTCCATTCGTCAGATCGGTGGAGTAGCCATCCTTCACCAT
>Ga0134121_10004816_pt1 | contig 10999 bp, 7 predicted proteins | sample KB301_FD_96463 | JGI IMG/M metagenome (GOLD analysis project Ga0134121, IMG submission 96463) | Terrestrial soil microbial communities without Nitrogen fertilizer from Kellogg Biological Station, Michigan, USA - KB3-0-1 | ecosystem: Environmental > Terrestrial > Soil > Unclassified ...
CGGTCATGCAGTCGCCCCGACCGAACCACATGCTCTCGAGAACGAACCGGCTGTCGAGTTGCTGGCAGAGCTCGTGGGTCAGCCTCGACTTGCCCATCCCAGCCTGGCCCGTGATCAGCACGCAGCCCGGCACGCGATCCTCCACGCACGCGTCCACGGCCTGGAGCAGCGCCCGTAGCTCGCTCGTCCGCCCGACATAGGGGCTGGCGCGCCCGAGCAGCGTCCGCACGCCCATCCCGGTCTCCCTCTCTCCAGCGAGCTCCCAGCCCGAAGTACCCTGGCGGATCTGAAACCGCGGGTCCAGGAGACCAGCCGTGTTGGTATCGATTCGTATGCCACTGCCGGAATAAGGATCTTCTGCCGAGAGCAAGGAAGCGGCATGGTCGAGCACGCGCCACCCGGCGTCCGGCTCCGAGGAGTCGCAGAACCCGCTGGCCAGAACGATCGTCCCTTCGGGCTCGATCTTCCGCGCGATCAACGCGCACCGGGCCGCGCGCGCCGTCTGCTCGGCCGGGGCTTCAGAGCCCTCCCACGTCATGAGCTGCACGCCATTCACGAGCGAGGCGATGCGGGCACCGAGCGGCGCGACCACGGCCCTGAGCCGCTCGCCGATAGAAGGATACGTGGGGCCACCGTCCCCGACCGCCTCGAGCACGCGTGATGCACTGGGGAAGCGCATCGCGACGAAGGTGGCGAACCGCCGTTCCCGACCAGTGGGCGCGAGGGACTGGGGGGCGCGCGCACTCGACAGAGGCCACGCGTGCGCCTCTCTCGACATTGCCCAAAGCGCGCGCTCGACCTCGGCTCCGCTCTGCGGGCGCGCCTCGCGATCCTTCGACAGCATCCGAGCCACGAGGTTGGAGAGCGCTTCCGGGACGTCGGGGCACACCTCGTTCACAGCGGGAACCTGTTCGAACAAGATCCTCGCCAGCACGGCGACGACGTGCTCGGCGACGAACGGTGGTCGCCCCGTGAGACACTCGAACATGACGGCCCCGAGCGAGAACACGTCTGCGCACGCGTCGATGTGGGCCTCGCCAGCGGCTTGCTCGGGCGCCATGTAGCCGGGCGAACCCACCATGTTGCCGGTCGCCGTGATCGGCGCCTGGCTCGAAACACGCGCGATGCCGAAGTCGATCAGCTTGACGCGCTCGACGCTCCCTCCCGGCAAGAACAGGTTGCCCGGCTTGATGTCGCGATGAACGATCCCACGCGCGTGGGTGATCGCGAGCGCCTCGGCCACCCGCAGACACAAGGTCACGACCTCTCGAGGCTCCAGGTGGCCCCGGTCGAGCCGCGTCGCCAGATCTTCTCCTTCCAACCACTCCATCGCGAGACCAGGCCGGCCATCAGGCCACCGCCCGTGAGCGAGCAGGCGCACCACGGCGGGGTGGTCGAGCGAGACGAGCGCCCCGACCTCGAGATCAAAGCGCGCCAGGGTGGTTGGATCGCCGGCATGGAGCAGTTTGACCGCCACGGTGTCGCCGGTGTGACGATCGAGAGCGCGGTGGACCGTGGCCATCCCCCCGGATCCCACCTGATTGCGCAAGACAAACCGAGCCCCGAAGTCCTGGGCCCCGGCTCTCAAGGCCGCCGAAGCTAGCATGCCGCTCCGCCGGTCCATTGCATCGGCGGAGCGCTTCAGCCCCTCTGGCAGCGCGTCGAGCGAGAGGAGAGATGCGTTCTTCATCTTCATCCTCGCAGTGCGACCTGGACCAGTTCCGGATCGGTCCTCGCGTCAGTTTCTGGAGGCAACGCAGTGTATTGGAGTTACATATAGTTCCGGGGCGGTCGGGCTAGCACCGCCGATCCGGGATAGACCAGCACCGGCCAGCCGTCTTCGGCGAGGCATGCGAACAAGGCGATCGCAACATATGGGAATTGCATGCAGTTTCCGGATCTGGGCATGCACGTTCGCAAACCCTCACACTGCCGAACCGGCTGAGGTCGCCCGTTGGATCGTCAGCTGATCGTGCAACGCGAGAGCCTTACGCCCCATCGCGCACCGGATGTTGCCGTCACGCAAACAGGAACGTGCTCTCCGCGAACCGTTCGAGCACTGCACGGCGGCATTGGTCGCCTCCTGGCGAAACAGGAAGGCGCCGAGCCAGGACCAGCGGGGGTCGGCTCATACCGATTGAGCTGAAAACCCTGGGGCTGCGCCGCTGCCGGGAGGCTGACGCTCAGCGCCAGCGCCGCGAACAGCCAGACAACCCATACCAGTCGAGCAGACCACATCGTTTGATCTCCTGAACGACGCCTGGCCAGGAGAACGAAGAACGCAGCCAAACAGAACGCGGCGAATCGTCTACAAGGCGCGCTACTTCACGATGATTCGGAAGGTCGCATCTTTCAGGTACTGGGGATCCGTCCCCTTCGCATCGAGCCAGAACTCCGAGCCTCGGAGATGGAGATAGAACCCCGGAAAGTTCACCGACTCGAGGGAGACCCAGGTCTTGTCGGCCAGGCCCGCTACCACCTTGAAGCTGGCGTCACTGCGGAACAGCGGGTCCGGCGTCTGCAACATCAGCGTGAGGCGGAACAAGAAATGGCGCAGGTACATGCCCGGGAAGTTCGTCGACTCGAAAGACACCGTCCCGGGGCCCGCCTTGCCGGCGTTGATCTTGAAGGTGGAGTCGCTGACCTCTTGTTGGGTCGCAATCTTGTTCAGGTTGCCCAGAAAAAAGTAGTGCCGGAGGTAGCTATCCTGGGAGCTGAAAGACTGCAGCTTCACGAGCTGGCCATTGACCTTCGTCGTGGGACCGATCATCGTCACTGTCTGCGCCCTCGCCTGAGAGCCCACGCTCAGGAGCAGGAACGCCAGGAGTGCGCAGAGTGGGAGGAGGAAACCGCGGGTCTTGGACTCGATATTCGCGTTTGTCATCATATAGTACTCCAGATTGTGATGGTGTTTCTGATATTGCTGGCCCCGGGCGATTCGCTCGTTCCGGGGCTTGCCTCGCATCCGCGAGGCCCGATTCCCTCTTGAGCAGCCCCCGTGCCAGGGTGGCGGCGGCCCGACAGGACAGCCGACAATCCAGCAAGATCATGGACCTCGTAGGCGTGGCGCCCGGATGCACCGCCAAACAGCGGCGGGCGGGCCCGGCCGTGCGTCAGAACCGGACGCGCTGGCTTCCGAACCCAACGCACGCCAGGGCCGGCGCGACGCAGCCACAACGCAGGCCGCTCACTCGTTCGTGCCGGCGTGCACACGCAACAGCACCGCGCGACACAGCCGCTGGTCGGCCACCGACAGTGCCGAGAGCACCGCGTTCGCGGCGCCGACCGCGCCCCCGCTACCCCCGCCGAACTGGTCGTAGCTCGCCTGGGTCAGGAGCCGGCTCGTCCGATCTCGAGCGTGTAGAGCTCTTCGAACTGATCGACGAACAAGAGGATCCGATGCTAGACCACAAGTAACCCGGTTTGGGAACCCTGATCCGCCTTGCGGTGCCGTGCTCGCTAGCACGCAGGAGAACTACACATACGTTACCGCTCTCCTACGCGTGCTCCAGGAGTCGGTCATGTCCGTAACCGGCTGAGATCACGGACGGCTCGAGCACATTGGTGCACCGGAAATTGGACACCAGTTCCCAGGCAAGAGTCATCCCCATGCTCGGGTCAGGTGGTTAATGGTGTTCATGAAGATGGCGTCGGGAATTCTGCAGCTGGTTCCGTCATCGGAAGTACCACGCCGCGCCGGTCAAATTACAACGAAATATTCGTCACGAGTTCCCTTGGAACGATAGAAGACCTGGCGCTCGCGGAATCACAGCCGATCACCGCGATCCGCTCTTCGCATCGAGCCACAGCGCGATGAACCCGAGCGCACGGAGCGGTGCCGGGAGGGAGGGGTGTCGGCCCTCCGCGACTTCGATGATGGAGTCGATGGAACCGGGATAAACCAGCACCGGCTTCGGCGAGGCACGCGAACAAGGCGATCCCGTTCAGGCCGCCGCGCCGCGTGCCCCTCAATCGCCGGGGCCGTCGGGGTTCTCGAGCAAGGCCGACAGCGCTGGATCGACGTCGCCCGGCACCGCCTCGAGTAGCCCGCGCACCCGCTCCAGTTCGCGCCGGAGCACGCGGTGGTGATTGCGGCTCTTGAGGAGCGACGCCTGATCGAGGAGCACGAAGGCCGCGTCCAGACCCTGGCGGCGCTCGATCGCCGCACAGAGGACCAGGCCGCGGAACGCGTCGGCCAGATCGAGCGGCAGCCGGACGCCCGACGCTTCGCGGCGCTCCACCTCGTCGACGAACGCGCGGGCTGCGGCCCACAGCGTCGCCGCCAACCCGGGCACCTCGGGCCGCAGCTCGTAGCCGAGCGCCTGCTCCACGTGCCGCCGCAACAGCGTGGCAGGGCTCGCCGTGTCGCCTTGATCCGTGATCATGATGGCGTAGGCACGGCGCACGATGTTGTCGAGTTGCCGGAGGTTACCCGGCCACGGCGTGCGCAACAGCAACGCCATCGCCTCTTCCATGATGCGCGGCGCGCTCCCGCCGCCAGACTCCGCGTGGCGGCGCAGGAACATGTGCTCGGCCCACGGCGGCAGCTCGTCGAGCCGCTCCTCCAGCGAGGCCAGCCGGACCGGGAGCACGTTGATCCGATAATACAGATCTTCTCGGAAGTGACCGGCGCGCACCGCCGCGTGGAGATCCACGTTCGTGCTCACGATGAACCGCACGTCGGCGCGACGCTCGGTGGCGTTGTCGCCGAGCGGACGGTAGCGGCGCTCCTCCAGCACCTGCAGCAGCCCCGCCTGGGCCTTGAGCGACAGCTTGTCGATCTCGTCGATGAACAACGTGCCCTTCCCGGCACGCTCGAGCGCCCCCGGCGTGTCCCGAACCGCCCCCGTGAACGCGCCCCGCCGCCACCCCATGAACTCCGCCATCTGGAGCTCCTCGGGCACGCTGAGCAGCCGGACCGTCTCGAACACCTGGTCTTTGCGCGGCGACTGCGCGTGGCACCAGCGCGCCAGCCGCGACTTGCCGACCCCGGTCGGTCCGCTGAGCAAGATGGTCTCGTCTTGCCGGGAGAATACCGAGAGGATTCGCATCATGCTCGCGGTCGAAGCGCCGATCACGGGAGCCAGGCTGTCTGCCAGGGGATCTTCCTTGCGGCTCAGCGGCAGGCTGCTCAGATAGGGCGCCGCGGCGCTCGCCATCAAGTCCAGCGCTGCGCGACAGTCTCCCCAGATGACCTCGTCATCCAGCGAGGCGCGCACATGCGCCTCCAGCGAGATCATGCCAATTACCTTGCCGTCTGGCGGCACCCCGAACGGGATGACGTGCACGTGGGTCGCCTCCCGCTGGATCATGCGGTCGCGCGTCTCTGCACCCGGGACCCCGGTGAGCCCGCGAACCGGCTCCGGCTCGCTCGCCCCCTCCGCGAGCCAGGTGCGCAGCGTGCCGGTCTTCACGTTGATCGAGACCGCCGCCCGGTGCTCGGCCACCCAGCGCCACACATTCGCGCTCGAGAGGTACCCGGTCCCCTCCACGCGCTCGTGGTGCGGGTGCTCGATCCCGAACAGACGCTGGTAGCTGTCGTCGGGTCGCAGATGAAGCACCCCGCGCAACAGCCGCCCCTTGCCCGCCACCGGGCTCCTGGCAAGTTGATCTTCGACGACGGTGAGCATGGCGACGAGCGTCAGCTTCGCCGCCGCTTCGAAGTCTCTCGCCTCCAGGAGGCGGAGAATCAATGGACCGAGTGAGTCGACAGAAGACATATCAGGTGACTTTATTATTTGTTATGATCAGAAATGATTTCGTCCCAGGACTTTGTAGCCGCGGCGCTGGCCGCCTTGGCGCGGCGCTCACAGGCATCCTGGTCGGCGCGCGCTCTGGCTTCGGACACTCTCAAGAGCTCGATCCGTTGCTCGATGGACATACAGTAGGAGGTCGCAGTCCACAGCCTGGAGTCATCGATGCCGCGCAGCGGCGCACGCACGGGCTCGTACAAGAGGATTCCCACTGTCCACAGATCGCTCCGCGCGTCGACGTCCTCGGTACGCAGCTGCTCGGGGGACATGTACGGCAGCGTTCCCAACAGCACCTTGATCGCCACCAGCCGCCCCAGCGTCGTGTCGCGAGCTACGTACACCGTCCCCATCCCGCCTTCGCCCAGCTTGCGCAGCAGCTCGTAGTGCTTGACCGTCGAACCGACCTCCGGCGGAACGTCGTGCGAGACAGAAGGTGAGCGATAGGAGCGATAGGAGCGAACGGCAGCGGGGTGCCGGTTGGCAGCGTCCTGACGTCAGGTGCCTTGACTGCGGGCACCGGACCTGGCTCGGCTTCGATGCTGGCGGCCTTGCTCACCGCGAGACACGGATCCGGCGGCACCTTCTGTCCTTCGCGAGGGTAACTACTGACATCGTATTCCTCACGGTGAACCATCATCTGATTATCCGTTCGCTGGAAGATTACAATTCACTATCATTCATGAGTTCGCTTGAGCACGGATGACATCGCTGTTCTCGGATCACGCCGCGCCGGTCGAGCGTCACCCATGTCACCCTCACCCATGTCACCGAGACACCCTCCTGCGATCCCCAACAATGCAGTTGCAAGCAGACCACACTGATGAATTCTTGGAATGAAGCGTTTCATGGTCAGCTCCTGAAGCGCGGCCAACCCGCTCTCAGCTCGTGTTTGCGCGAGCCCCCCTCGGGCGGCGCATCGAGTGAGAGCAGAGGTGCGGCTTCGTCTTCATCCCTGTAGTGCGACCTGGGCCGGTTCCGGATCGCTGCTCGCGTCGTTTTCTTGATGCGATCACAACATATGGGAATTCATAAAGTTTCGGGATCCGGGCAAGCACGTTCGCAGACCTCCACGAGGCCACCCGCCGGCCTGACCGACCGTAGCGCGCGCATCACCTGGTGCAGAAAGATCTGCGGGGACGCTTTGCACGGCAGCCAGCAAGTCCTCTGGATCGACGCACACGGTGAAACGATCCCTCCGCGCAACCCGATCGGGGTACCTGCTCGGAGCCGCTCATGACGGCGCGGTTCAGCTGTCGCGAAACACGTTGCCGATCGCACGCGCAGTCACCGCAGCCTCGAGCCACGACTCGAGCCGGGCGACATCCGGCTCCCCATCGATCCGGGCGCGCACGTCCTCGGTCACCACGAACGAGCGCGCCGCGAGTACCTTGTGTAAAAGCCGGCGGGCCTCCTCGGCGCGGCCTTTGTCCTCCCACTCGTTGATCAGCGCCTGAACGTTGGGGTCTTGAATGATCGATTCCACGTGAAAAATCCTCCGGGCCGTATCCACGCCAAGGATAGCGGCCGATACGACGTACAGCAACTGCATCGTGCTCTGCCGGTCACGCTTCGAAAGCCGGCGATCGGTTCGGACCTCCTCGGCCAGCGATCGGACAAGTCCCTCATCGGCGCCCCGCATCGCGACGCAGAACGGTGCTCCGGAGGGCCCAAGTTGCTCCCGCATCCGCTGCGCGTCGAGCCGCCATAGCGGCACCACGTGATAGCGAAACACGAACGCGTCGCCGCCGATATCTGGGACCCGGTACACGCCCGTCCCTCGCGGCGGACGCCCACCGGGCCGAAGCAGCACCACGATCGACGTCACCGGCAGCCGCGTCCCCGTCACCGCGGCGCTCGCATAGTCGAACAGCCGCAGCGGGATACTCGTTCGCCATTCGCGCTCGATCTCGACGTGCACCGCGATTTCGTTCTTTCCATTACGCACGCGAAACAAGTTGTCTGCCGTGAGTCGCCGCGTTCGATCCACGCTCGGATCGAGCGTGCCGAGCGGCTCGAGCCGGCGGTGTGGGAACGCCAGACGCAGGATCGGTTGCGGCAGGCCGCGCAGCAGGTGCCGAAAAGTGACGTCGGTCTCGCCCATTGCCTCCGAGTTCGTACCACGCACCTCTGACGCGGCATAGGCTCTGATGTCCGGATTTCGGCCGATATGTCCGCTTTACGGACCAAATTTTGAGACTGGCATCACTTCGGTCGAGCATCAGGACACATCGAGCATCGGATGCTGCGGTCACGCGCCCAGCGTTCCAGACGAACACGCCTTTCTCGGAAAGGGCTACCCCTGGTCAGCTCGTCGCAAGACATCGGGCGGAGCAGCAGCGGAGCGCTGAAGATCAAGCCCTGGCACTTGCCACACGATGCCGGGATCGCGCGCAATCGCTGTGTAGACGATCTCGGCCATGCGCCGCGCAATCCGCGTGGGAAACAGCAGCCCGAGTTCGTAGCGAACGCCGGAAAGCTCGGACGACAGTCCTACCGTATGAAAGGCGTTGCCCATCCTGGCGAGGGCGGCCTGATTGGCGATCCCCAGACAGGCCGGGTACCCCCGGTGATGGGCAAGGAGCATCGATCCGGCCCAGCCCAAGACCGCCATGCGGTTTCCGCGATGCTCCTTCGCCACATAGCCCCAGTCATTCTCGGCGAGATCGTCGCGCCGGATGTTGGCTTGTCCGGTCGAGGCGCATAGATCGATCTTCTCCCAGAGATCGGGGAACACCTGTTCGCAAACGAACGGCGCAGATGACGCCCGCATCAAGCTCGTGATGCCGATCGCTCGCTTGCTACGCCCGTCCACCGCCTCGATCAGGACGAACTCGCTGTGCTCGTGGCTGCCCTCCGCAACGCCCAGCGGATCGGCGAGTTCGGCGATGAATTGCTCCTGCAGGCGGAGCACCTCCGGCCGGTCATCTGCAGCGGCCAGGCGAATGATGTACTGGGTCATGCTTCGGTAGTGCGACCTGCGCCGATTCCGGATCGGTCCTCGCGTCGTTTTGCGAAGAAAGCGCGCTGCGTCAACCAGGTCGACAGGGACCAGATTGACCAGCAGCGCTGGTGAATTGATCTCGGAAAGCTCGAAGACCGAGCCTTGCGGTCAGTGGAACGCGACGCCCAAGGGCCAGTGGATGGGCCGGGCCCGCTCGCGCCAGCGGTGCCTCCGCGCGGACCAGCTACTTGGTGTCGTCGCTGGCGCCCTGCACGTGCGTCTTCACGTTGTCCCCGACGCTCAGGATCGTGAACACGACGCGCCGGTTCTGGGCGCGGCCTTCCGTTGTCCGGTTGTCGGCGATCGGCTTCTCCTCGCCGAAGCCCACCGCGGTCAGCCGCGAGCGGTCGATCGCCTTCTTCACCAGGTACGCGACGACGGCCTCGGCGCGGCGCTGCGACAGCTTCTTGTTGTACGCATCGTCGCCCTGGCTGTCGGTGTGGCCCTCGACCTGGATCGTGAGCTTGTCGTGCGCCACGAGCACGGCCGCGACGTTGTCGAGCAGCGGGAACGAGCGTGGCTCGATCACCGCGCGGTCGGTCTTGAAGTAGACGCTCTCGATGATCTCGAGCTTGTCGTCGGTGATCTTGACGAGCTGCTTCTTGGGGCAGCCCTGGTTCTCCGGGAGGCCCTTCACGTCGGGGCAGTTGTCGAGGCGATCGACCACGGTGTCGCCATCGCGGTCGACGTCCGGGCAGCCCTTGTTCTCGGCCGGTCCCGGATCGAGCGGGCAGGCGTCGCTCACGTCCGGCGTGCCGTCCTTGTCGTTGTCGAGCTCGGGGCAGCCGTCGCCGTCCTCGAACCCGTCCTTGTCCTCGGCCTCGGCGGGGCACTTGTCGTCGAGATCGGCGATGCCGTCGCTGTCGCTGTCGGGGCAGCCACGCAGCTCCGCAAGGCCGGGGACGTTCATGCAGCGATCTTCGGCGTCGAGCACGCCGTCCTTGTCGTTGTCGGGATCGGGGCAACCGTCGCTGTCCTCGAAGCCGTCCTTGTCCTCGGCCTGGTCGGGGCACTTGTCAGCGGTGTCGACGATGCCGTCGCCATCGCGATCGAGCTCGCGCGGGCGCGACGGCGTGCTGGTTCCACCGAACCCGATCCGCAGACCCGCAAGCCCGCGCCAGTCGGGCGTGCCGTAGCCTTTACGCAGGCCCGCGCCGGCCGCGCCGAACAGCTGCGCGCCGCTGGTGAAGTCGTAGGTCGCGCCCAGCAGCGTCTCGAGGTGGTTCTCGTTGAAGTTTTGCATCGGCGCGCGCGCCGCGGTCGCCCCCGACATCGTGACGTCGACCCCGACCGGTGGGCCGCCGCGATCGGCGAACTGGTAGCCGACGCCGGCGTGGGCGAACAGCTCGTCATCGACCACCTGGTTCAGGAACACCGCACGATGGCGAGCGCGATACCCGGCATCGAGTCCCGCACGCCACCCGGTCCAGCGCTTCGAGAGCGCGAGCTCGGGCGCGAAGCCGAAGCCGCGGTCGTCGAAGTACGCATTGCTCGTGCTGCGCGTCGGCAAGATGACCTCCGGGATCACCGCGAGGCTGATGCCGTGGTCCGCCTGGTGGAGCACCACGAACTTCGGAATCACGCGCAGGTTGCTCGTGCCGAAGCTGTGCAGCGACTCGAGGCCCATCGGCGCGATCACGCTCGACGATGGACGATCCTGGTAGACCACGAGCGGCAGATCGAGCCCGACCTGTAACCAGCGCCTCGGCGAGATCGAGGCGCTGAGGCTCCCACCCGCCCGGTTCGCGATGAGCGAGCCCGCTCGATCGCTGGGCTGACCTTGATAGACGACGAGCGGATCATTCGCGAGGCCAGCCCACAGGGCGGCGTCGATCGCCATGTTGCCCCGGGCCTCCGCGCCCTCGACATCGAACATGCCGTCGCGATCCGACGACAGCCGGAACCGCTCGACCCCGAAGCTCGCGGGCTCCATGGCTTGCGCTGCGGCCAGGCGCGGCAAGGCAGCACCGGCGAACACCGCGAGCGCGGCCAGGCGCGCGCCTCGCCGGCGGCGAATCAACAGCGCGAGCATCGCGATCGCGCCGGCGCCAAGGCCGCCGCCGCCGGTATTGCAGCCGCCGCCCGACACACCGACGGTGTCGACGAAGCCGTTGCCGTCCTTGTCGGGATCGCACGCGTCGCCGATGCCGTCGTGATCCTGATCGGCCTGATCGGAGTTGGCCACGGCCGGGCAGTTGTCAAGCCCGTCGGGCACGCCGTCGCCGTCGCTGTCACCACCGCCGCC
>Ga0134121_10004817_pt1 | contig 10999 bp, 7 predicted proteins | sample KB301_FD_96463 | JGI IMG/M metagenome (GOLD analysis project Ga0134121, IMG submission 96463) | Terrestrial soil microbial communities without Nitrogen fertilizer from Kellogg Biological Station, Michigan, USA - KB3-0-1 | ecosystem: Environmental > Terrestrial > Soil > Unclassified ...
CGGCTGGCGGCGCATCCATTCGGCGACGTAGAGCCCGCCGAAGCCCATGTGCCGGCTCTCGTCACGAGTGATCCGGGTGCTGACGTCACGCAGCACCGGATGGCGCGCGTGCCCCTGCAGGCTTTCCCAAATGCCCATCGCCATGCTCTCGAGGAAGAATTGCTCGGTGGCGACCAGCGTGAGCGGATCCTCCGCCTCGAGCAGCGCATCGAACATCATCTCCGTGCCGGCGTCGATGTCCTCGACCGGCTCGTTCAGCTTGTCGATGAGCCGACGGTATGCGAGGTGATGCCGCGCTTCATCCATGGCCTGCGCGACCGCGTGGTTGCGGTAGTCCTCCTCCCGCAACCGCAGCGCCAGCTTGGCGCACACATCCTGCGCCACACTCTCGCCGACCTGCAGGATGTTGAGGATGCGGCCGACGCCACGCCGCGTCACCCGCGCCTTCACCGGCTCAGGCAGCGCCTGGAACGTCGGCGTTTGCGAAAATGCCCCCCACGCATAGTGAACCAGCGAATCATCTGCTTCGATGGGCAGGGTCCAGTCGACGTCGCGCTCGATGTCCCAATCCGCGGAGTGCGCCTTGGCGAACAGCGAATTGATGCCTTGATGGCCGGTGTTGTGAAGGTGCAGCAGCTCGCGTGTCTTCATGGGCTCTCCGTATTCGAGGTGGAGCCCAACCCTTACACGCGTGTCAGAGCCTTCGCAAACTCAATCCTCGCACCGCGGAGAAACCCTCCAGTTCCGGCTAGCACCGTTTCCAATTTGAGGTTCAGCCGGCGCACGTTCGGTTCCGCTTGAGACAGGTGTACCTCTCTGTGCGCGGATTCGGAAAATCAGACCAAGACTTCTTCTTCCGAATCTTCGCTCCCGCCTCGCGAGCTTCGTTCAGCGCAATTGCGATCGCTTGCTTGCGGTTGTTCACCTTCTTCCCACTGCTGGACTTGAGCGTGCCTTCCTTGTGCTCCTTCATGACTTCATGGATCTTGCGCTTGCCTTTTCACTCGAAGAGTTCTTGTTCGCGTTGCGGGTACCGTTACATTGGAATGTGACGAAAGCGCGGTGCCGCCATGGCGTTTCATATGAAGAGCCACCGACCAATCAGCTGGCAACTTCGGCGGCTGGCGCGCCGACAGTTCCGAACGGCACTTGATAAGCTGAGCCACCCGGAGCCTGACGAGGACGCAATCCATGAGGCACGCAAGAGTTTGAAGAAGATCCAGGCTGTTCTGCGATTGGTTCAACCCAACGGTTGCGACTATCGCGAGCAGCATGAGGAGTTGCGCACCGCCGCGCGCGCTTGCCGCACTACGCGATGCCGATGCCACAGCGGAGACCGTTGCGATGCTGCGTCATCGCTACCCAACCAGTGAAGTTCAAGTACGACCCGGACGATGCCGTTCGAAGAAAGTCGTGTGAAGACAACAATGTTGAGATGCTCACGAAACCAATCGAGCGGCGTTGGGGTAGCAGGTGGAGGTGAGTGCAATGAAAGGCAGACAGAAGGGACGCCCTACCAAGTGGGTGTCAGCGACCGTCGAGGAGAGCGTCGACATCGGTAAGCCCGGTGTGAGTTTTGAGGTGTGGGGAAAGTGGAAGAAAAAACGTAGAAAGCTTGGAAAGCTTACGGTCAGTGTAGGGGGGCTCAGATGGTGGCCTCACAAAGCGCCGAGTTATCGGCAAGCGACGTGGGATGAGTTGTCGGAATGGTTTAGGGCAAGAGAATAATGCGGGAAGTCATCGTCAGATTTATCCTCGGATCGAATATGCAGTCTCCAGAAGGTCTCGCGGTTGTAAAAGTCGCTCGCCAGACTTCCATCGGGGAGACGGGCGCGCTGAGTAGCCACTTCCGCGCCGTGCGGCACATCGGTTGCTCGTGCTCTCCAAGACCAAGGGCTTCAGAACGACCATGAAGCGCAAGCGACTTCGGTATGGCCGTGGGTTTCGCGTCGCGCTTGGGAATTCACGCGCCCAGGTCGCGGAGATGGTGATTGAACCCGGTGGCAAAGAAGGCGGGCCGAAGAATCGCCATCGGGGAGCCGACCAATGGCTCTATGTGATAGCCGGCAGCGGAACGGCGCGGATCAATGGGCGCAGGATAACACTCAGCCAAGGGACGCTGCTGCTCATTGAAGCGCGGGACCGTCACGAAATCGAGAACAGCGGTCGTGCGCTGCTGCAAACACTGAACGTCTACGTGCCGCCGGCATACACCGACAATGGGGACGAACTGCCGACTGGGAAGCCATGAATGCATCGGCTCGCAAAAGGAAATCTTCCCTTGGACCGCGCAGACCGAGGCGCGTCGCGGCAGCGGGTGGCAGAAACAATTCCAGATACTGGTCACGTGGCGTCACAGAAAACAGCCATGCGCTCGAACTGGAAGCCAGGGTTTTTACGCGTTCGCCCAGGGGAATTGCCTTGTCGCTGCGGCGCTCTGCCGAACACAGCACGCAACGCAAGTCGTCGCCCTTTCGATCCGCGATGTGCATGCTGACCTTCTATCAGAATCGCGCCGGCACCAACCTCTCCGCGGAACGCCGTCGTGTAATTCAGCAGGCAAAGGACGAGCTTCGCAAGCTCTATGATCGGAATCGGAGGAGATGATGGCCAGACTGCTATACGCCGTCGACATGGACCCGGCATCCGTGCGGCAATAGCGCCGCTGCGGGAGGGCGCGGCGGGTCGTCTTATCGACGACCCGCGCGCACCACACCTACGGACGAGGGCTCCCCGGCATCACTTCGATTACGGACCGACGCACGGGAACTGCGTCCCCGGATTCAGCCCACCGCTGGTCAGCGAGTCGTTCGCCCGCGGATCGCGGATGAACACCTTGTGCTCGACGGAACATTTGGTGCCCTGCGTGGAGGAGGCGGTGGTGGGGGTACCGAGGATGCAGTCCATGAGAGCATTGAGGTCGGCTGTTCCGCTGCATCCGGCTGCCACGTTGGAAAAGCCCAAGCCGCCGACGAAGGGTTGCAAATCCGCAAATGGGACGAGACCACACTTGCGGGGAATGGCGGTGATTTTCACCGGATCCTTGAAGGCCGCCAGCTTGGTGTCGATAGCGGCCGGGATCGTACTGCATGACGACGTGGCGCTGGCGAGGCAGCTAGTAGGGTCGACCGCATCGATCTCGTTCGCGAGCTTACAGCGAACCACCTTCTCGGAACAGCCGTGCAGCTTGGTTGCAGTGTAGCGCGCGAACGCTTTCACCTTGTTATGGAGACGCGTCTGGCAGGCCAACAGCGAGGCGCTCGATGTGGTCGGGGGTGTCACACCGCCCGGGTTGTAGTCCACCGCACTGGTCTGCGTTATGTCGCATCCGCCGCCCATACCGCCCGGATCCTTCAAATGGAGACAGATGTTCTGGTCCGCGTCGAGGGGTCCAAATACGGCGGTCTCGCCGGCTCCGTACGGCTGCTTGATGGTGTGCTCCAGCGCGTTGGGATCGGTGCAGGGATTGGCGGCGGTGCTGATGTCGATCGTGATCTTGCCGTTGTTTCCCATGCCACCGCCGCACGGGAGCGAGGTGGCGTCGCCGGTGAACCTGATCGCGTTCCCATTGGGAATCGGGCTGGTGCTCGGATCGGGAGTGAGCACGAGCGTCCCGCCGTCGGTGTTCGGCGGGCTCAGGCTGATCACGATATCGGTTATCGGCGGCCGCGGCAGGTTCGGATAGAGACTGCCCAGGCCGATGTTGTCGAGCAGCAAGCCGGCGCGGGGTTTGACGCGGCCGACCACCTCATCCACCTTCAGGTCGATCTCATCGCGCAGGCACGTGATCAGTGCGGGAAGATCGGCCGAGCCATTGCACGTGGTGTCGTTCGAGTACCACAAGCCCCCGGAGGTGGTCGACATGATGGACGCGAAGGGATACGCCAAGCACGCCAGCACGGTCTTGTCGTGGAACCTCGTCCTGGCCAAATTCAAGCTGGAATCCGATGCGGAACCGAGCTTGGTGTTGCACGCCGAGGTGGCCAGTGACAAACACGTGCCGGCGGTGTGCCCTTCGACTTCGATTTGGAGATTGCACTTCAGCAGCCGGTCGGCGCAGGCCAGCAGCAAACGGCGGCGTGCGTTGGCGTACGTCTTTCCTTTTAATGTGATCGCGGCGCGGCAGGCCTTGGCGGCGGTCAGCGTGGTACTGGCAACGCTCACAGTGGGCACAGCAACAGCGCCTACAATAGCAAGCGCTACGAAACGGTTGAGTAATCCGATTTTCATGATGGTTCTCCTTTTGTTTGCATACCGCAGCGGCCTCTCCCTTTTTGATCCGTCCACGTGTGGGCGGGGGCACCGGGGCTCCGCGATGCTTTCATTCAAGGATCTCGATCACTGCAACTTCAGGATCTTCCTTCTCATGGGTACTTTTTGCTCGATAATCATTCGCTTCCCTCGCCATACGTGAATCATACAAGAGGGACGCCAGCGCCGTAAGCGCGGATTACTACGCGCGTGGTTCTACGCTTCTACCGTGGTCTTAGGAACCGGAGTCGTCAAGACACAATTTGGTGATCGACGGCGTATCGAAAGGTTGAGTGAATTCTCCGGGGTTGGACCGACGTAGGCCGTGCCCCAGCCGGCGCCGTTGTCATCTGACGAAGGGGAACACGTTGCTGGCGGACTACGAGGTCATTGAAGCCTAAGCTTGGTCACACCGGCTCGGCGAGTGGCTCACTGGTAAACAGCAGACCATCGTCGTGATAGTCGACGGCGACACGCGAGTGATCATGGATCTCGCCGGCGATGATCTTGCGGCCGAGCGCGGTCTCGAGCTCCCTTTGCAACAGGCGCTTGAGCGGGCGGGCGCCGTAGACCGGATCGAATCCGGCCTGGGCGAAGTGTGCGAGCGCGGCATCGCTGAGCTCGATCTCGATTTTGCGTTCCGCCAAGCGTGTGCGCAGTCGTTCGAGCTGAATGCTGACAATTTGTTTCAGCTGCTCGCGCGTCAGGCTGTGGAACACCACCACTTCGTCGACGCGGTTAAGGAACTCGGGGCGAAAATGTTGGCGCAGGGCGTCGAGGACCTCGGTCTTCATGCGTTCGTAGGACCCCGAGTCGCCGTCCCCACCGTGGCTGAGGATCAGCTGACTGCCAATGTTCGACGTCATAATGACCACGGTGTTCTTGAAGTCGATGGTGCGACCCTGCCCATCGGTGAGGCGGCCGTCATCAAGGATCTGCAGCATGACGTTGAAGACGTCGTGGTGCGCCTTCTCGATTTCGTCAAAAAGGATCACCGAGTACGGCCGGCGCCGCACCGCTTCCGTGAGCTGTCCGCCTTCTTCGTATCCCACATACCCGGGCGGGGCGCCGATCAGCCGCGCCACGGTGTGCTTCTCCATGTACTCGGACATGTCGATCCGAATCATGGCGGCCTCGTCGTCGAACAGAAACTCGGCGAGGGCGCGCCCGAGCTCGGTTTTCCCGACGCCCGTAGGGCCGAGGAAGATGAACGAGCCGATCGGACGATTGGGATCCTTGATGCCGGCACGAGCGCGAATCACGGCGTCGGCGACGGCGCTGACCGCTTCATCCTGGCCGATGACCCGTTTGTGCAGGTGCTCCTCAAGCTGCAGCAGCTTCTGCATGTCACCCTCCATGAGCTTGCTCACGGGGATGCCGGTCCAGCGCGCCACCACGTCGGCGACGTCTTCCTGATCGACCTCTTCCTTGATTAACCGCGTGCCGCCTTCTTTCTTGGACAACTCCTCTTCTTCGCTCGCCAGCTGGCGCTCGAGTTGCGCAAGGACCCCGTACTTGAGCTCGGCGACTTTGCTCAGGTCGTACTGACGCTCCGCCTTCTCAATCTCCAGCTTGGTTTCGTCGATGCGGCGGCGCAGCTCACGCAGCCGGCCAATCACATTCTTCTCGACGTCCCAGCGGGCTCGCAAGGCGTCGGAGTCGGCGCGCAGCTCGCTGAGCTCCTTTTCAAGCTTTTCCAGCCGGGCGCGTGAGGCTTTGTCGGTCTCCTTTTTCAGGGCTTCGCGCTCGATCTCGAGCTGCATCACGCGACGCGAGACCTCATCGAGCTCGCTCGGCATCGAGTCGATCTCGGTACGCAGCTTGGCTGCCGCTTCGTCGACCAGGTCGATGGCCTTGTCTGGCAGAAAACGGTCGGAGATGTAGCGGTTCGACAGGATGGCAGCGGTCACCAGGGCACTGTCCTTGATGCGTACGCCGTGGTGGACTTCGTAACGTTCGCGCAGGCCGCGGAGAATCGAGATGGTATCCTCGACCGTCGGCTGGCCGACCATTACCGGTTGGAAGCGCCGTTCGAGCGCGGCGTCCTTTTCCACATGCTTTCGATATTCGTCGAGCGTGGTGGCTCCGATGCAATGCAGCTCGCCACGCGCCAACATCGGCTTGAGGAGATTACTGGCGTCCATGGCGCCTTCCGCGGCCCCCGCGCCGACGACGGTGTGCAACTCGTCGATGAACAGGATGACGTCACCGCCGGCGTCCTGCACCTCCTTGAGCACCGCCTTGAGGCGTTCCTCGAACTCACCACGAAACTTGGCGCCGGCGACGAGTGCGCCCATATCGAGGGCGACGACGCGGCGATCCTTCAGACCTTCGGGCACGTCCTTGCGGACGATGCGTTGGGCGAGTCCCTCAACGATGGCGGTCTTGCCGACGCCCGGCTCACCGATCAGCACCGGGTTGTTCTTCGTGCGCCGTGACAGCACCTGGATGACGCGGCGGATCTCGTCATCGCGGCCGATCACAGGGTCGAGCTTGCCTTGGGCTGCCAACTGGGTCAGGTCGCGCCCGTAGCGTTCGAGCGCCTGGTACGTTGCCTCAGGCGTTGGGCTGGTGACGCGCTGAGCGCCGCGGATCTTCTGGAGTGCCTGCATCAGGGTGTCCCGGGTCGCACCTTGTTCGCGTAAGATGCGTCCGGCCGCGCCCCGTTCGTCGGCTATGGCGAGCAGGAGATGTTCAACGCTGACGTACTCGTCCTTGAGGTTGCGGGCTTCGTCTTCGGCACGTGTCAGCAGCCGGTTCAATCTCGGTGTCACGTAGATCTGTTCCGGCGCACCGCTGCCGCCAGTTACTTGAGGAATGCGGCCGAGCTCGATCTCCAGGCGATCCTTGATCGGGGCCAGGCTCGCGCCGGCGGCTTGCAGAATCGACGGGGTAAGCCCGTCACTCTGCTGCAGCAGGCCGAGCAGGAGATGTTCGACGTCGACTCCCTGGTGGTTGCGCCGCGTGGCGATCGATTGCGCCTCACGCAACGCCTCTTGAGATTTCTCGGTGAAGCGATTCAGGTTCATTCGGGCTCCGTTGGGCCTGCGGCCGGCGCCCTTCGATGGCCCGCTCCGCGTTGGACGCTACGGGCTGCCAAGTCCGACAGGCTGGGCCAAGGTAATCATCCGCCGCCTGAATGCAAGCGCGACGGGCGTGCCGAGTTACGTTGACAAACCGGAGCGCACACGGCTACGCTCGTCACTAGAATGAGTCGCGAGGACAAGTCACGGCGGTGAATGATGCGGGGCGAAGCGGGAACGCCGAGTCGACCCTTGGTGCGGGCTGGCCGCATAGCCCTCGGCATCTTGTGTCTTGTCCTGGGTGTTGCCGGCCTGTTTCTGCCGTTCTTGCAGGGTATTCTCCTGCTGGTTATCGGCTGCTCACTCCTCAGCAGTGAGAGTGAGTACGCCCGCCGCTCGTTGGACTGGCTACGAGGTCGCTTGCCTCCGAGGTTCGCTGGATATCTTCGAACTGCTGGTGACGAACGGGATCGGTCGATAGAAAAGCCGCCGGGCGCAGCCCGCTAGAAGATGGGGGAGAGTACGGAGATGGCCGTGGATGAGAAGGACCGGTTCGGAAACAAGTTGCGTGACGCCGAGCGTGCGCGTGAAGATCAGTACTTTGCCGAGCGCGATCGGAAGCTCGTCGAGGACTTGCATCGTCTTAAGTCCGAGGAAACCGTGACGACCCCTACGGACGTGCATTGCCCGAAGTGCGACACAGCACTGGAGCAGCATTCGCACCATGGGGTCACTATCGAGGAGTGCCCGTCGTGCCACGGCATGTGGCTGGATCACGGCGAACTGCAGACAATGGCGCACAAAGAGAAGGATGGCTGGATCGCCCGCTGGCTGCGCAACGAATTTCGTAAGTCTGAATAGGCCTGCGGCCGGCGTCTCTTCTATGACCCGCTCCCCCCGTTAGGTCGCTGCGGATTGCCAAGTTCGACAGGCTGCTGATGTTGGGGGCGTGAGGCTTCCAAAGCCCTCACGCCCTCAAGTCCCCAGGCCCTTTAGTCCGACATGTGCGTCAGGTGATGCAGGGTGAAGTAATCGTCGTCGAACTTGTTCTCGAGGAATTGTGTGCTGTAGCGCCCGCCGATGGCGGGACGGTTGGTCTTGTCGTTGACGCCGACGACCATGTTGGGCGTCACCGCCGAAAACGTGCCGTCGTCCGTCTTCGACCAGTGGTAAGCGCACATGGCGTTGTAGAAGTACTCGCCGGCGCGGTTGTGGACCAGCTTCCAATAGATGCGGTACATGTCCTTGTCCATGTACATGATGACCTTACCGAAATTGTAGTACGGGTCTTCCGACTGCCCTTCGAGGATCCACACCGGCCGCGGAATCATTTGCAGGTTGTCGACGATGAGCCACGGTGCGCCCTTGGCCCCCGGCGTTTCATAAGCCCCTTTGAAATATGGGATGCTGACTTCCCAGCGGGTCGGGCTCACTTGCTTTTGCGGGAGTGGGTAGGGGCTGAGCACCGGTGCCAGGACGTTGCCTTCGCCGATCAGCTTCCATTTGTAGTACTCGACTTTACCGGCGTAGCAGTTGATGTCATCACCGAAGATGTCGAGACCGGCAACCGGATCGGAACGGGTAGCCGCGTTCACGCGCCGTACACGGCGGGTTGCGGGGACGTAGAACCACGCCTGATCCTGCGAGGTCCAGTCGTTCAGCGTCTTGGCTAAACCGCCCACGCCGTCGACGTCCTGCGGCTCGATCACGCTGGACATGCCGGTCGCGCGCAGTTGCTCAGGATTCGGCAACGGGCCTGCCGAGCGCCCCTGAAATGCTTGCGCGTGCACCCACAGCTTGATCCGTTTGAACTCGCCCGTGCCGTCGATCCCATTGAGCGTAAACGTTGCCCCCGCCCCGTTGTTCATGCCATTCGCAGCCGCAAAGTTTTGCGCCATTTTGCAGGCTGCCTGCGGATCCTTCGGGTCGATCTTCGGGAAGGGATAGCCGAAATAGAAATCCGGTACCTTGCCGGTCTTGACGTCTTTCAAGCCGCAGGTTGCCGGATCGAGTTCGAACTTGCCGGCGTTGGCTTCGCTGGCGTCCCAGAACCGCTTCGAGTAGTTCTGTTTGAACTTCTCCGGGTCGATCTCGACGACCTTGTAATGATACTCACCGCTCTTGACGCGGTTGAGAACGACCTCCGGCAACAGGTCCTTCCCGAGCTGCCAATTGTTGCTGTCCAGCGTCCATGACTTGGGCTGGTCCTCCGCCCGAGCGCTTGGGGTGACGAGCAGGGTCAGCAACATCAGTCGCAACGCCCAGCGGGCAGCGACGTGGATTCGTGATGTCATCAAAGGAAACCTCCTTGGTGCTAGTACGTAGTCTGATTGAAAATGGACGGTTCTTGCAACCTCATTCTTAGCCCGCCACCGCTGCTTGTTCCTGGATGACCACAGCCTTTTTCGGCTTCCGGTTCACCAGAAAGCTGGGCCGCAGCACCTTGACGAAGGCCGGGACGACGATCAGGGCGCCAAACTTGTTGAACATCATCAAACAAGAAAGCAGCAGCCCCATCTCGGCCAGGAACTTCAGATCCGACAGCCAGAAGAACGCGGTGCCCGCCATCATCGTCGTCCCCGTGAAGACAATGGCCTTACCCGTGGTGGCCGTGGCGTAGTCGACCGCTTCGTCGAGAACACCGACCTCGTCGTACGCATCGACCATGCGACTAAAGTGATACATGCCGTAGTCTACGCCGACACCGGCGCCCGCGGCCGCAATCGGTAACGAATTGACGTTCAAATCGATGTGCATGATGACCATGAGCGCTTCCGCGGCCAGCTGAGAGAGGATAACCGGAACCAGGAGGATCGCCGCACAATAAAAGGAGCCGTAGGTCATGTACAGGCACCAATACACCATGAAGAAGACCAAACCGAGATTCATCCAATACGAGTTTTCCACCGCGTCGTTCACCGCTGCCAAGATCCCGAACAGGCCGCCGGCGAAGCGGAACTGTACATCGCTGCCCTTGTAGGTCTCCGCGAACTGTTTGGCCCACGCGAGCGAGTTCATGATCGTATCGTGCGAGTAACCGCGGAAGAGCGTAATGATCGAACCGTACCGCGCGCTCGGATCCATGAAGAAGTTGAGCGAGCCCACGCCGGCATTCTGGGTGAATCCATAGATGATCTGCGCCAGCTCCGTCGGGTTCACGGGTATGAGGCCCCACTTGGGATCCCCTTCGTGCTGCAGGCGCTCGAGTTGCTTGACGATCTCGACGATGGTGATCGAGCCGCTGGCACCCTCGGCCAAGGCCATGTGATCGGCCATCTCGTCCATCGCAGTGAGCGCTCCGGCGCCCTTCACGCCGTCGGGCTTCAAGGTGTCGGCAATCACGATGAGCTGGCTGGCGCCCAGAAACTTCTCATTCAGCTTCCCCCAGCCAATATTGTAGGGATGGTCCGGAAACAGCAGCGCCGAACCAGGGGTGAGATCGCCAACCTTGAGGGTCCAACCCCAGATCGGGAAGATGAAAAACATCGCGATGGTGATGGCAATCACCACCCAGCGGCGCGAGCCCTCGGTGGCGTTGACCACCCACTTGGTCCACGAGACGTAAGCCTGCTCGCAATACGTCCACCAGTACCAAGCCAGGAACGGCGCTGTGAGGAGAAATGCGATCATGGACGAGGAAAGCACGTCCAGATAGGGAATCGCGACCGAGGGGAGCTTGCCACTCAGGTGCAGCGCGATGGCGCCGCCGATAGCGACGGCCATGA
>Ga0134121_10004819_pt1 | contig 10996 bp, 7 predicted proteins | sample KB301_FD_96463 | JGI IMG/M metagenome (GOLD analysis project Ga0134121, IMG submission 96463) | Terrestrial soil microbial communities without Nitrogen fertilizer from Kellogg Biological Station, Michigan, USA - KB3-0-1 | ecosystem: Environmental > Terrestrial > Soil > Unclassified ...
CAGGTGGCGCACCTCTTCCTCGCCTTCGACGTCCCGGCCTTCCAGAACCCCTCCGCCTTCCGCGCCAGCCTGAGCCGTCTCCTGCGCCTCGTCCGCGAGCAGCCGGCGGTGGACGGCGAGCGGGTCCTCGCGCCGGGAGATCCGGAGAGCGAGACCGCCGCCCGGCGGAGGCGCGAAGGGATCCCGCTGACCGACGACGAGGCGGCGGCCTTCGAGCGCATCGAGCGGGAAGCCTGAGATTCCGATCGGTCATGCCTGTCCGCCTTCTCGAAATCTCCGATATTCCGCGATGGATCGAGCTGCGCGCGAAGCTCTGGCCGCAGCAGTCCCTGGCTGAGCTCGAGGACGAGGGCCGCGCCGCCCTGAAGGCAAAATCTCCCCTGACGGTCTTCGTCGCCGAGGAGGGCGGCACGCTCGTCGGGCTTCTCGAGCTCGACCTGCGTTCCTACGGCGAAGGATGTTCAAGCTCGCCCGTGCCGTATGTGGAGGGCTGGTATGTCGAAGCCGCCTGGCGGCGCCGCGGTGTCGGCGGCGCGCTGATGCAGGCGGCGGAGGAGTGGAGCCGCGCCCGTGGTTATACGGAGCTCGGCTCGGACACGGAAGAATTCAACCGCCTCAGCCGTGATGCCCACGCGGCGCTCGGTTTCGAAGAGGTGGAGACGCTCGTGGTTTTTCGCAAGCCCCTGTAAGGTTCAGCGGACGTCATGGCCGCGAGCGGCTCCTGCCCTCCGATTGGGAACGTAGTACCCTCGCGCCACCACATCAATGCTCGCAGGCTTCCCCTGAAAGGGCAGATCGCCAAACGAGAGCAGGACTTCGTCGCCTTGGTGCAAAACCAGATCCGCGGTGCCAATCTCCGGTCGGGGGTAAAGCTTGAACTGGCGGCCGGTACTGTCGGTCGCCAGGATGTAGATCGAGGCAATGTATGAGGTCTCGGGCTCGACCTCGCGAATCAACAGTCTGCCGTCGAAGCGGGTCAGGCGACGTGTTTGGATCGCCGTGCGTTGAGCTCCCCTGAGATCGTAAAGTACGGTCGTGTCGAACTTCCAGGTGTTCTGCTGCCGGTCAAAGGTGAAGACGTATGGACAATGCCCTTGCTCGTATCGCCAGCGATGGAAAATGCACTCTTTAATTTCATCTTGAAAAACAGTGTAAAAGACCTGAAGGAGGTTCTCGGCACGGTTTCGAGGAGTATTCTCCAATTCCAAGTTCTGTGATGGCTTTAAGCCGAAAAATTCTTTCAACTCGTCGGCGTAAACAGGGGGGCAACAGCTATCGGCTGCTTTCTGTGCTTCAAGTGCAGCTTCCTTCTGCTTATCTGCCAGTAAATAAAGAAGGCCCATGGCGTAATGGAGAAAGATGTTATCCGTATAATTCGATTCATAATCGCTCACCAGGGTGCCTAGTTTTTGGGCAGCCAACTCATGGTGGTGTTGCTGGAAATTGACCTGTGAGTTCAAGATTGTAACCATGTCCGTAAAGGAATCAAGCTCACTCTCGCCACGGGCCGCCGACGCGAGATAGCGTGATGCTTCCCTTGGTTTATTTTCCATGAGACTCAGATTGGCCAGCTCCAGGAAGGCCTCGCCGCTTCGTGGTGCTGCGTCAGTGGCACGTTTCAGTTCCGTCTTTGCCTGGGCTATATCATCTCCCAAAATCAGGGCCTGAGCCAGGTTGAAGCGAAATTCTGGCGAGTTGGGCGATAGCCTGACTGCTTCGCCAAAGTACCGAGTCGCCTTTTTGGCATCGTCCCGGTCGAAGGCGAGAACCCCCAGAAGCGAATAAGCGCCAGGAATAGAGTTGTCAAGTTTTATTATCTCGAGGAGACGTTTCTCTAGAAGCCTGTCGCCCGTTCCGATTTCTACTTCTCCTTCTGCTTCGGCGTCATCTGTTCTGGCCAACCACGCCTCAGATAACAGGTTGAACTGGAAAAGCGCGACCTTTGGCTTGAGGCTAAAGGCTCTTTCGAAACCGTTGTTGGCGAAATCCAAGGCGTCTTGCACGCACTGCTTCTTCCTCTCCAATGGATGAAATCTGTAGTTCCGCTCCCAGAGCACCGAAAGATTGTTATATGCCATCGCCATGTTGGGGTCGAGCTTCAGTGCCCTTGCGTAGTCGCAGACGGCATCCTCGTCGTTGAGTCCTGACTCCTGTCTTGCACGGAAGAAATAAAGGGTGGCCTGATTCTTCCCACCCAATGACTTGGGCGCACTGTGCATGGCAGCATCGAACGCCATTCGCCCCTTCGCGTAGTTATTGGACGAGTAGTACAGGTTGCCGATGGCAAAAAGGGATATGAATGAAACGTTCTCCGGTAATGTATCCCTGAGGGTAAAGGACACTTGCTGGGAGTTGATTCCAAGCGACCAGGGGTATTCACCGAAGTCGCTGAGGTTGCCTTCGTCGGCGGTTAGAAGATGAACCGAGACGCCGAAGTTGTCGTACCAACCCCAAATAAACACCTTGCTGCCCTCGGCCTTGATGAGTGCCTCCTCATCGGTGAGTATGGGGTTTGGGAGAATCGAGACGGCGACTTCATCGAGCCCATAATATTGAAGCTTTGCTTTGAGATCGCTCTGGAGGCGGCGCGCTACTTCCACTCTCTGGTTTGCGTTGTGTGCGTCAAATTCGGCGATGACGACGTCCGCGTGGATCGGTTGAGGGGCGGGGGAGTCCTCTTGGTCTGCGCCACGCGAATCAGCCGGCGGTTTGGGTGGAGCCTCTGGCAGAAGAGGTTGCAAAACATACCTGCGACTCGTGGGGAAGGAGAATACCCCGGTAATCCCGATCAACATCACGGCGATACCCGCCATTGCCCAGGTGCGGCGGGTCCGTGAATGACTAAAGACCCTCGCCCGCCCTCAAGAACAGGGGGAGTCCGGCCAAGGAGAATCCTGAAGAGCATAAGCAGTCCGACTGCGCTTAGGACTACCAAGGTCGCGACAGCGGCGAGGTGGTAGTTGAGCCGGACTGCCAGGATGAACGTGATCATCCCAGTGATGGCCGCGCCGAGCCATTTGATCCAGGCGGGGAGGTCCTTTAGCGAGGGCAAGGGGGTCGCTCCGAACAATTTAACGTTTCTTAGAAGACCCGACGTGAACAGTGGCCCTATCTTACAGGGGGTCGCGGCAGCAGGGAAATGGTCGAGGATTCCGGGGCCCGGACCGGACAGCGGGAGGAACCGGGCGAGACACGGCACCCCTTGCGAACGCCGGGGACGACGGGGCGGAGGCTCGGACTCTTCGGGCGAACGCAGGGGATGACGGGGCGAAGGCCGGGAGCCTTGGGGCGAAGGCCGCCCGTCTTGGGGGAGGCGCTGCCCCTCGAGGGGCGAGCTCATCCCCGAATGGGGCGGGCTCGGCCCCAAAAGGGGCGGAGGTCGCCCCTGGTGGGGGAACGGTTGCCCATTCAGGGATGAGCTGATCCCCGGAAGGGATGAGCTCGTCCCCAGTGGGGATGACGTGTCCCCGAGGCTTCCGGGCTCTGCCCCTTTCTTCCCGGACTTCGCCCGGAGAGTCTTGCCTTGGGCAAGAAAGGAAGGCGAGGGGCCGGCTGCTCTCCTGGACGACCGGCCCCTCGAATTGGGTAGAGGCCGGCCTGGCGGCTCGGGAGGCCGGCTTCTCGATACGGCAGGACAGGGTCGGGGGTGCCAACGCCCCGGCGCCCTGCCCCCGGGAGCGGAGGCCCGGCCCTGGAGAGCGGGGCTTGGCCCCGGGCGGTGGGGGCTTCGGCGTCCGGCGGGGCAGGCGGGCGGGCGAAAGCCACCTGTTTGTGCCGTTTGAGGTGCCGGGAGCGCATCGAGCGGGAAGCCTGAACCGCTCGTCCGCCCCCGGCAGGGTACAATCGAGCCCGTACGGAGGATGCGCTTTTCAATGAACCCGAACGACGTCGTCCCCACGAGCGCACTGCCGATCTCGATCCGGGATCTCCTCTATTTCCGAGGAGTCGAAGCGGCCCGAGTCGAATTCAAGGGGAGCTGGAACGACGGGCCGACGGCCACGCAGGTGCTGCGGACGATCTGTGCCTTTGCGAATGACTACTACAACGTCAATGGTGGCTACATCGTCCTGGGCATCGAGGAACAGGACGGCGTCGCCATCTTGCCGCCCAAAGGCCTGGAGCCGGCCGAGTTGGAAAGGGCGCAACGCTGGATTCGGGGGAACTGCAACCGGATCGATCCGGTCTACCAGCCGGTCCTCTCCCATGAGGTGATCGACGGTTGCCATCTGCTGGTGATCTGGTCTCCCGGCAGCTCGATGCGCCCGCACAGCGTTCCGGGAGAGCGCGCGGGGGATCGTCGCTTCTGGGTCCGGCTCGGAGCTGAGACCGTCGAGGCGCAAGGTCCTGTTCTGACCGAGCTCATGCAGATGACACGCTGGGTCCCCTTCGATGATCAGCCGGCTGTGAGGTTCAGCGTCAACGATCTACGGTCCACTCTCGTGCGGGAATTCCTGCGGGAAGTCGGGAGCGGCCTGGTTGAGGAGCCCGACGACCGAGAGGTGTACCGCGCGATGCGGCTCGTCTCCCGGATCAACAGTCACGAGGTTCCCCGAGCTATCCCGGCCCGGTGCCAGGCCTCAAGCCCGAAGATTTCAGCTCCGGCCGGCGGATTCCGCAGGTCCCGGCGCGCAACCGCCGGATCGGCGAGCTGCTCAAGGAGATGAAGCTCGCCGAGACCCGCAGCACAGGGATTCCGAAGATCTTCCGGGCCATGGCCGCCAACGGCTCACCGGAGCCCAGATTCGAGTTCGACGAGGGGCGGACCTACTTCACGGTCGTTCTGCCGATCCATCCCTGACCCGTCCGCCTCGCTGCGGCGCTGCAACGGTCTGCCGTAACGCCGGAGCCGATCGCTTCGCCTGAGTGGACGGCCGATGGTATCGTTCCTTCCGTCGACAGTTTTCAGAGCGAGCATTCGCGAAAAGGAGTCCCAGCATGACCGTTGCCTCTCCCCCTCCTCCACCCGGAGCCCCGGCGCCCAAGAAGGGCATGGGCCCGCTCGGCTGGATCGCCATCGGATGCGGAGCGATCGCCCTCCTCGGAGTCCTCGCCCTGGCCGCCGGAGGCTGGTTCGTCAAGCATCAGGTGGACAAGTACAAGGCCAACCCGACCATGGCCGCCGCGGAGCTCATCGTCCGCGCCAATCCCGACCTCGAGCTCGTGTCCTCCGATCCGAAGGCGGGCACGATGACCATCAAGGACAAGAAGACCGGTGAGACGATGACCATGAACGCCTCGGACATCGAGCACGGAAAGATCTCCTTCAAGACTGACAAGGGGACGACCGTGGTCGACACCTCGCAGACCGGGGACTCGGGCGGCATCAAGGTGACCGGTTCCGACGGCTCGCAGCTCACCTTTGGAGGCGAGGCTCCCAAGAACCTCCCCGGGTGGGTCCCGGTCTACCCCGGAAGCACGGTGACCGGCGCCATGGACACCACCAACTCCGAGGGCCGCACCGCGACGTTCGCCGTCTCCTCCGAGGACGCGGTCGACAAAGTCATCGAGTTCTACGAGACGAAGCTCAACGAGACCGGCCTGAAGGTTTCCAAGACCATGATGGATACAGGCGGCCAGCACTCCGCCATCCTCACGGCCAACAGTGAGGACGACAAGCGGACCGTCAACGTGACGATCGGCCAGCAGGACGGGAAGACGCAGGGCACGATCATGTTCACGGAGAAGAAGTAACCGATCGATCCCATTCCCCTCTCCCCAGCCCTCTCCCCGTTACGGGGAGAGGGAGGGAATCGGATCGAGCGTCCAGGGGCCCTCGCGGGTCGGCAGGCGGAGAGCCCGTTTGAGAGCGGCCAGGAACCTGGGGCGCGGCCATTCCACGGCCCCGAAGCGCTCCAGGTGCCCGGTCCAGCTCTGGCAGTCCACCAGCTGGAAGCGCCAGCGGACCAGCTGGGCGAGGAGCGTCGCGAAGGCCACCTTGGAAGCGTCCGGCGCCTCGGCGTACATCGACTCGCCGAAGAAGACTCCGCCCAGCGAGACGCCGTAGAGCCCGCCCACCAGCGCGCCGTCCTTCCACGCTTCGATCGAGTGGGCGAGCCCCTCGGCGTGGAGGGCCGTGTATCCCTCGCGCATCTCGGCCGTGATCCACGTCCCGTCCTGGCCCGGACGGGGCGCGCGGGCACAGCCGTCGATCACCGCGGCGAACGCGGTGTCGGCGCGCACCTCGTATTCCCCGCGGCGCATCCGCTTGCGCAGCGAGCGGGAGACGTGCGCCTCCTCCGGCACCAGCACGAAGCGCGGATCGGGAGAGAACCAGAGGAGCGGCACGCCGTCGTGGGGCCAGGGGAAGATGCCGTGGCTGTAGGCATCTTTCAGGGTGTCCGCGTCGGGACGGCCGCCGATCGCCACGACCCCGTCCTCGGTGGCCATGCTCACGGGCGGGAAGAGCGATCGGCGGCGGGCGGTCCAGACCGGCATTGAGGGACTACTCGGGCATCTTCAGCGGGTCCCACTGCGGGAGAAGCTGGAACTTCGCCGCTTCGACCTTGGTGCGGAAGGCGGCCACGTCCTCGGCGAAGAAGCGGTTCAGGTCGTCGATGGCCTGCCGCGTCTCCTTCTCCGCCCGGTCGAGATAGGCGAGCTGAGCCGGCGACGGGGCATCCCACGACGAGCCCACGGAACGGGCGACATACCCGATCCGCTGCTCCAGGTCGGCGTCCTCGATGAGCCCCTTCACGTCCTCCGTCGCCCAGAAGCGGCGCTCGAGATCGCCGAGCTTGCGCTGCAGGTCGCGCGCCGCGTCGAGCACGGCTTTGCGCGCCGGATCGTCCGCCGCACCGGCCTGCTTCTTCGCGTCCGCCTGATCGCGGCGGAGCTGCGCCGTGACGGCGTCGACGTCTCTGTGCGTCCGCTGGATGCGCGCCACGGCGTCGGCCATGGTGTCCAGGAGCTTGTCGGCCCGCCGGATCGCAGCGATGTTCGCCTCGCGGTCTCCACGGGTGACCTTGAACCGGGGATCGCCCAGCACCTGGACCTTCCCCTCCGCGGTCTGACCCGCATAGCTCACCCGGACCTTGTAGGTGCCGGGCAGCACCTCGGGGCCGCGGTTGCCGCGGAACTCCGAGAAGCCCTCGTCGTCCCGCTTGCGCGGGATGCGCTTCGGCGAGTCGTAGCGCAGGTCCCAGGCGGCGCGGTTGACTCCCAGCTTGACCGGCGCGTCGAGGCTGCGGACGACCGCGCCCGACTCGTCGAGGACCTCGATCTTGGCCTGCGGTCCCTTCTTCCGGCCCCCCTCGTCCTCCGCTGGCTGCTCGCCCGCCGGCGGCGTGCCTTCTAGCGGCTTGCCGCCCTGGGGCTGCGCCGCCACCGGCGTCTTCTCCTTCGCCGGGACTCCGGCCTTCTCCCGCGCTTCCTTCTCCTTGCGTTCCCGCTCCTTGTCGGCATCCGGATGCGGCAGGCCCGGAGCGTTCAGCGAGAAGGTGATCAACGCGCCGTACGGCCGGCTCTCGCCGCGGAACTCGCCGTTGCCCGGGAAGCGCTCTCCGGCGCCTTGCGCAACCCGATATTGCTGCGCGTCGGGAATCGGGAACAGATGGATCGGCTGCTTCTGCACCTCCTCTGACAGCTCCCGCAGCGGCCGGATGTCGTCGAGCACGAGGAAGGCCCGGCCGTGGGTGGCGAGCACCAGGTCCTCCTCCCGCGGGTGGATGACCATGTCCATCACCGAGACGGTCGGCACGCCGTGCTTCCACTGCATCCACTCCTTGCCGCCGTCGAGCGACACCCAGAGGCCGAGCTCGGTGCCCAGGAACAGCAGGTCGGGATCTTTCGGGTCCTGGACGACCTTCAAGGCATAGCCCCGCAGGTTTTTGGTCGCCAGGCTCGTCCAGGTGCGGCCATAGTCGGTGGTCTTGGAGACGTAGGGGGTCAGGTCGGAGCGCCGGTGGTTGTCGAACACCACGAACGCGGTCCCGGCGTCATATGGCGACGGCTCCACGTGGGGAATCCAGGTGTTCTCCGGCACGCCGCGCACGTTCTTCTCGACGCTCGTCCAGGTCTTGCCGCCGTCGCGCGTGACGTGCAGCCGGCCGTCATCGGTGCCCGCCCAGAGGACGCCGCGCTCGACCGGGCTGGGCGCCAGCGCGATGATGGTGGTGTAGTTCTCGGCGCCCGAGACGTCCAGGGTGAGCCCGCCGCTCTCCTTCTGCTTCTGCCATTCCGGTTTATTGGTCGTCAGGTCGCCGCTCGAGAGCGTCCAGGTCTCGCCGCGGTCGGTCGACTTGTGGACGTACTGGCTGCCGTAGTAGATCGTGTCGGGATCGAAGGGGTCCTGGGCGAAGCCCGCGTTCCAGTTGAAGCGCAGCTCCTCCCCCGCGGGCGGGGCCGGACGGATGTCCTTGCGCTCGCCCGTCCGCAGGTCCCAGCGGATGAGGAACCCCTCCTGGCTCATCGAATAGCCGCGCATCGGGTCGCGCGGATCGGGCGCCGTGTCGAAGCCGTCCCCGAAGCCGACCTCGCTCCAATGATGGTTGCGGATGCCTCCCGACTCCCAGACGGTGTTGGGACCCTTCCACGAGCCGTTGTCCTGCATGCCGCCGTAGACGTTGTAGGGCGTCTCCAGGTCGACCCGCACGTGGTAGAGCTGGCCGACCGGCAGGTCTCCCACGAAGCGCCAGTTGGCGCCGCGGTCGTCGCTCATGAACACACCGCCGTCGTTGCCCTCGATGATCCGGCTCGGGCGGTTCGGATCGATCCACATGGCGTGATTGTCCGGGTGGATGGTGCGGAACCCGGAGAGGCTCGAAAAGCTCTTGCCGCCGTCGGTCGAGACGTCGAGCGTGGAAGCCAGGCGGTAGACCCGGTTGGGGTCCTGCGGATCGACTCGCAGGTCCGCGTAATAGAAAGGACGCGGCGATACCGTGACCTCGGTGTTCGCCGGCTTCCAGGTCGTGCCGCCGTCCGTCGAGCGCAGCAGCACGTTCTTCTCCGCCTCGACCAGGGCGTAGACGATCCGCGGGTCGGAGCGCGAGATGGCGACGCCGATCCGCCCCATGTCTTCCTTGGGGAATCCGTCCGACTCGGTCAGGCGCCGCCAGGTCTCGCCACCGTCATAGGTGACGAACACGCCGGAGCCCGGACCGCCGGAGCGGAAGAACCAGGGCCATCGCCGGTAGTCCCAGAGTGCGGCGAAGAGCTTGTTGGGGTTCGACGGATCGATCGTCAGATCCGCGGCGCCGGTCCGCTCGTCCACGGAGAGGACCCGCCGCCAGCTCTTGCCGCCGTCCTCGGTCTTGTAGACGCCGCGCTCGGGGTTCTCCCCCCAGGCCTGTCCCATCGCCGCCACCCAGGCCACTCGCGGATCGGTCGGGTGGAGGATGATGCGGCTGATCCGCTCTGTCTTCTCCAGCCCGAGACGCTGCCAGGTCCGCCCGCCGTCGAGCGTCTTGAAGACTCCCTCGCCCACCGAGACGCTGTTGCGCGGATTGCCTTCGCCGGTGCCCACCCAGACCACGTCGGAGTTGTTGGGATCGATGGCCAGGGCACCGATCGACGCCACCGGCTGGTCGTCGAAGACCGGGTCCCAGGTCAGCCCGCCGTTGACCGACTTCCAGACGCCGCCGCTGGCCGAGCCGACCCACACCAGGTTCGGGTCCTTCGCCCACCCCTCGACGACCGCGATGCGGCCGCTCATCGCCGCCGGGCCGATCGCGCGGGCCTTCATCCCGGCCAGGAGCGAGGGGTCGACAGCCGCCAGGGCAGGGCCCGCGAGGAGCGCCAGGGCCGTCGCGGCAACGAGACAGGATCTTTCCTTCATGAGACACACCTCCACGAGTAAGACAACCGGCACAGAGCCTAACGGTGCTGTGACGCTCCGAGCAACTTTTACCCGCGGCCGGCGTATGGAAGACGAAGCGAGCGCCCGGCGCCACAATCGGGTATCCTGGCACTCTGTTTCCCAGAGCTTTCATGGAACGAGCAATGACGAGGAGGCAAGCATGATCCGCAAAAGTCTGGTCGGCCCGGCCCTGATCGGGTTCATCGTGGTCGGCCTGGTGAGCACCGTCGCCCGGGCGCAGACCGTCGACGAGCTGATCGAGAAGAACATCCAGGCGAAGGGCGGACGGGAAAAGATCAAGGCGATCAAAACGCTGCGCATGACCGGCAAGATGGGGCTCGGGCAGGGAGTGGAGGCGCCGGTCACGCTGGAGATGGCGCGGCCCGACAAGCTGCGTCTGGAGTTCGTCGTCCAGGGGATGACCGGCGTCCAGACCTACGACGGCAAGGAGGGCTGGATGCTCATGCCCTTCATGGGCAAGACCGACCCCGAGCCGATCTCCGGCAAGCAGCTCGAGTCGATCCAGGAGCAGGCCGACTTCGACGGTCTGTTGATGGACTACAAGGAGAAGGGCCACCAGGTGGAATTCGTCGGCAAGGAGGATCTGGAGGGGACCCCGGCCTACAAGCTCAAGATCACGAAGAAGAACGGCGACATCGGGTACTACTGGCTCGACGCCGACAGCTTCCTCGACCTCAAGGCTTCGGGTAAGACCAACGTGAACGGCCAGGAGATCGAGGGCGAGACCTATTTCGGCGACTACAAAGAGAGCGGCGGCGTGATGTTCGCCCATTCCGTGGAGAACAAGGCGGTGGGGATGCCCGGGACCATGACCATCACGATCGACAAGATCGAGGTCAATCCCGATCTGCCGGCTGAGCGCTTCGGCAAGCCGCAGGCGGCCAAGCCCGCCAAGGCTCCCCAGCCATAGTCGATGGCGCGGCCCCGCCCCTGCGGGGCCGCCGCGCTTCCGGATCCCTTCTTTTTCCAGAGAGGAAACGTGACATGAGGTGCACCCCTCGGAGGCTCCTCGGCCTGGCCGCGGGCCTGGCAGTCAACCTGACGTTTGGCGCGAGCGCGCCGGCCGCTGCGCAGGTCGAGATCGACTCGTCCACCTTCGGCGGGCTCGAAGCCCGTCCCATCGGTCCCGCGGTGACCAGCGGCCGCATCGCCGCCATCGACGCGGTCGCCGACGATCCGCTC
>Ga0134121_10004822_pt1 | contig 10992 bp, 10 predicted proteins | sample KB301_FD_96463 | JGI IMG/M metagenome (GOLD analysis project Ga0134121, IMG submission 96463) | Terrestrial soil microbial communities without Nitrogen fertilizer from Kellogg Biological Station, Michigan, USA - KB3-0-1 | ecosystem: Environmental > Terrestrial > Soil > Unclassified ...
TACTCCGGTTATTTTGCCGACCCGGACGGGCACATATGGGAAGTCGCCTACAATCCCTTCATGCCGCTTGATGAGGCCGGGCGCGTGACGCTCCCTGCGCCCACGACATGACGATCGATGGATTGAGCGACGACGACGTCCGGGCGATCCTGAGGCGCGTCAGAATTTTTGCGGTCGTCGGCGCAAGTGCAAAGCCCGAACGGCCGAGTTACGGCGTCATGCGGTTTCTCTTGAACCAGGGGTATGGCGTGCGGCCGGTAAACCCGGGCGTTGCCGGACAAACAATTCACGGCCAGGAGGTTTATTCAAATCTTGCCGCCATTCCGCCGCCCGCCGACGTCATCGACATTTTCCGGGCACCCGAGGCGGCGTTGCAGGTCGTGCGGGAGGCGATCGCGGCAAAGGACACGCTTAAAGCCAGCGTCGTGTGGATGCAGCTTGGCGTCATCAACGAGGCTGCTGCCGCCGAGGCGCGGGCATGCGGGTTTACGGTGGTAATGGACCGCTGTCCGAAGATCGAGTTCTCTCGATTGATGTGAGAACACGTTAACAGAGATATCGCCCTCTGCAGCGCGATGGGCGCCCGCGTCATCCTGACGTCCTATTCATGCGATGAATTCATGCCCATCTTCAGCAGCTGGGCGTAACCTGTTGTCCTAGGAACACGACGTCCGTAAGGCGGCGCTACACTTTGCGTTCCCATCGCGAATGGTTCATATGTTCTGAAGAACCCCCGGAGCCAATATGAAGTCGGGTGCATTAACGTCGGTGACTTTGCCAGCAGACTGGTCTGTCGAAACAATCCTTCCCATCGCGTTTCAGGGCCGCGAGCTTGTGCTCGAAGCGCACGCGTATCAGGGCGAGACGGACGAGGAGCAGGTTCTGGTCCTCGTGCATCGCGATCCGAAGGCGATGAACGGGTCGATGCCTATCGTGCGCGTGCACTCGGGCTGCGTTACGGGCGATATTTTCCATTCGCTGCGTTGCGATTGCTATCAGCAGCTTCAGGCGGCGTTGAAGGTCATTACCGAGGCCCCCTACGGTGCCATCATCTACGTGCCCTATCACGAGGGTCGCGGCATCGGCCTCTTCAAAAAGATCCAGGCCTACGCGCTGCAAGATCAGGGTTTGGATACCGTCGAAGCCAACATTGAAGTTGGTGCGCCGATCGACAGTCGCGACTACGCGTTGGCGGCGCGCGTACTGTGCGATCTCGGCATGGCGGAGATCAAGCTCTTGTCGAACAACCCGGCGAAAGAGCAGGCGTTGAAGGCGCACGGTATTCGCGTTGCCGAGCGTTTGCCGCTGGTTGTCGCGCCGAATAAATTCAACAAGCGCTATCTCGACACGAAGCGCGCCCGGATGGCGCACAAGCTCTGATGCGTTGACGCATTTTGGCCTCGCTAGCGGGCCGTTTCCGTTGTCTTCGGAACCGTGAAACCGCCCTCGGCGACCAGCCGCGCAAACAGTCCATCTCCTGCCGCAAGCTCTTCGAACCGTCCGCGTTCGACGATGCGTCCGTGATCTAGAACGAGAATCTGATCGGCATCGGCCACCGTCGACAAGCGGTGCGCAATGACGAACGTCGTGCGGCCGCTGCGGAGTGTGTCGAGGGCGCGTTTGATCTTGGCCTCTGTCTCGGAATCGAGCGCGCTCGTTGCCTCATCAAGGATCAGGATTGGCGCGTCCTTCAAGATGGCGCGGGCGATGGCGATGCGCTGGCGCTCGCCGCCGGACAGTGAGGCGCCGCGCTCCCCGATCATGAAGTCATAGCCGCCGGGTTTTCGGGTGATGAAATCATGAGCCTCCGCGAGCCGCGCTGCGTGTTCGACTTCCGCGTCCGTTGCGTCGGGTCTTCCGATGCGGATGTTGTCCCCGATCGAGCGATTGAAGAGGCCGGCATCCTGAAAGACGACGGCAATGGCGGTGCGCAGCGATCGCAGCGTCACGCCCGCGATGTCGCGTCCGTCGATGGTGATCTTGCCCGCGTCCGGCGTCAGGAAGCGCTGCAGAAGGGCGATCATCGTTGACTTGCCAGATCCGGTCGGCCCGACGATCGCAGTCGTTTCGCCCGCATTAGCCTTGAAGGAAACGTCGCTGACGCCTTGCGAGCCGCTGTCATAACGGAACGTGACGTTGTCGAATGTGACCGTACCGGCAACGGTTTGGAGCGGCGTCGAGCCGGGCTTCTCACCGTCGCCGGCGGCTTCGTCAATTAACTCAAAAAGTCCCGTGAGGGCAGGGGCCTGCTGGTGAACGCGCACGACGAAGCTTGAAAGCTGGTCGAGGCGGCTGATCAGAAGCGACGCGAATGCGACGAAACTAACGATCTCGCCGACGGAGAGTTCGCCACGACCGGCGAGGACCGCGCCGGCGCTGAAGATCGCGACCATGGTCAAGGTCGCGGCTGAGCGCTGCATGACCGTCAGCACGCCCCACCAGGTTACGACCGGGTATTGCGCCGTCAGCAGGCCGCTCGAAACTTCGCGCAAAGCGTCCGCCTCAAGCCGCAGGCGTGCGTAGCTCTGCACGATCATCACATTGCCGACGACATCGACGACACGGCTCGATAGTGCCGACTCATGGCTTTCGACCGCCGCCTGCCCCACCGAAGTTTTTCGCATCACGAAGACGTTCATGAGGGTATAGGCGGCGGCGAGTAGAAGTAGGATTGCCGCCATCCTCGGGTCCATGCCGATGGCGGTGGGAATGAGCAATAGGATGCCGAAAAGAGCGCTGACCTGATCGCGCATTGCGCCGAGCCACAACCAGAATAACGCGCTTGTTCCGGCGAGAATGGTGCGGATGGTTGCGCCTGATCCCCGCGCGGCGTGCAAGCGTTGTGGAAGTGCGATCGTACTTTCGAACACGCTGACGAGCTGCGCCTGTTTTTGGCGATGCGCCAGCCGGTCTGCGTTGATGCCGACGACAACGCCCGCGACGATTCCAAAAAGCCCGAGCAGTGCCCAGAGGCCGATGTAGCCAAATGCGTTTTCGCCTTTGCTTAATGCATCGACCACACGGCCGAATAGTATGGGCTCGGCGAGTTGTGTCGCAGCTATGACGACGCCCGCGGCCGCCAAGCCGATCGCCAGATATTTTTCGGGCGCGAGCAGGCCGAGCGCACGCTTGTAAATTTGGAGAAGGCTCATCGACGCCACTGCGGGAACCTCACGGCGGTCGACAGCATTTTACGGATGTCCCACGCGAGCGGGCCGTCGCATTTTGATACTGTCTGCTCGATTGTTCGGAGCCCTCGTCTATCGACCGATGTGACTCAGTCACTATTCAGCGCCGCGCCTCTATACATGTAGCTCTACATGACATCACGAAAAACCGACATTCATGTTCTGGTCATGCCGGTCGGTGGCATGGATGAGGCGCTCTGCTCGCATATTCTTGACGATGGTGGCGTGCTGTTCGATTGTGCCCTGAGGCATCAACGGCGAGGCTGACGCAATGGCCCAAGATCGAAGATACGCCCTTCCTACCTACACGCCGACCGCGAGGGCGCTGCATTGGCTGATCGCCTTCCTCGTTTTCATCCAGCTGCCGCTCGGCCTTTATATGAGCTATCGCGGCAACGAGATGATCACGGTCAACGAAAAAGGCGAGACGGTCAAAGGCATATTCGATGCTCTGACCGGCGTTCTCTATAGCTCACACAAGCTGATTGGGCTGACGATATTTCTGCTCATCGTCGTGCGCCTTCTTTATCGACTGACGCAGGGCGCGCCGCGACCGGACCCCTCCGTGCCTGCGGCCCTGACCGGCGTAAGTCATCTCGTCCATTGGATGCTCTACCTGTTGCTGATCGCGGTTCCCATCGCCGGATATCTGGCGATTTCCTACGGCCGCTATCTCGAGGTGTTCGGCATACCGCTGCCGGCACTCACCGAAAAGAACATGGATATGTCGAAAGAGATTTTCGAATGGCACGAGACGGGCGCGTTCCTGATCCTCGCCTTCGTCACCCTGCATATTCTCGCGGCGATCTACCATAAATTCATTCGCAAGGATCGCGTCGTCGAGCGGATGCTGCCGAACAAAATCGTCTGATGCCGACGGTATGCCTTGGCAACGTTACGCCGGAACGGCGAACGTGTCGGTGTGGCCGACGAGTGCGGCTGCGCGCGAGACATTGATCCAGGAGACGACCGTTTTGGCGTCGACAGCGCCTGTCTCGGTCACTGCGACGGCGTGTCCGCGGACGAGTTCGTCGATCAGCATGCGGTCGCCGCGCTCGAGCTGCCAGGGGCTTTCGCCTTCAAGCACCAGATAGCCGTTGAGGCGAAACTGATCGGCGAGTTGGCTTGCGGCCAGCGGCCCCACCGCAGGCCCGAACCCCTTGTCTTGCATCTGATGGCGGTGGAACGCCGCGATCATCTGGTTGTCGGCCGGCCGGTGGGGGGTCCATTTGTGCAGGCCGTTGTACGTCAGCGCCGCGTAAAATGCGGCCCCGCTGTTCATCACGGCTTTGGCGAGCTTGCGGATGAAATCTTCCGACACCAGATCGAAGAACGCCGAAGCTGTAACGAGATGTGGAGCGTCATCCAGTAGCGCGGTTTGACAATTCGCAAGGTCGGCGGTCGCGAAGGTCACGGTAATTTCGCGGTCCCCCTTTTTGAGATGTAAGGTCTCGCCGTTGCGCTCCGACGCGTCGGCCCAGCGGCTGAGCTTGACCTTTGCTACCTCCGACAATTCGGGATCATTATCTACCAGCGTCCACGCTTGCCGGCTCGGTAGCAGCGAGGCCGTGGCGCGCAGATTGGCGCCGGTGCCGGAGCCCAAGTCTACAATGCGAAGTTCGTCGCGAAGCGCAAAGCGCGCCGAAACGGCATTTGCGATCTCGCGGCTGCGGGCGCGCCGGTCGGCCGCCTCGCGCAAGTCCAGCCACTCGGGCGAAAAGTTGTTCACGGGAGTAACCCAAGGATGACTGCTGCGATGCGCCGCGATGTCTCGTGCCACGTCGGCAGCGTGCGACCGGCCTCCCAGGATGCGTCTGCGAGGCGGTCGCGGAGCTTCTTGTCGGTCAATGCGCGGCGCAGGGCGATCGTGAGTTCGCCGACGTTGCCGGCTTCGACGTGAAGTGCCGCCGCTTCGCCTGCGGTATCGGCGGCCGCGCCGCCGGCGGCGAGCACCATCGGCAAGCCCCGCGCCATGGCTTCGGCGAGAACCATGCCGTAGCCTTCGAAGAGCGAGGCCGAGACGAAAAGGTCGGTGCTTTCGTAGTAGTGATCGAGCGTTGCCGGGACGACCTTGCCGGCGACCGTGACGCGATCTTCGAGACGGTGCGTGCGGATGGCTTTCTGTAGTGTCTCGACGGCCTCATCATGACGATCGGTTGCGCCAGCGATCGTCAGCCGCCAATCGATGTCCTTCAGCGGTGCTAAAGCCTCGACAAGCAGATGATAGCCTTTGCGCGGCAGAACAGCGCCGACCGATAGAATTTGCAGAGGCGCGCCGGTTCCGGTCGCTCGCTGAGCAGGATCTGTGCCGGGCTCGGCGACCGTCACCTTCGTCGAGGCGAGACCCATGCTTTCGGCAAGGATGCGTCTCGTCGCCCGGCTCGTCACGACGACATGGTTGGCGCGCTGCAGTGCCTTTTGCTCCCGCTCTTTCAATTCGACCTTGCGCGCGTGGGGAAGTCCCGTCTCCAGGAACAGGGGATGGTGAACGAGGGCAATGACGCGGCCTTCGAGCTCGGCGAGAATAGTGTCCGGAAAGGCGCCGAACGCCAGGCCGTCAACGACAAGCACGGCATCGGTGGGTTTTGTCTTGAGGAGCCGGCTTGTCTTGGCGATGTCGCCGGCGGTGGGATTTGGAAACGAGCCGGGCAACGACAGCACCGAGACGGGCACGCCGAAATCGGGCAGAATTTCCATCACGCGGCGGTCATAGGCATATCCGCCGGTCGGGCTTTTCAAATCTCCGGGAATGGCGAAGATGGCGTCAGCCACGGATGGGTCCCTCGTAGCTGGCGCGGGCAAGATCGGTTTCGGAAAGCGTGACGCGGAGGCGTGCAAGACTTTTGCCGTCCGGTCCAAGAGCACCGGAGGCGGCCGCGTCGACGAACTTATCGAAGATATACTTGCAGAGAAACTCGGTCGTCGTGAGCTCCCCCTTGAATTGCGGTAAAATGTCCAGATTTTGATATCCGATCGGCCTTAGGATATTGCCGAGAACTTCGAGCGCGGCTGCGATATCGACAACGATGTTGTGGCGTGTGAGTTCCTCGCGGAAGAAAGCAACGTCCACGACAAAAGTCGCGCCGTGCATGTTCTGCGCCGGTCCAAACGCAGGATCGGGCAGAGAATGTGCAATCATGATGCGGTCACGAACTTCGACTGAGAACATTGGCTCTTTCACTTAACGGGTTGATAGCTGACGACGGGCGGCAGGGCGGTGGACGACCAAATGCGCGTCATTGCCTCCGGCAATTCCGCGAACGGGACGGCATCCGCGACGAGTATATCAAGAGCCGGGTCGTCGAGCATCGCGATGGCGCGCTCCAGTCGCTGATGGTGGTTGACCTGACCGCGCCGGAGCGGCGCGACGTGACCCACTTGCGATGCGATGATCTTCAGGCGCCGGCTGTGGAATGCGCCGCCGAGGTTTACCGTCACGGGAGTTTTTCCGTACCAGCTGAGTTCGACGATGCAGGCTTCGAACGCGCAGGCGTTGATCGCCGTTTCAAGTCCGGCGCCGGTCGCGCTCGCGTGAAAGACGATCTGGTTCTCGGATGGACTATCGCCCGGAGCGGCGAATTTCACGCCGAGCGCTTCAGCGTAGCGGGCGCGGGCCGGATCGATATCGGTGATCATCACATCGGTTCCGGCGATGCGCTGGGCGAGGTGGGCGACCAAGAGCCCTATGATACCGGCCCCGACGATAAGAATGCGGTCGCCTGGCGCCGTACCCGCGTCCCAATGGGCATTGAGGGCCGTTTCCATATTGGCTGCAAGCACCGCCCGCCTCGACGGCACATCCGCCGGAATGCGCAACAGGAGCTTTTCGGCGACCTGAAAATGATCTTGATGCGGATGCAATGCAAAGACGCGCTGGCCGATCAATTGGTCGCGCCCCGCCGTAACGGTGCCGGCCGCAGAATAGCCGTACTTGATCGGGAACGGAAAATCTCCCATCTGCAGGGGCGCGCGCATACGTGACCATTCGCTTTCCGGCACTAGTCCGAGTGCGACAAGTCGTTCGGTGCCGCGGCTGATCGCGGAATATTCGGTCGTGACGCGGGCTTCGCCGGGCGAAAGCGGGGGCAGACGCTCGGTCCGGAATTCCGCCTGCCCAGGCTTGACGTGCCAGAGCCCACGGGCGACCACGATCTGGCCTTGGCTGCGGCGTATCAGCGGGCTGTTGGGATCGAGGGCGTTGCGCTGGTCACTCATTGCGAAGAACTGAACCTGTCATGACGGTCGACGTCGAGCGCGAAGCCGTGTCCGAGCTTGTCCCCGGACTCGTCGCGGAGGGCCCAAGCCTTACGACACCGGCGGGCTTACAAGCAATTGCCACGCTTAACGCGCGGCGGTTGACCTTTCTCGTGTTGAACGTCGCGACCTGGATGTTGTTGCTCTTTTGGGCGGGCGCGATCCTTTCTGCGGGCGGGTGGACGCCGCTCACCGGGGCGCTCCTGGTGTGCGTCGCCTTCGGTACGCCGTGGACGGTACTCGGCTTTTGGAACGCCACGATCGGTCTTTGGCAGCTCCGTCACCTCAGGCGAGGCTTGCGCGACGTCGCGCCGTTTCTCTCGCGTCGCAAATCGCCGGGGTCACTTACGGTTAAGACGGCAGTTTTGATGACGTTGCGCAACGAGGACCCGGCTCGCGCCTTGCTGCGTCTCAGGACGGTAAAGGCCAGTCTCGACGCGACCGGAAAAGGCGCGTGTTTTTCATATTTCGTTCTGAGCGATACCGATAACGACGAAGTTGCGTGGCAAGAAGAAGAGGCGATTGCGGATTGGCGTGCGGAAGACCCTGACCGCGCTCGCATCGTCTATCGCCGCCGAAACGAAAACTCAGGCTTCAAAGCCGGCAACGTGCGCGAATTCTGCATCCGGTGGGGCGACGGCTTCGAGCTGATGTTGCCGCTCGACGCCGACAGCTTGATGACCGGGCCTGCCATCATCGAACTCGTGCGCGTCATGCAGGCCTATCCGAAGCTCGGTATCTTGCAGAGCCTCGTCGTCGGCACGCCGTCATCATCGGCGTTCGCCCGCATCTTTCAATTCGGCATGCGGCTCGGCATGCGGACCTATACCATGGGGCAGGCGTGGTGGACCGGCGATTGTGGGCCGTTCTGGGGCCACAATGCGCTTATCCGCATCGCGCCGTTCGCCGAGCACTGCGTGCTGCCGGCGCTTTCCGGTAAGCCGCCGCTCGGCGGCGATCTGCTCTCGCACGATCAGGTCGAAGCGGTGCTAATGCGCCGTGCCGGTTTCGAAGTTCGCGTAATGCCGGTCGAGTGCGGTTCCTACGAGGATAATCCGCCGGATGCGCTCGAATTCGGCCGGCGCGACGTGCGCTGGTGCCAGGGAAACATGCAGTATCTGAAGCTTCTTGGTCTTGCCGGATTGCAGCCCGTCAGCCGGTTCCAGCTTTTGTGGGCCATTTTGATGTTCGTCGTCGTGCCCGCGTGGACGCTGCTCATCGTGCTGCTGCCGTTCGCTGCGGCTGGCGCGCAGAGCTTTGCCGAATTCCCATTGGCTTCGGCGAAGGCGCTCTATCTGCTCCTCCTGCTGATGTATTTGACGCCGAAACTCGCTGCGATAATCGACGCGGTTTCGACACCGGGCGAGGTGCAGCGCTTTGGCGGACCGCTGCGTTTCGCGGCGAGTGCCGTCATCGAGATCGTGTTTTCGTTCCTGCTGAGCGGCCTCTCGACGATACGCACGTCGATCTTCATGTTGGGACTTCTGTTCGGTAAATCGACGAGTTGGAGTGGTCAGCGGCGCGATGTCGAAGGCGTGACGTGGACGGACGCACTGTCGGTGCTCTGGCCGCAACTTCTGTTTGGGCTTGCGGTCTGCCTCTCACTTGCGATCATCTCTCCAATGATCCTGTTGTGGAGTTTGCCGGTGACGTCGGGTTTCCTGCTTGCCGTTCCGTTCGCGGTGCTGACGGCCAGCCCCGCCGCCGGCCGGTTCTTGCGCCGGCATGGTCTTGCAGGAATACCGGAAGATTTCATAACACCCCTTGAGATTGGCGCCGTGCAGTCGTCGAGCGCCGGGTCCTGACGTGATGGCTTCGCGGGGGCTTCAAGGCGTATTTCGTTCGTTGCGGCTCTATCACGGGCCGGACGCGCCAAAGGAGCGGATGGACGCGCTTTATCGGAACTTCGTTGAACCAGGTGATCTCGTCTTCGATATCGGTGCCCATACCGGCGACCGCGTGTCGTCGTTCCGCCGACTTGGTGCGCGCGTCGTGGCGGTCGAGCCGCAACCGCTGCTGGTCAGCGCGCTGGGGCACATTCATGGCAGCGATCCATTGGTCGAAATCGTCGGCCGGGCAGCCGGCGCCAGGGCGGACAGGCTGGCGCTTCACATCAACACGGAAAATCCGACGGTTTCGACGACCTCGGAGGCGTTTCTGCGTAGCGCCAGCGGGGCTGCCGGATGGGAAGGCCAGAACTGGGATGATCAGATGCGCGTCGATGCCGTGACGCTCGACGCCCTTATCGCCCGCTACGGGACACCGTCGTTCGTCAAGATCGACACCGAGGGCTCCGAGGACTCGGTGCTGCGCGGCCTTTCTCATCCCGTCGGCAAACTCTCGTTCGAGTTTACAACCATCGCCCGCGATGTGGCGATGGCATGCTTTGAGCGGCTGTCGCTGCTCGGCGACTACCGCTACAACGTCGCGCTGGGCGAGAGCCAGAGATTGACCTTCGATCACTGGCTTCCGGCAGCGACAATGAAAGAGCACATCGGCACCCTGCCGCACGAAGCGAATTCCGGCGATGTCTATGCCGCGCTTCGGTTGCAGCTAAAGTAACCCAACGCATATCGGAGCACTTCCAGATGCCGCATTGCCTTCGACTGATCGCCGCTACGTTTATTTTCGCTGTTTCGGCCGTTGTTCAGGCGAATGCCGCATCGCTCGATGGGTTGGCCGTCGAGGTGAAGAACCAAAGCGAGCCGGTGCTTTGCGCCGAAAAGGACAACGTTGCGGTCTCGTTCGCCAACAAGAACGTGCGTTCGTTCCGCATCGAGGCGGCGCATCCCGTCTATCTGTCTGCCGGCATGCGCGATAATTTCGAGGCAGACTGGACGGCGTGCGATATGTCGGCGGACCCGAATTACAAGGCACCTGGCGAGCCGAAAAAATTGACGCTTTACGAGGACACGGCACTGTGGATCGTTGGCTATCGGTATCCCGCGTTCTGGCGGCCCTCCAACGCAACCGTGCGGATAGGCGATCACGTCGAGAAGGGTATCCACTTGTTGCAGGTTTGGTTGCGCAGAACGGACGGAGCCGAGGAAGTTCTGGTTCTGTATCCGCAGGACGGCTACTGGCGTCCGCGTCCGATGACGCCGCTCAATATGCGCAACACGCCGTACGGATCGTCGTTTCTCGTGGGGCCCATTGAGCACGATGGCCGGCCGCTCGTGAAGATCAACGAGGTGACGTTCGATCCCAAGACGCGGGCGTTCTCGCTGACGTTCGAGAAGGGCGGATCGGCGACCGTGAAAATGGTGAAGGCCGATACCAACAGGCTGGCGCTCGACGTTTCCTTCGACAAGGGCATCAGCGGTGGCCCGTTCGCCATGCTGCGGTCGATGTACATTACGGAATTCAACAACGATACCGCCCGCATTGCGGTTCGCGAGCAGGGCGCCAAGGGCTGGCGGGAAGACAACATCATGAAGTTCGATAGCGCGCATGCGACCGATATCTGGATCGGCCGTCTGACGCCGTCACAGCACAACACGGCGTCGCCCGATATCGTATTCAACAGTTTCTCGGACGGGCCCTATCCAAA
>Ga0134121_10004823_pt1 | contig 10989 bp, 10 predicted proteins | sample KB301_FD_96463 | JGI IMG/M metagenome (GOLD analysis project Ga0134121, IMG submission 96463) | Terrestrial soil microbial communities without Nitrogen fertilizer from Kellogg Biological Station, Michigan, USA - KB3-0-1 | ecosystem: Environmental > Terrestrial > Soil > Unclassified ...
GGACTTGATCATCGACTTGATGAAGTTCTCCTCCATCATCTGGCCGAGCACCACGCCCAGAATCGCCGGCGCCACGGGAAAGCCGTTCTCTTCCAGCACGAAGGCGAGCACGCCGAACACCAGCGTGAGCAGCACGCCGAAGACCGTGTTGTTGATGGCGAAAGAGCCGACGATGCAGAAGAGCAGGATGGTCGGCATCAGGATGTTGCGCGGCAGGCGCAGCACGTTCTTCGCCGCCTTGATCGTCAGCCAGCCGAGCGGCAGCATGATCAGGTTGGCGAGGATGAATACCAGGAAGATGGCGTAGATGTTCTGCGGGTTGTTGATGAAAAGCGTCGGCCCGGGATTGAGCCCCTTGAGATAGAGCACCCCGATCGCGATCGCCGTGATCGAGTCTCCGGGGATGGCGAAGACCAGCGCGGGGATCCAGGCGCCGGCGAGCGCGCTGTTGTTGGCGGCACCCGCCTCGACGATGCCCTCGACGTGGCCGGTGCCGAACTTCTCGGGCTCCTTCGAGAATTTCTTGGCCATGGCGTAAGACATCCAGGCCGCCATGTCGGCGCCCGACCCGGGCTGGATGCCGATCACCGTGCCGAGGGCGCTGCCGCGCAGCAGCGGCCACGGATACTTCACCAGCAGGGCCCACATGCCCTTGAACACGTTGCCGATCTTCTCGGTGGCGAGCTTGAGCGGCGGATCCATGTGCACGACGAAGCGCAGGATCTCGGACACCGCGAACATGCCGACCATCATCGGGATCAGGCTGATGCCGCCGGTGAGTTCGGCGTTGCCGAAGGTGAAGCGCGGGTGCCCCGCCGGGTTGTCGAGGCCGACGCAGGCGATCAGCAGACCGAGGAGCAGCGACATGCTCGCCTTCAGGATGCTCGAGTTGCCGATGAACACCGCGCCTGCGAGGCCGAGCACCACCATCCAGAAGTACTCGAAGTCGCTGAACTTCAGCGCGATCTCGGCCAGCGCGGGGGCGGAGGTGATCATCACCGCGGTGCCGAACAGGCCGCCGATGGCGGAGAACACGAGCCCCGCGCCGAGCGCGATCTCGGCCTGGCCCTTCTTCGTCATGGCATAGGCTTCGTCGGTATAGGCCGCCGATGCCGGCGTTCCGGGAATGCGCAGCAGCGCGCCGGGGATGTCGCCCGAGAAGATCGCCATCGCGGTGGCGGTGACGATGGCCGCGATCGCTGGCACCGGCGGCATGAAGAACGTGATCGGCACGAGCAGCGCCGTCGCCATCGTGGCCGTGAGTCCCGGCACGCAGCCCACGAACAGGCCGAACAGCGCCGAGCACAGGATCACCGTAAGGACATAGGGATCGAAGACGAGCGCGAAGGCCTGCGCGTACGCGTGCAGCATCGCTCGCCTACTTCCCTACCATAGCACCGGCAGCACGCCCCACGGCAGCGGCACGCGCAGCATCTTGTAGAAAATCAGGTGGATCAGGATCGGCAGCGCCACTGCAAGGGGTATGGCGAGCCGCGGCCGAACGCGCAGCGTGAGGAAAAGCGACAGCAGGATCACGCCGCCGCAGATCAGGAAACCGAGCTTGTCCGACGCGAGGACATAGAAGACGAGCGAGCCGGTGGCGACGAGAAAGTTGCGCACGTGCGGCAGCGAGCCAAGCCATGCGCCGATCGCGACGAGTGGCTGGCTCGCGCGCTCGCGCCAGCCCCGCCAGACAAGCGCAATCGAGCAGCCCGCGAGCAGGATCGCGATGAGCCCCGGGAAGGCGCCCGGGCCGATGCTCTGGCCCGGGATCCTCGGATAGCCCTGGACAGTGACGAGGACCGCGATCGACAGCGCGAGGAACACCGCCCCAAGCAGGGCGTCGTTGAATTTCACTTCTTACTTCGCGAGACCGACAGCCTTCAGGGCTGCGCCGAGGTTGGCATCGGAGGCCGCCATGAACTTCGCCGTGCCCTCGGGGTCGGCCCACATGGTGCCGTAGCCCTGCTTCGCCATGAACTCCTTGTAATCCTTCGAGTCGTACACCTTCTTCAGCGCCGTCACGAGCGTCTTTTGCACCTCGGCCGGAATTCCCTTCGGCGCTGCGATCACGCGCCAGGCAGCGATCTGCCAGTTGCTGCCGAGTTCCGATTTGAGCGTCGGCAGTTTGGGGTACAGGGCGGGCGGATTGGTATCCATGATGGCGAGTGCTCGCACCTTGCCAGCGTCGATCATCGCGCGCGCCTCGGGAATCGAGCACGGCACCACTTCGACGCCGCCCGAGACGAGATCCTGCAGGCCGGGCGCGGCGCCCTGCGACGGTACCCACGGCAGCGCGCCCGGATCGATGCCCTGCTCCTTGAGCAGGCCCGCGATCGCGAGGTGCCAGATGCCGCCCTGTCCGGTACCGGACGCCTTGAACTTGCCGGGGTTCGCCTTGATTGCGGCGAGCAGATCCTTGACCGACTTGTAGGGCGAATCCACGCGCACGTTCACCCCCGCCGGATCGGCGTTCACCAGGCCGATCGGGGTGTAGTCGGTGTGCTTGAGCTGCGTGAGCCCCACGTGGTGCATCATCGTGATCTCGACGGTGATCAGGCCGATCGTGTAGCCGTCGGCCGGCGCGCGTGCGATCGCGTCGTGACCCACGACGCCGGAGCCGCCGGTGCGGTTCACGACGTTGAACGGCTGCTTCAGTTCCTTTTCCATCAGCGCGCCGATGATGCGCGCGGTGGCGTCGGTGCCTCCGCCGGCGCCCCAGGGCACGATGAGCTGGACGGGCCGCTGCGGGTATTGGGCGTGGACCAGCGTCGCCGCGGCCGCGAGCGCTGCCGCAAAAAGCGTTCTCCTCATGACGCTCCTCCCTAGGTTGTCAGACAACCATTCTAAATGTCCCGACTACCTATTTGGCGAGCCCCACTGCCTTGAGCGTCACGCCGAGATTCCTGTCCGACTCCTCCATGAAGCTCGCCGTGAGGGCGGGATCGGCCCACACCACACCGAAGCCGCGGCTCGCCATGAATTCCTTGTAGTCTCTGGAGTCGTAGGCCCGCTTCAGCGCGATGACCAGAGTCCTGTGCACGTCGGCGGGAACTCCCTTCGGGGCGGCGATGACCCGCCAGGCGGCGATCTGCCAGTCGCTCCCCAGCTCCTGCTTCAACGTCGGTAGTTCCGGGTACAGCGCCGAGGGGCTCGGGTCCATGATGGCGAGGGGGCGCACCTTGCCGGCATTGATCATCGCGCGCGCTTCCGGGATCGAGCAGGGCACGACGTCGACGCCGCCTGCGACCATATCCTGCAGCGCGACCTCTGCCCCGCTGGAGGGTACCCAGCGCAGCGCGCCCGGATCGATTCCCTGGTCCTTCAGCAGGCCGGCGATCGCGAGGTGCCAGACTCCGCCCTGTCCGGTACCGGAGGCCTTCATCTTGCCGGGGCTCGCCTTGATGGCGGCGAGCAGCGCCTTCACCGACTTGTAGGGAGAATCGACGCGCACGTTGATGCCAGCCGGGTCCGCGTTCACCAGCCCGATCGGCGCGTAGTCGGTGTGCTTGAGCGCGGTCAAACCGATGTGGTGCATCATCGCGATCTCGACCGTGATCATGCCGATGGTGTAGCCGTCGGCTTGTGCCGAGGCGATTGCCTGGTGGCCGACGATGCCGGAGCCGCCGGTGCGGTTCACGACGATGACCGGCTGCTTGAGCTCGCTTTCCAGAAGGCCGCCGATGACGCGCGCGGTCGCGTCGGTGCCGCCGCCGGCGCCCCACGGCACGATGAGCTGGATCGGCCGCTGCGGATACTGCGCGAGCGCGCCGAGAGATACCACGAGCAACGCCGCGGCCAGTAGCCGTTTCATTGACTCATTCTAGCTATGAGCGGGGAGTAAAATCGGCCGTCTTTGGAGGCAATCCATGAACGCACCCGCCCAGCCCGGCCTTGCCGCGCTTTCCCTGAAGGATTCGAGGCTCTTCCGCGAGCAGTGCTACATCGGCGGCGAATGGATCGGCGGTGCGAACACCATCCCGGTGCGCAACCCGGCCACGCAGGCGGTGCTCGGGACGGTGCCGAAGCTGGGCGCCGACGAGGCGCGGCGCGCCATCGACGCCGCGGATAACGCCTGGCCTGCATGGCGCGCGAAGACCGGCAAGGAGCGCGCTGCGATCCTGCGCAAGTGGTTCGACCTGATGATGGCGAACCAGGAGGATCTCGCGCAGATCCTCACCGCCGAGCAGGGCAAGCCGCTTGCCGAGGCGCGCGGCGAGATCGCCTACGGCGCTTCGTTCATCGAGTGGTTCGCCGAGGAGGCGAAGCGCGTCTACGGCGACACGATCCCCTCGCCGTGGGCCGACAAGCGCGTCGTGGTCATCAAGCAGCCGATCGGCGTCGCGGCGCTGATCACGCCGTGGAACTTCCCGAACGCGATGATCACGCGAAAGGCCGGGCCCGCGCTCGCTTCGGGCTGCCCCGTGGTGATCAAGCCCGCGGGGCAGACACCCTACTCGGCGCTCGCGATGGCAGAGCTCGGCGAGCGCGCGGGCATTCCGAAAGGCGTGCTCAACATCATCACCGGCGATTCGAAGGCGATCGGCGCCGAGCTGTGCGCGAACCCGAAGGTGCGCAAGCTCTCCTTCACCGGCTCGACCGAGACCGGGCGTATCCTCATGCGCCAGTCGGCCGACACGATCAAGAAGCTCTCGCTCGAGCTCGGCGGCAACGCGCCTTTTATCGTGTTCGACGACGCCGACCTCGACGCCGCGGTCGAGGGTGCGCTCGCCTCGAAATACCGCAACGCGGGCCAGACCTGCGTGTGCGCAAACCGCCTCTATGTTCAGGACGCGGTCTACGACGCCTTCACCGCCAAGCTCACCGAGAAGGTGAAGGGCTTCAAGGTCGGCGCGGGCACCGAGCCCGGGGTGGTGATCGGGCCGCTGATCGACGAGCAAGGCCTCAAGAAGGTCGAGGCGCACGTCGCCGACGCCGTTGGAAAAGGCGCGCGCGTGGTCTTGGGCGGGAAGAAGCACGAGCGTGGCGGCCTCTTCTTCCAGCCGACCGTGCTCACGAACGTCACTCCGCAGATGCTGGTGTCGCACGAGGAGACCTTCGGCCCGGTGGCGCCGCTCATCCGCTTCAAGACCGAGCAGGAGGCGATCGATCTCGCGAACGACAGCGAGTTCGGCCTCGCGGGCTACTTCTACAGCCGCGACGTCGGCCGGATCTGGCGCGTGGCCGAGGCGATGGAGACCGGCATGGTCGGCGTGAACGCCGGCATCATCTCGACCGAGGTGGCGCCCTTCGGCGGCGTCAAGCAGTCGGGCCTCGGCCGGGAAGGATCCAAATACGGTATCGAGGAGTTCCTCGAGGCCAAGTACATCCTCATGGGTGGAGTCGACAAGTAGTGAAAGGCGAGGAGTTCAAGGACGACTTCCGCAAGGCGCTGCCGAAGAACGTCGTCCAGGCGCTCACGCACCGCTCGCCCTGGCCCGCGACCGCGGCGGTCGTGCACGACGTGGCCGTGATCGCCGCTGCGATCGCCGCCGCCCTCTACTTCTGGCCCAACCCGCTGGTGATCCTGATTTCGGTCGTAGCGATCGGGACGCGGCAACACGCGCTTTTCGTGATCGCGCACGACGCTGCGCACTACCTGCTCTACGAGAGACGCGGGGTGAACGATCTCGTCGGGCGGGCGTGCGCCACGGTGCAGGGCCTTTCCATGTGCACTTACCGCGTGATCCATCGCCTGCACCACAACAATCTCTATGGCGAGCTCGATCCGGACACGGCGTTGCATGGGGGGTACCCTCGCGGCAAGGGCTACCTCGCGAAGAAATTGCTGAAAGATCTGAGCGGCCTGACGGCCTGGAAAACCTACGCGTACTTTCTCGGCGGAGCGCCGGCGCTGAACACGGCGACCAACGTCGCCCTGCGTCCGCTCGACGACACGTCCGAGAAGCTGCGGCTCGAGGCGAAGCGGGACCGCAACGTGGTGATCGTCTTCCATCTCGCGCTCCTCGCCGGCTTCGCGTGGACCGGCTACCTCGTGCAGTACCTCGTGCTGTGGGTGCTGCCGCTCGTGACGGTGGTGCAGGCGATCCTGCGGCTGCGCGCGATCGCGGAGCACGGGGCGACGACCGATTTTTCATCGCCGCTCACCGCGGCGCGGACCAACACCGGTCCGGCCTGGCTCGAGTGGCTGATCTTCCCGCACCACGTCAACTACCACATCGAGCACCATCTCTACGCCTCGGTGCCGCACTACAACCTGCCCGCCCTGCACCGCGAGATGGCGGCGCGCGGGGTGCTCGAGGGGGCCGAGCTGCTGCCCTTCCGCGCCACGCTGGCGAAGATCTTCGCCGAGCGCGCCGCGGCCTGAGAGCTGCTTGGGCGGCGGTGCCGGGAACTGGACGAAAGGCGGCGGCGGCGTCTGGTCCGGGGGCAGGTACGCGGGGGCGGGCTTGCCCGCGGGTCCGAGGCTGCGGATATAGCGGTACATCGCGCGCAGGTCGCCCGTGCTCATGTCGTGCAGGTTGAACCAGGGCATCGGCGGCCGCGTCGACAGCGCCTTCGCCTTCTTCACCCACTGGTCCTCGTTGAGATCCTGCATGTAGAGGCGCAGGTTCACCGGATAGGTCGTGCCCCAGGGACCGCGCCAGCCGAGTATGTCCCCTACCAGGTACTGAGACTCCGGCGTCTTGCCGCCGCTCAGCGCATAGCCCGGCGTGTGGCAGTCGTGGCAGCCCGAGATCTTGGTGACGTAGCGTCCGCGCTCAATCTGCGGATCGGCTTTCTTCTTTTCCTGCGCAGCGACCGGCAGGGACACCAGCAGCGCGCACAGCACGGCAGTGGTTTTCAAAGCTTCAGCCTCATCGGTTTCATGGACGAATCGATAAATCCTAGCCTGCGGTAGAGCGCCTGTGCTCGCTCGTTTTGCATATCGGTCAGGAGCGTGAGGCGCAGCACCCCGCGGCTCCTCGCCTCGGCGATCGCGAATCCCGCCAGCGCGGTGGCTATCCCCTGGTCGCGGTGAGTGGGCTGGACGACCAGATCCTCGAACCATGCTGCGGTGCCGCCTTCGGCCGTGCTCACGGTATAGAGCAGGCTCGCCATCGCCACGACCTGCCCCCCGTCGCGCGCTACGTAGATCGTGCCCACCGATTCGTCGGACAGGATCTTCTCGAGCGCCCGGGTCTGCTTCTCGTAGTCCGGGGTGAACTCGGATTCCTCGGAGAACAGGATCGTGAGCAGCGCCACGAGCTGCGGCAGTTCGTCGCGACGGGCTATCCCAAGTTCGGCCATCGGGAAGCTCCTGGCTGATGAAAAGGGGGTGCGTCCCTGCTTTCGATCCTAGCGCAAGGCGCTAGACGTTGAAGCGGAAGTGGATCACGTCGCCGTCGCGAACGGTGTAGTCCCGCCCTTCGAGGCGGAGCTTCCCCGCCTCCTTAGCCCCGAGCTCCCCGCCGTGCGCCACGAAGTCGTCGTAGGAGGCGACCTCGGCGCGGATGAAGCCGCGCTCGAAGTCGGTGTGGATGACGCCCGCGGCCTGCGGCGCGGTGGCGCCCGCCTGCACGGTCCAGGCGCGAACTTCCTTCGGCCCGGCGGTGAAGTACGTTTGCAGGCCAAGCAGCGCGTACGCGGCACGGATGACGCGGTTCAGGCCGGGCTCGTCCATTCCCATGTCTTCGAGGAAAAGCAGCTTGTCTTCGTCGGACATGTCGGCGATCTGCGATTCGATGTTGGCGCTGATCGGCACCACCGGCGCACCTTCCTTCGCGGCATGGCTCTTGACCCTCTCCAGGAGCGGGGTCGATCCGGTTTCACCGATGTTGGCGACGTACATCGTGGGCTTCATGGTCAGGAGGAAGAGCGGCTTGAGCACGGCGTGCTCTTCCTTGGACAATTCGGCGCTGCGCGCCGGCCGGCCCGCATCGAGGACCTCTCTTGCCTTTCTCAATGCCGAAACCAGGCGCACGGCCTCCTTGTCGCCGGTGGTCTGCGCCACCTTCTCGTGCTTGGCGAGCTGGCGCTCGACCGAGTCGAGGTCGGCGAGGGCGAGCTCGGTGTTGATGGTCTCGATGTCGGATACCGGATCGACCTTGCCGGCGACGTGCACGACGTCGGGATCCTCGAAGCAGCGCACCACGTGCGCGATGGCGTCGGTCTCGCGGATGTTGGCGAGGAACTTGTTGCCGAGGCCCTCGCCTTTCGAGGCGCCGGCGACGAGCCCGGCGATGTCGACGAACTCGACCACCGCCGGCACCACCTTCTGCGGCTGCGCGATCTCGGCGATCACCTCCAGGCGCAGGTCGGGAACCTCCACGATGCCGACGTTCGGCTCGATGGTGCAGAACGGGTAGTTCTCGGCCGCGATCCCGGCCTTGGTGAGCGCGTTGAAGAGCGTGGACTTGCCGACGTTCGGCAAGCCCACGATGCCGCACTTGAGGCTCATTTCCTGCGGCCGAGCAGGCCGCCGAGCAGGCCTTTCTTTTCCGGTTCCTTCTTCTCAGGCTCCTTGACCGGCACTTCCTTTTTTTCAGGCTCCTTTTTCGCCGGGGCTGGAGGTTTCTCCTCCGTGTGGAGCTTGTGCATCGCGCCCTGCATGTCGCCGGAAAGCATCATGGGGAGAAGATCGAGAGCCTTCTGAATCGCCGCGTCGATCGCTTCCTTTTCCTCGGCCGGCGGCCGCTGCAGCACGTAGTCGGCGCCTTCCGCCTCGGCTGGCGGCTTGCCGACGCCGATCCGAAGCCGCCAGTAGTCGTGGCTGGCTATGCGCTGCGAGATGTCCTTTAGACCGTTGTGCCCGGCGATGCCGCCGCCCTGCTTCATCTTCGCGACGCCGGGCGGGAAGTCGAGCTCGTCGTGCACCACGAGGATTTCCTCGGGCTTGATCTTGAAGAACCCGGCGAGCATCTGCACCGCGCGGCCGCTCGCGTTCATGAAGCTCTGCGGCTCGAGCAGCCACGCGCCGGAGGCCTCGTGACGGCCCACCAGCGCCTGGAACTTGGGATCCTTGCGCAGCGCGATGCCACTCGCAGAAGCGAAGCGCTCGACCAGCCAGAAGCCCGCGTTGTGGCGCGTGCGCTCGTATTCCTTGCCTGGATTGCCCAGGCCGACGACGAGGCGGATCAAGGGCTACTTCTTCTCTTTCTTCTCGCCCTTGTCGGCAGCGGCGGGCTTCTCGGCCGCAGCGCTCTTGCCCTTCTCGGCCGCGGCGCCCTTGCCCTTCTCGCCCTCGGCGGGCGCGCCCTCGCCTTCCTTCGGCGCGGCGGCCTGCTCGGTGGTCGGCACATCGGCCGGGGCGACTGCGGCAGCGGCGGCAGCGGCTTCCTCCTCCTCGGTGATGAGCGACGGGATCACCACCGTCGCGACGACCGGGTTCTCGCTCTTGTGGATCGCGAGCTCGACGCCCTTCGGCAGCGCCACGTCGCGCACGTGCATCGAGTGACCAACGGTGAGGTTGGAGAGATCGACCTCGATGAACTCCGGCAGGTCGTCCGGGAAGCAGGTGATGTCGAGCTCGTTCAGCACGTGGCTCGCGATGCCGCCCTGCTCTTTAACGCCGGGCGACTTGTCGGCATTCACGAAGTGCAGCGGCACCTTCATGTGGATCTTCTTGTCCTTGGACACGCGCTGGAAGTCGACGTGCTGCACCTGCAGCTTGAACGGATGCATGTTCACCGCGCGCAGCAGCACCTGCTGGGCGCCGCCGTTCAGGCTGAGCGTGAGGATCGAGGCGTGGAACTTCTCGTTCCTCAGGTTCTGGAACAGCGCCTTGTGGTCGAGCTGGATGTTCACCGCGCCCTCGGCTCCGCCGTACACGATGCCGGGCACCTTGCCAATGCGGCGCAGACGGCGGCTCGCACCCGTTCCTTGCGCCTCGCGCTTTTCCGCGCTGATTTCGAATTTCATGACTGCTCCTTGGTTGAACCGGACCCGCGACCAGGCACCGGCGAAGTTGGAAAGCTAGGAGATGCTCATTCTATGAACAGCGAGCTGACCGATTCCTCGGTGTAGATGCGCAGGATCGTCTCGGCGAGGAGTCCCGCGACCGAAAGGCTCCTGATCTTGCTGCAGCTGCGCGCGTCCTCGCGCAGCGGAATCGTGTCGGTGACCACGAGCTCGTCGAGGTCGGACTTGGCGATGCGCTCGACCGCCGGCCCGGACAGCACCGCGTGCGTGCAGTAGGCGACGACCTTGGTGGCGCCTTCCTCCTTCAGCACCTGGGCGGCCTTCACCAGCGTGCCGGCGGTGTCGACCATGTCGTCCATGATGACGCAGGTGCGGTCCTTGACCTCGCCGATGACGTTCATCACCTCGCTGACGTTGGCCTTCGGCCGGCGCTTGTCGATGATCGCGAGGTCCGACTCCAGGCGCTTGGCGAGCGCGCGCGCGCGCACCACGCCGCCGACGTCGGGCGACACCACGATCAGGTTCTCGTAGCGCTGCTTCCACACGTCGCCGAGGAGCACCGGCGCGGCGTAGATGTTGTCGACCGGGATGTCGAAGAAACCCTGGATCTGGTCCGCGTGCAGGTCCATGGTCAGCACGCGCGCCACGCCAACCGAGGCGAGCATGTTCGCCACCACCTTGGCGCTGATCGCGACCCGAGCCGAGCGCGGCCGGCGGTCCTGGCGCGCGTAGCCGAAGTACGGGATCGCGGCGGTGACGCGGGCGGCCGACGAGCGCTTGAGCGCGTCGACCATGACCAGGAGCTCCATCAGGTTGTCGTTGGTCGGTGCGCAGGTCGACTGCAGCACGAACACGTCCTTGCCGCGCACGTTCTCGAGCAGCTCCACCATCACTTCGCCGTCGGAGAACTTGCCGACGATCGCCCGGCCGAGCGGCTGGTTGAGATAGCGCGCCACCTCCTGCGCGAGGCGCGGGCTGGCGTTGCCCGTAAACACCATCAGGCGCTCGAGCTGCGCCGCGCTAGGTCCGTGCGTCATCGTGTTCATGTGTATTGGCTGGGGAGGAAGGATTCGAACCCTCGTATGCCGGAATCAAAATCCGGTGCCTTAACCAGCTTGGCGACTCCCC